>Ga0187825_10000121_pt1 | contig 14551 bp, 18 predicted proteins | sample NC_wetland_sal_i_11_FD_132421 | JGI IMG/M metagenome (GOLD analysis project Ga0187825, IMG submission 132421) | Wetland sediment microbial communities from Neuse River Estuary, North Carolina, USA - SourceSoil_5 | ecosystem: Environmental > Aquatic > Freshwater > Wetlands > Sediment | place... | reverse complement strand
GCGAAGCCCGGCAGCGTCAGCGTGACGTTGAAGAGGAGGATCGCCGCGTAGTAGAGCGCCGCGTAGATGGCGAGGCCGAAGACGGCGACGAGGCCGAGGAAGCGGTACAGGAGGAGCAGGAAGATCGCGACGACGACGAGGCCGACCGAGGCCGCCTTCCACGCCTGGGTGAGCGAGCTCTTGCCCAGCGTCGCCGAGACCTCGGTGCGCTCGATCTGGACGAAGTTGTACGGCAGTGCGCCCGTCTGGAGGATGAGCGCGAGCTGCTTCGCGCTGCTCTGGCTCCCGGTCGTGATCTGCGCTCCGCCCGAGATGCCGTTCTGCAGCGACGAGTCGGTGTAGTCGATGTACGGGGTCGACTCGAGGACGCCGTCGAGGACGATCGCCGAGTGGCCCGCGTACTGCGTGACGAGGCTGCGGTCACCGCCGTGCCCGGCGAGCGACGCCGACTGCTGGCCGCGCTGGTACTCCGCCTTCGTGATGGCCTGGAACTCCTTGTTCCCGTGATGCGTGAAGGCGAGGAGCGTGATCCATTGGCCCGTGTTCGGGTCGATGTCGGCACGGATGCCGGACGTGACGAGGTCCTTGCCCGCGAGCTCGGGCGGGCCGTTCGGCGCGTTGGGGAAGTACTTGAAGAGGTAGTAGTACGTCGGCGCGTTGACGGTCGCGCCCGGGCAGCCGTTCGCCGCCGGGCAGCTGACGACGAGCCGGTGCGCCGGGACGAGCAGGACCTGCGCGTTCGCAGGCACCTTGCCGTGGTACGCGTGCAGCAGAGACGCCTTCGTCTGCGCCGGCCCCTGCAGCAGCGAGTGCGTGACGGTCGGCTTCCCCTTCTTCGTCTTCGCGGGGATCGTCTTGGTCTTGAACAGGTAGTAGAACTCCGGCGTCCCGGTCTTCGCCTGCGTCTGCACCTGGGTGAGCAGGTCGTAGAGCGAGGGCGTCGCGACCGGCTGGCCGTTCGTGCCCGCCGACGGCGAGGCGAGGTCGGGCTCGAAGTCGAAGATCATCAGCTGCGCGGTCTTGCCGATCAGCGCCGCCGCTTTCGCGGGGTCGTGCACGCCGGCGAGCTCGATGACGATCTGGTCGGTGCCCTGCTTCCGCACCTCCGGCGACGCGACGCCGAGCTTGTCGATACGGCTCTGGATGATCGACTGGGCGGTGCTCATCCCGTCCGCCGTGACCTTCTCGCCCTTCGGCGGGACGGCGCGGAGGACGACCTCGAGGCCGCCCTGCAGGTCGAGGCCGAGCGTCGGCTTCCGGTGGACGGAGGTGCCGGGCACGGCGAGCAGGACCGCGCCGACGACCGCGGCCACGATCACGCCCATGAGCATCAGGTAGTTGCGCCGTTCGTTCACGACCGGAGAAACGACAGGTTAGCGGCCGTTTTCCACAGCCGGAGGTTCTTCCTCGACCCCCGGCTCTGCCGGCGGGACGACCCCGCCGATCGCACGGCGCGCGACCCTCACCGTCACCTGCGGCGCGATCTCGACGGTGACGGCGTCGTCGTGCAGCGCGGTGATGCGGCCGTAGATCCCGCCCGCGGTCACGACCTCGTCCCCCTCCTTGATGCTGTCCAGCATCTGCCGCGCCTGCAGCTGCCGCCGCTTCTGCGGCCGGATGAGGACGAAGTAGAGGAACCCGAACGCAACGATGATCAGAAGGAAGCCTGCGCCGCTCATGCCGGCATAAGACTAAGCCGTTCGAGCGCCTCGGCACGCCAGGAGGCGAAACGCGCCTCGAGAACCGCCTCCCGGGCCGCCCCGACGAGGTCGAGCAGGAACCGGATGTTGTGAAGGCTGAGGAGCCGAAGACCGAGGATCTCCTCCTGATTGACGAGATGGCGGATGTAGGCGCGGCTGAACGTCGCGCACGCCGGGCAGCTGCAGCGATCGTCCAGGGGCCGCGGGTCACGGACGAACCGCGCGTTGCGCATGTTCAGCCGGCCCTCCCACGTCAACGCGCTTCCGGTGCGCGCGGTGCGCGTCGGCAGGACGCAGTCGAACATGTCGACGCCGCGCGCGATCACCTCGATCACGCCTTCGGGATCGCCGATGCCCATGAAGTAGCGCGGCTTCTGCACGGGCAGCGCGGCGGCCGCGTCGGTCGCCGCCGCGAACATCGGCGCGCGCTCTTCGCCGACCGACAGCCCTCCGATCGCGTAGCCGTCGAAGTCGAGCGCGACGAGCTCGGCGGACGAGCGGCCGCGCAGCTCGCGGTCGAGGCCGCCCTGCGTGATCGCGAAGCGCAGCTGCCCCGGCGCGCGCGGAAGCTCGCGCTGGCACTCCGCCCACAGCGTCGTCCGGCGCACGGCGGTCTCGAGCTCCGCGCGCGCGACGCCCGCCGGCGGGCAGATGTCGAGGCACATGGCGACGTCGGAGCCGAGCTCCGTCTGGATGCGCGCGGCGAGCTCCGGCGTGAAGCGCTCGGCCGCGCCGTCGTACACGTTCCTGAACGTGACCCCGTCGTCGTCTGCGGCGACCAGCGTGTCGCGGAGCGAGAAGACCTGGAACCCGCCGGAGTCGGTGAGGATCGGACCGCTCCACCCCATGAACGAGTGAAGGCCCCCGAGCTCGGCGATCACGTCCTCGCCCGGGCGGAAGTGCAGGTGGTACGTGTTGCCGAGGAGGATGCGCGTTCCGAGCGCACGCAGCTCGTCCGGATCGACCGTCTTCACCGTCGCCTTCGTGCCGACCGGCATGAACGCGGGCGTGGGCACGTCGCCGTGCGCGGTGCGGAGGACGCCCGCGCGCGCGGGCCCGTCGGTCGCTTCCAGCGTGAAGCAGCTCACGTTCCCGGGAACCACTCGTGGATGCGCCGCGCCACCTCGGCGTCGCGCGCGGGATCGGCCGGCCGGCCGAGCTCGTGCGCGCGGATCCGCCCGAGCTCGGCGGCGAGCGCGTGCACCGGCGCCGCGCTGCCGAGCAGGGTCGCGATCCGGACGCTGTAGGGCTCGAACTCGTCGAGCTGCGCGGCGAGCTCGCGCTCGCCTCCGTCGCGCCAGAAGTCCCGCCACTCGTTCGCGCTCCGCGGCCTCACAGGATCAGCATCGCATCGCCGAAGGAGTAGAAGCGATAGCGCTCTTCGACGGCGAGTCGATAGAGGCGGCGCGTCTCCTCGACCCCCGCGAACGCCATCACGAGCGCGAGCAGCGTCGAGCGCGGCAGATGGAAGTTCGTCAGCAGCGCATCGACGCGGCGGAACTCGAAGCCGGGCGTGATGAAGAGCTCGGTGCGACCCGCAGGCGGCGCGCCGCGGGCGAGCGTCTCCAGCACGCGCACCGTCGTCGTCCCCACGGCGAGGACGCGCGGCGCGGCGGCGATCCGCTCCCACGCGGCCGGCTCGACCGAGTAGCGCTCGCCGTGGATGACGTGCTCCTCGAGCCGCTCCTCGTTCACGGGCCGGAACGTGTCGAGCCCGACATGCAGCGTCACGCGCTCGGCGTCGAGCTGCGCGAGCAGCTCGGGCGTGAAGTGCAGGCCGGCCGTCGGCGCGGCGGCCGAGCCCGGCTCGCGCGCGTACACCGTCTGGTAGCGCTCGGGGTCGCCGAGCGGCTCGGTGATGTACGGCGGCAGCGGCGTCTCCCCCGCCGGCTCGCCGGCGAGCCGCAGCCGCCAGCGCCCCTCCCCCAGATGCTCGACGAGCTCGACCGGGCCGTAGGTCGCGCCGGCCTTCAGCCTGCGCGTCGGCCGCGCGAGCCCTTCCCACAGATCGCCGTCGAGCCGCTCGAGCAGGAGCACCTCGCCGCGCGGCGACTCGATCGGGATCCGCGCCGGGACGACGCGCGTGTCGTTGACGACGACGAGCTCGCCGCCGAGCTCGTCCGGGAGCTCGCCGAACCGGCGGTGGCGGACGGCGCCCGTCGCGCGCTCGACGACGAGCAGGCGCGACTCGTCGCGCCGGGCCGCCGGATGCTGGGCGATGAGCTCCGGCGGAAGCTCGTAGTCGAGCTCGGAGGCCTCCATCCGACGCCCACCGTAACGTTGCCCGCGATGGACGAAGCTGCGATGCAGGCGGCCCTCGACCGGATCGCCGCGATGCGCGAGTCGCGACCCGGCCCCGCGGAGCTCGAAGCGGCCCTCGCCCGCGCGCGCAAGCAGGTCGAGGCGCTCGCGGCGACGACGCACGTCATGCAGGTGGGCATGCCGGGCGCCATCCAGGACGGGCTGCGGGAGACGTTCAAGCCCACGACGCGGCACATCGCCGAGATCCGCGGGCTGATGAACCAGGTGGTCGGCCGGCTCGAGCGGCTCGAGAACGACCTGCTCGCGGAGCGCAACGCGCGCGTCGACGACCTTGCGCTGCTCGTCGAGCTGATCAGCTCCGGATGGCGTGCGGCGAACGAGCGGCTCGAGCGGATCGAGGACACGGTGCGGCCCCAGGGGGCGACCGTGTACAAGCTCGGGCATACCCAAGCCTCGTAGGCCGCGTTACCTCACCGATTCGGTAGGAGCAGCTCGAAGCGCGCGCCGAGCCCCGGCTCCGAGCGCAGGTCGATGCGTCCGCCGAGCGCGAACGCGAGCTCGCGCGCGATCGCGAGCCCGAGGCCCGTGCCGCTCCCGTCGCGCGACCAGAACGGCCGGAAGATCCGCTCGCGCTCCTCCGGCGAGATGCCCGGGCCCGAGTCGGCGACGATCACCGACACGTCCCCGTTCTCGGTGCCGAGCGCGAGCGACACGCGTCCGCCTTCCGGCGTCCAGCGGAACGCGTTCGAGAGCAGGTTCGAGATGATCTGGAGCACGCGGTCGCCGTCGGTGATGATCACCGGGTGGCCGCTGAAGTCGCGGCGGTAGTCGATCGCACGCTGACGGGCGACTTCGCCGAACGCGTTGTAGGCGCGCTCGCACAGCTCGCGCATGTCCACCTCTTCCTCGAGCACGGTGAACCGGTGCGCGTTCAGCTTCGCGAGATCGAGAACGTCGCCGACGAGCCGCTCGAGCCGCATCGCCTCCTCTTCGATGACGGCGAGCGAGGAGGCGTACGCCTCCGGGTCCTCGATCACGCCCTCGCGCAACGCGGACACGTGCCCGCGGATCGCGGTCAGCGGCGTGCGCAGCTCGTGCGACACCGACATGAGGAACTGCCGTGACAGCTGCTCCGCCTCGGCGAGCTTCGCCGCCATGTCGGCGAACCGCGCGGACAGCTGCGCGATCTCGTCGTGCCCCGGCGGCTGCGGGAGCTCGATCCCGTACGAGCCGCCCGCAATCTCGTCCGCAGCCGCGGACAGCGCCGTCAGCGGGCGCGCGATGCGGCGTGACAGGTACATGCCGAGAAGGCCGGCGACGAGGACGCCGCCTCCGAACGCGATCGCGAGCCGCTCGATCAGCACGAGCCAGCGGCTGCGCAGCTGCGACTGCGGCTTCGCGACGACGAGCGCGCCGAGCACCTGCTTCCCGATCGCAACCGGAGCAGCGACCGCGAGGTATGACGTCCCGCCGTGCTTCAGGTTGAGCGTCGTCGGCTTCCCCGAGTCGAGCTGCTTCCTCGTCAGCGTCCCGACCGGCAGGGGCGGCAGCGGCCCCGCGAAGAGCGACGCGCCGGGGACGAGCGGGACGTAGAAGATGCGGTCGCCGCCGATCGCCTTCCGGAGCGTCCTCACGGGAACCTCCTGCGCGCCCGCCTGTGACGCGTACAGCTGCACGATCCCGATCGACTCCGACCGCAGCTCCACGACCGCGCGCGCCCGCGTGTAGCTCTGGAAGAAGCTGATCGAGATCGCCGTCGCGACGACGCCGGCGAGGACCACGCCGGTCAGGAAGAGCGCCGGGAGGCGGAAGCGGAGGGAGCCGAGCACGGCTCGAATCTACTGCGCTACGCCGCTGGCGTCTGCGCAGGCGCGGGGCTGACCTTGTAGCCGACCCCCCACACCGTGACGATCGGCGACGCATCGCCGAGCTTGCGCCGCAGCTGGCGCACGTGAACGTCGACCGTACGCGTGTCGCCCGCGAACGTGTAGCCCCACACCCGCTCGAGCAGCTGGTCGCGCGTGAGCACGAGCCCGCGGTGGTCGAGCAGCTCCCACAGGAGGTCGAACTCCTTCGGCGCGAGCTGGACCTCGACGTCGCCGACCTTCGCCTCGCGGCGACCGGCGTCCACGGTCAGGTCCCCGTGGCGGAGCACCTCGCTCTCGCGCTCGGTGCCGTGCGTGGTCGCGCGGCGAAGGATCGCCCGGACGCGGGCGACGAGCTCCCGCGGGTTGAACGGCTTCGTCATGTAGTCGTCCGCACCGACCTCGAGGCCGATGATCTTGTCGACGTCCTCGTCGCGGGCCGTCAGCATCAGCACCGGCAGGTCGCTCTGCTGGCGGACGCGCTTGCAGACCTCGACGCCGTCGAGGTCGGGGAGCATGAGGTCGAGTACGACGAGGTCCGGCTTCTCGGACTCGACGAGGCGCAGCGCCTCGTTGCCGCTCGCCGTCGTCTTGACGTTGAACCCGGCGTTCTTCAGGTATGCGGCGACGAAGGAGGCGATCGACGCTTCGTCCTCGACGACGAGCACCGTCTGCGGCTTGGCGGCGGCCACGCGAGGCGGCTACCCGGCCGCCCTGATCGGAAGCCAGTCGCTCGGGATGGGCGGCAGGGAATGCCAGCCGCCGCCGTTGAACGAGTACTGGCCGTCCGTCGCACCGGCACCCGGCGTGCCCTGGAGCGTGACCTTGCCCTGGCCGACCGCGAACACGTCGACGCCGGACCCGTAGATCCAGATCTTGTAGACGCCGCCGGCGGCGCGGAACCGGAAGTCGCTGCCGGTGAACTTCGTCTCGGTGTCGGAGATCGTCTTCCGCGTCAGAGACGGCGCACCGTTCGTGAGGCTCGCGCCGATGTCGTTCGTGTTGTTGACGTCGTCGATCACGACCCAGTCGAGCTGGTCGGGCGAGCCGCTCGACACGTGGCCGATGGCGGTGCCGTCGATGACGAGGGTGACGACCGGCACGCCGTGCGGCGCGGAGCCGTTCTGCACGACGAGGGTGCCGTCGCTCGCCGAGTCGCGCAGCGCGAGCGCGGTCGCGGGCGCCGCGAGCGCGGCGAGAAGCAGGCTGAGCATGGCTAGACGCCGCATTCCGATTCAGAGTATCCCCCTGCCCCGTTTCCCGCCGTTGAGCGGTCCGTAAAGGTTCTGTTATCCGACGACGCCCTGGACGACCGCGAAGGCGATCCAGGACGCGACGAGCAGCGAGCCTCCCCACCGGCGCACGCCGCCGCGCGGAACGAGCAGCGCGACGGCCGCGACGGTGACCACCAGCAGCCACACGCCGTCGGCTCGCGCGAGCCCGCCGGCGGACACCGCCGCGAAGAGCGCCGGCACGACGAGCCCGCCGACGAGGTTGATCGTGTTCGAGTTGAACGTCTCGCTCACGAGCGCGGACCCGCGGTGCGCACGACCGAGACGAAGTCCGGTGTACGCATTCGGGATGCTCGTGACGACCGCGAGCAGGAGCGTCCCGGTGAGGACGTCGGGGATGCCGGCGGCGTGTCCGATGTCGATTCCCGCGTGCACCATCCCGATGCTGCCGAGGACGATCACCGCCACCGCGGGCGGCAGGGCGAGCAACGAGCGGCTGCTCATCGGCGGATGCGGCCGCTGATGCTCGAGCTCGCGCCGGAACCCGACGACGACGTACGGGACGAGCACGGCGAGCGCGAGCACGATCACGGCCCACGCGGGCAGCACGCGGAACGCGAGCAGGACGACGAGCGCGGTCACTGCGATCGTCGCGCCTCCCTCGAGCACGAGCGCGTCGCGGCGGATGCGCACGCGACCGCACACGAGCGCGCTCAGTCCGATCATCGCCGCGACGTTGAAGATGTTCGAGCCGACCACGACGCCGAAGCCGACGCTCTTCGCACCGGTCGCGAGCGCCACGATCGCCGTCGCGAGCTCGGGCGCGTCGGCCCCGGCCGCCGTCAGGAGGCCGAGCGTCCCCTCCGGGAGGCCGAGTCGCGCACCGAGATGGTCGAGCCGGTCCGCGAAGACCGACGCGGCGTAGAGCGTCGCGGCCAGCGAGACGACGAACAGGACCGCGGCGAGCCCGGTCGACACCAGCGTCTAGTACGCGTAGAACCCGCGCCCGCTCTTGCGACCGAGCAGGCCGGCGTTCGCCATCGCGACGAGGCGCGGCGGCGGGGCCATCCTCGGCTCGCGCAGCTTGTCGTACAGCGCGTCGCTCGCGTGCACGTGGATGTCGATGCCCACGAGGTCGAGCAGCTCGCACGGGCCCATGGGCCAGCCGGCGCCGTGCTTCATCCCCGCGTCGAGATCCTCGACCGTGACACGTGCCTCGTCGAGCACGCGCACACAGTCGTTGAGGAGCGGGATGAGGACGCGGTTGACGACGAAGCCCGGCGTGTCGTGGCAGCGAATCGGATGCTTGCCCAGCGCCTCGCCGAGCGCGAACGCGGTGTCGAAGGCGGCATCGGAGGTGAGCTCCGCGCGCACGATCTCGACGAGCGGCATCAGCGGCGCCGGATTGAAGAAGTGCATGCCGACGACGCGCGCCGGCGTCGTCGTCGCAGCGGCGATCTCGGTGACGGAGAGCGCGGAGGTGTTCGTCGCGAGGACGGTGTCGGGCCGGCAGATGCGCTCCAGCTCGGCGAGCAGCTCCCGCTTCGGCGCGAGCTCCTCGACGATCGCCTCGATGACGACGTCGCAGTCGGCGAGGCCCGTGAGCTCGGTCGTGAGAGTCAGCCGCTTCATCGCGTCGTCGCGCACGTCCTGCGGCATCTGCCCCTTCTCGACCTTGCGGGTGAGGAAGTGGCCGATGCGGTCGCGCGCGCTCTCGCCGAGCTCGGCGCTCACCTCGCGGCCGACCGTGTCGATGCCGGCCTCGACGCAGAGCTGCGCGATGCCCGCACCCATCGTTCCCAGGCCGACGACGCCGACTTTCATACGCGAGACCCTAACGCCCGAGGCGCTAGAGGCGTTCGACGACGCCGGCGATCGCCTGGCCGAAGCCGATGCACATCGCGCCGATGCCGTACCGCGCGTTGCGCCGCTCGAGCTCCGACACGAGGGTCGCCGTGATCCGCGCGCCGGTCGCGCCCAGCGGATGGCCGAGCGAGATGCCGCCGCCGTTCGGGTTCACGTCACCGGCCTCCCACCGTTCCTTCAGCCCGGTGTCCGCGAGGAACTGGAGGACGACCGACGCGAACGCCTCGTTCACCTCGATCACCTCCATGTCGTCCCACGTCAGCCCCGCCTTCGCGAGCGCCCGCTCGCAGGCCTGCGGGTTGCCGTGCAGCATCAGGTGCGGGTCGACGCCGGCGATGCCGAAGCCGAGGAACCGCGCGCGCGGCTCGAGCCCGAGCTCCGACGCCTTCTGCTCGGACGCGACGAGCACCGCGGCCGAGCCGTCGACGATCTGGCTCGAGTTCCCCGCCGTCACCTTCCCGTCGGGGACGAAGGCCGGCTGCAGCGACGCCATCTTCTCCAGCGTCGTCTCGCGGCGGACGGCCTCGTCGACGGCGAACCGGGTGCGGACCATCGTCGATCCCGAGTCCGTTGCGGGAAGGTCGAGGTCGATCGGGATGATCTCCTTGTCGAACCGGCCCTCGTCGATCGCGCGCGCCGCGCGCATGTGCGACTCGTGCGCATAGCGGTCGAGCTCCTCGCGCGACAGGTTCCACTTCGCGGCGATCTCCTCGGCGGAGATCCCCTGCATGACGATGTCGAAGCGCTCGTGCACGGCGTCCGACATCGAGCCGCGGTTCGAGCCCATCGGGACGCGCGACATCATCTCGACGCCGCCCGAGATCACGAGGTCGAGCTGACCGGACCAGACGGCGGCGGCGGCGTTGAAGTTCGTCTGCATCGAGGAGCCGCACTGCCGGTCGACGGTCGTCCCGCAGACGGACACGGGCCAGCCGGCGGCGAGCGCGACATTGCGGCCGACGTTCCACGCCTGCTCCTCGATCTGCGTGACGCAGCCCCACTGGAGGTCATCGATCTCGCCCGGGTCGACCCCGTTCCGGTCGACGAGCGCGTTGATCACCTGGGCGGAGACGTCGTCGCCGCGGATGTGCGAGAGCGTCCCGTTCCTCTTCCCGATCGGGCTCCGGACGGCGTCGACGATCAGGGCATCCGTTCTCCGCGCGGCCACCGCATTACTGTATCTCGCGCGGAATAGCCCGGAGCCTGCGGGCGTTCTAAGGGTATGGCGAAAAACCCGAAGATCGAGCTGCTGAAGAACGTCCCGCTGTTCGCCCGGTGCTCCGCGAAGGAGCTCGCCGAGCTGGCCGCGACCGCGGACGAGATCGACATCCCGGAGGGCCGCATGCTCACCCGCGAGGGCCTGAGCGGCAAGGAGTTCGTCGTCCTCGCCGAGGGCGTCGCGGACGTCGAGAGCGAGGGCAGGGTCGTCAACACCCTCGGCCCCGGCGACTTCTTCGGCGAGATCTCCCTCATCACCGGCATGCCCCGCACCGCCACGGTGAGAACGAGGACCCCGGCACGCCTCCTCGTCTTCACCGCACCGGCGTTCCGGTCGCTCCTCGATCGCGCGCCGCGCATCCGCCGCCGCGTCGTCGCGGCCGCGACGCTCCGCCTGGCGTCCTAGTCAGTTCCGGCGAGGCACGTGCGGTCGCTCGACGTGAGCGAGCCACGTCGGTGCCGCCAGTGCGAGGACGCGGCGCTGCCCTTCGGTGGCGCCGCTGCCGAGCTCTCGAAACGTGTAGCCGACGTCGCCGCCGAGGACGACGAGCCCGTCGGGCGTGTCGACGAGGACGGCCTGATGCCCACGCGTGTGACCGGGAGTCGGCAGCAGCCTGATCCCGGGCAGCACCTCCGCCTCGCCGTCGTGCTCGACGTAGCTCGCGCCGTCGAAGTCGACCCATGCGCGGACGGTGTAGTCCGCGTCGCTGCGCGCGTCCGCGAGCTCGCGCGCCTGCACGTGGATGGGCACGCCGGCGTAGAGACGGTTGCCTCCGCAGTGGTCGAAGTGGAGGTGCGTGTTGATCACGCAGACGACCTCGCGCGGGAGGTTCTCCGGCATCGGCACCGGCTCCCACTCGGCGTCCAGCTTCGGCGTCGAGTCGATCATCCCCGTGTCGACGAGGACGAGCCCGCGCTCGTGGTCGACCGAGTGCACGTAAACGGGGCACCCCTTGACGGTCGCGGCGAGGTGGGGCTCGATCACGCGAATAGACTTGCACGGATGGTCACCGCAGAAGCCGTCGAGGTCCGGTCTCCGTACTCGGGCGAGGTCGTCGGGCGCGCGCCGAAGAGCGGCGCCGCAGACGCCCGCCGCGCGGTCGACGCGGCCGCGCGGGCGCTCGAGAGCCCGCTGCCGGCGCACAAGCGCGCCGAGATCCTCGTCAAGGTCGCCGGGCTCATCGGCCGGCGCCACGAGGAGGTGGCGCGGACGATCTGCGAGGAAGCCGGCAAGCCGATCAAGACCGCGCGCGTCGAGGCCTCGCGGGCGATGTCGACCTACACGTTCGCCGCCGTCGAGGCGCGCAAGCTCACCGGCCACATGATCCCGATGGACGCGGCGCAGGCCGGCGAAGGGAAGCTCGCGTTCACGCTGCGCCGGCCGATCGGCGTCGTCGGCGCGATCTCGCCGTTCAACTTCCCGTGCAACCTCGTCGCGCACAAGCTCGCCCCGGCTCTGGCCGCGGGCTGCCCCGTCGTCCTCAAGCCCGCGAGCGCGACCCCGCTGTCCGCGCTGCTGCTCGCGGAGCTCGAGCACGAGGCGGGACTCCCGGAGGGCTGGCTCACCGTCCTCGTCGGCCCCGCGTCGGAGATCGGCGACGTGCTCGTCGAGGACGAGCGCGTCCGGCTCATCACGTTCACCGGGTCGAGCGAGGTCGGCTGGAAGCTCCAAGAGCGCGCGCCGCGCAAGCGCGTGAAGCTCGAGCTCGGCAACTCGACGCCGGTCATCGTCGCCGCCGACGGCGACGTCGCGACCGCTGCGACCAAGCTCGCGGCCAACGCGTTCTCGTTCGCCGGGCAGAGCTGCATCTCCGTGCAGCGCATCTACGTCGAGCGTCCGGTCTACGACGCGTTCGTCTCGGCGTTCGTCCCGAAGGTGGAGGCGCTGAAGGTCGGCGATCCGGCCGACGAGGAGACGGACGTCGGTCCCGTGATCGACGCCGACGCACGTGAGCGGATCCTCGCGTGGATCGCAGAGGCCGACGGCGAGGTGCTCACGGGCGGCGAGCAGGACCGGCTCATCAAGCCGACCGTGATCGCGAACGTCTCCGACGACGCCAAGGTGAGCTGCCAGGAGGTCTTCGGCCCGGTCTGCATCGTCAACGCGATCGACTCGGTCGACGAGGGCATCGAGCGCGCGAACGCGACACGCTACGGCCTGCAGGCGGGCGTGTTCACCGCGTCGATCGACACGGCGCTTCGGGCGGCGGAGCGGCTCGACTTCGGAGGCGTCACGATCAACGAGGCGCCGACGTTCCGCAGCGACCAGATGCCCTACGGCGGCGTGAAGGACTCGGGCAACACGCGCGAAGGTCCTGCCTACGCCGTCCGCGAGATGACCGAAGAGCATCTCGTCGTGGTTCAACGCTGACGAATCGGGAACACGGACGCCATGATCGGCGTCGGCATCGCCCTCGTCATCGTGGGCATCGTCCTCATGTTCCTCGTCCCGTGGGTCGGCTGGATCGTCGGCTTCGTGGGGCTGCTGCTCGCCGCGTTCTGGTTCGCGGGCTTCGGGCGCCGCGCCGCCCGCGGCGAGAGCCCGGCGCGGCGCCGCTTCTAGTTAGAGTCGCGCCGATGCCGCACCTGCCGGGGTTCCGCCGTGCGGGCGAGGAGACGGCGCCGCCGCAGTCCGCCCGTGCGATCCGCCGCAGCCTTCCGCCCGTCGGCCGGTTGCGACGCGAGCGGCGCGAGCTGCTGCGGGCGCGGGAGGAAAAGCTGCGCGACCTCGGCGGGCTGATGCTGGAGATGTTCCGCCACGACCAGTTCCGGCGCGAGCTGCTCCTCGAGCGCTGCGGCACCCTCGTCGCGCTCGAGGACCGCATCGCCGAGCTCGACACGCTCATCGGCGCGGCGATGTCGCGCCGGCGCACGCGCCCGCCCGTCCGGTGCGAGTGCGGCGCGACGGTCTTCTGGGGCGCGCGCTTCTGCTCGCATTGCGGCCGCCCGGTGGCCGAGGCATGAGCGCGCACCGGGAGCCGCAGTACTGCCCGAGGTGCGGCGTCGCGTACGAGCCCCTCCAGGAGTACTGCCTGGAATGCGGCGAGCGGCTGCCGCCGAACCGCGGCGCCGTCGGCCTCCTCGCGGCTGCCTGGCAGCGCCGCTTCTCGTGGTATCCCGGCGACTGGATCTGGCCCGCGCTGCTCTTCCTCGTCATCGCGGTCGGCGCCACGGCCGTGTCGGCGGCCACCACCGCCGGCTCCGGGACGACGATCGTCGCGACGCAGCCGCACGTGACCGTCGGGGCCGGCAGCGCCCCCGGGGCGGCCACGACGCAGAGCACCCTGCCGGCGGCGCCGAAGCCCACGGTGACGACGGGGACGCTCCCGAAGGCTCCCGGTGCGCCGACGACCACGGCGGTGAACCCGTCCGCGCCCGCGGCCCGCGGTCTCACCGCATGGCCCGCCAAGGGGAGCGGCTACACCGACGTCCTCGAGTCCGTCCCCCTCTCTTCGGGCCGGGCGGCGGCGGTCGCCCGCGCGCGCCTGGCCAAGGCCGCCGGCCTCGCGGAGGCCGGCGTGCTCGTCTCGGCGCAGTACCCGAGCCTCCATCCGGGCTATTACGTCGTCTTCTCCGGGGTCTATCCGACGGCCGCCGCGGCCGTGGCCGGAGTGGCGGCCGCCCACGCCAGGGGCTTCCCCGACGCCTACGTCGCCCGGGTCACGCACCCCTAAGAGAGGTGTAAACCCCTGCGAACGGGGCACGGACTGCATGTGCGGCGTGCGCTCCTGTTGGCTCCGACGGCAACAAAAGCCGCCACTTTGTGACAGGGCAGAGAGCGTGTAGGATCGACGACAGGGCTTGGTGGCAGGACGCTTAACCCGTTGTTAACAAAGCGTTGGCGGGGAATTCACAGGAGAAGGCGACACTGGTGATCGAAGAGCGAGCTCTCCAGTTGCAACACAGCATGTATCAATACTCGCGCGCGATTTACCGGTCGATCAAGGATCTCATCGACCCGTACGGCGACCGCGAGTCGCAGATCGAGTCCAGGCGTTCCGTGCTCGAAGCGTGCGAGCACACGATGGAGCGGCTCGCGAAGGACCCGCTCTATTTCGCGAAGCCCGACCGCGCGCTCTTCCAGGACATCCGCCGCCACTTCCCCATCACCGCGCAGGCCGAGGTGGCCTGGGCCGTGCAGGCCGGTGTGAGCGCCGCCTCACAGTTCATCCAGGAGCAGATCGAGTCGGGCGCGCTCGACGGCGGCGTCGCGCGCTGCCACGCGACGACGCGCAAGGGGAAGCCGTGCCAGCGCACGCCGCTCCCGGAGCGCGACTACTGCCCCTCGCATCAGCACCTCGAAGCGCGCGCGGCCGCGTAGACCGTCCACAGCTTTTCCCCACTGACATTCCACAGGCGCCCGCAGTTAGGGTGCTGACGGGGTGTCGCACGATACGGACAAGCTGAT
>Ga0187825_10000119_pt1 | contig 14585 bp, 13 predicted proteins | sample NC_wetland_sal_i_11_FD_132421 | JGI IMG/M metagenome (GOLD analysis project Ga0187825, IMG submission 132421) | Wetland sediment microbial communities from Neuse River Estuary, North Carolina, USA - SourceSoil_5 | ecosystem: Environmental > Aquatic > Freshwater > Wetlands > Sediment | place... | reverse complement strand
GCCGTCGCCGTAGAACAACGCCGCGCCGAGCAAGCCCCCCGCGAGGATCCACCAATGGAAGCGCGTGCCCGCCCGCGGGACGCGCAGCGCGAGGGCCATCAAGGCCAGGATCCCGCCCTCGCCGCGGTTGTCCGCGCGCATGATCACGCAGACATATTTCAAGGTCACGACGACGAAGAGTGACCAGGTGATGAGCGATAAGACGCCATAGACGGCCGCTGGCGTGACGCCGCCCAGCGCCTCAAAGCATTGCTTGACGGTGTAGAGGGGCGACGTGCCGATATCGCCGTAGACAACGCCCAGCGCACCCAGCATCAGATTGTGGCGCGCCTTTGCGCCGGTATTCACATGCTGGTCCGCGGCTGCGGTTTGCGCCATCACGGCACCCCCAGTGCAAAACGGCGCCGTGTTTAGACCGTTCCGTTGCGCACTGCAATATAAACCCATTCGACGTTTGGCGAAGGGCGCGGGATTTCTGGTCAACCAATTGAAATCGTGCCAAAATTATCAAAGTGCAAAACTTGCACCTGACTTTCCATAAAGGAGAAGACGAGGCGAGCTTCGTCACCATCACGGGTGCAGAGCAAACGAAGGGGGTTACGCCATGTTGAAGGAATTTCGCGATTTCGCGATGCGGGGCAACGTCGTCGACCTCGCCATCGGCATCATCATCGGCGCCGCATTCGGCAAGATCGTCACGTCGCTCGTGAACGACATTCTGATGCCGCCGCTCGGCGTGATTTTGGGAAAGGTCGATTTCTCAAACCTCTTCATCAACATGTCCGACACGCATTACGATTCGCTGGCCGCGGCCAAGGCCGCCGGTGCCGCGACCATCAACTACGGCACCTTCATCAATAACATCATCGATTTCGTGATCGTCGCCTTTGCCGTGTTCCTGCTCGTCAAGCAAATGAACCGGCTGATGCCGAAGAAAGTCGAGGCGCCGGCGCCGGCGACGAAGGAATGTTCCTATTGCAAATCGTCGATCCCGGCTGCGGCGACACGCTGCCCGCAATGCACCTCGCAGCTCGCGGCGTGAGGCGCGCCGCCGCGCCAATCGGCTAGAGTTCCGTCGGGTCGGCGATAATCGGATTGCTGAGCGTGCCGAGGCCGCTGATTTCGACGTCGCAGCGGTCGCCGGGCTTCATGCGCGTGCGTCCGGGGTTTTTTGGCGAATCATAAGGGCCCAGCACATAACCCGGCGGCTTCTTCAACGCGCCGGGCGTGCCCATGGCGATCACGTCGCCCGCTTGCAACGTGTAACCGGTCGAAAGGTAGTGAATCACCTGCTCGACCGAGAACAGCATCTTGTCCAGCGTTTCGTTTTGCTTCTCGACGCCATTGAGGCGCGTGATCAGGCGATGCGTCTTGGGATTGCCGAATTCGTCGGCGGTCATGAGCCATGGCCCGAAGCTGCCCGAGCGCTCGAAATTCTTCCCCAAGCCGAATTGGCGGTTGTGGCCCTGAAATTCGCGCACCGAGCCTTCGTTGTAGCAGGAATAACCCGCGACATGGCTCAAGGCCTGCTCGACCGGTATGTGCCGGCCCGGCGTCCCGATGACGACGGCGAGCTCGCCCTCATAATCGAAGGTCTTTGCCACCGCGGGGTTTGGACACCACAGCGGCTCGCCATGCCCCACGATGCTGATCGGCATGCGCTGAAAGATCTGCGGGTAGTCGGGCGAGGTGGTGAGGCCGGTCTCGTCGATGTGCATCTGGAAATTGAGCGCCAGGGCCCAGGTCGCATGCGGCGCCGGAATCACCGGATCGAGATGAACTTGGTCGAGACGGAGATCGCCCTCATTGCCCTTGGTTGCATCGGCGATCCGCCGCAAGACGCCGGTGCCGTGCTCGAGAATGCCGCGCAGGCTCGGCGGGAGATCGGGCAACAGGCGATGGAGCGAGATGAAGCGCGTTTGGTCGACCATCACGCCGACACCGTGCTGGTCGGCCGAGCGGTAGGATATGAACCTCACGGCAAAACCTCCTCCTGCGCCTTCGCGGCCGCGAGCGAGGGCCGCGTCATGTGTTCCGCCGGCACTGGCAGGCCGTCGACGAGATGCCATTCCGAGAAGCGGTTGACCCGGAAGTTGGTCGGTTTCCACGCCTCGGTCACGAAATCCGGATTCGAGAAATATTCGAGCATGCCGCCGAGCGGATTGGCGAAATACCAGAAATAGGCCGACGAGATTGGATGGCGCCCGGGACCGACGGCGGTCTTCCAGCCGAGCCCCGAGAAGTGCTTGCCGCCACCGAAGACCTCGTGAATGTCATGCACCTCGAAGGCGATGTGGTGCAAATCGGTGATCCGGCTCGGCAGCCGTAGCATGAAGAGATTGTGATGATCGGCGCGTGGCGCATAGCGGAGGAAAGTCGCCGCACCTCCGGCATAGCGATCCGAGAGGCTGAAGCCGAGGCGCTCGCGATAAAAGCGCTCGGCCTTCGGGACATCGGGCACGGCAAAGACGATATGCCCGATGCGAAACGGATGGGCGCGCTCATACATCGGGCTCGGCGCGTCGACGCGGCAGCGCGCGCCCGGCATATTCAGCGGCAAAGCCGCGCGCTTCGGCTCCTTGCCATGGCGCCAGACGCGGATGCCGATATTGACGCCGCCGTCATCGACTGCGTGGATGGTGCCGTCGCGATCGGCGCGAACCGCGCGATCCTTGGCGAGTTCCTCGCCGAGGCGATCGACATCGCGCTGCGATTGGACGCCCCAGATCACCTCGCGGAATTCGCATTGCGGGTTGAGCTTCGGCGCAAGATTCTTGGCGCCGCTCGGGCGTATGATGATCTCGCTGCCGATCTCGGTCGCAAAGACGAGCCCCGACTTGCTGTCCTTCAGCTTCTTCAGGCCGAAATCGGCAAAGAGCTTGCGCGGGAGCGACAGATCTTCCGCGCCAAAAATCGCGGCGTCGATGCCGACAAAGCCCGAGGAACGATTCTGCAGTTTCGTCATGACGCGGCCCTCCTCGTTCGCTACCTCACCAATCGTGGCGCACGCACTCGCGGCGCCTCGTGACTATTCCGCGGCTTTTTGTGCCTTTGCCTGTTGCAGCGCTTGCCAGACTTTCTCGGGCGTGCACGGCATCGACAGGTAGTCCGCGCCTGCCTGCGCGAGCGCGTTATTGATCGCGTTCATGATCGCGGCGAGCGCGCCGACGGTGCCTGCCTCGCCGCCGCCTTTGACGCCGAGCGGATTGGTCTTGCACAGCACCTCGTTACTTTCCATCTCGATCGGACAGAAATTATCCGCGCGCGGCATCGCATAGTCCATGAACGAGCCGGCCATGACCTGGCCCGAGGCGAGATCATAGGTCACGTCCTCCATCAGGGCCTGGCCCAGCCCTTGCGCGATGCCGCCATGCATCTGGCCTTCGAGCAGCAGCGGATTGATCACGCGGCCGCAATCATCGACCGCGCGATAGCGCTGCAATTCGATCGCGCCGGTCGCTTCGTCGATCTCGACCTCGCAGATATGACAACCATTGGGATAGGTCGGCACGCCGCCATCATAGGTGCCGGTCTCGAACACGCCCATCTCGCTGCCGCGCGGCAGCTTGCCGGGCAGGAACGATGCCTTGGCGACATCGAGCAGGCTAATCGACCGATCCGTGCCCGCGACGAAATACTTGCCCGCTTCGAAGGCAAGATCGGCCTCGGCCGTTTCGAGCAAATGCGCGGCGATCTTCTTGCCGCGCGCGATCACCTTGTCGGCGGCGATCACCACGGCCGAGCCGCCGCACGCCGCCGAGCGCGAGCCGAAGGTACCGGTGCCGGTCAGGACCTCGTCGGTGTCGCCATAGCGGAAGCGGATCTTGTCGGGATCGATGCCGAGCTTGTCGTTGATGACCTGCTTGAAGGTCGTGCCGTGGCCCTGACCGTGGTCATGCGTTCCCATCAGCAAGGTGAGCGTGCCGGTGGGGTCGAAGCGAATCTCGGCGTGCTCCAGCATGCCTCCCGCGGTCGCTTCGATCGTGTTGGTGACACCGATGCCGCGCAGCTTGCCGCGCTTCTTCGAGTCCGCGCGTCGCGCGGCAAAACCGGCATAGTCGGCGAAGGCCGTCCCGTCGGCGAGGTTCTTGCCGAAATTGCCGCTGTCGAAGGTGAAAACGAGCCCCGTCTTGTAGGGCGTCGTGATCGGCGGAATCGTGTTGCGGCGGCGTAATTCCACCGGGTCGATATTGAGCTGGCGCGCGGCGAGATCGATCATCGTCTCGATGATGTAGGACGCTTCGGGCCGGCCGGCGCCGCGATAATGGCCGGTCAGCATCGTGTGCGTCATGACGCCGTGGACCTCGGCGTAAAGCACCGGCGTTGTATAGGTTCCGGCGAGTGAGCCGAGATTCGACAGCGGCGGCCCCGCGGCGCGATCCGAGGTGTGATAGGCACCGATGCCGGCGAGCGTCTTGGTCCGCAGGGCAAGGAACTTGCCCTCCTTGTCGAGGGCCAACTCGGCATCGGTCACGTTGTCGCGCGCCTGCTCGTCGGTGAGCAGCCCCTCCGAGCGCTCGGCCAGCCATTTGACGGGGCGGCTCAGCAGCTTCGCCGCGAGCGCGGTCAGCACATATTCGGGAAAGAGCCCGCCCTTCATGCCGAAGCCGCCGCCGACATTTTCGCAAATGAGCCGCACGCGCGTTTCCGGCACTTTCAGAAGCTGCGCGAAGATTGCGCGGCTCCGGTGCGGCGCCTGCAACGTGCAGCGAATGACATAGCGATCCTCGCGCGTATCGTATTGCGCCAGCGTGCCGCGCGGCTCCATCGTGTTGGCGGTGATGCGGTTGATGACGAGCCGGTGCTTCACGACGTGATCGGCCTTGGCGAAGGCCGCTTCGACCCCCGTTTTGTTGCCGACGTCGTGAAAGAACGCGATGTTGTCCGGGCAAGAATCCCACACTTTGACGGCGCCGGGCTCGGCCGCGGCTGCGGTCGATACCACGGCGGGCAAGGGCTCATAATCGACTTCGACCAGCTCGGCCGCATCCTTCGCCTGGTTGAGCGATTCGGCGACGATGAAAGCAACCTGCTCGCCGATATAGCGTACGAAGCCGCGCGCCAGATGCGGCAGCGGCGCGATGAAGCCCGGCGATCCGTCGCGGCGCTTCCTCGGCATGCGCGGAATTTGCAGCCCGAGAGCGAGGACTTCCGGACTCTCGCCCGTCAAGACAAGGAGCACGCCGGGCGCGGTCCGCGCGCGCTCGACATTGATCAAGCGGATGCGCGCATGCGGATGCGGCGAGCGCACGCACACGGCGCGCGCGAGATCGAGGAGCCGCACATCGTCGACATAGCGGCCCGCACCACGCAACAGATAAGGATCCTCCTCACGCGGGACGGGTTGACCGATTCCAAACTGACCCATGTTCTATCCTTCGCGACGCCAAGACTCACAACGCCGGACTCTTGCCCGGCGCCGCGCGTTCTTCAAGCCGGCTGGCCTGCGTTAATTGTCCGCTAGCGCGGCCGGAAGTCGAAGCGTAGTTAATCGTCCTTCCCGGCGGAAGCCGGGACCCATTTCCGAAATCGAGCTCGATATCTAAAGTTTATCTCCTCGCGTCGCGTGGAAAGGCCAGCGTCCACCGGTCAATGGGTCCCGGCCTTCGCCGGGACGGTGAAAGGGGGCGGTGCGATGCGATTTGAAGCGACCACGCTTTAGTCGGTGCCGCGTAACCACACGCCCGCCCCGACCGCTGCGATGACCGCGCGGGACAGGAGCCGCATGTCGAGGGGCATGGTCCGGCGCCAAACGTCGAGCAAAAGGACCGCGCGCCAGCTGTCGCCATGGTTCCAGACTTCGTGGAAATAAGTGTCGTCCCACAACAGCCACTGGCCCTCGTCGATCCGGTATTCCTCGCCGGCAATCTTCAACAACGTGGCCACCCGCCCATCCGGCAGTTTCGGCACCGAGAGACCGAGATAGAACCGGATCACGCCGCGAAACGGGCCGCGATGCGCCGGCACATGCTTGCCCGGCTCCATGAAGGATAGCGACGCCGACAACACGTCCGGCGTAGCGGCGACAATCGCCGCGAGCCCCGGGCAAAGGGCCATGTGGCGCGGATTCTCGACGCCGTAAGCTTTGAGGATGAACATGCGCCAATCGCGGCCGTCATTGGCCGAGATGTTGGTTTGCTCCGGCATGATGTCGTGGAAGCGCGGTATTGTGCGCAGTTGCGGCGCCATCGCCATCGCTTCGTCGCGGATCGTGTGCCACGCCGTGGCAAAGCGCATCGCGTCGGGAAAATGCTCAGCGGCGTCGAGAATGGGCGGGCCTTCGATCCGGCTGTCGTAAAGCTTCCGGACGAGATTCGCGCTGTGCTCGTAGAGGAAACCCACCGGCGACTCCCTCTTGCAAAATCGCCGAGCTTTTCGGCGATTTCTTCACCGAACAATCTTAAGGACCGAGCACGCGATTCGTTCCCGCGCCCCTCCGCCCGCGGCGGCCTTAGGCGATGGCCGGGACTTTTTGCAACTTCGCGACCGCGGCCTTGTGCAAGTCGAGCCAGTCGCCGGGCTCGGTCGTCGTGTAGTAGCCGCCGCGCACCTTGTCATAAACTTCAGGGCGGTCGGCGCTTGGCGGGCGTCTCCCCTCCTTGAACGCCTGCACTGTGTTGAGCAGCATGCGGCGATTGCGCGCAATCGCGACATCGGAGGACGCGAGATTCTCGAAGGAGCGATCGACGATCCCGCCCATGCTCTCGGTCACGCATTGGTCCTGGGTGTGTATGCCTTCGATCCCGGTATAGGATTTCGTGCGTTGCTCGTCGCGGTCGATGAGATAGTCGTTCGCCTCGCTCTCGACCATGCGATAGCGGCCATACCAACCCGTTTCGTTGGGCTGGAGATTGTCGCGCAAATAGCCGCCGTCGCCGTCGCGACGCGCGGTGCGTTGGCGGTCGTTCTGGCGCATGAAGAGCGTCGATTCGAAGCCGACGAACATGCAGTGATCATCGTCCATTGGGATGAAGGATCGCACCATGATGTTCTGCTCAAGGCTCGACACCGGCGGCATGATCCAAAACGGGAAAAGGAAATGCGCGACGCGCCAATAGGTGCCGCCAGGCACGGTGGGAGACGGGCGATGCGCGCCATAGCACAAGCCATAGGCGGTTTCCGTCACCTTGTATTCGGGCGCGCGATTGACGGTAAGGTCGGCGCGCTCGCCGGTCAGGCCCGCGGTCGGCTTGACCATGCCGAAATGCAGAACCCCGACATGGCTCGTGTCGAGATCGCCCTCGACCGCCTGCAGCCAATTGCAACTCCGCTGTACGAAGCGCAACTGCACGCCGCTCTCCGGTCCGAGGAGGCTTTCGAAATGCGGCAGATGCCGCGGCGCGCGGGCGCGGTCGCCCATATAGACCCAGACCACGCCGTGATGCTCTTTCGTCAGATAGGCCTTGGTTTTGACCTTGTCGAGAAATTGCTGGCGTGCTGGGATGTTGAGTTGGTCGACGCAATTGCCGTCGACGTCGTATTTCCAGCCGTGATAGATGCAGCGGATCCCGTTCTCTTCGTTGCGGCCATAGAAGAGCGAGGCGCAGCGATGCGGGCAGCGCTGATCCATGATACCGACGCGGCCCGATGAATCGCGAAACGCGATGAGCTTTTCGCCGAGCAGCAAGATGCGCGTCGGCGGGCCATCGGGTAGGAGTTCGGTCGAGCGCGCCGCCGGAATCCAATATTGCCGCATCAGCTCGCCCATCGGCGTGCCCGGTCCCGCACGCGTGATGCTTTCATATTGGTCGGACATGGTGCCTGCCCTCCGCTTTCCCGCTCTCGAGGGGCCTAGTTTAGCTCACGAATATTTGAAAAGGCTACCCTGCTTGGGACTGCATAGCCCAACGCTCATCCACCCAGAACGATCCTGCGATAGGACAGCGCCTCGGCGATGTGGATGCGGCGCACCGTATCGCTGGCCTCGAGATCGGCCAAGGTGCGCGCGACGCGCAGCACGCGGTGATAGCCGCGCGCGGAAAGGCGCAGGCGCTCGGCCGCATCGCTCAAGAGCTTGCGACCATCGGCATCCGGTGAGGCGATCTCGTCGAGCAGCGTACCGTCGGCCTCGGCATTGGTGCGGATGCGCCGATCCGCGGGCAGGCGCGCAAAGCGCGCGCGCTGTCGCGCCCGCGCCGCGGCAACGCGTGCCGCGACCTCGGCCGAGCCCTCGGCCGGCGGCGGCAAGGTGAGATCAGCCGCCTTCACCGCAGGCACGTCGATGTGCAGGTCGATGCGGTCGAAGAGCGGGCCCGAGATTCGCGATTGATAGTCCTGCGCGCATTTAGGCGCGCGGCTGCAGGCGAGCGCCGCGTCGTCGAGATAGCCGCAGCGGCACGGATTCATCGCGGCAACGAGCTGCACCCGCGCCGGATAGGTCACATGCGCATTGGCCCGCGCGACCACGGCGCGGCCCGTCTCCATCGGCTGGCGCAGCGCCTCGAGCGTCGGGCGCTGAAACTCCGGCAGCTCGTCCAAGAACAAAACGCCAAGATGCGCGAGCGAAAGCTCGCCGGGTTTGGCGCGCATGCCGCCGCCGACGAGGGCCGCGAGCGACGCTGAGTGGTGCGGATCGCGGAACGGGCGCTGGCGCATCAATTCGCCGTCGCGCAGCAGCCCCGCGACCGAATGCACCATGCTCACTTCGAGCGCTTCGTTCGGATCGAGCGGCGGCAGAATGGCAGGCAAGCGCGCCGCGAGCATCGATTTGCCCGCGCCCGGCGGCCCGATCATCAAGAGATTGTGCCCGCCCGATGCCGCCACTTCGAGCGCGCGCTTCGCCGTCTCCTGGCCCTTGATGTCCTTCAAATCGAGAAGATGGCCGCGCGCTTCGGCGACGCGTGGCGTCGGCGGCGACAAAATCTGCGTGCCCTTGAAATGATTGATGAGCGCCAAGAGCGACGGCGCCGCCAAAATTTCGAGCCCGCCCGCCCAGGCCGCTTCGCCGCCCGAGACAGCGGGGCAGATGAGGCCATGGCCGCGCGCTGCCGCGCCGACCGCTGCCGGCAACACGCCCGCCACGGGAAGCAGCGAGCCGTCGAGCGCGAGCTCGCCGAGCGCTACGTAATTCTCGATCTCTTCCGCGGGCAGCACGCCCATCGCCCCGAGGAGCCCGAGCGCGATCGGCAGATCGAAATGGCTGCCCTCCTTCGCGAGATCGGCGGGCGCGAGGTTGACGATGATGCGCTTCGGCGGCAGCGCGAGGCCCATCGCGGTCAAGGCCGCGCGCACGCGCTCGCGCGATTCCGCCACCGCTTTGTCGGGCAGGCCGACGACCATGAAAGCGGGCAGGCCCCCGGCGATCGTGACTTGCGCCTCGACCTCGACCGCGTCGATGCCGAGGAATGCCACCGTCCGTATGCGCGCGACCACCCTGGGCCCCCGAAGGTGCTGCTACCAATAAGGGAGCATAGGAGAGACGGCGTGCGGCGGCCAGAGGTGCCCCGCCGATCTTCAATTGTTGTTAAGCGGCGATTTTGCTCGAGCCGGAGGGCAAGTCGAGCGGCAGCAGGATCGCGACCCGCGTGCCGTGGCCGGGTTTGCTCTCGATCGTGATCTTGCCGCTATGTTGATCGACGACTTGCTTCACGACGGCGAGGCCGAGGCCGGTTCCAAAGCTGCGCGTGCTGAAGAGCGGCTCGAACACCTTCGGCAGAATATCCGGCGCGATGCCGATGCCCGTGTCCTCGACGACGATCGCGAGCCAGCCGGCGGTGACATCGGAGCCGATTGTGATACGTCGTTCGCGCAGATTCTTGCCCTCCTCGGTCAGGGCCTGGCTCGCATTCTCGATCAAATTGACCATGGCGCGGCGCATCAGCGTGGGATCGATATTGGCCTGCTGCCCGCCCGCTGCCAAATGGCGTTGCAACATGACGCCCTCGGGAAGCTTTTGCGCATCGAGCAGATCGGCGAGCCATTTATCGGCGGTGACGGGCCGGCATTGGATTTCGCGCAGATTCGAGAAATCGACGAGGTCGTTGATGATGCGGTCGCAGCGCGCGACGCTGCGCTCCAATCGATGCATCGGCCGCTCGAGGTCGAGGCCGCTGCCATTGACCGATTGGCGCAGCGTGAACAAAGTGTTGGTGATGGCGCTCATCGGGTTGCGCAATTCATGGGCGACCGTCGCCATCAGCTCGCCAAGCGCCGAGAAGCGCTCCTGGCGCAGGAGTTGGGCCTGCGCCTGTTTAAGCTCGGCCGTGCGCTCCTCGACGCGCCGCGCGAGGCGGTCGGCCTCCAGGATCGCGCGATGGGCGAGCTGGTCGTCGACCACGGCGCTCGAGAGGCCGAGCGCCACGATGAGCACCGTCACGGCCGCGATCGAAATCGCCATCAATTCGGGCGCGATGATCTGACCCGAGATGTGGATGTAGGGGTTGAGCTCGAGCACGACCGCGGCCATCCCGGTGAAATGCAAACCGACAATGGCGACGACCAGAAGCAGTGTGGCCGCGAGCCGATAGCGGAGGGTCGCGCCCAACGCCAACATGTGGAGCGCCGCGGCTGAAAAGACCACGGCGATCGCGAGCGAAAGCCCGACATAGGAAAAATCCCAGTGCAGATCGGCGGGCATGCGCAGAGCCGCCATGCCGACATAATGCATACTGCAGATCGCGGCACCAACGATCGCGCCGCCGATTTCATTGGCGCGATAGCGCAGCGCCACGGCGAGGCCGAGCCAGGTCATGACCATGGCGATGACGATCGACAGCGCGGTCAGGCCGAATTCATAGCCGACGGGAACGCCGGGGTCGTAGGCCAGCTCGGCGACGAAATGTGTCGACCAGACGCCGGCGCCAAAGACGATGCCGGCCGCCGCATGCCAGAAATGGCGGGCGCGCCCCTTTGCCTCGGCCGCGTGAACGAAGAGATTGGCCGCGGTGAAGCAGGAGAAAAGGCAAAGAAGCGCAGCCAGGCCGACAAGTCTCAGGTCGTGCTGCTGGACGATACAAGCGTAGATGACGCGCAACATAATAGGGCCAATATGGCCCTATGGCCCCTTAATATTCGCCTAAAGTTAACGCTTCTCGGGCCACCCGCCGCCTGCCGCCTGAACACGCTTGCGGCATTGCGGCGCGTGAGGATTAGGGCGCGTGGGGATCAGTTAGTGCCAACCGCGATCGTGATCGTGGAAGTAGTAGGGGTGATAATAATAGCCGCCGCCGATCGGATAGATCACGCAGCCGGACAAGGCCGTGACGATCGCCGCCAATGCCGCGAAGGTGACGATCCGGCGAGATTTCGATCCGCGATTCTCTCGTGAAGTCATGGCAACCTCCGTGACGTTGGATGGCGGTCCTGGAAAGGCTCGCTTCGTGCCTATCCAAAACGCGGCGCGAAAGCGTGGCCATCCGTCGCGGCGCATTAAATTCCCGTTACCGCTGGACCGCGCGCTGGAATCAAAAGCGGCTGGAACCGTTTTTATGATTAGCAGGAACCGCTTTTAGGCTTATTGGGGCCGTATTTTTGCCACTGCCCGCGCTTAAGCTTGCGGATCATCATTTTATTTTTCCCTTTGATTCTCACGGAGGCGACGACGATGAGGCACCGATTCATCTGGCAAAATCTCACCATGGCCGCGACGGTGGCGTTGCTTGGCGCCGGTTTGGTGTCAGCAACTCCCGCCGCGATGGCGCAAGCCGCCAACCCCGCACCACCCGCTTCGAGCGCGAAGCCGGCAATGGGGTCCGCGCCGCAAGCCGCGGCGCCGAGCGCCGCGCAACGCGGCGACGCAAGGGTCGAGGCCCATATCAAGCGCCTTCACGATCAACTGAAGATAACGTCTGCCGAAACGGATCAGTGGAACGCGGTCGCGCAAATCATGCGCGACAACGAGAAGAAGCTGGCCGATCTGGTGCAGACACGCGCCAAGAATGCGCCCTCGATGTCGGCCGTCGACAATTTGCGCACTTACGAGGAAATTGCCGACGCGCATGAGGATGGGCTGAAGCGGCTCGTCCCGGCTTTTGATGCCCTCTACGCCGCGATGTCGGATGCGCAGAAAAAGAACGCCGACCAAATCTTCCGGCAACGAATCCGTGCACGCGCGGCCGCGCAATCGAAGCAAACGACGCCCACAAAGCCGCCGAATGGCTGATCAATTTCGCGAAGGAGATGCCCAATGACTTTCCCCGCTACGCGAAAACTCTCGATCTTACTGGCGATGTTAGCCGTCGTCGGCATCGCAATGCCGGCTTTGGCCGATGAAGATAATCACGATCGTGACCGCGATCGCGACCATGCCCGCGAGTATCGGCCCTATTATCCACGGCCCTACTACGGCTATCCACAGGGCTATTACTACGCACCGCCACCGGTCTACTACGCGCCGCCGCCGCCGCCGCCGGTCGCGCCGTCGTTCAGCATCGTGATCCCATTTCGCTAGTTATTTGCGCCGACATGAAACCGGCCCCACTTGAGGGGGCCGGTTTCTCTGCTTTTAGATGATCGGTCGCACGAGCGGAAAAGTCGTCATGGCGAGGTGTGATCGATGAATTTCTGGGGCGGGTTCTCGCCCCATTGCGACCGCAATGCCTCATGCGCGGGCAGCAGGTTCGAGCCGTTATGGACATTCAGCACGTCGCTGTCGGTCCAATGCTCATGCACACGCCCCCACGGATCGCACCAATAATCGTAGATTTGACTACCGAGCACATGCCGGCCAATGCCCCACATATGCTCGTACTTGCCTTTTTTCGCGAGGTATTCGTGGCCGACCATCACGTCGTCGAAATCATGCACCTCGAAGGAGAGGTGATTGAGACCGGCCTTTGGCGCCTGGATGCCGAAGAAGACGTGGTGATCGACGAAATCATCGCCGCAATCGCAACGATTGAACGAGCCGATCAAATGATCCGGCTCGCCCGCAAACACATCATCCGAGCAGATGAAGCCCAAAGTCTCGCGGAACCATTTGAGCGAGGATTTCAGATCGGGGCAGGTGAGCACGCCATGGCCAATCCGTTTCACCTGGGACGGTCCAGCGGTCAGGCGGCAGAGATCGCCGGCGCGGCGATATTTCTCGGTGCCCCAATTGATGACGTTGGGCCGCACCGGAAGCGGGTCGACCTTCTCCTGCCCCCACACCACTTCGATCTGATAGCCGGTCGGCTCGCGCAAGCGAACGCGCTTGCCACCGCCGGGCTCGTCAACGCTTTCGACCGGTGACGCACCGGGCACGCGCGAGAGCCGGTCGAGGTCTTCCTCGCTCTTCGCGTAATAGGCGAGGCCAATAAAGCCGGGTGGCCCCAGCTCCGTGACGTGGAGGTGGTGATTCGGATCGGTGCCGCGCATGAAGAGCTTGTCCTTCGTGCGCGCGGCGCGGGCCATGCCGAAATCGAGCAGGAATTCCTCTTCCTTGTCGAGATCGGGCGAGCGCAGGCGACCCCACGCGATGTCCCTGACTTTAATGCCTGGCATTGGACCCTCCTCTATTCGATTTGCGTATTTGCGTCGGAGGATATCATCCCGGGCTGTTCCCGGCTAGACGTGCGATCGCCTAGGATCGTAGCGCTTGGCGCCAATTGGTGAGCGCCGACTTGAGCGCCTGGGCAAGCCCGCGTCGCTCGGGCGAGCTTAAAAACGTCCCCAACGCCAGGGACTTGCCATGCGAGACGAGGACGAGGCGATTCTGCCCCTCATCCCATTCCTCGAAGACGAGGCGGAGCCAGAACGGCTCGAAGCGCCAGTGCCGCCGCTCGCCGCGAATGCCGACGCGCTCCACATCGAGCGCGGCGCGGGTCAGGCGCACCGTCTCGGTCTGGCGCGCGCTGCGGTAGCTCAAGCGAAAGGCGAGATAGACCAGCGCCACGTCGAGGCCGAAGAAGCCCGTCACCGGCCACGCGCCCATCAGCACGAAGCCGATGCCGCCGCAAAAGCCGACGCCCGACAACACCGCCATCACCCAGAAAAAGCCGCGCGGTGGGAGGCTGCGATAAGGCGACAGCGTCGCGTCGAAGAAGACCGGCTCGGAGGTCGCATCGCTCATGACGGGAAGCTTAAGCGCGATCGAGGCGCAGCGTAAAGTGGGCTTGAGCAACGGCAAGAGGCGATCAGAGACATTGGACAGCACAGTCGTCACCCCTGCGAAAGCAGGGGTCCAGGGGCGACCGCGCGTTGCCGGCTCTGGGTTCCCGCTTTCGCGGGAACGACGAGAGTTTATGATTCGATTTGGCATGTCCTCGCTCTAAGATCGCGCCCATGAAGCCCGCCGATGTCGAAGAATTTTTCCGCCTCCTCGCCAAGGACCGGCCGATCCCGAAGACCGAGCTCGAATACATCAATCCCTACACGCTTTTGGTCGCGGTCGTGCTGTCTGCGCAAGCGACCGACGTTTCGGTCAACAAGGCGACCGAGTCCCTCTTCGCGATCGCCGACACGCCCGCGAAAATGCTCGCGCTGGGCGAGACGCGGTTGAAGGGCTTCATCAAGACGATCGGGCTCTTCAACACCAAGGCGAAGAACGTCATCGCCTTGAGTCGTATCTTGATCGACCAGCATGGCGGCACGGTGCCGCGCGACCGCGCAGCGCTCGAGGCGCTGCCGGGGGTCGGGCGCAAGACCGCCAATGTGGTGCTGAACGT
>Ga0187825_10000118_pt1 | contig 14599 bp, 13 predicted proteins | sample NC_wetland_sal_i_11_FD_132421 | JGI IMG/M metagenome (GOLD analysis project Ga0187825, IMG submission 132421) | Wetland sediment microbial communities from Neuse River Estuary, North Carolina, USA - SourceSoil_5 | ecosystem: Environmental > Aquatic > Freshwater > Wetlands > Sediment | place... | reverse complement strand
GGATGCGGCCGCGAGAGCGGGTACTCCGCGGACGCGGTCGCGAGCACGCGCCCGTCGGCGTCGATCGCGACGCCCTTGACGCCGGACGTGCCGACGTCGATGCCGATCAGCGCGTCAGGCACCTAATGCGGCATACACGAGCTCGTACGCGCGGACGGCGTCCTTCTCCTGTTGTGCCTTTTTCAGCTCGGCGCCGTCTAGCTTGGCGGCGATGCCGTCGATGAAGCGCCATTGCAGGACCGAGCGTTTGACGGCGGCGACGGCGTCCTCGGTGTAGGGGTAGAGGTCGAAGCCGAGCCGCTCGCCGTTGTCGCCGTAGCCGGCGCGGCGCAGCTCGACCGCGAGCTCGAGCGTCTCCATGAACGCGGTCGCACCGACCATGTTGTCGTCGTCGAAGGTGCCCCACCCCGAGTTGGCATGCTGGTGGCCGAGCAGCCCCTCGCCGGCGAGCAGCGCCGCGTACTCGGCCAGGTTCTCGCCGTTCATGATCAGGTGCTGCCAGTCCATGTTCACGAGCACGTTGTCGATCCCCTGCCGGCGCAGCGTGTGGATCACGTGCAGCGTCATGCCGACGTTGCGCATCAGGATCTTCATCGCCGGCTCGGAGTTCTTGTGCTCGAGGAACACCGTCACGCCCTTGTCCCGGGCGTACTGGGCGGACTCGCCGACGCCGTCGATGAACCGCGCCCACGACTCGGCGTACGGGGTCTGGAACGGGTAGTTGTACCCCTCGATCCCCGGCCAGATGATCATGTGCGCGCCCGTCTCCGCCGCCAGGTCGATCGCCTCCCGGGTGAGGCGCAGGGCGTCCTTCCGGATCGCGTCGTCGGGGGAGCAGAACGCGCCCTTCCCGAAACGCGAATCGAGATGCAGCCCGGACGCGACGCAGTAGATCCCGTGCCCGTCGAGGGCCTCCCGCACCTCGTCCAGGTTCGCGGGCGAGAGCTCCTGCGGGTAGTGGAACTCGTAGTCGTCCATCAGGTCTCCGAGGCCCTCCACCGCAGTGCGCACCTTCACCGCGGTCGAGACGCCCGACAGCTCCGGCTTGTACCCGCCCGGATTGAAACGCGTGGCCATTCCCCCGAAGGCCCAGATACCAAGGCTCGTTTTCATGGCGCGAGCGTACTACGATGCGCGACGTGATCCAGTTTCACCTGGACCCACACTCCGGCGTCGCGACGTATCTGCAGATCGTCCAGCAGGTGAAAGAGGCGCTGCGCCTCGGCACGATCGACGTCGGCGACCAGCTCCCGACGGTGCGCGAGGTCGTCGCCGACCTCGCCATCAACCCCAACACGGTCGCGAAGGCATACCGCGACCTCGAGCGCGAAGGGCTCGTCGTCGCGCGGCAGGGCCGCGGCACCTTCATCGCGAGCTCGCTCGCTCCCGCCTCGCTTCGGCATCACGACGAGCTCCGCGCCGAGCTCGAGCGCTGGATCCGCTCGGCGCTCGCCGCCGGGCTCGACGAGGAGAGCGTGCGCGCGCTGATCTCCGCCACTCTCCGGGAGTCCCTGGCACGTAACGTCGCATGAGCGCAGCGCCGCTCGTCGCGGAATCCCTCGGGAAGCGATTCCGGCGGGAGTGGGGCCTGCGCGGGCTCACGCTCGAGCTCCCGGCCGGCGCGATCGTCGGCCTCGTCGGTGCGAACGGCGCAGGAAAGTCGACGCTGCTCGCGCTCGCGACGGGCCTGCTCGCGCCCACCGAGGGGACGATCTCGATTCTCGGGCGCGACCCGCTGCGCGATCCCGGCACGCTCGCCGAGGTCGGGTTCGTCGCGCAGGGCGCGCCGCTCTACAAGTCGTTCACCGTCGGCGAGACGATCACGTATGCACGCAAGACGAACGCTCGCTGGGACGACGAGATCGTCGTCGAGCTCCTCACGCGCATCGACTCGAGCGCGAAGGTCGGTTCGCTCTCCGAAGGCGACCGCGCGCGTCTCGCGCTCGCGATCATGCTCGGCAAGCGGCCGCAGCTCGTCCTCCTCGACGAGCCGTTCGCGAGCCTCGACCCGCTCGCCGGCCGTGAGCTGCTGCAGCTGCTGATGGACGGCGTCGCCGAGACGTCGGCGACAGTCGTCATCGCCTCGCACGTCGTCGCGGACGTCGAGCGGGTGTGCGACCACATCGTCCTGCTCGCCGGCGGAGCCGTTCGGCTCGAGGGGAGCGTCGAAGGGCTGCTCGAGTCGCATCGCCTGCTGACCGGGCCCCGGCGTCCGCTCGGTGCGATCCGCGGCGTGCGCGAGATCGTGCGCGAGCGTCACAGCGGACGGCAGCTGACGCTTCTCGCGGTCACGGACGGCCCGATCGTCGACGCCTCGTGGCGCGTCGAGCGCGTCGGGCTCGAGGATCTGCTGCTCGCGTACATGGCGCCGGAACGCCTGCCGGCAGCTGCGCGCCCGACCGAAAGGGTTCGGCTCCGATGGCATGGGTGACGTGGCGCCAGCACCGGTCGCAGCTCGTCACGGCCGCCGGTCTCCTCGTCGCGCTCGCGTTCGCGGCGCTCGGCACGCGGCTTCCGATCGAGGCGGCGTTCCACCACGACTCGCTCGCGGGCTGTCTCCCGCCCGCGCCGCGCACCGGCTGCGACATCATCGTCCCGCACTTCGAGGGCGAGTGGAACGGGCTGGTCACGGCGGTCCGCGTCCTCGCCGTGCTTCCCGTCCTCGCAGGGCTCTTCGTCGGCGCGCCGCTCCTGGCGCGCGAGATCGAGCAAGGCACGCACCGGTTCGCATGGACGCAGGGCATCGCGCGCTGGCGGTGGCTGCTCTCCAAGACGGCGCTCCTCGCGGCGGCGACCGCGCTCGCCGGCGGCGTCGCAAGCGCGCTCGTCATGTGGTGGCGCACGCCGTTCGACACGCTCGAGGGCCGCATGGGCCCGGCGAGCTTCGACATCGAGGGCCTCGTCGTCCCCGCGTACGCGCTGTTCGCCCTCGCGCTCGGAGTGCTCGCCGGGCTCGTGTTCCGCCGAACCGTCGCAGCGATGACGTCGACGCTCGTCGCGTTCGCGGCGACGCGCTTCCTCGTCCTGGAATTCGTGCGGCCGCACTTCCTCGCGCCGCTGCATCGCACCGACGTCGCATCCGGCGCCGGCGGACAACCCGGCGACTGGGTGCTGAGCGACACGCTCGTGGACGGCGGCGGTCGACAGATCTCGGTCGCGCGCGAGAACCTCGCCGTGCTGCACGCGCAGCAGGCCGGCATCGACCCGCACACCTACATCGTCACCCTCGGCTGGAGGCGCGTCATCTCCTACCAGCCGGCGGGACGGTTCTGGACCTTCCAGTTGCTCGAGGCCGGTCTGTTCGCGGCGCTCGCGGTGGTCGTCGTGCTCGTCACCGTGTGGCTCGTCCGGCGGCGGCCGACGTGACCCCGGGCCTCGACCGCGCCGGGCTGCTCCGCACGGCAGTCGGCGCGGCGCTCGCGGGAGGCGTCAAGTTCCCGCAGAACCATCCGAGCTGGCGCTTCGTGTTCATCAACCACGCGCTCACGAACCCGTTCTTCATCCCGGCGAAGTACGGGAGCTACGACGCGGCCGGCCTCGTCGGCGTGACGGCGGAGTGGACGGGGTCGACGAGCAGCGACGTCGGAGACATGGTGCGGGCGATGCGGCACGCGATCGAGCGCCGCGTGGACGGGATCGCGGTCTCGATCATCGACCCGCAGGCGTTCAACGGGCCGACGGCGCTCGCCCTCGAGCGCGGGATCCCGGTCGTCTCGTACAACGCCGACGGCGGCAAGGGGAACGAGCGGCTCGCGTACTTCGGGCAGGACAACTACCAGTCGGGCCTCGAGCTCGGCGCGCGCCTCGTCAAGCTCGTCGAGAAGGGCAACGTCTACCTCTTCATCGCCACGCCGCGGCAGCTGAACATCCAGCCGCGCGTCGACGGCGCGCTCGACGCGATCCGCGACTCCGGACGGCCGATCGTGGCGCACGTCGTCGCCACCGGCGTCGACGTCGGCCAGGAGGCGAAGCGCATCGAGGCGACCTACCTCCGCAACAAGGACGCCAGGGGCCTCTTCGCCGTCGACGCCGGCTCGACCGCGGGCGTCGCCGCGACGATGCGGAAGTACGGCCTGCACGCCCAGGGCGTGCGCGCCGGGGGATACGACCTCCTGCCGGCGACGCTGCGCGCCATCGCCGACGGCGACCTCGACTTCGCGATCGACCAGCAGCCGTATTTGCAGGGATTCCTTCCGGTCGTGCAGCTCTTCCTCAACCGGTACAGCGGTATGCTCGTTCACCCGGCCGAGACGAACACCGGGCTCAACTTCGTCACGGCGGCGAACGTCGCCCGCTACCTCGACACGAAGAGCCGCTTCGAGGGGAGCTCGGCCGTCGAGCGCTACCCCGTCGGTTAGGGAGGGCTTGGCGAAGTAGTGGCTGTGTTGCGGATGGTGGCCTGGAGCGGCGCGCTGCTGCGTCCTCGGTCGCGGCCGTACCTACGGGTACGTTCGCTTCCTGCGTCCTTGCATCGCATCCGTCCAGACCATCCCCGCGACGAGCACCATTCCGCCAAGCCCTCCACTTGAACTATTCCACTAGGAGAGTAGGATTGCGCCGCAGTTCCCCCGACGGAGGAGGAGTCAGCGTGAGGAAGTTCTCAAGGAAGACCGTGGCGATGCTCGGCATCTTCGCGGCGATCGCAGCCGTCGCGGCCGGCGGCGCGACTGCGAGCCACCGGGCGAGCGTCCAGGTCTGCGTGTTGCTGCCGGACACGAAGTCGTCCGTTCGCTGGGTGCAGTTCGACGCGCCCGACATGAAGGCCGCCTTCAAGAAGGCCGGCGTGTCGGCGTCGATCAACAACGCCCTCAACGACCCGCTGAAGCAGAAGGCGCAGGCGCAGGCCTGCCTCGCAGCGGGCGCGACGGTCGTCATCGAGACGGCGCTCGACAACGGCTCCGCGTCGTCGATCGAGAAGCTCTTCACCTCGAAGGGCGGCTACGCGATCGACTATGACCGCCAGGTCCTCGGCGGCAGCGCGTCCGTCTACGTCACGTTCGACGGCAAGGCCGTCGGCGAGGCGCAGGCCAAGGGCGTCATCGCCGCGATGAAGGCCAACGGCACCTACAAGAGCAGCAGCACGATCGCTGAACTGTGGGGCGGCCAGACCGACCAGAACGCGTTCTGGTTCAAGAGCGGCAACGACGCCGTCTTCAACCCGCTCTTCAAGAGTGGTGCGCTGAAGAAGGGCCCGCAGCAGTTCGTTCCCGACTGGGACGCGAACAACGCGGCGACCATCTTCAACCAGATGCTGGTGAAGACGAGCAACAACATCCAGGGCGTCCTCGCCGCGAACGACAACATCGCGGGCGCGGTCGTCGCCGACCTCAAGGCGAAGGGTCTGAAGCCGCTCCCGCTTAGCGGCCAGGACGCGACGCCGCAGGGCATCCAGTACATCCTTGCCGGCTGGCAGAGCGGCACCGTCTTCAAGTACGTCCCCCTCGAGGCGAACGCAGCCGCGCAGGCGGCCATCACGCTCGTCAAGGGCGGGACGCCGAAGACGAACACGTTCCGCATGAACGGGAAGAAGAAGGAGCCGACGCTCACGCTTCCCGTCGAGTGGATCACGAAGGCGAACTACAAGACGCTGTTCAAGGAGGGCTTCCTCAAGAAGTCCGACGTCTGCAACGGCACGTACGCGCAGTACTGCAAGTAGGAACCGGAGCCGTCGGGGGCGCCTCTCGGGGCGCCCCCGACGTCTATCCCATGTGGTAAGAACGCGTCGTGGCGACCGACACTCCCCTCCTCGAGCTACGGAACATCACCAAGTCGTTCGGCTCGGTGCAGGCGCTGACCGAGGTCGACTTCGAGGTGCGTCCGGGCGAGGTCATGGCGCTCGTCGGAGACAACGGCGCCGGTAAGTCCACACTCATCAAGTGCATCGCCGGCACGCACATGGCCGACAGCGGTCAGATTCTCTTCGAAGGGCGCGAGGTGCACATCCACGGGCCGCGCGACGCCGCGCAGCTCGGCATCGAGGTCGTGTACCAGGATCTCGCGCTCGCGGACAACCTCGACGTCGTCCAGAACATGTTCCTCGGCCGCGAGATCAACATCTTCCAGATCCTCAACGAAGCGGCGATGGAGGAGAGGACGTCGTCGACGCTGTCGTCGCTCGCCGTCACGACGATCAAGTCCATCCGCCAGACGGTCGCGACGCTCTCCGGCGGCCAGCGTCAGTCCGTCGCGGTAGCGCGCGCCGTCATGTGGAACTCGAAGGTCGTCATCCTCGACGAGCCGACAGCAGCCCTCGGAGTCGCACAGACCGAGCAGGTGCTCGCACTCGTGCGCCGCCTCGGCGAGCAGGGGCTCGGCGTCGTCCTCATCTCGCACAACCTGCACGACGTCTTCGAGACGGCCGACCGAATCGCCGTGCTGCGGCTGGGCCGCAACGTCGGCGTGTACGACCGCCGCACGACCTCGCAGCAGGCGATCGTCGAGGCGATCACCGCCGGGAGACCGACGAAGGTGTCAGGCATCCCGGCCGAGGCGCAGGTATGACGACCGCCGACGTCGTCGGGCCGGATCGCGCCGCGGCGCCGCCGCCGGGCGAGGAGGAGTTCGCCCCCGGGCTGGCCGGGCTGTGGCAGCGCGCCTGGCTCAACATCCGCACCGGCAACCTCGGGCCGCTGCCGATCATCGTCGGCCTCGTCGTCGTGGTCGTGCTCTTCGGCTTCACCGCGACGAACTTCTTCACCTCGGTCAACTTCGTCAACCTGATCGAGGAGACGGCCGGGACCGCGATGCTCGCCTACGGCGTCGTCTTCGTCCTGCTGCTCGGCGAGATCGACCTCTCGATCGGCTACGTCGCGGGCATCGGCGCGCTCATCGTCGCCGAGCTGCAGCTGCCGGGAAGCGGGCACCAGCTGCCGGGAATCCTCGCGATGTTGATCGCGGTGGCGGTGTGCGCGGTGATCGGAGCGGTGCAAGGAGGGATCATCGCGTTCGTCGGCGTCCCGTCGTTCGTCGTCACGCTCGGCGGCTTCCTCATCTGGCAGGGCGTGATCCTCAACGTGCTCGAACAGCGCGGGACGATCATCATCCAGGACCGCTGGATCAACTACACCGACCTGTACATCTTCTCGCACTGGCTCGGGTGGATCATCGCCGCGATCTTCACCGCGCTCTATCCGATCACCGTTCTCTACAAGGTCTACGCCGCGCGCGGCACGCAGATCGCGCAGCAGAACTGGCCGATGGTCGGCGCCAAGGCGATCGGACTGGCAATCGCCTCCTTCGGGACGGTGGCGATCTGCAACAACGGCAAGATCATCCAGACGGCCGAAGGCCTTCCGCTCCCGCTCGTCATCGTCGTCCTCTTCTTCGCACTGCTGACGTTCCTCGCCAAGTGGACGACGTTCGGTCGACATGTGTACGCGGTCGGCGGCAACGCGGAGGCTGCGCGCCGCGCCGGCATCAGCGTCCCGCGCATCCGCGTGCTCGTGTTCACGCTCTCGGGGGCGACGGCGGGGATGGGCGGCATCATCTTCGCGTCGCAGGTGAACTCGGTCGCGCTGACGTTCCCGCCGGGCAACCTGCTGCTGAACGCGATCGCGTCGGCCGTCATCGGCGGGGTCAGCCTCTTCGGCGGCCGCGGCGAGGTGCGCGGCGCCCTGCTCGGCGCGGCCCTCATCGGTACGCTCCAGAACGGCCTGAACACGCTGAGCGTGTCGAACGGCTACATCTACATCGTCACGGGCGGCGTCCTGCTCTTCGCGGTGACGCTCGACACGTTCGCCGTCCGCCTGCAGAAGCGCTCCGGCCGCTAGCCGTCTAGGCTGGATCCGTCCAGCGCGTCGAGAGGAGCAGGAGATGAGGACGGTGTTTTCGGGCGGACTCGTGGTAGACGGGACGGGTGCGCCGCCCGCCGAGGCGGACGTCGCCGTCGAGGGCGAGTGGATCGTCGACGTCGGCCGCGGGCTCGACGGCGACGAGTCCGTCGACGTCGCCGGCCTGACGCTCCTGCCCGGCCTCTTCGACACGCACGTGCACGTGATGTTCGGCCACATCGACGCGTGGCGCTTTCTCCAGACGCCGTTCTCGTATCGCTTCTACGACGCGATCCGGAATCTCGAGGCGACGCTCGCCGCCGGGATCACGACCGTGCGCGACGCGGGCGGTGCAGACCTCGGCGTGAGGCAGGCGGTGGAGGACGGGATCGTTCGCGGACCGCGCCTGCAGATCTCGCTGGCGATGCTGAGCCAGACCGGCGGCCACGGCGACGGCTGGCTTCCCTCCGGCGGCACGGCGGCGCTCTTCCCCGACTACCCGGGGATGCCGTCGCAGATCGTCGACGGCGTCGACGAGGCGCGGCGGAAGGTCCGCGAGCTCGCGCGGAACGGCGCCGACGTGATCAAGATCGCGACCTCCGGCGGCGTCCTCTCGCCGCGCGACTCGCCGGATCAGCCCGGCTTCTCGTTCGAGGAGATCGAGGTGATGGTCGCCGAGGCGCGCGCAGCCGGCCTGTGGGTGATGTCGCACGCGCAGGCGTCGGTCGGCATCAAGAACGCCGTGCGCGCCGGCGTGCGCTCCATCGAGCACGGGATCTATCTCGACGACGAGGCAATCGACCTCATGCTCGAGCACGGCGCGTACCTCGTGCCGACGCTCGTCGCGCCGACCGGCGTGCTGCGCGCCGCCGACGCCGGCGCGTCAATCCCGGAGAACGTCATCGTGAAGTCGCGCGAGGTGATCGAGGCGCACCGCGACTCGTTCCGGCGCGCGGTCGAAGCGGGCGTGAAGATCGCGATGGGCACCGACAGCGGCGTCACGCCGCACGGCGAGAACCTGCTCGAGCTGCAGCTGATGGCCCAGTGCGGGATGGCGCCCGCGGACGTCCTCGTTGCGACGACGCGGACCGCGGCCGAGCTGATGGGCCTCGAGCGCGAGCTCGGGACGATCGAGCGCGGCAAGCGCGCGGATCTCGTCGCGGTGTCGGGCGATCCGTTCGACTTCGCCGGTATGCGCGAGCGGATCGAGCGCGTCGTCCAGAACGGACGGGTCGTCTCCGACCGCGCGAATCAGCTCGCGCCCGTGCCCGCCTAGCTTCGCGTGCGCCGGAGCACCGACGCGTAGAGGTCGAGGCCCTCGCGGCTGAGACGCGCCTCGGGACCGGACGCGATGCCGACGCGCTCCGGGATGACCCCCCAGATCGGCACCTTCTGGCCGCGCCACCAGGCGATGGTCGCGTCGAGGTCGTTCGTGCCGAAGCGTGCGGACGAGACGACGATGCCGCGTGCCGTCTTCGCGGGGACCATGTCGAGCGTCTGCAGCGCCGGCGAGAGCTCGACGCCGCCGGCGCGCGTCGGGATGACGACGGCGTGCGCGGATGAGATCGCCGCTGCCAGGAGGCGGTGGTCGCCGGGAGGCGTGTCGATGACGACGACGCCGCGGCGCTTTCCCACCGCGCGGGAGAGCGTCCGCTCGGACGGCGCCTCGACGACGGTCACGCCTTCGAGCGGCCGCTCCTCGAGCCACTCGGCCGAGGATGCCTGCCGGTCGGCGTCGACGAGGACGACCGGTCCGTTCCCGCGCTCGGCCGCCGCCGCGGCGAGGTAGACGGCGGTGGTCGTCTTGCCGACCCCGCCCTTCACGTTGGCGACCGCGATGTTCATGCCTGCGGCATCCTACGGACCATGGTGCGCCTCGCAGCGCTGGTAGTCGTTCTCTCGGTTCACGGCATCGGCGGCGTGCATTTCGGCCTTCCGCAGGATCGCGCCGTCGGCGCGCTGACGGCCCTGTTCGGGCAGCCGTCCCGGCGGTTCGCGAACAGCGGCTGCCGCCCGCGCTACACGGAGGTCGCCTGGGGCCACCTCTACGCCGAGTTCCGGCTCGGGAGGTTCTCGGGCTTCCGCTACCTCGAGGACGGCTGGCCGCCGCTCCGCTACGGGGTGAAGATCGTCCGCAGCGACCTGCCCCGCCTGACGACGCCGCGCGGCGTGACCCTCGGGAGCACGGTCCGGCAGCTGCGCGCCGCGTACGGGCGGCTCGATCTCGTCGGCACCGACCGGTACCGGTCGCCAGACGGCCTGTTCTTCGCCGACGCGCACTCGCGCATCGTCGAGATCAAGACGGGAACGTGCGGCGACTTCTGAGCGGCGTACCCTGACGGTGGTGGAGACGCAAACGGGCTTTCTCCGATTCGACGGCCGCCGCGTCGCGTACGCGACCGCGGGGGAGGGGAAGACGCTCGTTCTGCCCGCGTGGTGGGTCAGCCACGTGACCGAGGACTGGCAGGGCGACGCGTTTCGCCGCTTCGTCGAGGCGTTGGCGGCGAAGTATCGGGTCGTCCGCTACGACCGGGTCGGCACGGGGCTCTCCGATCGCGAGCGTCCCGCACCGACGCAGACGCTCGACTACGAGGTCGCGCTCCTCGAGGCGGTCGTCGACGAGGTCACCGATGACCCGGTGACGATGTTCGGGATCTCGTGCGGCGCGTGCTCGTCGGTCGCGTACACCGTGAGGAATCCGGGGCGCGTCGATCGGCTCGTCCTGTACGGCGCGTACGCGAACGGCCGCGAGCTCGGCCCGACCGCTGCGCGGGACGCGCTCGTCGGCCTGGTCCGCTCCGCCTGGGGCTTGGGTAGCCGTGCGCTCGTCGACGTGTTCGCGCCGAGCATGAGCCCCGCCGAGCGGGACGCCTTCGGGGCGTACCAGCGCACCGCGTCGACGGCGGAAGCCGCGGGCGACCTGCTGCAGCTCGTCTACGAGTACGACGTGCGAGACCTGCTGCAGCACGTCGACGTACCGACGCTCGTCCTCCACCGCGTCGGCGACCGCGCGGTGCCGCTGAAGGCCGGACGCGAGATAGCGGCCCTCATTCCCGGAGCGCGACTCGTCGAGCTCGCCGGGGACGCGCACCTGCCGTGGCACGGGGCTGCAGACGAGACCCTCGCTTCGGTCGTCGAGTTTCTCGGCCTACCGGCTCCGGCCGGTCGAGTGTCCGACGCGGGGTCGGTCGACGATCTGAGCGAGCGCGAGCGCGAAGTGCTTCGCCTCGTCGCCGAAGGATTGAGCGACGCGGACATCGCCGAGCGCCTCGTGCTCAGCCCGCACACCGTGCACCGCCACGTGGCGAACATCCGCCGCAAGCTCGGCCTGCGGTCGCGATCGGCTGCAGCGGCAGCCGCCGCGCGCGCAGGCCTCATCTGAATGGCCGAATACGGCCATCGCAAGATGGCCGGGCCGGGCGGAGTCGCACGAGGGCCGGCGCGCGACAGTGTCTGCCATGCACGCACACGCTCTCCACAACCGCAAGCTCGGCCGGGCAGTGACCGTTCGTCTGCTCGACGACGGCGACACACGCACCGTCGCAGCGCTGTTCGACCGGCTCGGCGCCGCCTCGCGCGAGCGCCGCTTCCACTCGGCAAAGCCACGCCTCTCGTCGCACGAGCTCGACGTCCTCGCCCGCGTCGACGGCGACCATCACGTCCTGGTCGCATACGTCGACGGCGACCCGCTGCCCGCGGCGATGGCCCGAGTCGTCCGCGACGCGCACGACCGAACGGTGGGCGAGTTCGCCTTCGAGGTCGCCGACGCGTACCAGCGGTGCGGCATCGGGACGCAGCTCGTGAAGATCCTGCTCGCGGACGCGCGCGCCGCCGGTATCGCGAGGGTCGATGCGCTCGTCCAGACCTCGAACCGTGCCGCGCTGACGCTCCTCCGTCGGGTGCTTCCCGCCTTCACGATGCGCGTCGAGGGCGGCGAGACGGTCGTCACTGCCACGGTCTAGGCTCGGCCGACGCCTACGGGTACGCGCGCATTCGCATGAGCGCGAGCCTGCCGGCCTCGACGCCGATCGTGCGGCCCTCGGTGACGTCGACCGGAAGGTCGATGCCCCGTGCGAGCCCTGCGTCGCTCGCAGCCCGGGCGCGCTGCGCGAACGAGCGCCCGAGCAGCGACGTCAGGACCTCGTTCGCCGCGTACGCGAACGCGCTTCCCTCCGACGCGTAGCCCGGAGAGGCCGGTGTCGGCGCGGGCGGGGACCAGTTCGCGCCGGGCACCCACGCCCCGGCGAAGCGCACGAGCATGTGACCGTGATCGAGCTTCGTCAGGCCGGGCACGAGGGGGAGGCCGTCGCGACTGTAGGACGGCCCCTTCGGGTCGCTCGACTGTCCCGCGAACGCGAGGTAGCGGATCATCGAGATCGGGCGAGGCGCCAGGTACGCGCGCTTCGCGCGCCAGGCGGCGACCGCCGCGTCGTTGAGCGCGCCGTTCAGCGCGACGTAGAGTCTCACGTCCTGCGCCGCGGACCCGCGCGCGTGCGCTGCGGCGATGCGGTTCCACGCGAGCGGCGACGTCCCGACTGCCGGCGCGGCCTCGCCGGACGTCGCGCGGATGACGGCGATCGCCGCGCGCTTGTAGGCGCTTCCGTTCGGCACGCCGAGGTGGGGCGCTGCGACGTGGATGCTCGCCGGCGCAAACGTGCGGACGCGGCCCCACTGCGCGCCGACGAACGTCTGCACCTGTCTGGACGCGAACGTGAGCGGCTGCCAGAACGACGCGTCCTCGACCGTCGAGCCCGGCTGCGCGACGGCGAGCGGCTGGTTTCGGGAGACGAAGCTCGTGTCCTGGTAGTGCAGCGACTCGAGCGAGCCGTCCGTGCGGCCGGCCGCGATCACCGACGCGGCGGTCTCGTTCCCCGGTGCGGTCGTGTCGGCGGGCGAGAGGCAGAGCGCACGCAGCCGCGATTCGAGGATCCCGAACGTGCGGCTCAGGTTCGCGTCGAACGACGCATCCCACAGGAGCACGCGGTACGCGGCAAAGCTCATCGCCGTCGCCGAGTGCGCGCGCCACATCGCCAGCGACATGTCGTAGAGGTCGCGCGCCTGCACCGGCTCGGACGCGTTCCCCGCCTGCAGCACCGTGACAGCGGTGCGATCCCAGTACGTCGCAATCGATCGCACGTGGACGGGCGTGCACTGCGCGACGACCGCGGGCGTGCGCACCGGCCGCGGCGCGGGGACCGGGACGGTGACGACGCGATCCGCGTGCACGCCGGCGAGCGTTCGCACCGCGCCCCACGGCATGCGCACGGTCAGGCGCACCTTCGTCGCGTTCCCGAGCCCGAAGTGCACGCGGGGATCCTCGGAGGAGAGGTAGCTGCCGCCGGCCGCGACCGTGCGCGACTGCGTGTCTCCGTTCGGCAGCGTCACGCTCACGGTCGCGCCGGGGGAGAAGCGTGAGAGCGCGACGTCGATCCAGTGGCCGCTCGGCCCGCTCGGCTGCAGGAGCACGAGCCTGCCGCCGATCGAGTTGATGGCGACGTCCATGCGCCCGTTGTTGTCGACGTCCGCTGCGGCGAGCCCGCGCCCGTTCAGCCGCGTCGGCGCGAGGACGTCCGTCGCGGCGCCGAATGTCGACGAGCCGGCGCGGAGCGGCGCGAGCACCTTCACCGGCTCGGCGTCCTTGGCGAGATTCGTCACCGGGATCGCGCCCGACGTGAGCACGAGATCGGGGATGCCCGTGTTCCCCAGGTCGACGAACGACGCGCCCCAGCCGGCGAACGCGTCTCCGAGCGCGGGATCGACGCTCGCGCGCGCGTCGCGGTAGCGCGCCCCGTCCTTGCCGAAGGCGGCCGTCGGCTCTCCGCGCGAGTTCGTCACGACGATGTGGCCGTTGTCGACCGCGATGCCCATGCCCGCGTAGGGGTCGGCGACGCCGTCCGCGAGCGCGCGGTCCTCGAAGCGGAAGCCGAGGCCGAGCGGGTCCGCCGCTGCGCCGCCGGGCCACGGCACGTTCGCGTACAGCTGATTCGGGTCCTCGTCGTTCGCGACGTACAGGTCGCGGCCGACGAACGTCGCGCCGAGCCCGTGACGGAAGCCCGCCGTCTCCAGGCCGGCCTCACGGCCGACCTCGCGGAAGCGGCCGCCGCCATCGTCGAGGAAGAGCAGGTCGCGCACGCCGGCGACGTTCGTCGGGAACCCGGCGAACGAGTTTGCGACCGGCTCGCTCGGGTCGGAGTAGCCCGCGGCGAAGACGTCCGGGCGCCCGTCGCCGTTCACGTCGGCGACCGCGACGCCGGCGTACCAGCCGTGCGTCCACAGCGCCTGCCGCACGAACCCGCCGGGACGGTTCCAGAGGACGTCGACGCCGCTCGTCGTCGTCACGACGAGATCGGTGCGCCCGTCGCCGTTCAGGTCGGCCGCCGCGCAGCCGTTCCCCTGCACTGCGAGGTCGGCGTGCAGCGCGCGGCTCACGTTCCTGAAGCGGCCGTGGACGTTCTCGAACAGGGCCGAGCGCGCGATCGGGTCGGCGCTCGAGTACGAGTTGACGACGAACAGGTCCTCCCAGCCGTCGCCGTTGACGTCGAGCCAGCAGAGGCCGCCGCCCATCATCGCCTGCGACTCGGTGGTGACGGCGGAGCGGAACGAGCCCTGCCGGAAGTCGAGGCCGAGCGACCGTGCGACGTCGCGCAGGCGCACGCCTCCGAGCAGCTCGCTCTTCGGCCCCGTGGCCGCCTGCAGCGGCGCGGCGCGCGCGGCCACCGTCCAGCGGCCGTCCGTGGCCTGGCTCAGGTGGTACGTGACCTCGTCGAGGCGGGCGACCGCGGTGGGCGGGCCCTGCCCGACGCCCTGGACGAGCCCGATCTGCAGCGTCG
>Ga0187825_10000117_pt1 | contig 14599 bp, 10 predicted proteins | sample NC_wetland_sal_i_11_FD_132421 | JGI IMG/M metagenome (GOLD analysis project Ga0187825, IMG submission 132421) | Wetland sediment microbial communities from Neuse River Estuary, North Carolina, USA - SourceSoil_5 | ecosystem: Environmental > Aquatic > Freshwater > Wetlands > Sediment | place... | reverse complement strand
GTGTGAATGCGCCCCGGCGTAGCAAACTGGTACAAAGCGAGCGAGGCCCGAAAAAGAAATCCCCGCCTGAACGCGCTGACTCAGGCGAGGGATTGGGAGTTGAAAGGAGTGGGCCTGGGTAGAGTTGAACTACCGACCTCACGCTTATCAGGCGTGCGCTCTAACCACCTGAGCTACAGGCCCCCGGGGCCCACAATCTAGCGCCACCGCCCCGGCCACGGCACTCGCCCCGACAGGTCACCGTAAGCCGCTCCGGGCTAGCCTAGCACATAAGATGAAGTAGCACTTCTTCGGCAGGCTGCCGACGCTCCGGTAGGCAGGGTCTCCCGGCCCTGGCCAGTACGGCGGCGTCGGAGCCTGCCGCTTGTGTCAGTCCCACTCCCGCTTCGGTCCCTTGCGGGGGCGGAACCCATCCTCGTCTTCTTCGTCGAACTCATCGTCGAGGTCGTCGTAGTCGTCGACATCCTCGAGATCCTCATCGTCCAGCTCGTCTTCGTCCAGCTCGTCCTCGAAATCTTCGTCGAGCTCCTTGTCCTCCTCGAAGTCCTCAAACTCCTCGTCGATGTCGTCGCCGCGACGCTTGAGCGACCACCCCACCGACGTCTCCGCGGCCAGCATTGTCACCCCCAGCTGAGGTTGAGATTGGCGTCTCCCTGCTATTCCTCCTGCGCCCGCACGATCCTGGCCAGTTTCCGCCGCGCCGTCGCCCCCAGCTCGCGCTTGCGCAGCCGGATCGAGGCGGGCGTCACTTCGATCAACTCGTCATCCTCAATGTACTCCAGCGCCAATTCCAGCGTGATCTGACGCGGCGGCTCGAGGATCACCATCTCGTCGGACGCCGTCGTCCGCATGTTCGTCAGCTTCTTCTCCTTCGTCGCGTTCACGTCGAGGTCGCCGGGCCGCACGTGCTCGGCGATGATCATCCCCTCGTACACCGGATCGTTCGGCTTCACAAACATGGTGCCGCGCTCCTGCAAATTGAAGAGCGCGTACGCCACCGCCACGCCCTCCCGGTCCGCCACCATCACCCCACGGCTGCGTCCCGTCAATGGACCCGCCCAGGGACCGTACGCGTGAAACACGTGATGCAGGATCCCCGTGCCGCGCGTATCCGTCAGGAACTCCGAGCGATAGCCCAGCAAGCCGCGCGCCGGAATCGTAAACCGCAGCCGCACCATACCGAGACCGGCGTTCTTCATGTCCTTGAGCGTGGCGCGCCGCGGACCCAGCTTCTCCATCACCACGCCGAGATACCCTTCGGGGCAATCGATCAACAGCTCTTCGTACGGCTCGAGCTGTTCGCCGTCGGGCCCCTGCCGCGGGATGATGCGGGGGCGGCCGACCTGAAACTCGTACCCTTCGCGCCGCATCGTCTCCATCAGGATCCCGAGGTGCAGCTCGCCGCGGCCCGACACGGTGAAGGTCTGCGGATCGTCGGTGTCCTCCACCCGCAGCGCCACGTTGCGCTCGAGCTCGCGGTACAGCCGGTCGCGCAGCTGCCGCCCCGTGACGTACTTCCCTTCGCGCCCCGCGAACGGTGCGTCGTTCACCCGGAAGTCGACCGAGATCGTCGGCTCCTCGACGGCGATGCCGGCGAGCCGCTCCAGATGATCGGGGGCGGTGACCGTCTTGCCGATTTCCACCCCCGCGAGTCCCGAGATCGCCACGATCTCCCCCGCGGACGCCTCCTGCAGCTCGATGCGCTCCAGACCTTCGAACCCGAAGAGCTTCACGATCCGCGCCTGCTCGAACGTCCCGTCACCCACCGGGCCCGCCTCGCCCAGCGGTAACAACGCCACGGTATCGCCGACGTGCACCGTGCCGCGCTCGATGCGCCCGATGCCGATCCGCCCGAGGTACGAGGAGTAGTCGAGCGTCGAGATCAGCATCTGGAACGGCCCGTGGGCATCACCCGCGGGCGGCGGCACCGTCTCCAGGATCGTCTGGAACAGCGGCACGAGATCGGTCCCGGGCACGGCGAGATCCCTGGTGGCGATGCCCTGCCGGCTCGACGCGTAGAGGAACGGGCAGTGGAACTGCGTCTCGTCCGCTTCGAGATCGAGAAACATCTCCAGCACTTCGTCATGCACCCGCGCGGGCTCCGCATCCTGCCGGTCGATCTTGTTGATCACGACGATCGGTTTCAGCCCGAGCGCCAGCGCCTTCCCCGCCACGAAGCGCGTCTGCGGCATCGGGCCCTCGGCGGCGTCGACGAGCAACAGGAAGCCATCCACCATCCGGAGAATTCGCTCGACCTCACCCCCGAAGTCCGCGTGCCCCGGCGTATCGACGATGTTGATCTTCGTCTCGCCCCAGCGCACCGCGGTGTTCTTGGCGAGAATCGTGATGCCGCGTTCGGCTTCGATGCCGGTGTCGAGGAAGCCGGTGGCACCGTGGCGCAGCGCTCTGGCCTGCTGCAAGAGCTGCGACACCAGCGTCGTCTTACCGTGATCGACGTGGGCAATGATGGCGATGTTGCGAATCTGCAAGGGATTGCGTCCGGACGGGGGTGCGAGTGAGCGGGCAGTATAGGGAGGGCCCTAGTCGCAGGTCAAGTCCTTCTCCATCTGTACCGTGACGTGCGTGATCCCGAGCGAGCGCAGTCGCTGTTGCGCGTCCTCGAGGATGCGCTGGTTGTCGCCGGGATTGCGCACGACGAGATGTCCGCTCATGGCGACGACGCCGCTGGTGAGCGTCCAGACATGCAGGTCATGCACCGAGCTGACGCCCGGCAGCCCCGCGAGCACGTCGTGCACGCTGGTGAGGGCGATGTGGGACGGCGTCGACTCGAGCAGGATGTCGGCGCTCTCGCGCACCAGACGCCAGGCGCCGTTGAGAATCAGGAGGCCGATGAGGAGCGAGATGATCGGGTCAGCGAGGTGCCACCCGGTGGTCAAGATAAGGAGCCCCGCCACGACCGCACCCAGCGAGCCCAGCAGGTCACTCAGCATGTGCAGGTAGGCGCCGCGTTGATTGAGGGAATGGTCGTGGCCGTGGTGCAGGATCCTCACACCGACGATGTTCGCCGCCAATCCGACCGCCGCCACACCGAGCAGCAGACCGCCGTGTACCTCGCTCGGCGACTCCAGCCGGCGCACCGCTTCGATGCCGATGCCGACCGCAATCGCCACCAGCGCAGCCCCGTTCACGAGCGCCGCGAGAATCTCGAGCCGCAGGAGGCCGTAGCTGCGCTCTGGCGTCGCGGGCCGCTGCGCGACACGCGCCACGAACAGCGCGAGCCCCAGCGCGCCGACGTCGGCGAGCATGTGGCCGGCGTCCGCCAGGAGCGCCAGCGAATGCGCCAACCACCCCCCCAGCGCTTCGGCGATCGTCACGCCCACCGCGAGCAGCAGCGCCGCGCGCATGCGCTCGGCGCTCTCGTGCCGTGCCGGCGCCTTGTGCGCGCATGTCACATCGAGGGGCAGGACCTGGGTCATCAGGGGGAAGCATATGGGGGGGGAGGGCGGGCGAGCAACCATGCCGCTAGCTTCCTGTCCGATGCCTGTCACGGAGTATTCCCTGGGGCTCCGTCTGGCGACCGTCGCCCTGCTGGTGCTCGCGAACGCCCTGTTTGTGGCCGCCGAATTCTCACTCGTGGCCGCCCGCCGCACCCGGATCGAGGGCCTCATCCGGCGCGGCGACCGCCGCGCCCAGGCGGCCCTCGCCGTCATGCAGAACATCACCCGCTACATCTCGGGCACCCAGCTCGGCATCACGCTCACCAGCCTCGGCCTCGGCTGGGTCGGCGAGCCGGCACTGGCGGATCCGCTCGCCCGCTTGTTCGCCGGCCTGCCGCCGACCTTGTCGACCGCCGCCGCGCACGGCGCCGCCGTCACCCTCGCCTTCATTCTGATCACGTTCATGCACGTCGTCCTGGGCGAGCTCGTGCCCAAAGGTCTGGCGCTGCTCTACCCGGAGACGCTGGGGCGCTGGCTCGCACGGCCCCTGACCCTGTTCACCGTCGTCACCAATCCTTTCATCTGGGTCTTGAACAGCTCCGCCACCGGCCTGCTGCGACTGTTCGGAGCGCGCCCGATGAGTGAGCGCGAGCGCGTCCACTCCCCCGAGGAAATTCTCATGCTCGTCGAGCAGAGCCGCCGCATCGGCGACCTCGGCTCGCAGGACGCCCGCATGATCCAGGGAGTGTTCGAGTTCAGCGAAAAGAATGCGCGCGACGTCATGACGCCGCGCACCCAGATCGTCGCCCTGCCCCTCGCGCTGTCGCTCTCCGACGCCGCCGACCGGGTGGGCGCCGCCGGCCGCTCGCGCTATCCCGTGTACCGCGAGTCACTCGACGACATCGTCGGCACGGTGCACGCCAAGGACATCCTGCGCGCGCTGCGCTCGGGCGGCGAGCAGACGCTGCAGGCGATCCTGCGGCCGCCGCTCCTGGTCCCCGGCACGCGCGAAGTCGAGGACGTGCTCGCCGACATGAAGCGGCAGAAGGTCCACCTCGCGATCGTGCTCGACGAGTACGGCGGCACCGCCGGGCTCGTGACGATGGAGGACCTGCTCGAGGAGATCGTGGGACAGATCTACGACGAGTACGACCGCCCCGAGCCGGGAGTGCGCCCGTCGACGGTCGGCCCGACCCCGATCATCCCCGGCGCGATGGAAGTCGCCGACGTGAACCGCGTGTACGGATTGAAAATCGACGATGCCGACTACACGACGATCGGCGGCGTGGTGTTCGGCACCCTCGGCCGGCTGCCCAAACCGGGCGATCGCGTCGAGCTGTCCGGCGCGTCGTTCGAGGTCGTCGAGATGGAAGGCCGCCGGGTCGGGAGGGTGCGCGTCACGCGTCCCGCCGCCGCGGAACCGGTCGAGAACTAGTCGCCGGAGCGGCTGCGCTCCGCCAGGGTCACCCCCAGCTCCAGGGCAGCCCGCATGCTGCCGGGATCGGCCCGTCCAGTTCCCACGATGTCGAAGGCGGTGCCGTGATCGGGCGCCGTCCGGGGGAACGGCAACCCGAGCGTGACGTTCACGCCGCGTCCGAATCCCGCGACCTTCACCGCCGTCATCCCGACGTCGTGATACGGGGCCAGCACGGCGTCGAACTCGCCCTTCAGCGCGCGCACGAACACGGTGTCGGCCGGGAGCGGACCCGCTGCCCCGAGCTCCGTGGCCGCGGGGCGCAGCACGCGATCGTCCTCGTCGCCGAACAGTCCCCCCTCTCCCGCGTGCGGGTTCAGCGCGCACAGCGCGAGCCGCGGCGCCGCGATTCCCCACCAGCGCATCAGCGCCGCGGCAGCGATGCGGCCCACCGCCACGATGCCATCCGCGCTGAGTCGGTTCGGCACCTCGCGCAGCGGCAGGTGCGTGGTGACGAGCACGACGCGCAGGGTCCCGGCCACCAGCATCATCGCCGTCGGCGTGTTGCCCGTGAGATTGGAGAGCAGCTCGGTCACGCCGGGAAACGTGTAGCCGGCGAGATGCAGCGCGTGCTTCTCGACCGGTGCGGTGACCACGCCGTCGACTTCGTGGGCGCGGGCCAGCCACACGGCGCGCTCGATCGAGCGGGCGGCGAGCAGCCCGGCGTCGCGCGCCTGGTCCGCGCCCTTCCCCCCCCATGCTCCGACGCCGATGCGGCTGCGGGCGGGAATTTTTTCCAGCTGGTCGTCGGGTCCCACGAGCACGATATCGGCGCCGAGCGGCGCCTGGCCGAGTGCCTTGGCGACGACCTCGGGACCGATGCCGCGCGGGTCGCCAAGCGTCACGGCGAGCCGCGGGCGCCTGGCGGTGGGGCCGGCCACGCTAGAGCCGGATATCGATGTACGTGACGCGCCGCAGCTGATCGAGATAGTGCTCGACGCCGAGCTGTTGCGAGAGATCGCTGCGGATCCGCTCGCGCACGTCGTCGTAGGTGAGCGGACCTGCCGCCTGGCGGGCCGTGACCTCGATGACGGCGAATTCCGGGCGCCGGCTCCCGGCGCTCATCTCCACGACCGGCTTCAATCCCACGGTCGAGTCCTTCGCCAGCAGCTGCTGGTACTCGGGGGCGAGCTTGGTGATGTCGACCGCCTCGGCGAGTTTGGGCGCGTTCTCGTCGCCGTAGCGCTGCGCGAGTGAGTCGAACGACAGATGCCGGGCGAGCGCGTCGTGCACCGTCTCGGCCTGGGTCCGCGCCGCGGCGATCTGCGCCGCGCTGATCTTCGGAGCGATCAGAATGTGGCGCGCCAGAACTTCGGCCGGCTGCACGCGCTGCACCTGAATGATGTGAAACCCGAACACCGTCTCGACCGGGTACGAGAGGTCCCCGGGCCGCAACCGGAACGCCGCCTGCTCGAACGGCTTCACCATCGTGCCGCGGCGGAACCAGCCGAGCGACCCGCCGGAATCGCGGCTCACCGAATCGTCCGAGAAGCGCCGCGCCAGGTCCGCGAAATCCGCGCCGGCGCGCAGCGCCTTGAGCAGCGAGTCGGCGGTGGTCAACGCCTGCATCCGCGCCGCGGAGTCCGGCTGCGGCAGGACGATGATCTGCCGGAACGACACCGTCGCAGGTCGCGTCTGGTCGGGGGTGCGGTTCTCCTCCCAGTACGCGCGGATCTGCGCATCGCTCGGCGGGATCGGCTTGATCTTCCCCTTTTGTCGCAGACTCTCGATCAGCCGCTGCTGCAGGATTTGCCGCCGCTGCTGCTCGGTGAGCCAGCGGCGCCATTCCTCGACACCGCCGAACGCCGCCAGCTTGAGCTGCGACTGGAATTCCTGCTCCGATGCGAACCGGTTGCGCACGTTCTTCACCGTCTGCTCGACCGCCTCCTGCACCTCCTGCTCCGTCACCTTCACGCTCGTGTCGCGCTCCGCCTGCTGCACCAGGAGCTCGGTCTCGACCAGGTTGTTGAGAATGCGCCGCCGCACCGCCGCCCTCCCTGCCGAGTCGCTCGGCAGCTGCTGTCCCTGCGCCTGCGCGGACGCGATTTCCTCATCGAGCTGCGACGACAGAATCGGCTGCGTGCCGACGACGGCCACGATCCGGTCGACCAGAATCGGGGCCTGGGCCCTGGCCGCCCGCGGGGCGGCGGCCAGGGCGACGAGCACGGCTGCGGCGAGCCGCCGTCGGCTCATTGCACCGACCGGCGCACGGGCCGCTTGCTCGTATCCGGCAGGCCTACGGGCGGGGGACCCGGTGCGGGCTGCATCTGCGCGCCGCCGCCCGCGGGGCGCAGCGAGTCGGCGCTCGCTCGCAGCGCGGTGGCGCGCTCGACGGCGCGCTGCACCGCCGCGGCGTCGATCGACCAGTCGCCTCGTTCGCGCAGCACTTGCGCGAGCAGCGGCGGGATCGGGAGGAACTGCGCGCGCCCCGAAATGGCGCGATCGAAGTAGTCGTTCACGCGCGCCATGGCGAGCCGCGCACGGCCGTCTGCGGTGGAGGCGGAATCGTGCACCATTGCCGGGGTGAGGTTCAGCGCCCGCTCCAGCACGGCGAGCGTCGAATCGTATTGCCCGCGAATGTCCGCCCACTCGGAGTCCGTCGGCTGGATGCCGGTCGAATCGGCCTCGTGCAGGGCCATCGACCGCTCCACCAGCTGGTGCAACAGCAGGTTGATCTGGGAATCGTTCGCCGTGACCATCATCTGCGCGTACCGCGGATCGATCGCGAACAGCCAGCGCACGAAGTCCTTCACCGCGAACTTGCCGCCGCTGTAGCTGGCGAGCGTCTTGTCGCTGCGGCCCGCGGCGTCCAGGTCCTCGAAGGCGCTGCGCACCGCCTCGCCGGCTCCGCTCACGACCGCGATCTTGTGACTGTTCGCCAGCGCGGCAAAGTACGTCGAGTCGCTACGGCTCGCGGCCAGATGCTCGACGCCCGCGGTGAACGTGTCGCGGATCTCCGCGAGCGGCGGCCGCCGGATGATATGGAACCCGTAGCTCGACCGCACCAGGCCCGACATCGAACCGGGCGGCAGCTGCCACGCGGCATCCTCGAACTGCGGCACGAACCGCCCCCGCCCACCCACATCGAGATAGCCGCCGCTCGGCCTCGACGCCGGATCGTCGGAGATCCGCTTCGCGACGGCGGCGAAGTTGGTGCCGCCGCTGCCCACGAGCGACCGCCAGAGTGTGTTCGCCTGATTCTGCTTCTGCTGCACGACGGGCGGCGCCGCGTTCGGCGGAACCGTGATCAGGATGTGCTGGAACGCCCGCACGTCGCCGGCGTTGTAGGCGGAGTCGACCTGCTTGGCCGACAGCTGCTGGCCGCCGTTTCGCTTGTCGGAGTAGTGCTCGAACTTCAGCTGCGACACGACCGGCCACATCACGCGCGCCACGGTCGCCGTATCCTCGAGCGTCCGCCCGTTCGCCAGCGACATCGCGAACAGCGTGTAGTTCAGGTAGGCACCGGCGAGCTGCGTCAGGTTGGGGTTCTCGAGCGGCATGCCCTTCACCCGGGACGCGAGGTCGGCGAGGCGCTCGACCGTCAGCACCTGTCCGGCAGCCTCCGCCGCCGAGGCCGGGTGCGCGGAAAACGCGTCCTGCAGCACCTTGCACCCCGACACCAAGAGCCCCAGTACGATGAACCCGACACGACGCATGAGTCTGACTCCTGTCTCCTCAGAGGTCTCGAGCGACTGCCGTGAGCGCCCGCACGAGCCCGGGGCCAATCGCTTCTCCCCCCAGACGACGCAGCCGCAATGAGAGCGGGATGGACCGGCGCACGTCGGCGGCGAACTGCACCGCGTCGAGCGCCGCGGTAAGCCCCGTCATCCGGGGGTGGGCGTCCCGGCGAAACGTGAGCCGCGCTTCGTCGCCCCGCACCAGGACCGTCTCCAATCCCGCCAGGGCACCGAGCGTGCGCAGCTCCGTCACGAGCAGCAGCCGCTCCGCTTCCGGCGGCAGCGGGCCGAAACGATCGCGCAGCTCCTCGCGGATCGCCGGAATCTCGCCAGGCCGCTCCACCCGCGCCAGTCGCCGGTACACTTCCAGCTTCGAGGTATGATCGGCGACGTATGCATCGGGGAGATGCGCCGGGGCATCGAGCACCACCTCCGGCGCCGGCAGCGGTCCCGCCGCCCCTTCCCCTTTCAGCGACGCGACTTCCTCTTCCAGCCACCGCAGATACGTATCGAAGCCGACCGCCACCACGTGCCCCGACTGCTCGGCACCGAGCAGGTTTCCCGCGCCGCGCAGCTCCAGGTCGCGCAGCGCGATCCGGTACCCCGCCCCCAGATCGGTGTGGTGCTCCAGCACCTGCAGCCGTTCCTCGGCCGCGGGGTCCGGTGCGTCGGGGACCAGCAGGTAGCAGGCGGCGCGCCGGTGGCTGCGTCCCACGCGGCCGCGCAGCTGATACAACTGCGCCAGGCCGAAGCGGTCGGCGCGGTCGACGATCATCGTGTTCGCGTTGGGCACGTCGAGCCCCGACTCGACGATCATGGTCGAGACGAGCACGCCGATTTCCCCTCCGACGAACCGCGACATCACGCGGTCGAGATCGATTTCGCGCATCTGCCCGTGCGCCACCGCCACCGCCGCGCGCGGCGCCAGCGCCTGCACCCGCGCGGCGATCGTCGCGATCGTCTCGATCCGGTTGTGCACGAAGTAGACCTGACCGCCGCGATCCAGCTCGCGGGCCATCGCCTCTTCCAGCAATCCGTCGTCCCACGGCTCCACGAAGGTCAACACCGGCGAGCGGTCCTTGGGGGCCGTCTCCAGAATCGTCATGTCGCGCAGCCCGGCGAGCGACAGGTGCAGCGTGCGCGGAATCGGCGTCGCCGTCAGCGTCAGGACGTCGACCGACAGCTTCAACGCCTTGAGCCGCTCCTTGTGCCGCACACCGAAGCGATGCTCTTCGTCGACGATCAAGAGCCCCAGGTCCTTGAAGACGACGTCGTGCGAGAGCAGCCGATGCGTGCCGATCACGATGTCGAGCGCTCCATCGGCGAGGCGCGCCAGAACGGCCGAGATTTCCTTCGGCGTGCGGAAGCGCGACAGCACCTCGAGCCGCACCGGATAGTCGGCGAGCCGCTCGCGGAAGGTGCGGCCGTGCTGCTCCGCCAGAATCGTCGTCGGGACGAGCAGGGCGACCTGCTTCCCCGCCTGCACCGCCTTGAACGCCGCCCGCAGCGCGACCTCGGTCTTGCCGTAGCCGACGTCGCCGACCAGGAGCCGGTCCATCGGACGGGCGCGCTCCATGTCGCGCTTCACCTCGAGCGTCGCGCGCACCTGGTCGGGCGTGTCCTCATACAGGAAGGCGGACTCGAGCTCGCGCTGCCACGGCGTGTCGGTGGGGAAGGCGTAACCGTGCGCCAGCTGGCGGCGCGCATACAACGCCAACAGCTCCTGTGCCATCGCACGGATCGCCGAGCGGGTCTTGTCGCGCTGCCGCTGCCAGGTGGTGGCCCCGAGCCGGTGCAAGCGCGGCGGCGGCGCGTCACCGTCCCCGGGAGCGCGATACGGCTCCAGCTGGTCGAGCCGGTACAGCGGCACGTTGAGGCGGTCGCCGCCCTCGTACTCGACGACCGCCACCTCGAGCGTCGCCTCGCCGACCGGCACCGTCTGCAGGCCGCGGAAGATCCCGATCCCGTGATCGAGATGCACGACGAACTCTCCGGGAGCGAGCGGCCGCGCCGCGGCACCCACCGCGGCGGAGCGATAGCGCCGCGGCCGTCGCAGCCGGCGCGCGCGCCGGAAGATCTCGTGGTCGGTGAGCACGCGCAGCGTCGGATGGAGAAACCCGGCGTCCAGCGCCCCGACCACCAGCGTGGCGCCGGTCGCTTCTCCCAGGAGCTCGTCGAGCCGCTCGAGCTGCCCTTCGTTGTCGCACAGAATCACCGTCGCCGGCGGATCCTGCACCACGTAGCGCAGCCGCTTCAGGTCGCGGTCGATCGCCTCGGGCGGCAGAATCGGGAACCGTTCTTCCCAGCCCGCCTCGGTGGGGACGAGTCGCGCGAAGCGGTGCAGCGCAGACCGCCACACGTCCGGCGCGAGCAGCAGATCCTCGCGCGGCGGCGTGTCCTCCCCCATGCGCCGGGCCACCTCGACGTGGTGCGCCGCATCGGTCCAGCCCCGCTCGACCTCGTGTTCGACGGCTGCTTCCTGATCGGGCACCACGAGCGCATCGGCGGGGAGGAGGTCGAGCAGCGAGGATCGCACGAGCGTTTCGTCGGGATGGTCGCTGCGCTCCGATTGCATCGGCAGGATCGTGACCCGCGCGAGCTGTTCTCCCGAGCGCTGGGTATCGAGGTCGAAGCCGCGCAGCGACGCGATGTCATCTCCCCACCACTCGATCCGCGTCGGGGCCGCCATCCCGTAGCCGTACACGTCGACGATCCCGCCGCGCACGCTGACCTGTCCTACTTCCGTGACGGTCGGCACGCGCTCGAAGCCCATGGCGGCGAGTCGGTTCACGACATCGGTGAGCGTCGCCTGCGGCTGCGCCCCGGCCGCCAGATCGAGCCGCGCCTGCGCCAGCGCGGCGGGAACGCCGGTCCGCTCCGCGGTCGCGCGCGCCGTCGTCACGAGGAGGCGCACCTGCCCGCGCAGCAGCGCCGCCACCGTCTCGAGCCGCTCCCCGGCGATCTCGACGTGCGGCTCCTCCGCGCCGAGACCCTCGCGCTGCGGATACAGGGCGACGCCGTCCTCGCGCAGCATGCGCAGGTCGGCCAGCCAGCGCTCCGCGTCGGCGGGGGTCGGGGCGACGACGACGAACAGGCGGTGCGGCAGTCGCCGCGCCAGGGTGGCGACGAGAACGGCGACACTGGATCCGGGGAGACCCCCGAGGGCGCGACGGCCGCCGGCGGGCGGCAGCTCGGCGGCCAGCGTTCGCGTGGCGGGCAGCTCGTCGAACCGGTCGAGCAGGAACTCGAGCGGCATCAGTGGGCCAGCGTGGCCGCGGCCAGCTCCCCGAGGGCGAGGAGCAACGCCAGCACGAGCAGCACGCCGCTCAAGTCGGCGCGTCGCAGTCCCGCGAACGCCGCACTCCCGAAGTCGCCGTCACGCACGAGCTCGGCGCCCAATACCTGGCGAACCAGCGCGGGATCGGCGGGTGTGAGATCCGACTCGCGCGCGTCGGGACCATACACGGTCGCGCCGACGGTGTCAGGGCCCAGGCGCTGGAACTCCACGCGCACCGCGCCTTCGCGCTCCGTCACGGGCGTCTCGCCGCGCGAGAAGCGGTTCACCAGCGCGTCGATCAGCGGCACGAACGCCGGCGTCGTCGGCAGCGTTGTCCAGGTCGTGTCGAACCGGCTCCCCACGAGGACCACGCCGCCCGAGACGATGGCCCACGGTTCGCCGTTCACGCCGGCGAGCACGACACCGGAGTCGGAGCCCTCGAGGCGCTGCCGGCGCATCACTCGGGCGCTGTCGAGGCTGGGGAGCAGCGCGCTCGTGACCGGACCGGGAGACCCGGCGCTCCCGAAGTGCCATCCCACCCCGCGGGCCTGCAGGGCGCGGTTGACCTGACCGAGCAGCGCCGGGTCCGCGGGCGGGACGACGACGGACGCCCCAGCCCCAGGCCGGTCGGCGAGCGTCACCTCGGCCCCGTCGCGAACGCGATGGGCAGCCTGCAGAACGGCGATCGCCGCCGCCGCGAAAGGACCGGCAGCCGGATCGGCGTGCACCCGGGCGGGCGGCACACTGTGCCACACCACGAGCCGGCGATCGTCCGAGCGCAGCTCGTCGGGGTCGAGGGTGAGCTCGCCGACCCACCACCCCGGGCCCGGGTCGGCCAACGGCAGCGTCACGGCCGCCCCGGGAGCGGCGAGTCCGCGCGCGACGTCCCGCCCGCGCACGCGCAACGTCACCGGCGCGGCGGTCGTCCCGGGCGTCCCCACGACGGGCACCGTCACCGACCCGCCGGCGACGTGCGCCGCAGCAAGCCCACGGTTCTGCGGAGCCGGCCGCGGTGCGAGCGCCAGCATCCGGATTCCCGCCGGGACAGCGACGCGGCCAGAGGCGAGCGCCGTGCGCTGCAGATCGCTGATGACATGCACTTCGCGCAGCGGCGCCGGCGCCGCCACGACGACGCGCACGGCGCGGGTCACCGCGCTCACGAGATCGAGACGGCGCGGATCCGCGGGTGCGCTGTCGACCGCTCGGAGCAGCTCATCCTGCGCGCCGCCGCGCACGACGCCGTCCGCCAACATGAGCCAGAGGCGGTCATCGGGGGATGCGCGGCGCAGCACGGCGCGTACGGCCGCCTTCAGCCGGTCGAGGGTCACCTGCCCGCCCACCACCGCTCCGGACGACACCGAGTTGTCGAGGACGATGACGAGGGCGCTGGGCGGGTGCGTCGCCCCGCTCGCGTGCGACGGGACGAGTGGCCGCGCGGCGGCAAGGATGACGGTGACGATCAATGCGGTGCGCAGCAACAGCAGCAGGAGATGGCGCAGCCGCATGCGCCGCGCGCTCTTGCGCTCGGCCTCCGACAGGTAGCGCAGCGCCGGGAAATCCGCCTCCGGTGGCTGGCGCCGCTCGAACAGGTGCAACAGCGCCGGGATCGCCGCCGCGGTGAGGCCGACGAGCGCCAGCGGATGCAGGAAGATCACGCGAGACGGCGCAACACGTGCCCGAACGGCTGATCGGTCGTCACGTGGTGATACGCGATGCCGTGCCGCCGGCACGCGCTGCGCCACGCGGCAATCTCGCGCTCGACCGTCAGACGGTACGCCCGGGCCAGCTCGCGCGGCCGCACCACCAGCCGCTCGTTGGTTTCGGGATCGCGAAACCGGACTTCCGGCGGCCCCGCCAGCTCGCGCTCTCCCAGATCCATGAGGTGCAGCACGACCACCTGATGCCCGCGATGGCGCAGGTACCGCAAGGCCGTGAGCGCGAGCTCGCGCTCGAGCAGCAGATCGGACACCAGCACGACGAGCCCGCGCCGCGCCAAGAGCGACGTGACGTGACGCAGCGCCGCAAGAGCGGCGGTCCCCTGCCCTTCGGTCGCGGCCACGATGCCGCGCACCAGGCGGTGCCACTGTCCGGTCTTCACTCGCGCCGGAACGACGTCGCGCACCGTCTCATCGAACGTGATCAATCCGGTGGCATCGCGCTGGCGCAGCAGGATCAACCCGATCGCGGCGGCGAGCCGCTGCGCATACTCGTGCTTGGTGAGCCGCTCCGGCGCGCCGCGCCAGGCCATCGACCGGCTGGCATCGAGCAGGATCATCGCGCGCAGGTTGGTCTCTTCCTCGAATTGCTTCACGAACAGGCGGTCGGACCGGGCCAGGATACGCCAGTCGAGGTAGCGCAGCTCGTCGCCTGGCTGATAAGCGCGATGCTCCGTGAACTCGACGGAGAAGCCGCGGAACGGCGAGCGGTGCAGCCCGGCGAGGTAGCCTTCGACCACCCCCTGCGCCACGATCTCGATCCCGCCCAGCCGTGCGACTTCGGCGGGGTCGAGCAGGTCGAGGCGCGATCCGTGGATCATGGCGTGCGGAAGCTAGGGGTGCGCATATGTCCATGGTAGAGGACAGGGGGAGTCTGTCGGGAACGGGACCGTGTCGCCCAAGTTGCCGTGTACCAGCCTGTTACAGGAACTCCGAGCGTGGCATGTGGCCTGCGATTAGTACACGATTCGGAGGCCATATGCTGACTGCACTCGCGTTGTTCGTATCCCTTTCCGGCCAGCCCGCGGCGCCCGTTGTGGCGACGCGGCTCGACCCGG
>Ga0187825_10000116_pt1 | contig 14601 bp, 25 predicted proteins | sample NC_wetland_sal_i_11_FD_132421 | JGI IMG/M metagenome (GOLD analysis project Ga0187825, IMG submission 132421) | Wetland sediment microbial communities from Neuse River Estuary, North Carolina, USA - SourceSoil_5 | ecosystem: Environmental > Aquatic > Freshwater > Wetlands > Sediment | place... | reverse complement strand
CACATTCTCTATAAAACTCCTTAATCATTTGTTTCATTTATATAACCTTTCAATCTTATATTTAGGATTTGTTTTATATTCTTCAAAAATTTTGTCTACAATATCTATTTTATTACTTGAAAATACAATTTTATTCTTTTCTGTGTCGACTATACAATATCTATTACCCAAAATATTTTTTATATAGGTCGGAAATATCATATTCAAATCTATCCTTCATTCTTTGAATTATTTCTTCTGGAACATTATGTATTGACTTATAATTTCCTTGACACAAAATTATATTAGGAACAATTTTAAAAGATTTTGCAATACTGAAATAAGGTTCCAATTCTTTTTGTGTGGTGAATGTATTTGATACTACTACTGATCTAAATTTTTCTAAATAAAAGGTTGTATCATTCCTACACTCTTCATGATAACTTCCTAATAATCTCTTATCAAATTTATATTCTCCATTTTCATAAAAATATTGGTCTGTCTCTAATAAAACAAAACTTGGATTTCCTAAATATAAATTTCTTGCTAATGTTGATTTGCCTGATCCTGGTACTCCTCTAACTAAAATCAATTCTTGTTTCATTTTAAGAGATCCTTTACAATTTTAGATGCCATTGCTCCATCATATACCCCAGGAAATTTTGATTTTAAATGTCCCATAACTTTACCTATTTGCTTTGAAGTTTTGTCTTCTAGCGTAAGAATAAAAGACTCGATTTCAAATCTTAATTCGTTTTCTTCTAACATCTTTGGTAAGAATTTTTCAACTTCTTGAATTTCTAATTTAGTCTTTTCTACTAAATGTTTTTTTTTCAGTTGCTAACTTGATTAATTCTTCTGCATTGGACTTAAACTTCTTTAAGATTTTAATTACTTCTTCATCCGTGGATTCTCTGTTTCCAGAATCTTTACCGATTTTAGCTGCTTCAGCATATAATGTAACCAAAAATGATGACAATTCTGATTTAATCTTTCTAGCTTCTAATGAAGCATTTTTAATATCTTGTAGCAAACTCATATCTTAATTCTCCTGATAACTATGATGATCTTCTTTTGAATAATCAATTTCTAACATTAGATTATAAATCTCTGAAATTTCCCATGGGAATAATTTATTTCCATCTAGTCCAACATCCATTTTTCTTTGTTTTTTATTTCTAATTGGGTTCTTAGAGTGTATGTGCCCATGTATCATAAAACTTCCGTGGTGTTTTTGATTCCAGAACTCAAATGGAAAATGAGACATACAAATCTTATTCTTATTATAACTTAATTCATAATAATCTTTAATTTTTGAAAATAGATTTCTAAACTCATCTTTCTTTAGATTTTTCTTATCATGATTACCAACAATTAATATTTTTTCTCCATTTAATTGTTCTACTATTGGAACAACAATATCCATTTTCCCTGTTAAACACACATCACCCAAAATATATACTTTATCCTTATCGTCAATTCTTGAATTCCAATTAGTAATTAATGTATTATGATATTGATCCAAATCCACATCATTAATATCATCACCTGTAGAGAATCCTCTCATCTTGGCGACCATTCTATGGTTTATATGCAAATCTGATGTAAAAAATATTTTATTCATTATTATTTAACTCATTTCTTTCTATTTTAGAAAACATCCAATGTTTATTGTTTTGTACATGTCCTTTTCTCACAAACTTTCCTACATTTTTAGAAAAATCTTTGTATTTAAATTCATTTACATTTCTTATTACAAATCCTTCGTTTTCATTATTCCAATTTTTAATTAGACTAATTACCAAATCTAGATCAAACATTCCTCTGTAAATTTCTTCTACTGGATATATTCCAAAAATTTCAAACCAATCTAAACATTCATTCCACGATAAACATAAATCATCATCCCAAACATTTATTCCATAAAAATATGATTTTAAGTTTTCATATTTGATGCTATGTTTCGCATATAAATTTTCAACAACAATTCTATATTTTTCTGGAATTTCGTGTTTGATAGAACCATGAAACGCATTTAGATATGTTCTTGATTCATGATATTTAGAATCTGGACTTCTAGCATAACATTTATCCTTCGTTAATGTTGAGTTTTCTCCGTCCATTTTCATTGTTATAGAAACTTCTTTCCCTATAAAATTAGTATAATCTTTTAAAATTTTATCATCATTTGATCTTCCTTGTGATTCTGGAAGATGATATGTTCTTGGATACTTCATCTTTATCCCCATTAATTTATAAATAATTATATCATATGGAAATATTCTAAGTCAATAGGGAGAATTAAAATTAATAGTCCTTGTAATCGAACATTTAGTAATGATTTACTTCAAGGGAGTAAATTTACTTTATCATTCACTAGACTTCCTGCAACTACATTTTATTTATCCAAGGTAAATATTCCTGGTCTAATGATGTCTGCTCCAATTCAAGGAACTCCATTTGTTAATTTGCCTGTTGCTGGAGATAAGGTGGAATTTCAATCTTTATATTTAAGTTTTAAGATTCCTTCTGACTTAAATCCTTACATAGAAATTTATAATTGGATGATTGGATTGGGTAGAACCACAGGATGGCAAGATTACAAGAATATGATAAATCTCAGTAATGAGAAATCTCCATATTCAGATGCAATCTTGACCATCAATTCAAATTTGAATATTGGAAATAAAAGAATTCATTTCCATGATTGTGTTCCTGTATCATTAGGAAGTATTCAGTTAGATATTGAATTAACTTCTGATACAATTCTTGAATGTGAATCCGAATTTAAGTTTGCTTATTATACATTTGAGAATCCTTAATTTTAATTAAAACATTTTTGTATGGACTAACAAAATGAACTTTTTCTAAATTTTGTAGTGTTTCTTTGTTAAAGACAAAAACTTCAGAATGTTTCTCTATATACCATTCAATAACAAAGAATGGTAAAATTTTTGTCCAATTATACAACATAGAATTTTTCTGTAACATCTTCGATTTCTTCTGGAATATAATATACAGTATATCCATCAAATGCTCTATAATATAAGTTGTGATTTTCTGGATATCCTAAAATATAATTATCAATATAATCTGTTACATATCTAAAATCATTATCATCCTCAATATTCCAAGGATTAACTCCATATTTTTCAATAGCTTCTTTAATTAGATTTATAATTTCATCTTTATGTTCTTCATCAGAATTACCAAATCCTGAATTTTTAGTTCCATTTTCTGATTTAAATTTAGAAGCTACATAAATATAAAACTTTACTTCATTTTCTGTCAATCCATTAAGAATTTGAGTATTTTTATAATTAGCATCACCTTCATAACTATGAATACATATCCGATAACCTTTAGTAATGTTTGTCATAATTATTCTGATTCCAAAATTTGCCTAATTTCTTCTAATGTCTGAAATCTTGTTAATTGACTATCAACAAATACCGTTTCTAATAAACCTTGTTCTTCTTGTTCAAATGTTTGCTCATCATAAAGTACATAGTCACCATTTTCCTTTTCTACTCTTAACAAACCTTTTGCTGACTTCTTCATTCCTCCATCGGTCTTGGGATCTTTATAAACATTAATTTCTCTATCCCCAACAATAGCAAACGTTTCCTTATACGCCATTCCTAATGTATCTCTTGATACCATTTGAATAGAGTATGAACCGAAACCAAAGCAAATATTATCAGTAGCAAATCCCTTTTCAACCAAACCATGAAGAATTTCCTCTTGAGTTTGTTTATTGATAGAATCCCCATAGATCCAACCAATTTTTGGATTTAGAACTTTATAACCTTTTTCATTAACAGTTCCACCAAAAATTTCCCACAATAATTGATGTGTACCTTTTACTTCACATTCATCAATTTCAAATAGATTATACTCTTCTTTCCATCCCGAATCATGCCAAACTACACGATAATACTTTCCATCTTCTTTATTCTTAACGATATTAATTCCATTTTGAATAGTTGCTTCAATCAATTTAAAATATTCTAAATGTTCAACTTCTCTATAATCAAATCCACATATAATATTATATGGACTCGAATATTCTGGACACGAATCTGGCCTAAGAATTAGGCGACCATCACGATTCAAAATTTCATTCTTTAGTCTTACTACAAAATCAGTAATAACTTTCCAATAATCATATGAATCTGCTACATATGACACAAATCCATTCGGATAAATTTCAGTAATAAACTTCTTTAAGAATTCAAATTCTCCTTCTACAATATCTGATTTTGTTAGAATGTTTAATGTTGTTACAGAATGTTCACTTGCTGGAATTGAACGTGCAATAATTTTAGATTTTCCAGCATCATAATATTTTCTTGCATATTGAATAGAAGATAATGAATCTGTTCCATAGAAACTTAATAGCCAACTTGAATTTACTTTAGCATCATCTCTAAATCCTGACATTCCTCTAGCTGCAAAATTATGTCCTTGATATTTTGTAGTTTCTAAATCAATTCCTGTTAATTTTGCAAAATTTTTAAATGTCTTAGATGCCTCATATGCCAATGTTGCAATGGTAATACATTTCCAACTTTCTTGTGATAATAAAGTTTCAATATATCCTACTAACCATGCAAATTTTGCAATTGTATGTTGTACTGTAAACAATGGAATTTTTACATTTATTCTCGAACCTTCTTTTAGTGCTTTAATTTTAATTGGTAAATAACCTAAATCGTGTAGGTCATATACATGATCAACATTATAATTTTCTACACCAAGATATTGTTCCATTTCTTGTTTGTATTCCTGAACAACTTCTTCTCTATCTCGATTAAAGAAATTTTCATTCCAATAATCAATAAGAATTTCCTTAATTGTTCCTTGTAGTCCATAGAAAACTACTTTATGATCATAATCACTACCAAAATTAGCATATTTATCACTTCTTGGCGTAAAATTAAAATAAGTAAAATTGGTTTCTTCTGGATATTGAAGTCTGTGACTTGGTTTATATCCATCTGCTAACATCATTGGATTAATTTTCATACTTCACTCCTATTTAAAATAAATATATAATTTAACTTAGTTCACTAATCTTCTTGATTAATTCATCTTCAGATAAACTTAGTTGATTTTCCAGTTGTTTTCGTTCTAATAACTCTAATAACACTTGCTTTTGTTTCAACTTTTCTTTCTTTTCCTTATTAATTTGTTGTTCTGTAAGTTTAGTCTCAATAATATGTTTAACAATCTCAAATTGCAACTTTGTAGTCTTATCAGCATTACTGGATTCCTTAATAAAACTTTCTTCTTCAGATTCCTTAATCTTCTTATTTAGGGATTTTGCAATAGTATCCAGTTGTACCAAGGTCAATCCCCATAGATCCTCAACAGTAAGAATTCCAATTTGAGTATTGAATCGTAATTTTTCACGGCTTGCCTGTTCAAACATTTTACATTCCTCTCTTAAAATTTAATACGATAAATTGTTTGTTTATCTTCTTTTGTGACTTTAACAATTACATCATTTCTTTGTGTAATTGAAAATCCTAATCCTGATAATTGTTCATCAGAAATATTAGCTTTAAGTTTATTACCTAATACTTCAAATACCTTTCTATGTTGTTGTAGATCATATCTCAAATATTCATTATATAATCCTCTTGGTTCATCAGGATTTCTTGCATTTTCCAGAATGAAGAAAATGTGTTCATTCCCACTGTCTTTATTATTCCAGAAATTTGGACTTTTAGTCAATAAAGATACTTTTTGCCATTTATTTGTTTGAATACCCCAAACAGATTTTGAAATAATTGCAGATTGAGAATCCAATGATTTGATAAAATTCAGACCTGATTTATCAATTATAATTTCTGCAACAATAACCTTTTCATTTCCCTTTAATCTCTTATCATAATTAAAAGTATATATTTGTCCATCATATTCAATCTCAGCAGAGAATCCTTCTTTACTCATTGATGATGAATAATTATGAACAAATAATATTGTTTTTCCTAATGGCTCTCGATCCCAAATGATGTTCTCTACTGCAATATTTTTACCGGGATTAATAATATCTACATCTAACATTCCTGTTAATTTTGATTTTCTTCCTTTATTTGTGAACATAATTTCATGTTCATCTGGTTCGATAGCATGAGCATCGAAATCAATATTATTATCCCCACTTTCATTCCATTGAATAGAAAATCTTAATGCACCATCAGTATTTCCTCCTGCCGCCTTAACCCTTTCCTTCATTGAATCAGTAAGATTCCCAATATAATCCCAACTAATATTATTATTCCAATAAAATAATGACGGACTATCTTCATTTACAGGAGCAAGTAAACTCATTAAATTACTTGAATGTTTATTCTCAAACAACACTTCCAATCCTGTACTATATGGAAGTAATTCTGATAAAAACTTATTTATAGAAACTTCTTGAAGTTTCGTAAATGATTTTGGATTAACTACACAATCAATCAATTCTTCAAAAATTGAAACTTTATCATCGGTATTTCTATTTACAAACAAAACTTCGTTTACTGGAATATCGGTTGATTTTGCATGTCTACGATATAAAGACTTTTCAAGCTCTAATTCCTTAATCTTTTCTTCTGCCTTAAGAATCATTCCTTTAGAAACTAAAGATGTAGTTCTTTTATAATTTGCTGGTGCTACCATTGCTTCAAATGACTTAACAGATTTTTCTAAATCTTCACCATTTGATAAATCTAATAATAATGTTCCAATTGAACTATTTCTAATCTTAGATCCTTGTTTAGTATTTTCCCAAGCAAACAATTCCTTTTTCTTGTTATCTAATGTATCATAAATCAGTTTTTGTTTTCTAAAAGTTTCAATCAATAATTTAAATTCTTGTCCTCTATATAATACATTTTGTTCAATTAGATCTAGAACAGTTTCTAATGATTCTTGAGTAATTTCATCAAGTGAACGCTTAAATACTTGCTTTATACTTCTCAATTCACCTTGTCTTGATTCTATTGAATCTTTTGAATTGAACATTTTTCCTTTTGGTAAATTGTAAAAGAAATGCTCCCATTTCTTAGAAGTTCCATCTTCTAACAATTTATAATTATGATCGGTTCCTAATTTCTCTTCTTTAGATAGAAAGAAATTGTCAATATATGAATTTCTCACTAATTCTGAAAGAATCTTTGGGATTTCCGAAAATGGTTCATCAATTTCAAAATCCCAAAGTGTTTGGATTTCATTATTTACAATGGCTACTACATCACCATAATTATTTAGAAAATGTTTGCAACAATTACAATTATAATATTGTCGATTTTCTTCTGGAAATGATTCTAAATATGCCTGAAATAACACATCCTTATCAATAGAAGTCTTAAATAATTCAGATTTAGACAATACATCAAATTGCTTATCTACCTTAACTTTAAGTTCACTAAACATATTTCACCTTTAATATTAAATTTCTTAGATATATCCTAATTTACTCTACACTTTCTCTTAATCTTAAGATAATATCTTTTGCCCAATCATTTTCTGGTTTATCTAATAATTCAATATAATTTACTCCAAATGAACATTGGATAACTTTATACGCATTTGATTGGCTCATTAAATGAACCATTTCTTTTTCAGTAATAATCATTAAAATTCCCGTAAAATACCTAAACTATTTTTTTCTTCCCAATTATCTAATAAAATATTAGGACAAAAAATCTTATCAATTAATCCTTCAAATGGATAAAGTCCTTTAGCAAAAATTCCATGTGTAACATACAAATAAATATTTCCTTCTGTTAAATCCTCTAACTTTTTTGCTAATGGAATGAAAGTACCACCTCCATCTAGGATATCATCTACTATTAAAATATCTTTATTTCCTAAATGTTCTGAATAGACAACAGTTTCAGTAATATTTCCTGTTTTTGTATCTCTAATCTTATCAGATCGAATTACAGGAATATTATATTTCTTAGAAATTTCAAAAATCTTCTTATTTGCTCCTGCGTCTGGTGAACATAAGACCAAATTTTCAACATCTACTAAATCTCTATTAAATATATTTGATACCAATTCTACCTGTTTGATATTAACACAATTATTTAGTAATGCTGTAGTTACATCAGAATGTGCATCCCAAATTGTAACTTTATTATAATTTTGAGCATTAATAATATCAGTATAAACCTTTAATGAAAATGGTTCATTGTAATGTGTTTGTCTATCTTGTCTCGCGGCGGGAAAATACTTAATTATCGCATTAATATTAAATTTGAGTTCTTTCTTTACTAAAAACCTTTTTAATACATCAGTAACCAATAACAAATTAATTAAATCATCAGATGATTTGATATTCAATTCAATGTTAAAATAACTTCCAATTGATAATTCATATTCAGAAATATAATATAAACCATCTTCGTTTAATTTTACATGTGGTTCTCCGCCATTAAAATTAAATGTTTCATATCTAATTTCCATTGGTCCATACACCAAATCATAAAACGTAATTTTCATATTTCCTCAATATAATTTATTATTTCTATATTTATGAATATATTCAGCAACAATATATAAAATAAGTGATATTGGCCCAAATAGTACAATTATTTCTTCTACAGATTCATTTGTATCTTCACAACTGAACAATTCAAAATATATGAAGATATAATCGAACAAATTAACCACATTATAATAAGTATTGGAACCATTTTCTCTCCAAAAAAGTTGGTCGTCCTTGACCATGTTTTGAATTAGCAATATCCGTTTAGAATATCACCCAATTCAAGATTGTATCCTGCTCCTACAGCCTGGAATGACCATTCATTATTCACCTTGATTAATGAACCAATTTGTACTGCTGTTTCAGTAGTAAATTGTTCATCCAAATCAAAGAAACAAATTACATCACCAGTCTTGTTGTTAATAATTTCAATTCCTGCTTCTTCCAATTGTCCAAATGTTTGCTTGAACTTTTCTGGTTCAAAAATTGTAACAATAAATGATTCTTCATCAGCTTCAGGAAGAATTTGATTTAGTTTAATGATACCAATTTCTTCTCCTGAATCTCTAGCATCTGGAGACTTTACAATCTCTCCATTTGGGGTACGTTCATTATTAAAAAATACTACCCAATCATCATTGAAAATCTTTGGACCAACATCAGTATTCTTTAATGTGATAATAGAAAGATCTAAATCATATTTTGGAAATGCTGTTTTTGTTTTCCAATATAACCTAACTTTTACTTCCTCCAAACTTGGAACATTCTTGGTTAGGTTAAAACGATCACCTTTCTTTAGATTAAAACGTTCAGTAGTCATATATTTCCTCTTAATTTTTTCTATATTTAATCATCAACAAAATCCACACAAAATTTGCAATTGTTAGAAAACAACCTCCATAAAAACTATATATTTGATTTAGATTTGGATAATAATAAAGATTCCAAATTCCCCAAGATGTAAAATACGTTGTACTTACTATACTCACACCCTTAACACTTTTATCCCTAAAAGCAACTTTACAATTATGAAATGCTGCAATTGCTCCAACGAACTCAAATAATGCATTAATTATATCAGGCGTCATTTATGCTGTCAATAACTTTTTATTATAATAAATTGAACTAATCAATCCAATAATAATAATTACTGCTCCTATGAGTCCAGTGAATACTTCAGAAATTTCATAGATTGTATTTATGAACATAGTTATTGCTAACGTCAGTATAGCGTAAAATGCTGCGTGTTCTAAAAATCTATATTCATTTAGTGTTCCTTTATCAACTAACATTAATGTTAATGATCTTACAAACATTGCCCCAATTCCCAATCCAATTGCAATAATAAATAATGAATTTGTTAGTGCAAATGCTCCTACTACTCCATCAAAACTAAATGATGCATCCAACAATTCAAGATACATAAAAGATGCAATTCCAGATTTTTGTACTACATTAATTTCATCCTCACTTTCTAATAATGCTCCAATTCCATCACTTGCTATATATACAACAATTCCCATAATACTTGAGATTAGAAATTTAATTGCATCATCATTTCCGTGATTTTCTTTAATTATATTAAAGAATCCTAATGACAATCCTAATGTAATTGCTACCTGAATTGCTTCAATCTTTCCTAGCTTAATTAATTGTCTTTCTACAAAACCAATCCAATGAACATCCTTTGTTTCGTCAATAAAATACTTCAAAGAAACGAGCAACAAAAAACTTCCACCAAACCCCATAATAGAAACATGAGATTTCTCTAAATGATGTTTATATTCATTTGGATTTTCTACTGCCAACATTAATGCATCAAATGGATTAATATTAGCCGCAAATCCTACAATCACTAATGGAAACAATAATCTCATTCCAAATACAGCAATTGCCATTCCCCATGTAATAAATCTTTGTTTCCATACAGAATCCATTGTTTGTAGAATTTTTGCATTTACTACTGCATTATCAAAACTTAGTGATACTTCCAAAATAGCCAAAATTGCTGCAATAACCAAACCAGATTGGAATCCTCCTATAAAATACGCAAGAACTAAACCAATGATTGTAACATAAATCGAACTTTTAAAATATTTCATCTCATTTCTCACTTTTGTTGAAAATAGGGAACTAACATTTAATTAGTTCCCTTTCACTATCACTTTTTCTTTAAATCAAACCTTGATGTGGAAGGTTTGGGATTTGTAACTACTGGTTTAAATACTTGTTTTGGTTGTGTTACTTGTGGTATACTTTGACTTCCAAATTTTGGAGTTGCTACTGATGGTGTAGTATTTGTTTGTGGTGTAATATTATAAGTTTTATTAATAATAGTTTGTGGTTGTGTTGGTTGAACCATTACTTGTTGTGGTTGACTATTTCTATTACTTAGAAAGTGTGTTGCTGCTGCGCCTGCTGCTGCTCCCAATAGTGCAGAATTTGTATTACTATTCTGCATTGCTTGTGCCTGGGTATTTGCAATCTTCTGTTGATTACATTGTTCAATATTATATCCCTGTTTTAGACACCTTTCTGTATCTGTCTCACATCCAGAAATATAAATACCAGCACAAATCATTACAATATAAAACATTAATTTCTTCATTGTTCACTCCAAAAATTTACCTAAAATCTTTAATCCAATTTGCATATTCTTCGTTAATGATAATTTCATACAATCCTGAATCAGAAATTGATTCAATATCATTAACAGATGCAAATCCTACATTATCATATTCGGATGCAAGTTTCTCTAAAAATGGGAAATTACTACCACCAATTCCAATAAAATTCCAATAAATATTCTTATTAAAATTGGATTCGATAAGTTTGATTGTGTTTTGTCTATCATTCCATTCATTTTCACCATCAGTAATAATTAATGCCGTTACAGGAATTTTTTTCTTACTTGAAAAAAATGAAAGTATTTTATTACCAAAAAATTCCTTGATAATTTCATCCATTACTGGAGCATAATTTGTTCCTCCCCACTTTCTTACACTACTATTATTCAAAATCTCATTTGTTACATAATTTTCAACATTATCTTCCTTTACTGTTTTTATCTTTTGTGAATTATTATCAAAAGTCCAAATATCAACTTCCTTATTTTCATCAACATTAATAGAAATCCCAAGAATCCTTTCAACTACATTTTGTACTGTTCCATTATTATATAATCCTCGCATAGATCCAGAAATATCAAGACCAAATGCTACTTGACTTGGAATATTTTCAATCTTTCGTTTTGTTAAAACGAATCTTGCTGCTTCAACTTTCTTACTTAAATCAAATCTACTCATTATTATTTCCTACTCTCTAAAAATTCTTTTCTATTATTATCATGAATATTATAATAACTATTATTAATCCAAAAATAAACATTTAATTTTCACCACACCTTTTAAATATATAATTAATAATAATTGTCATTGATACAATAAATAACCCAAAATATCCAATAAGACCTACAAACACAGAAATAAAGAAATCTTCTGTTTTATTAATTTCTCTTTTTTCTTCTTTAGTATATAAAGAATCTTCTTTTACCATACTTTGGCGATAATTAAAACAAATTATCGCCGCCATAATTCCACCAATAATATACAATATTAAACTCATCTACATTCCTTCTCTAAAAATTAAAATCAAATTTTATCAAACAATTCATTCTTTGTCAATCATGTAAATTACATATTCATATACAACCTTTTCATTTCATCCATTTTAGTTCTTGATTCAATTCTGGATTTCTCCCCTTCTTCATTGATTAAGTTAATTTCATTTACAGATGCTAAAATATTATTATGTATTGACTCTAAAGTTGAAGTATCAACAATATCTCTTTGTGATAATTTTGCAATTTTGGCTTGTGCTTCCTTACTTAATTCTGAACCTTTCAATAACATTTGATTATTAGCTTCATCAATTGTATTGAATACAGTTGCACTATCTAACATATCCATATTTGCAATATATCTTGTCATGGATTTTTTCCATTGAGGAATTACTCCAGTTTTAATAGTCTCAATTTTTTCTAACAATAAACTTCCATTCTTTCTTAGTCCTCTAATATCTGGAATTACTTGAATAGTTGTCATCTGCAACTTTTCAAATGTAATTAACCTTCTATCCAAAACAGAAATTGTTTCTTGAATATCATTAATGCTCTCAATCTTAAAAATATCCTTATCTGTGTCCATTTCTAATTTATTCTTTTCTTTCTTTAGAAATTCTAAAGCGTCTCTTAAATCCTTAATTAAGGATTCGAGTCTATCATAATCATTCTTGTTTTCTTCATACATTTCCTGAAGCATTGACAATCTTTCGGTAATTTTAATCTTTCTGGTATCAATCATATCAACAATTCTATCCATTTGTGTGGATGTATTATTGAATTCTGCCAATGCTGCTTCTTTGGCATCAACAAAATTACTTTTTAATTTGTTTATTGTTTTAGTAAAAATGTTACTATTACTAGAATCATTAAATTTCAATTTTTGTGATAAAGAAATAATGTTTGATAATTGTTCAGTTACATATTTAGCATCAGAATCATTTACTTGGAGTAAGAATTTGTCTGAATTCTGTGAAATTGAATTCATCACTTCCTTACCATAATCCAAGATCCCATTTGGAGATTTTGTTGCTTCTAAAATCTTTAAAACATTTGGAGAAATATTCATTTCAGCTAATTGTTTAGATTTAACAGGCTGAAAAACAGAAATATTCTTCTGTTCCTGAATTTCAATTGTAACATTACTATTGTTACCAAATAACGGCTTCACAACTCTCTGATTCATTTTAAATTCTCAATTTTCATCTTTTGATGTATAATAAAATACACTTTGAAATAATACTACTAATAGTCCGATATGGCCTGTACAGGCCATAAACAAAGCAAAAATTAAATCATTTACATATTCACTGTCTGCTATAAGCGAATACTTATTTTGCAAATGATAAAATTCAATAATTCCAGCAATAGCTCCACAAATGAAATATATGAATAAAAATATCATTTCTATGCTCCAAAATTTAGACAAAATAAAAGTCATATAAAATTTTTATATGACTTTAAATGGCTGGCACAATAGGACTCGAACCTATAACCTAAATATTAACAGTATTTTGCTCTGCCTTTGAGCTATGCGCCATTAGTTCCTGACTTCAATCAAGTCATTTAATTAGCAGAACTATATACCAATTAACTCTCCGACTCTATTGAAGTAATATTATCAAAATGATAATATCTATCTCTTTTAGAGATTTAATTTCTGGAAGGCTGGATTTGAACCAGCGATCTCCTGATCCCAAATCAGGCGGATTAACCAAACTCTCCTACATCCAGTTATTCTTTATATAATTATTTATATTTCAAAATAATTATATTTTATTGGTGCGAGTATCCAGATTTGAACTGGAAAGTCTTTCGACGGCAGATTTTAAGTCTGCTGCGTTTACCTATTTCGCCATACTCGCTTTATATGGTGATCCCGTTCGGGCATGATCCGAAATCTAACCGATTATGAGTCGGTTGTTTTAACCAATTAAACTACAGGACCAATTTCTTATTTGTTCTCTATTATATATAATTCTAATTTACTTGTCAACACTTATTTTCATTTTTACTTTCTAAATATTTAGAAATCTCATCCACAAATTCATTTTTTATTATTTCACACATTTCTTCTTTACTATAAAGATATGGTCTATCTTGCAATATTGACAATGGAATTCCTAATCTAAAATATCTAATTGGTTCAGAATTTTCTGTACATAGCAATTCTTGTTCTTCTAATGTCATTTCATTTCTCCGGTATGTTTAAAAGATCAACTGCTTTATTTTTCACAATTTCTTTAATTGTTTTTAATTGACCACTTGGATAATATGTATATTTAAAAATTCTTACATCTTTATTGTTTAATCTTACATTTGTAATGTTACCAACTTTATCATATTTATATTCGTATTCAATCAAATCTTTTGATGTCTGATTCCGTTATTTAATTTCTATTAACCTTCTAACTTCATTTGTGTCTTTATCAACTACATAGAATTTCTTTAATTTAAATTCTTCATTCAAGATATAATATTTATCTTCAAAATCCCAAGGATTTGATTGAAATTT
>Ga0187825_10000115_pt1 | contig 14613 bp, 15 predicted proteins | sample NC_wetland_sal_i_11_FD_132421 | JGI IMG/M metagenome (GOLD analysis project Ga0187825, IMG submission 132421) | Wetland sediment microbial communities from Neuse River Estuary, North Carolina, USA - SourceSoil_5 | ecosystem: Environmental > Aquatic > Freshwater > Wetlands > Sediment | place... | reverse complement strand
TGAGCGCCGCGCCCATATGGTCGATGGCGTCGAATGTGCGCAAATCGAGCGGCACCAGGGTCGCCGTGCCGCCCACTGCCCGCACCGCGTCGTCGAGTTCCTCAAGTGCGCCCTGGGTGCGCGCTACGGCGATGATGTGCGCGCCTTCGGCGGCGAAGCGCCGCGCCACCGCCGCGCCGATGCCGCGCGACGCGCCGGTCACCAGCGCGAGACGACCTTGCAGTGCCGGCACTTAGACGGTCTCGGCGAGGAGCGAGAGCTGGGTTGATACTTTGCCGGCGTCGTGGTCGACGAGGGCGATCGGATAGTCGCCGGTAAAGCAGGCGTCGCAGAATTTGGGTGCGGCGGGATCGCGGCGCGCCTCGCCCATGGCGCGGTAGAGCCCGTCGATCGAGACGAAGGCGAGGGAGTCTGCGCCGATGTGCCGCGCCATCGTTTGCACGTCCATTGCCGACGCGAGCAGCTGCGTGCGTTCGGGTGTCGCGATGCCGTAGAAGCACGAATGGGTCGTCGGGGGACTGGAAATGCGCATGTGCACTTCGCGTGCGCCGGCCTGCCGGATCATCGCGACAATCTTGGTCGAGGTGGTGCCGCGGACAATCGAATCGTCAACCAGCACGACGCGCTTGCCCTCGATGCTCGCGCGGTTGGCGTTGTGTTTGAGCTTGACGCCGAGATGGCGGATCTGGTCGGTCGGCTCGATGAAGGTGCGGCCGATATAGTGGTTGCGCACGATGCCAAGCTCGAACGGCAACCTGCATTCGGCGGCGTAACCGATCGCCGCCGGCACACCGGAATCCGGTACCGGAATGACGATATCGGCGGGTACCGCGCTCTCACGCGCCAATTCCATGCCGATCCGCTTGCGCGCCTCGTAGACGCTGACGCCATCGACGACGCTATCCGGTCGCGCGAAGTAAATGTATTCGAAGATGCAGAAGCGCTTGTGCGGATTGTCGAAGGGTTTGCTGCTCTTGATGCCGCCAGGCCCGATGGCGATCATCTCCCCGGCTTCGATGTCGCGCACGAAAGTGGCGCCGATGATGTCGAGCGCGCAACTCTCCGATGCCAAGATGTAGGCGTCGCCGAGTTTGCCCAGAACCAGCGGGCGGATACCGAGCGGGTCGCGCACGCCAATCAATCCGTCCTGGGTTAGTGCCACAAGCGAATAGGCGCCTTCGACCTGGCGCAAGGCCTCAGCCATCCGCTCCTCGACCGTGTCCTTGAGCGACGTGGCGATGAGATGGACGATTACCTCGGTGTCCGAGGTCGATTGGAAGATGCTGCCGCGCCGCACCAGGCGGTTGCGCAGGTGGTACGAGTTGGTGAGGTTGCCGTTATGGCAGATTGCCAAGCCGCCGAAGGTGAAATCGGCGAATAGCGGCTGGACATTGCGCAGGGCAACTTCGCCAGTAGTCGCGTAGCGAACGTGGCCGATGGCCGAATGACCAGACAGCCGCGCGATCACCTCTTTGGAGCTAAAATTCTCGCCGACCAGACCAAGGCCGCGATGGGCGTGAAACTGCTCGCCGTCATAGGCAACGATTCCCGCGGCTTCCTGACCGCGATGCTGCAGCGCGTGCAGACCCAGCGCCGTCAGCGCCGCCGATTCGGGATGTCCGTAAACCCCGAAAACGCCGCATTCCTCCCGGAAATGGTCGTCGTCCCAGGGTTGGGTGGTCAGCATGCTACCGCCTTTATGCGCGCTTCGGCCGCCTGCCGTTCGGCTGCCGCAAGCCATAGATGGTGTCGCCGGCCGTCGCCGTCGAGGCCCACAGCCTTCTACACGGATTGAACGGCGACCGCCAGAGCGGGTTGTTCGCACGCCCGTAAGGGCGTGGGCCGCAGGGCGCCGTCGGCTATGCTTAATGCCCGCCCTGGCTCTGCGCGCCCTGGTTCTGCTGGAAGAGCCGGTCGAGCTCTTTTTGCTCCTGCGTCGAGTAATTGGGTGCAGTGTCCTTTTCCGGCTCCGGGGGCGCCTTGGGGACGCTGAGCGCGTGCAGCGCATCCTGCAACTGCTGCTCCACCGCATGGGCGTTTTTCGAATGGTCCGATCCCGGCGCCAGCTGACCTAGCATCGACAGGCCCGCGGCAAGCAGCGGCCGGGTGCGCGAAAGCTTCCACCATTGTGGCGACGCCTGCAGTGCTGGCATGACGACCAGCATCGCCGCATAGATCAGGCAGGCGAGTAAAGCGCCGCGCGCCAGTCCGAAGAGGAATCCAAAAGTCCGGTCGATGCCGCCGGCGGGGCTATCCTTGACGCGGTTGGCGATCGCCGCGGTAATCAGCGACAGCACGATCAATGCGACGATGAAAGCGACAAAGGCCGAGGCCGCATTGGCCAGCCGGTCGCTTGGTGTGAAGCGCAGTGCGAACGGGTGCAGGTAAGGAACAGCATAAAGCGCCGCCACCGACGCACCAAACCAGGCGACGATCGACAGCACTTCCTTGATGAAGCCGCGCACGAAGGCGAACAGGCCCGATGCGGCGACGAAAACAATGATGGCAATATCGAACCCGGTCACGAACGTCCTCCACCGCCGCCGGCTCGGCGAAGCGTCTGCGGCGCGTTTTCAAACAGATTGAGCAGAAGTTTCAGATGGGCGATCTCGCGCGTCTTGAAAGCACCGGCAGGCGCAGCACGATCCTTCCGGCCGCGCCGCGGCGGCATCAGCGCCGTGGCGAAGCCAAGCTTTTCGGCTTCCTTGAGCCGTGCATCGGCTTGGCTCACCGGGCGGATTTCGCCCGACAGGCCGATCTCGCCGAAGACGACCATGTCGGCCGGCACCGGCTCGTAGGCCAACGCGGAGACCAGCGCCGCCGCCACGGCCAAATCGGCCGCCGGCTCGCCGACGCGCAAGCCGCCGGCGACGTTGAGATAGATGTCGTTGGCGCCAATGGCAACGCCGCAACGCGCTTCGAGCACGGCCAGCACCATCGCGAGGCGATTGCCGTCCCAGCCGACGACGGCGCGGCGCGGCGTGCCGAGGGCCGAAGGCGCCACCAGGGCCTGAATCTCAACCAGCATCGGCCGCGTGCCTTCGATGCCGGCAAACACCGCCGAGCCCGCCACCTCTCGCTGCCGATCACCGAGGAACAGCGCCGACGGGTTGGGCACTTCGGCGAGGCCGGCATCGGTCATCTCAAAAACGCCGATCTCGTCAGTCGGACCGTAACGGTTCTTGACCGCGCGCAGGATGCGGAACTGGTGGCCGCGCTCGCCTTCGAAATAGAGGACGGTGTCGACCATGTGCTCGAGCACGCGCGGGCCCGCGATCATGCCTTCCTTGGTGACGTGACCCACCAGCAGCAGCGTAAAGCCGCGCGCCTTAGCGAGGCGGATGAGCTCCTGTGCCGAGGCACGCACCTGGCTGACGGTGCCGGGCGCGCTGTCGAGATTGTCGAGGTACATGGTCTGGATGGAATCGATCGCCACCACTTGCGGCGCATCGGCGCGATCGAGGCTCGCGGCGATATCGCGGATCGAGGTCGCCGCTGCCAGCCGCACCGGCGCATCGGCGACACCAAGGCGGCGTGCGCGCAGCCGCACTTGGTCGAGCGATTCCTCGCCCGAGACATAGGCACAATCGAGCTTCTGGCCACTTTTCCCGGCAGCAAGGGCGGCCATCGCCTGCAGGATCAGGGTGGATTTACCGATGCCGGGATCGCCGCCGATCAGCAGCGCCGAGCCCGGCACGAGGCCGCCGCCGCAGACGCGGTCGAACTCGGCGATTGCCGAGGCGCGCCGGGCAGTCGCTTGCGCGTCGCCGTGCAGGCCGACGAACTGCAAGGGCCGGCCGCCTTTGCCGCCGCCCAAGCCTTTGGGCGTGATGGCGCGTGCCGCTTCTTCGACCAGGGTATTCCAGGCGCCGCAATCGTCGCACTTGCCCGCCCATTTCGGATGGACGGCGCCGCAGCTCTGGCAGACATAGCGGCTTTCGGCGCGGGCCATGGTCAGGCCTGAGGGAGATTTCGGGCGGTCACAGCGCGCGGACCTCCATCTTGATCGGGCCTTCGCCGCGGCCGTGGATGAACTGGTCGACGTAGGGATTGCCCGACTGGTCGATGGTCTTGGACGATCCCTGCCAGATGATCTTGCCTTTGTAGATCATGGCGATGCGGTCTGCGATTTTGTGCGCCGAGGCCATGTCGTGCGTGATGGAGATCGCCGTCGCGCCGAGATCGCGCACGCATTTGATGATCAGGTCGTTGATCACGTCGCCCATAATCGGGTCGAGGCCGGTTGTCGGCTCGTCGAAGACGATGATCTCGGGCTTGGCAGCGATAGCGCGCGCTAGGCCGACGCGCTTTTGCATACCGCCCGAAAGCTCCGCCGGCCACAGTTCGGCGACCTCGGGGCCGAGACCCACCGCGCCCAACGTCTTGATGGCAACCGCCTTGGCTTCGTCGCGGTGCATGCCGTGTCCTTGGATCAAGCCGAACGCGACGTTTTGCCAAACGCGCAAACTGTCGAACAGCGCGGCGCCCTGGAACAGCATTCCGAACTTGCGCATCAGCCGCTCGCGCTCGCCGCGCTTGAGGCCGGTGACTTCCTGTCCGTCGATCGTGATCGAGCCCGCGTCGGGCTCCATAAGGCCGATGATGCATTTGACCATCACCGACTTGCCCGTGCCCGAGCCGCCGATGACAACGACGCTCTCGCCAACGCCGATATCGAGATCGAGCCCATCGAGCACGACCTTCGACCCGAACGATTTCTTCAGGCCGCGAACCGCGATTTTTGGTGCGCCGCTCATGACGAAAACAGCAACGCCGACAGGATATAGTCGAACATCAGGATCAGCACCGAGGCCGACACCACCGCGTAGGTTGTCGCGGCGCCCACGCCCTGCGCGCCGCCTTTCGAATGATAGCCGGTATAGCAGCCCATGAGCGAGATCAGGAAACCGAACACCGACGACTTGATCAGGCCCGAGACGACGTCTTCGCTGCGCAAAAAATCCGCGGTGTTCTGCAGATAGGCCACTGGATTGAAGCCGAATTTATAGGTCGCCACAAGAAAGCCACCGAAGACGCCGATATTGTCGGCGACCAGGACAAGTACCGGCAAGGCAATGATCCCGGCGAGAAGCCGCGGCACCACCAGGTATTTGTAAGGATTGGTGGACAAGGTCGACAGCGCGTCGATCTGGTCGGTGACGCGCATGGTGCCGACTTCGGCGGCGATGGCGGCGCCGATGCGCCCGGCCACCATCAGGCCGGCGATCACGGGTCCCAGTTCGCGTGTCATGCCGAGGACGACCACCTGCGCGATGGCGCTCTCGCCGCCGGTGATGCGGTTGAAGCCGGTGTGCAATTGCAGCGCCAGCACCATGCCGATGAAGATCGCGGTCAGGCCGACGACTGGCAGCGAGTAATAGCCGATGTCGACGAATTGCCGCAGTATCAGGTTGACGTAGATCGGCGGTCGGAAGCAGTGGCTGAGCGCCGTCAGCGTGAATATCACAAGGCGGCCCGTCGCCGACAGGAACGCCAGAACGACGCGGCCGACCCGCGCAAGAAACGTCATTCAGCGCGCACCGCGATAGATCCGCGCGTAGCGCCGGCCGAGCAGCGTCAGCATCTCGTAGCCGATAGTGCGGGCGGCTTCGGCCGCATCGTCGATGCCGTAACTGTTGTCCAGTAGGTCGACATAAGCCCCGGGCTTGGCCCGGTCCGCTCCGATTCCCGTCACGTCGAGCGTCAGCAGATCCATCGAGATTCGTCCAACGACGGGAACCCTTCGGCCGGCGATCGACGCACTGCCCCGATCGCTTGCAGAGCGGAGCCAGCCATCGGCGTAGCCGACGGCTACGGTCGCGATGCGACTTGGCCGCTCCATGCGGTGCGTCGCACCATATCCAACGGTCTCACCTGCGTCAACGTCACGGACCTGAAGGATTTTCGCGCGCAACGCAATCGTCGCGCGCATCGGATTGGATTTGCCCGGTAGCGGATTGATGCCGAAAAGTGCCGCGCCCGGACGCACGATCTGGAAGTGATATTCGGGGCCGAGAAAGATCGCCGACGACGAAGCGAGCGATGCCGGCGCCTTTGGCAACCGTGCGAGCGCGGCGCGGAAGCGCGCGAGCTGCTCGGGGTTCTTGCGATGCTCAGGCTCGTCGGCGCAGGCGAGGTGACTCATGATCGCAGCCAGATCGAGACGTGCCAGTAAGGCGGGGTCGCCGGCCAAGCGATCGACATCGACACGCGACAGGCCAAGCCGCTGCATCCCGGTGTCGAGATGGAGGATCGCCGGCTTGCGCGGGTGGGCTTTACTCCAGCGGGTTAGCTGGCCGAAATCGTTGAGCACCGGGGTGAGCCGGCGGCGGGCGAATTCTGTCTCGCTACCGGCGAGGATGCCGTCGAGAATGGCGATGCGTGCTTTGGGTAAGATCTTGCGTAGCGCGATGCCCTCGTCGAGCGACGCGACGAAAAAGAGCGCGCAACCGGCGCGCGCCAAAACGGGCCCGATTTGCGCTGCGCCGAGGCCATAGGCGTCGGCTTTGATCACCGCCGCCATGCGTACGCCCGGCGCTAGCTCGCGCTTCAGCCGCCGCCAATTGGCCACGACGGCGCGCAGGTCGATTTCGAGGATGGCGTTGGCCCGGTCGGTCGCGACCTTGCGGTCAGAAGGCATCGGGTAGGCGGTCGCCGCTGACGTAATTGTCGAACTTGGTAGTGTTGCCGTCGAAGCGCAGCGTCACTTTGCCGATTGGACCGTGGCGCTGCTTGGCGACATGGATCTCGGCGAGGCCGTAGACCGCCTCGCTGTGCTGCCGGTGTTTCTCGATGCGGTCGTTGAACTTTTCCTGGCTTTCCTCGGGCCGCTGCGTCGGCGGCGTGCGCATGAGGTAGTATTCCTCGCGGAAAACAAACATCACCACGTCGGCATCCTGCTCAATCGAGCCCGATTCACGCAGATCGGAGAGCATCGGCCGCTTGTCTTCGCGTTGCTCGACGGCGCGCGATAGCTGCGACAGCGCCAGCACCGGTACGTTCAGCTCCTTGGCCAAGGCCTTGAGGCCGCGCGTGATCTCGGAGATCTCCTGGACGCGGTTCTCGAAGCCGCCGCCCTCGCTGGAGCCGCGAATGAGCTGGAGATAATCGACGATGACCAGACCGAGATTGTGCGTCCGCTTCAGGCGCCGCGCACGGGTGCGCAAACCGGCGATGGTCATGGCCGGCGTGTCGTCGACGAAGAAGGGCACCGATGCCAGCCGCTGGCTAGCCTGGACGAACTTGTCGAAATCCTCGTTCGAGACCTTGCCTTGGCGGATTTCATGCGAGGGCACGCCGGATTCCTCGGCCAGGATTCGCGTCGCGAGCTGCTCGGACGACATTTCGAGCGAGAAGAAGCCGACCACGGCGCCGTCCTCGGAATTGGCCGGTTCGTCGGCCTTGGGCCGGTAGGTGCGCGCGGCGGCGAAGCCGATATTGGTAGCGAGCGCAGTCTTGCCCATCGACGGCCGGCCGGCCAGGACGATCAGGTCGGACGGATGCAGGCCGCCGAGGAGCTTGTCGAGGTCGGTGAAACCGGTAGCGACGCCGGTGGTCTTGCCGCTGCGCTTGAAGGCGGCTTCTGCCATACGGACGGCGTCGGTCATCGCTGCCGTGAATGGCTGGAATCCGCCCTCCGTTTGGCCCACGGTCGCCAGATTGAACAGCCGCTGCTCGGCCGCTTCGATCTGCTGCGGGGCCGTCAGCTCGAGGTCGTGGGCGTAGGCCTCGTTGACCACGTCGGTGCCGACCTCGATGAGCTGGCGGCGGAGATAGAGGTCATGGATCGTCCGGCCGTAATCGGCGGCGTTAAGGATCGTGACCACCGAGGCCTGCAGCCGCGACAGATACTGGCCGCCGCCACGTTCGGCGAGACCGGCATCCTGGTCGAACTGGTTCTTGAGGGTCACCGCATTGGCCAGCTGGCCGCGCTCGATCAGCCGCGTGATCGCGGCAAAGATGCGGCCGTGGACGGCCTCGCTGAAATGCTCGGCCCGCAGGAAGTCGGCGACCTTATTGTAAACGTTGTTGTTCTGGAGGATGGCGCCGAGCAGCGCCTGCTCGGCTGCGAGATTCTGCGGCGGCACACGGTAGCCCGCATCGCCGTCGTGCAGCGGCGTCACCTTCGACAATGCGTTTTCCATCACAGAACTGTAGCACTCCGCCGCAAGGGCGGCATGCATGAAACGTTGTGTGTCGCCTGTGAGTCAGATGAATGACGGGTGTGAACCGTCCGCGACTCGTTGCGAAATGCAAAAAATTGCTTTGCGCGGAATTTTCTTACGCGGCGCGTCCGGCTTTAGCCGCTGCCGGCGCCTGGTGGCTGCGCTCCCAGTCGAACATGTAGTCGCGGGTCAGCGGCACGGTGTCGACACGTCGCGCCATCTGCATCTGCCAGACCATATGGCCCTGATGGCGGAAGGCGATCTCCGATCCCGCCAGGTAGAATTCCCACATCCGGCAGAAGCGCTCGTCATAAAGCGCTTTCACGCGTTCGCGCTCTGCCATGAAGCGGGTCCGCCAGGCGCGCAGCGTCTCGGCATAGTGGAGCCGCAGGATCTCGATATCAGTGACCCAGAGCCCGGTGCGCTCGACCACCGGCAGCACCTCAGACAGGGCCGGTGAATACCCGCCCGGGAAAATGTATTTGCGGATCCAGGGGTTGGTGCTGCCGGCGCCGTCCGAACGGCCAATGGCGTGAAGCAGGGCGACGCCGTCTTCGGTGAGCAACGACTTCACACGGCTGAAGAACGTCGGATATTGGGGTACGCCGACATGCTCGAACATGCCGACCGAAACGATACGGTCGTATTGCGCGCGCTCCTGGCGGTAGTCCAGCAGTTTGAAGTGCACGCGCGATGACAGGCCGGCGGCGGCGGCGCGGCGCTCGGCAACCCGATGCTGCTCGACCGATAGGGTCAGGCCGGTGACGTCTACATCGCACTCCTTCGCCAGATAGAGCGCGAGGCCGCCCCAGCCGCTGCCGATGTCCAGCACGCGCTGGCCCGGCTTGAGCAGGAGCTTGGCGGCGATGTGCCGCTTCTTGTTGGCTTGCGCCTGTTCGATCGTCTGATCGGGCGCCGTGAAATAGGCGCAGGAGTATTGCCGGTCGCGGTCGAGGAAGATGTCGTAGAGTGCATCCGACAGATCGTAGTGATGCGCGACATTGCGGCGTGACCGGCTGACCGGGTTCCATTGCTGGAGCCCACGAAACGCGCGGCCAAAGCCATTATAGAGCGGCGTCAGCGCGGTTTTCGGCGCCAGGCTTATATTGGTGCCAAGGAAGTCGAGCAAGTCGTAAAGGCTGGCGCCGTCTTCGAGCGTGAGGCGGCCGTCCATATAGGCTTCGCCCAGTGCCAGGCGCGGGTTGAATAGTAGCTGCCGCTCGATTTGCCGATCGTGCAGGCGAATGGTCACCGCCGGACCCGGCGCGCCGGAATAGACGCGCGTTTTGCCGGTCGCGTCGATGACCCGCAGAGTGCCTCGGCGGACGAGGTGACGCAGCAACAACCCGACAGTCATGCCATCCCCGGTGGTTTTTGCCGGTTTTATGGATTTTCTTGCAATCCACGGCCCGGATACAAGCCCGTTTAAAGCATGGCAAGCGGCACTTTCCCGCGCGGTGCCGGAAAAGCGCGGTCAAGCGCCACGAGTTCAGGAGCCGTCAACTCGATTTCGGCTGCCCCGCGATTTTCGGCGACGTGGGCAAGGTTCGCGGCTTTCGGAATGACGATGACGCCGGGCTTTTGCAGCAACCAGGCCAGCGCTACCTGCGCCGGCGTGGCGCCGCGGGCGGCTGCAACTTGTTTGAGCGTGCGATTGCCCGGCAGCCGGCCCTGCTCGAGCGGCGAATAGGCCATGACGACAATGCCGCGCTTGGCGAGCGCTGGCATCAGGTCCCATTCGATGCCGCGGCGGCCGAGGTTATAGAGCAGCTGATTGGCGGCGCAGCCGTCGCCGCCAGGCGCAGCCCACAGCATTTCCATCTCGTCGAGATCGAGGTTGGACACGCCCCAATAGCGGATCTTGCCGGCATGCTGCAAGGCGATGAAGCCCGCGATGGTCTCGCGCACGGGCACGCTACCACTCCAATGCAGAAGGTAGAGATCGATGCGATCGGTGCCGAGGCGTTTCAGGCTGCGCTCACAGGCGGCGGTGACGCCGGTACGCGACGCGTTCGACGGTAGGACTTTGCTGACGATGAAGACTTGGTCGCGGCGCCCTTTGATCGCCTGGCCGACCAGTTCTTCGGCGCCGCCATCACCGTACATCTCGGCGGTGTCGATCAGCGTCATGCCGAGATCGATGCCGCGCTTGAGCGCGGCGACGGATTCAGGCTCGTGCGCGCCGCGCTCGCCCATCATCCAGGTGCCGAGACCTAGCGCAGGCACGCGGTCACCGCCGGGCAACGTCACCTTTCGCATTACTGCGCCTCCGTTGCCGACGCCTCGCGCGGCAGGCGCAGGCGAGCCTACTCCTTGGCGCCCTTTTTCTTCTCGCGCTTCGGTTTCTCGGCTTTCTCAGCCTTCTCGGTCTTTTCGGCCTTGTCTGCTTTTGACGCCTTGGCGGCTTTGGCCGGTTTGGCCTCCGCCTCGCCCTCGTCGTCGGCAGCTTTCGCTTTGGCTTTCGTCTTCTTGGGCTTAGCCGCGGCCTCCGGAGCAGCGTCTTCCGCCGCCGGTGCCGACGCTGCGGCGGCTTCGCCATCGGCCTGCGTTTCCAGCGCCCGCTTGGTGACGTCGATGCCCTTGGCCTGCATCTCGGCCTCTTCGGCCGATTGCGCGACGTTGACCGTCACCTGGACGGTGACTTCCGGGTGTAGACGGACCCGCATTGGGTAGAGCCCAAGCGTCTTGATCGCCTTGTCGAGCGTGACCTGGCCCTTGCCAATGGTGAAACCGGCTTCGGTCACCGCCTGGGCAATGTCACGCGCCGTCACCGAGCCATAGAGCTGACCGCTTTCGCCGGCCTGGCGGATGATCACCACCGAGATGCCGTTGATTTTCTGCGCAACTTGCTCGGCGTCGCCGCGCCGTGCCAGGTTCGCTGCCTCGAGCTGCGCCCGCTGCTTCTCGAAGATCGCCAGGTTTTCCTTGGTGGCGCGCAGCGCCTTCTTCTGCGGCAGCAGGTAGTTGCGCGCAAAGCCGGGCCGCACCTTCACCACCTGGCCCATCTGGCCGAGCTTCTCGACGCGCTCGAGCAGGATGACTTCCATCATCGTCTGGCCTCCGTTAGCGCAGGCTGTAGGGCAGGAGCCCGAGGAAGCGGGCGCGCTTGATCGCCTGCGCCAGCTCGCGCTGCTTCAATGTCGACACCGCGCTGATACGCGACGGCACGATCTTGCCGCGTTCCGAGACGAAGCGTTGCAGCAGCTTGACGTCTTTGTAGTCGATCTTCGGCGCGTGCGGGCCCGAGAATGGGCACGATTTACGCCGCCGGAAGAACGGCCGGCGCGTCTGCTGGCGGCCGCCACGCTCGCCGCGCTCGCCGCGATCGCCGCCGCGGATTTCGTCGCTCATGCTTCGCCTCCTTCGGCTTCGGCGGGTGCGCCATCGCGTCCGTCACGATCGAACCGGCGGTTGCGCTCGCGTTCGCGCTCTTCGCCGCGCGAGCGCGCCTGCATCATCGCCGAAGGCCCTTCTTCGAGCGCCTCGACGTGCACGGTCAGGTAACGCAGCACGTCCTCGTTGATGCGCATGTTGCGCTCGAGCTCGTGCACCGCGGCCGGCGGCGCATCGAGGTTGAGCAGGACGTAATGGCCCTTGCGGTTCTTCTTGATGCGGTAGGCGAGGTTGCGCAGGCCCCAATATTCGCGCTTCGTGACTTTGCCGCCATGCTCGGCGACGAGATTGGCGAAGGTTTCGGTCAACGTCTCGACCTGGGCGGACGAGACGTCCTGACGCGCAATAAAGACGTTTTCGTAGAACGGCATCCAAGCTCCTTATGGCTGTTCGCGGCCCGGCGCTGGTCGAGGATCGAGCATCAGCCGCCCGGGCCTAGCCGGCAAAACCGGCAAGGAGGCGGCGGAATATACAGCAAGATCGCCACGGCGCAAGCGGCAAAACCGTTGGCGGCGCAGGGACTTAATGACGCGGGACGCTAGAGAATGAAGCTCACAGCACCCAAGGCGCCGAGCTCTTCGCCGTCGAGGATAGCGCGGCGTTCGGCGATCTTGAGGGTGCCGTTCTCGCGCCGAAGCTTGTAACGGTAATGGCCGACGTATTCGCGCCGGTCACCGCCGCGGCGGAAGCGGTAGACCACGAAATTTGCCGCCACGTCGATGATGTCGCCGTCGCCGCCGGCAATGCGCACGTTGGCGATCATGCGCCGCGTACGCGATGGCGGATATTCGGCGTGTGCGCTCGGATCCTTGAGCCGTTTGACGCGTTCGACCAACCGCGCGTGGTTGTCGGCGACGGTGAACAGCGTCGAACGGTGGTCCGCGTCCGGCTTGTCGTTCGGCGGCACGTAATAGCCGCAATCCGCCGTGGTCAGCGCCAACCATTCGTCGAGCTGCCAGGCATCGAGCAGTGCGGCCTCGCGGTAGAGGAACTCCTCGACCTCTTCGCGTGTCGTGCTTGCGGTGTTGCGTCGATCGCTCATCGGACGCGGTCCATAAGCTCGCTCCAGCGTCGCCAGAAGACGCGCATGTGGCCTTCGTCGGTGTTGAGCTGTGCGTCGGCTGGCTTGGCCATGCCGCGCGACATGTCGGACCAGCCGACCTCGCGCCACGCGGCCAAGCCCTGCTGGACTGCTTCGAGGGCGGCGACATCGTCGGGCGTGGCGAAACCGCCCGGTCCATAGAAAGTGAGGAAAGCGTCGAGTCGCCGCGCCCGTTGTGCCGGCGTCTCTTCGGCTGGACCGAGGCACCAGGCGGTGACGTGCATCCGGTCGGGCGCGACCGGAAAGAAGGTGCGCACGGTTACCGACGAGCCATCATTGAGCGCGAGATTGGGAAAGACGACGAGGTTGCGGTTGGTGTCGGCGATGCGCGCGGCGCGGTCTTCGCCCAGACGCGCGACCAGCTCGCGACGGATCGCCTCGATATCGCCCTTGGCATCTTCGCCGTAGATCGAAATCCAGCGGGCCACCGGCCGGCCGCGGAAATTGACGTTGTCCGTGGTGAGGTGGCCGTTTCCGAGATCCTTGCCCGAGCCTTTCGACGGCAGCAGCAGGCCTTCCTCTTTTGGCGGCCGCATGTTCACCCCGGCGCTCCTCATGTAGTTGAGCCAGGTCGTGTGCACCGACGGCAGGTGATAATCGTCGACGCTGTTTTCGACCAGGAGCTTCCAGTTCGCCTTGACGTCGTATTCCTGCACGCCGGCGATGATCTCCATCCGGCCCGATGGCGACTGATCGACGACGAGGTCGATGTACTCTTTGGCGCCAGCAAGGTATTCGGCAAGAGGTGGCGCTGCGCGGTCGAAGCAGGCGAAATAGAAATCGCGATAGTGCTCGAGTCGCGGCACCGCAATCAGGCCGAAATTCCGTTTGTCGAAGGCAGCGCCATAGGCCTCGGGTCCGGGCACGTTTTTGAGCGCGCCGTCAGTTTCGTAGGTCCAGCCGTGATACATGCACATGAACTGGCGCGCATTACCTTCGCGCTCGCGGCACACGGTCGCTCCGCGGTGGCGACAGGAATTGAGCAGCGCGTGGATCGCGCCTCCCTTGTCGCGGCAAAAGATCACCGGCCGGCCGGCGACGTACCGCGTGCGGAAATCGCCCCGCTGCGCAAGCTCGGACGCGTGGCCGACATAGATCCAGCAGGTATCGAAAATCGCACGCTGTTCCTTCTCGAGTACCGCGGGCGAAACCAGCGCCTCGCGCGACAGCGAGAAGGTGTTCCGGGCACGATCTTCAATGACGTAGCGCTCAATCATGGCGGCGGTCGCTGGTTGGCGGCGAGTATAGCAAGGCAGGCTCAGGCGCGAGCGCCGCATTTGCGCCGGAGACCGCCGGAACGGGGTGCATTGCAGCCGCTTTACAGCGTTTCGGCGCGGGTGTATCCGGTGCGCCGGGAGGAATCATGCAGGCGTGGCTTATCTTGGCCCTGGCGGCACTCGTCGCCGGCTGCGTGCCGGTCGATCGCGATCCGGCGCGCGACATCATCGGCGTCTCCGCCGCGACCGGCAATGGGACCGACGATGCCGCGGCGCAGCAGCTGCTCGCATTGAAGGCAAGTCAAATCTGCACCGTGCCTGGCTACGACGTGCAGAAAAAGGACATCGAGCCGGCCGAGGACAAGCAACAAATCGTCGACTGTCAATTGCGCTGCGAGCCGTACACCGCGATGACGCCAGTCCGGTTTTGAACTGAGTCGAGCATGAGCCGCGCATTCGTCTTTCCCGGTCAAGGTTCGCAGGCCGTCGGCATGGGCCGCGAGCTGCACGCGGCGTTCGCTATCGCGCGCGACGTGTTCGGCGAAGTCGACGAGGCGCTGAAACAGAATTTGTCGCGCCTGATGTTCGAGGGCCCCGAGAGTGAGCTGGTGCTGACCGAGAACGCACAACCGGCGCTGATGGCGGTGAGCCTGGCGGCGATGCGTGTCATGGAAAAGGATGGCGGGCTCGATCTTAAGCGCGATGCGGTATTCGTCGCCGGTCACTCGTTGGGTGA
>Ga0187825_10000114_pt1 | contig 14639 bp, 15 predicted proteins | sample NC_wetland_sal_i_11_FD_132421 | JGI IMG/M metagenome (GOLD analysis project Ga0187825, IMG submission 132421) | Wetland sediment microbial communities from Neuse River Estuary, North Carolina, USA - SourceSoil_5 | ecosystem: Environmental > Aquatic > Freshwater > Wetlands > Sediment | place... | reverse complement strand
TTCACGCTGGCAGTTTCGCCCAGCTTGCTTAGCCGCTGCTGCAGCTTGCGGCGAAGCGTTGCGTTGGTGTTCGGATTGAAGGCTACGAGATACCAGAGCGGCTGGCTCTGGTCGCGGGAAAGCCACGCAAGCGTCGATGGATCGGCGTTGGGATGCCGCGCCACATTCTCGCGAATCGCCGCGTAATTGTGACGAGCAAGGCGGCTCAGCGTCTTCGAAGGCACTTTGGGGTGCTCGCTGATCAGGCGCAGCAGATAGTAGTCGCTCTTCGGCGCCTGCTTGGCCAGCGATTCAAGCGTCTCGCCTTTAACGTCAGCGCTAAGGACCAAGCCGATCTTCTCGTCCCAGGAATCGTTGATTTCGTTCAATTCCTTCGTGCGCGCGTGGATCAACTCCTCGAGCACACGGCGCTCGTGATTGCGGCGCGCCGGAGGCAAGTTCGACCCCTCCAGCGAATCGAGCACGCGAAGCAGGTGCTGCCGCTCGCCAAAAATGATCTGCGTGGTTCGGCCTGCCGAATTGCCGTTGCTGTTTTGCACCAAGTCCGAGCGTCTCATGCTGCCCTCACGCCGGGAATCCTAGCTCGCCGGCCACTTCCGCCAGTTGCTCTTCCCGAATGAATAAGTTGCTGGAATCGCGGGATGCGCCGGTCTCGATCTGCCATTTCAGCCAAAGCCCGGCGACGTCGATCTTCTCTTCGCGACTGAGGCGGCGCCGGCCCTGTTCGAATCTCTGAAGGGCGCTGCCCGATATGCCGACGACGATCTCCTCCTGCTCGCCGGCAACGCGAAAGAAGTACAACTCGGGTCGATCCCCAGCCGCCAGAGTGCCGGCCCTCCTGAATTCCACGGCGCGTTGCTCGCCGTCCGGCCTGACGGCTTCGAACCGCTCGAAACGCGATTCGTAGCTCACTGTGAATTATGAAGCGCAGCGCTCGGCAGAGTAAAGGTAAGGCGGCCCGTAAGGTTCCAGGTGTGCAATATTCTGCACTAGTACGGCACTTCGCGTTTTGCTAGGTAGAAGCACGTCCGCGAGGGCGTTCGAATGGGCGAAAACCGACCCGGGCTGTCATCCCGAACCCGGTCGGCCGCATTTGCCGAACGGTGTTCAGGAATCTGTTTTTCGGGGTGCTGAGCCAGTCATCCAGCGCGCGGCAAAGTCTAGAGTCTGGCGACCAACCGCGTAGCGTCGGTCAATGATTGCCGACTGCGGAAAAACTCGCTCCAAGGATCGGCGCGGCGGACGCGCCTTAGAAAGTTCCCGACGTTGAAATCCGCGGGATCAAGTCCAGGCTTCACCTCGGACCAAGCCAGCGGCGTGGAAACCGGCGCATGCGCGCACCGGCGAACCGAATAGGGAGCGGCGACGGTCTGGCCGAACCCATTGCGGAACGGATCGAGGTAAACACGGCCCCGGCGCGCCGCGATCGAATGCTCGACGGTCAATTCGTCCGCGTGCGCGGCTGCCACTCGCGCGACCACCTTTTCAGCAAACGCGAGCATCTCCGAAGCATCGGGACCCGTGCGAATCGGAACGAGAATGTGCATGCCCCGGCAGCCGGAGGTCTTCGGAAACGAATCTAGCTTCAGGGCATCGAGCGCTTCCTTCACAAGGAGCGCAGCGCGGGCGGCGTCCGCAAACTTTCCTGATCCAGGATCGAGATCGAAGCACACCCAATCCGATTTGTGCGGCGAGGTCGCCCGGCCGCCCATCACGTGGACGGCAATACAGCCGAGATTGACCAGCGCAAGCTGCGTCTCCAGCGCGCCGCCCACCACGAAGTTCACGGCTTTTCTTTTGCCCTGGGGCGTCTCGATTCTCTTCGTAGGAGTATCCGGAGGCATTCCGCGCGGCATTTCCTTCACGTAAAAGCATTGGCCGTTCATTCCGTCGGGGCAGCGCTCCAGCGTAAGCATGCGATCTTTCACGAATCGCGATAGCTTCGGAAAAATCGCGGCGTAATACTCGGCGAGATCGAGCTTCGTATAACCCTCTTCCGGCCAGAAAACCTTCTCCGGATTCGAAATGGCGATCGGCAACTTTGCTTTGCCTGCAGGCGCCGCAACGGTTTTCATGCGCTGGCCTCCGGAAACGTGACGTCTTTGGCGCGCTTGTCGTCGCGCAAGCCGAGGTACACGGGCTGGCGCAGTTTTCGATCCGCGGTGAATTCTTGATAGGAGATTTGGGCGACGAGCCGCGGTTCCAAATAGGTGAGGTCGCGGTCGCAAGGCGGGTCCACAAAAGCGGACCTGCGGCTGACCAGCGGCTGAAATTGTTTGTGGAGCGCGGCGAGAGTTCGTTCGTCGAAGCCGGTGCCCACTTTTCCGACGTAGTGAAGCTCGCCTTTCTGGTAAGCCCCGAGCAATAACGCACCGAAGTGCTTGCGCGAACCTTCCGGCAGCGTGTACCCGACAATCACAAATTCATCCTCGCGCCGCACCTTTACCTTCAGCCAGAATTTCGACCGCTGCTCGACATAGGGCGAGGAGACGTCCTTGGCAACGAGCCCCTCCTGACCCTCACGCGTCGCCTCCTTGTAGGCTTCTAGGCCATCCGAGGCCAAGCGATGCGAGAGCAGCAGCGGCCCGCGAGGCGCAACGAGTCTTTCAAGAACCGCACGCCGCACCGAAAGCGGATCTCGCCGCAAATCCTTTCCGTCGGCGTAAAGACAATCGAAAAGCGCATACATCGGCTCACCTTCGCTCTGCTGCAAAAGCTGAAAACGCGAAACGTGTTTGCGGTCAAAGATCACAACTTCGCCATCCAGCAGCAGCGTGGCCGGTCGGAGCTTCGCGATCGCGGCGGCAATTGTCGCGAAACGCTGCGTATTGTCCTTATCGTTGCGTGAGAGAAGGCGGACCTGCGCGCCTTCCTTGTACGCGAGAATCCGTATGCCATCGTATTTCTCTTCGTACACCCAGCCCGGCGCATCGAACGGCTTGGCTACTAGCGTGGCGAGCATGGGCAGCACGCGAAATGGGATGCGCTGATTCATAGACGGGATTCGATGATCGCTAGCGCGAGCGTTTTCGAGTGCGCGAGGACGCCACTTTCCGTGTGCGGACTGATGCCGCCTTGGCGGGCGCGAGTTCTTTCTTCTTGGATGGAGGATCGCCGGTAGCGGCCTTCTCGACGTTCCCACCACCCTCACGCGCAATGTCCGCAAGCAAGCGGTGCGTCTTGGCTGAGTAAGGTTCGCTCAGCGTGATGTCGTCGTCCGACGCGTAGTCGTCGCGGTGCTTGATCAGCAGCCAGGAAGCCTTAGAGGAACTCGAGCCGAAGCCACGCGTACGGACCAGCACCCAAGATCCCTTAAGCTTTTTGCCGTTCAGCGTGAACTTCAGGTCTCCTTTTTGCAAAGCTTCGTTCACGTCGGCGACTTCCGCATCCCAGGTTCCGGCATCCCACACCATTACCGTTCCGCCGCCATATTCACCCTCGGGGATCACTCCCTCGAAATCAGCATAGTCGATGGGATGATCCTCTACCTGCATCGCCAGGCGTTTGACGGCGGGATCGAGTGATGGGCCTTTAGGGACGGCCCACGAGAGCAGCGCGCCGCCCCATTGGAGCCGAAAATCGTAATGCAAATTCGTGGCGCGATGTTTCTGGACGACAAAGATGAGACGCCCTGACTTTCTCTCCGGGCCTGCGCTATCGCCCGAGGGCTCGGGCGTCACCTTAAAATCGCGTTTCCGGCGGTAGTCGGTTAGTTTCATAGGCTCCCTCGTTCGATGTTCCGAGCGGCCAGTTTGGCTCATCGCCAGGCGCGCACTCGCGTATTTTACGGCTGCTCGTGCCCTGCAGAAGTGTTCCCAGCTTCGTTGGTGAAACGCAGCGGCTTGCGGCGTCGCACGTTAGCGGCTACTCTCGGTAGGTCGAGCCTGCTCGAATCGGTTTTCAATTCGAATGCAAACTCGACCGGGCGAGATATCGAACTGGAGGGGCCGCGCGATGGCTGCGTTCGACGAACACAAAGAAGAGCTCGAACACTACGAGCAGATGATGGGAACCTGGCGCGGGCGGCTGGCGGTCACACTCGATCGACTGACCGACGCGATGATTCTTGTCGGCCAGCACGGCGTCTATTGTCACTCCTCGAATCCGGAAAAGCCCACGCGCGACATGGAACTGGTTGCTGGGGAACTTCGCAAGGCCAAAGAACTGATTCAAAGCGTGATGGAAGGCCTGCGAGCAGAGCGCGGCGGCACGGATCTACCGCTGCAGTAGCGGCAACAATCTCACACTGTTGAGCGCAAGCACAAAATCGTCATTCTGAGTGGAATGGCGGCGGCCTTTTCTTCACGTCCCGCTCCTCGGGGCGTGCCGCCATGGAGCGAAGAATCTGAATAGACGAACAAGTCTAGCTACTGCCGCTTGCCGTGGTGTGAATCGGCCCAGTGTTGCAGGAACGGGTTCGAATCGCGCTCCTCACCGATCGTTGTCGGCAAACCATGCCCCGGGTAAACCAGTGTAGTGTCCGGCAAAACCAGCAACTTCTCGTGGATCGAGCGGAGAATCTGAGGCGTCGAGCCGCCGGGAAGATCCGTGCGGCCAATGCTACCAGCAAACAATGTGTCGCCAGCCAACAGCTTGCCGGCAATATTCGAGTGCGCCTGACCAGCTGCGGCTAAGACATTCGGCGGCAGATACAACGACACGCTGCCAGGCGTGTGCCCAGGCGTGTGCAACACGTTGGCGGCGTATCCTCCCCACCGCACAGTATCTCCTTCGCGCAGCATCTGATCGATCTGCGCCAGCTCCGGCGTTCGAATGCCGAGCCAAGCCGCTTGCATATCGAGCTGACGGTAGAGATCCAGGTCGTCAGCGTGCATCAGCACCGGCGCGCCCGTCGCGGCATGCAGTTTCTGCAGGCCTCCGACATGGTCAATGTGAGCATGCGTGCTGACGATGGCGCGCACCGTGAGCGAATGCTTCGCGAGCATCGCCAGCACCCGATCGATCTCGTCGCCCGGATCCAGAACGAGGGCTTCGCGCGTTTCCGGATCGCCCAAAATCGAGCAGTTGCACTGCAGCCATCCGACTGGCAGCACTTCGTGGATCATTTGCCCGGCCATGATTGCCACTATAACATCGAGACGTGGAGCGAATATGGAGGCTGGGTGGGTGAGCACCAGTAGCACAGGCATTCTTGCCTGCGCGCAGTTCACCATCGTAACCAACGGCAATGTCCATGTGTGAGCACAAGGCATGAGCAGCGACACTCCTTTGGCCGAAATGCAGCGCGCCGCTGGCGCCTCGTTCGAACCGTATTTCGGAGTGTCGTTGCCCGCTCAATTCCGTGATCCCGTCGAAGAGCATCGCACCGCGCGTCAGTCAGCCGCGTTAACCGACACGAACTTCCGCACCGTGTTTTCCCTCAGCGGCGCAGACCGCGCTCGCTACCTGAACGCCATCACGACCGGCAATATCCGCGACCTCGCGCCGGGCCAAGGCAACATCGGCCTGCTGCTCAGTGCCCAAGGACACATTCTCGCCGAGCTCGAAACGCTGGCACTCGATGATCGCTTCCTCCTGCTCGGCCATGAGCTCGTCCGCGAGCAAACCTTCGCCACACTCGACAAGTACATCATTATGGATGATGCGGTGCTGACGGATCAGACCGCCGAGAGCGGCACGCTTGCCGTCGAAGGTCCGGCGGCGCCCGAGATCGTTCGCGCGTTGACGGGCGTTGAGCTATCAACGCTACCACCGCGCGGCCACGTCGAATCCTCCTCAAAAATTCGCGAAGCGGCTGGAACCGCGGGCGGAGCCGGCACAATCCCCTGCCGCATCATCCGCCATTCGCTGTTCGGTTTCCCAGGCGCCGAGTTTCTGGTGCGCCTCGACGAACTCTCCGCGCTTTGGTCTATGCTCGACACAGCGGTTCGCGCGAGCGGCGGCGCGCCCATCGGCTACCGCGCTCTCAATTCCCTGCGCCTCGAAGCAGGCGTCCCATGGTTCGGCAGCGACTTCGACCAGCGGCACATCCCACACGAAGCCGCGCTGGAAACTACGCACATCAGCTTCACCAAAGGCTGCTACACGGGACAAGAGATCGTCGAGCGGGTGCGGTCGCGAGGGCACGTAAACCGGCGGCTGACAGGCCTGGCATTCGCCGCCGCAACGCCGCCGGAACCAGAGAGCAAGCTAATGGCCGACGGCGCAGAGGCAGGCAGCGTCACAAGCTCAGCTTTCTCGCCGCTGCTGGGCAGGCCGATCGGTTTCGGCTACGTGCGCCGGGAGTTCGGATCGGTGGGAACGAAGTTGCGCTGCGGAGAAACCGCTGCGGAAGTTATCGAGTTGCCTTTTCCAGGGGCGCTTCCCGGGGCTCAACCGGTGAGCCCAGCGGCACCTGCGGTTCCGGGTCCGCCTCCGGCTCCGGGCGCTCCCGCAAAAAGTTGAGCGCCTCACGGAAACTCCCATGCTGCTTTTCGATCTTCCTCTGCAATTGCATAATCGAGAAGAGCAGCGCCTCCGGGCGCGGCGGGCAGCCCGGCACATAAACATCGACGGGCACCACCTGGTTGACGCCCTGCACCACGGCGTAATTATTAAAGACGCCGCCGGACGTGGCACACGCCCCCATCGAAATCACCCACTTCGGCTCGGGCATCTGCTCGTAAAGCTGGCGGATGACCGGGGCCATCTTCTGAGAAACGCGCCCCGCGATGATCATCAAGTCGGCTTGTCGTGGTGACGGCCGAAACACCTCGGCGCCGAAGCGCGCGACATCAAATCGCGACGCGGCCATGGACATCATCTCGATGGCACAGCATGCGAGACCGAAACCGAGAGGCCAGATGGAGCTAGCACGCGCCCAGTTCACAGCCTTATCTAGCTGGGTGAAAATGATGCCTTCGCCGGCCAGAAATTTGCCGAGGTCGTCGGGCTTTTCGAGCGGCACGATGCGCCCGTTGGAAACGCTCATGATTAGCTACCTTCCTCCGTGTTGCCTCTGTAGCGCTGGGCGTTAGCCCAATCGGTTTTCGGAACTGCGCCCGGCGCGCACGCCAGCCTTAAGCTAGTTTCGGCGTGCTCGAGATAGGCGACGGCGGCAACGCCAGCGGGGCCTTCGGCACAATGATCCAGGCCAGCAGATAAACGACGATCCCGCCAAAGACGCATCCCGGGATGAGCGAGAGGAGCACCCAAGCAAGACGCACAAGGGTCGGGTCAATGTTCAAATATTCGGCTACACCGCCGCAAACGCCGGCGATCTTCGAATTCGTCGACGAGCGCAGCAAGCGGCGCCCGGCGTTGTTGTCCGGCGTCTTCTGCATGGAGCCGCAAAAATTGCAGTAGTTCGAATAGTCGGAGATTTCTCGCTGGCAATTCAGGCAAATCATTTTAGTGTCCCCCGTCAGAGCAATGCCCAGGGCTAACACCTATAGTTTCTCACGACCACCGAGATTTTTCACGGCGAGTTGAGGTAGAGACGTGCGGATGTGTCGGAGCGGAACCGCAGGGAACAGGACACGCGCGGCGTGTGGCCAAGCGTTACGGCTGCACAGGGACCCCGTTCACCATCGCGTCCAGCGCGGGGACAAGGTCGTAGCCGCTCTTGGATTTATCGACGCACGGATACGACGGAGCGCCCGCCGACTCCGCAGCTATCGTAATGTCCTTCGGATCGAAAGCGGTGAGCAGGAGTATGCGGCCCCGAAGCCCCATTTTGTTCATGCGGGAGGCAGCCTGCAGGCCGCTCATGATCGGCATGCTCTCGTCCAAAATCACAATGTCCGGCTTCAGCGAAGAAGCGGCGCTCACCGCCTCCGCCCCATTGGAAGCCTCGCCGCAAACTTGCCATTCAGGCCGCTGCTTGCCGATCAAGTTCTTGATGGCAAACCGCATGAACTCGTTATCGTCCACGATCAGAATTCGGGGCACACCGCTAATAGCTTTGCGTTTAGCTCTTGGCATATGAATCACCCTACGCAAGACGCGTTTCTATCGATCAAGTTTTTCGGTCCGTCGGGCCGATAGTAGTTTTCGCGCCGGCTAACCGCAATACAGCGAAATACCAGGATGCACTGCGATTCTGGCTGAGAGCAAGTTCCGCGCGTCCTTACACGATACCGCCGATAGGAGAGCGTTAAGCTGCGGCCTACCGTGACAGGAGGAGGGCGCCAACATGAAACTCAAAACAGTTGGAATGTCGTTCGCGTTGGCATCGATGGCGGCATTTGCCGTCGTGAGTGTGGGGAGCACAAATCTAATTGGCGCTTCGTCAGCGAGCGCTCAAAACTCCAGGCAAAACCCTAACAGACCTAGACCCAACAATCCGGCAGGACCGCCCGCAAACGATCCGGCCGGCCCCCCGGCGCAACCGAATTCGCCGCCACCAAACGGACCGAACAATCCGCCAAGCAACCCACCAAGCGGACCCGGGCCGACGAACCCGGACGGGCCAAATCCCAGCGGGCCGAATAATCCCAATGGACCTAACGGACCGAGCAGCCCGGGCGGTAACCCTGGAGGCAGCCCGGGCGGAAGCCCAGGAACCGGCGGTGGCAGCGGCGGCCCTGGTGGAGCAGGCGGTTCGGGTGGATCCGGTGGCGCAGGTGGCGGAGGCAAATAGCATCAGCTAAGCACCGCAAACCATAACCCGAACTCAGGAGGTGTGGAATGCGAAGCATAGTGGCACTCGCAGGATTTCTTGCCGTCGCGGCTTGCACGCAAGCCGCGGTATCAGCTAAACGGCTTTCCGGGACCGCGTTCGAACAGAAACAGAAAGGTCCGGCTCCGGCGCAAAATCAGCCGAAAAATCCAAACGCGCAGAATCCGAGCAACAACCCCACGAGGCCGGACAATCCCCCGAACAATCCCCCAGCAAGCCCGGGCCCGAAGAACCCAGAGAACCAGGACCCGAACCCGGCTCCGAACCAACCCAGTCCTCCGCCGAATGGCCCGAATAGCCCAAATGGGCCCAAGACCCCAACTGGCCCTCCGAGTCCCGACCAGCCTCAAGCACCTAATGGCGGGCAAGGCGGCACTGGAGGGGACACAAAATAGCTCCTGTGAATGACGCAAGGGGCTTGCGATCGGAAACGCAAGCCCCGGCCCTCCGGTTTTCGCTGGCACCGCATTCGAATCAAGACCAAGGACAATCGAAGTCTATGATCATGCCCGCGCCTATTTGACACTAGTCCGAGAATCAGACGCACCGCCTCGGTCCTTCAGCGCGGCATCTGACGAATTAGGTTGCTGGCCGCCCACGGCGCCACGAATTCCCACCATTTATGTTTTCGAACTAGCCTGCCAGGGCCGAATTGACGCCACCAGAAGCGCAGTGTCAGACTGAAGTTCCCTTCCAAACTGAGATGGCGTTTTGTCGCGCCACCTCTACCCTTCCAATCATTTTGAGACTAGCTCGTTCCCGGGCACGGGTCTGGAACGGCTGGAATCTATCGCGTTCGAACCCCACGACGGGCGTGTCCCAAGCGCGGCCGGGATCAATCCCGTGAGGTAGCGAAGAAGTCGGAGCCTGAGGGCCTGCGCGAGAACTGGCAACTCGCTTTTGCGGGTGCCCCGCCCTTCGAAGAATTGCGAAGCGCGTGCGGCAACCAACCATGACGACGCAACCAGTCAAATCACATCCAGGGCCCCGCCGACAGCCCGCCGGGCGACAGGCTCTTTTTCCCATCGTGAGTTGCGCGATCTCGGCTCTGATGGTTGTGGCCGCCGTCGCGCGGGCCGCCCAGTCGCAATCCCAAACGGAGGAGTACCGCGTCAAAGCGGCTCTTCTGTTCCATTTCGCCGAATTGGTGGATTGGCCGGTGAATGCCTTCGCCACTGACACCAGCCCCATCACCATATGCACCATCGGTCAGGATCCGTTCGACGGCGAGTTGGAGACAAGTTTGAACGGAAAGTCGATCGGCGCGCGGGCGATTCGCATCCTGCACCTCAAAGAACCTCGCGATCTGGCTGGCTGCCAGATGCTCTTCGTCGGATCGAACGAAAACAAGCGAGTGCCATCCGTGCTAGCGGAAGTCGGAAAGGCGCCCATCATGACCGTCGGGGAGTCCGATGGCTTTCTGGAGCATGGCGGCATGGTTCGACTGGACCTAGAGGACGGCAAAATCCGGTTCGCGGTCAACCTCGACGCCAGCGACCAAGCCGGACTAAAAATCAGCTCGCGCCTGCTGCTGCTGGCGGAGACCGTCACCGGTAAGCACAAGTAGGAGGCCCGAATCGTGCACTTTAAAGACCTGCCCCTGAGCCGCAAACTCGCGCTTCTGGTTTTGTCCGCCAGCGCGTTTTCGGTGATTCTGGCTTGCGCCGGCATCGCGTTTTATGAACGTGCCGCTTATCGCGTCAGTACTGTCCAGGAACTCTCGGCCCTGGCCTCGACCCTCGGCGCGAATTCGGCAGCATCCCTCGCTTTCGACGACTCCAAAACCGCCGGTGAGATGCTCAGCGGAGTAAAAACCGAAGCACATATCCGCAGCGCAGCCCTTTATGACAATCGACGACGCCTTTTTGCGGTGTACCGGAGGAGTACCAACGACGTTGCTCCTCCATGGCGCGAAAAAGGTGCAGCATTGGGGGGCAGCTCGATCACGGTTGCGGACCAAGTCGACCTCGACGGCGAAACGACTGGAACGATCGTGTTGGTGTCCGACCTTTCCGAATATCAAACCCGCATTCGCAACTACATTGAAATTTGCGCGCTCGTTTTAATCCTGTCGATGCTCTCGACCGGTGTAATCGCAACACGAATTAATCCCGTCGTCGCTGGTCCGATCTTCCAGCTCTCCCAGCTCGCTGCGCGCGTCTCCAAGCAAGAGGACTATTCGCTCCGCGCCGTCGCTCAAGGTAAAGACGAAATTGGCATTCTCGTCGGATCGTTCAATCAGATGCTCGATCGCATCCAACAGCGCGACCGGGCGCTACAAAAAATGAATAACGAATTGGAAAGCCGCGTCGAGGCCCGCACGGCCGAACTGCGCCAAGAAATCGCCGATCGCCGTCAGGCCGAAGAAGAAATGCGGCGCGCCAAGGAAGCCGCCGAGGTCGCCAGCCGCGCCAAAAGCGAGTTCCTGGCCAACATGAGCCACGAAATCCGCACGCCCCTGAACGGCATCATTGGCATGACCGATCTAGCGCTCGATACCGAACTAGCCCCAGAACAAAGGGAATATCTCAGCACCGTCAAGCAATCCTCCGACGCGCTGCTCCTGGTCATCAACGACATTCTCGACTTCTCCAAAATCGAAGCCGGCAAAGTGGATCTCGAGGACGCGGATTTCAACCTGCGCGATTGCGTCGAGGCATCGTTGAAGACGCTCTCCACCCGCGCAGACGAGAAAGGACTCGAGCTCCTGTGTGAGTTTGCCCCCGAAGTGCCAGAGGCGGTCCGAGGAGATTCCGGGCGCCTCCGCCAAATCCTCCTCAACCTCGTCGGGAACGCCATCAAGTTCACGGCGAAGGGCGAAGTCGCGTTAAAAGTAACGCTCGATGCCGAGAAAGGAACCAGTCGCGTAGTTCACTTCACGGTGTCCGACACGGGAATCGGCATCCCGGTCGAGAAGCAGAACCTCATCTTTGATCCTTTTGCCCAGGCAGACACATCGACTACCCGAAAATATGGCGGCACCGGCCTCGGCCTCACCATCTCCTCGCGCCTCGTGGCCATGATGGGCGGAAGAATCTGGGTGGAGAGCATCCTCGGGGAAGGCAGCCAGTTTCATTTTCTTGTCGACCTGCATAGCTCCGAAGGCAAAGCCGAAGTTGGCACCTCCGCCCCTCTCGACGTCATGCGCGACGTGCACGCGTTGATTGTCGATGACAACCGCACAAACCGCAGGATCCTCAGCGGAATGCTGACACGCTGGACCATGCGCCCCGTGGAAGCCCCCGGCGGAGAAGAAGCGCTGGACGAACTAGCGGCGGCAGTTCGTCGCGGTGAGCCCTACGCACTCGTCCTAACTGATATGCACATGCCGCACATGGATGGCTTCAGTTTCGTCGAACGCATTCGGATGCGCCCGGAACTTTCCACTACGGTGATCATGATGCTCACTTCCGCCGGCCACCGCGGCGATGGTGAGCGCTGCAAAGAATTAGGCGTTTCTGCCTATTTGATGAAACCGATTCGATTGTCGGAGTTGCGGGAAGCCATCGCCCGCGCGCTGGGCGCGCGGCCCGCCGAAGGGAAAATTCCACTGATCACGCGATTTTCTCTGCACGACGCGCGCGAGGCCGGCGAAGCGCTCACGGTATTGGTAGCGGAGGACAATCCGGTCAATCAACGGCTGGCCGTGCGCCTGCTGGAAAAGCGCGGCCATCGCGTGACCCTGGCTGCGAACGGAATCGAAGCGGTCGAGGCCCAGGCGCGGCAGCAGTTCGATTTGATCCTCATGGACGTGCAGATGCCCGAAATGGACGGTCTCGAAGCCACGGGCGCGATTCGACGCTCTGAGAGCGCTCGGGATTGCCATCAGCTCATCATCGCGCTGACCGCTCACGCCTTGAAGGGTGATGAGGAACGCTGCCTCGCAGCCGGCATGGATGGCTATCTCACCAAACCCATCCGCCCGCCGGAACTAGACCGCATTCTGGCGAAACTCGTCTCCAATAAAGCAAGTTCGCAGCAAAGAGCCGAAGAGGGCCTTACAGCTTTGGCAGATGAAAAACTATGACTCGAACACAAAACGAACATCAAGCAATCGACTTCGAATCGGCGCTGGCCAAAGTTGGCGGCGATCGAGATCTTCTAGCCGAACTTGCCGAATTGTTCTGCCAGGAACGCCCGAAAATGATCTCCGCTCTGGAACGTGCGGTCGCCGAACGCAACGGCCCATCCGCTCATGCAGCAGCTCACTCGCTCAAGGGCTCCGTCGCTGTTTTTGCCGCGAAGTGGGCCGTCGCTTTGGCAATGCAATTGGAAGCATTCGCCGATTCGGGCCAACTCGCCTCGGCGGCTGAACTTCTCTCCGAACTGAAAACGGAAATCGAACGAGTTTGTGAGGAACTGCGCCGAAACCTCAGCCCTGAAGCACATCAGAATGACGGCGCCTCTCAGCCGGAAAGAGACGGCAAGGAGCTTTCTTGAAGATTCTAGTCGCGGACGACGATCCCATCACACGCCGGCTGGTCCAAGCCTGCATCGCGCAGACAGGTTACGAAGCGGTTGTGGCGGTGGACGGTCTGGAAGCTCTGTCGCGGATGGAAGAGCGCGACAGTCCACGGCTCGCGGTGCTCGACTGGATGATGCCTCACCTCGACGGCCTGAAAGTCTGCGAAGCAGTTCGCAAGCGCGAATCAGACGCCTACGTCTACATCATTCTCTTAACCGCAAATGAAAAGAGCGAGCAGATCGTGCGCGGCTTCGAGGCTGGCGCTGACGACTACCTGACGAAACCCTTCGATGTCGAAGAACTGAAAGCCCGCATTCGCGCCGGACGCCGGATCGTCGAGCTCCAGGATCAACTGGTCGCCGCCCGCGATAGTCTGCACGTCCAGGCCACGCATGACGCCCTCACAGGACTCTGGAACCGCCGGGCAATTCTAGAGGTGCTCCAGAATGAACTAGCGCGCTCGAAGCGCAGGGCCACGTTCCCATCGATTATTATGGCCGATCTTGATCATTTCAAAAGGATCAACGACGGCTACGGTCACCCAGCCGGAGACATCGTGCTGTGTGAAGCCGCTCACAGGATGGCGCAGAGTGTCCGTGTCTACGATTCGATCGGCCGATATGGTGGCGAGGAATTTCTGGTGGTCGCGGCCGAGTGCGGTCAAAATGAAGCGGTTCGAGTCGCCGATCGCCTCCGCGAAGCTGTGTGCGATAAGCCGGTTATTCTTGGCGCGCATTCCTCCGTGCCGGTCACCGTGAGCCTGGGAGTTGCCACAGGTGACGCGGACACGGACGTAGAAAGCCTACTCAGCCATGCCGATCAGGCTTTGTATGATGCGAAGCGGGCGGGGCGAAACATCGTCGCCGTGAAAACGGTCGAGTAGCTCAAAATCCATCGTCGACGATCCCGCCCGTAAACAGGCCGGGCGGCGGAACCACATGGCTCCAATCGTTGAGCTCGGCGTCCATGGCCGCATTCTCCCGGTACGCCCGCAGAGCCGCTTGCTCGTCTCTGCCGAGCACCCACTCGTCCCACTGATCCAAGTGAATTGGACTCGTAACTCGAAATGAGCTTTGCGACTCGCCTTCTAAGGCCAGGATTTGGTTCTTCCCCACCCGTACGGACTGATCCGAATCGCCAGCCTCGAGATGACCAGCAAATACTTCGACGCGCAAAAGGTTGCGTCGCAAATCGGCTCGAAACTCAGACTTGCCCAGAGGTGTAAGCGCCGCGTTCGCCACGCTCATAACATAATCGTCATGGCGCCCGGGAGCGACGTTTGCCGTGGCCTGCCCGAACGCGAGTTTCACGTGATCCACTCGCCCGCCACGCGCCCCAAGCGCCATTTGCGTGAAGTCAACACGCGAGAGTTCGCCGATGCGCAGCGTCGAGCCGTTTTCGAATTGCACTTCGGCGAAGCTGTTTCGCGCCGTCGCGATCGACGTTCCTTCCTCGACCGACAGGTCCAACGTGGCGCGGCTCCATTTCGCCGAACCCGGCCGTCGAATGATCACAGCGCCCTGAACCAGACTCAAACTAACGACGCGAGCGTGA
>Ga0187825_10000113_pt1 | contig 14641 bp, 9 predicted proteins | sample NC_wetland_sal_i_11_FD_132421 | JGI IMG/M metagenome (GOLD analysis project Ga0187825, IMG submission 132421) | Wetland sediment microbial communities from Neuse River Estuary, North Carolina, USA - SourceSoil_5 | ecosystem: Environmental > Aquatic > Freshwater > Wetlands > Sediment | place... | reverse complement strand
TTAAATTTCAAACTGCACCACTACCGAATGTTCTGTTCGTGGTACCCGGGCGGGGAAAGGGTAGTGCGGTTTAGAGGGATTGGCAAGGGAATTTGCTATCTTGACCGAATCCGCATCGTCGTAGACGATGGCGCCGGAGGACATATGCTGAAAGCTGTGGCACTTGCACTCGTCCTCATCTGGCAGGGTAGTACCGTATCGCACGCTGGAAGAATACCGCGGCGGCCCGTGTAAAGTTGCGTGTCGGGAGCAGACTGTTCCACCCGGCTTTACCTGTGCGATCCTCGTGCAGGTTGATCCCCGATTCCGGCGGGAATTGCGAGCATCACGGGTGGGGATTATGACACGATTCGCGGAATCACTTTGATGCTCCACGGGGCGGTCTACACATCCACCTTCGATGCACCCATAAAACGGGACGACAAATTCCCCACGTTGAAACCGGGAGAGGATCGCATTCCTGCCAGGGTCGAAGGCGATTACGTGATCGTGCGATGGCCGTAGGCAAGGAAACTAAGGCCAAGATCGTTCGCCGCGAACCCGTCGGTCCCAAACGCCCGCAGGATGCATGAATGCTCGCAATCGGTTTTGCGAGTGGCCGCTCATTGTGACTGGGTTTGTTCGGCCGATGGCTTTAGCGACGGATTAACTGCACTTCAATGCCTGAGGTACTGGCTCCGATAAACCAGCCGCAGAAAGCAATAATCCCGAATATCACCATGATCCACGCATATGCTCTCCAGCTTGCCCGGATTGATCGCCTCATCTGGGGCAGATCATCATGCATTTTCATGCCGAGGGACTCGATTCGCTACTCGAGGGTGCTTGAAAGCCTTGCTTACGGCTAGGTGGAACGCTGCGATGGTCCCGCCCGGGCAGGCGGAATTCTCCTACTCACAATGGGTAGAGTCAAGAAACTTTTTTTGGCGGTATCGCGGCAAAAATGAGAAGTTCCTCTTTGGGCAAAGTAGAGAGTTCCGCTTTGATGAGGCATGGCGAAACGCAAAGAGGAGCTGTGGATGTCGGTACAAGACCCGGATCCGCTGAAAGTCTTGCGCCGTGAGCCGGCGACAAATCACCCAAGTGCATGTGAGCGACCGATTGGTACGCGCCCTGCTGCAACGGATGAAACAGGAGCAATGGTAGCCGGGTTTTTCTCCGCTCGGAAATTGTTGACTCCGGCCGGGCTATGCTGCGCTTACGGTCAGAGCTAGGCGGCGAGGCGCACGTCTCCCGAATCCGGCTGCGAGGTCGGATGGGGCTCGGTTTTGCACAGATCTTCTTTAGCATATTGGCGTGGCAGCGCCTTCTCGAACGCGACCAGGACCTCGGCGCGGTAGATGAACCTCACCTTGCCGCGGCCCAGATCGAGCGTTTTGTGATAGACGGTATCTCCGATCCTGAATTTCACCTTTGCGTTCATTCGGCTGGTCCTTTGTTGGTTGAATCATTTAAGAATAGAAATTGAATAGCTTGACGGCTTGTTGTGAGCGGGTTTTTATGCTTTCCCTCGCCGCCGTTCAGGACGCTGGCAGTGACAAAACGTGAGATTCGACGAGCAAGCCAGAGCTCTTCGCTGCCTGTGGCGTTGGTTCTATCGGTGAGAAGGCGTATCTGTCACTCATCCAGAACAGAAACTCAGCGAGCGACGGTTGAAACTGTTCCGATGCGACCACGAATGCGCACGCTGAGAGGCAACACACCTGCAATGACCAGCGCGACCGCAAGGACCGCAAAGCCGGACCTGAACGAGTGGGTTCGGGCGGCCTGTATCCCGACTAAGGCCGGGCCCAAAAAGCCTCCGAGTCCGGCTGCGATACAGTTGATACTGCCGGTGGCCATCGCCGCGGCAGAATCACATAGAAATGCAGAGGGCATAGCCCAGAAGCTGGGTAAAAACGCAAGCAGGCTGGCGGCGGCAATGGAGAATAGCAAGAGAGAAGGCATTGTTCCCCAATTCGCCGCGGAAAGCATCAGCAGAGCCGCCGCCGTCACCCACAGCGGAATCGCGGTGTGCCAGCGTCGTTCGGCGGTGCGGTCGGAATGCCAACCGTTGAACTGCATGGCAAAAAAGCCGAGCAGATTAGGAAGGGCCACCAATAGAGTCACCCTGAAATCGCTCAATCCGGACAAGCGCTTCAGCATGGTGGGCAGCCAGAAGGCGAGACCGTACGCTGAGCCATTCTGTATGAAATGCAGCCCAGTCAGGATGAGAACGTCGCGGTTGCGGAGCGCCTCCCAAACGGTGTAACTGCGGATTGATCGTTTGGCCCGCTTCTCGCTCTCCAATCGATTGATTAGCCACTGCCGCTCCGGAGCGGGCAACCACTTTGCTTCCTGCGGCCAGTCAGACAGATAAAACCAGGTCACAACACCGAAAAACAGCGCGGGCAGTCCTTCCGCAATGAACAGCCACTGCCAGCCTCGTAGGCCAAACCAGTGGACACCGAGCAGTAATCCCGACACGGGTGAACCCACTGCGAACGCTAAGGGAATGGCGGCCATGAACCCAGCCACTGCCTTGGCTCGATCTTCATAGACGAACCAGTGTGTCAGGTACACGATTATCCCGGGGAAAAATCCGGCCTCCGCCAATCCCAGCAAGAACCGTACCGTGTAAAACTGGTGGGGTGTACGGATGAAGGCCATCGTCATCGTGACGAGTCCCCAAGAGATCATGATGCGTGTGATCCAGCGACGCGCACTCCAACGCTCCATGATGATGGTGCCGGGAATTTCTAAAATGATGTAGCCCAGAGCGAAAATGCCTGCCCCAAGCCCAATTACGCGATCATCGAAGCCGAGATCGTGGGGCATTTGCAGCGCCGCAGTGGCGAGATTATTTCTATCCAGGTAAGCGATTACGTAAAGCAACAAGACATACGGCAGCAGACGCAGCGCAATCCGACGGCGGGCGCGACGGGCAATGGGGTCAACCACGATAATCGCAGGCGCAGCCAAACTTCCTTCCGCCAACATCGGGCATTTGGGCCTGACGACCTCAGAAAAGCGCACGCGATTATAGCCCGAATTACGCTTCCCATGTGTCCGAGAGACTGCCAGATTTGAGGACTCTTGTAATCAATCAGCCGCGAAGGCCTACCGGTGAGAGGATGATGTGCAATGCTTTGCCACAGAGCCCTACAAGGGAGAGTTGTTGGCTCGAGCGGGCAATAGATTCCAGATCATGTGGCTATTCGAATCAAATTGCTATTTAACCAATGGGGAACTCAGGAAGACTTCAGACCCTTACGGACCCACTGGGGTCACCCTACAGGGCAGCTGGTTTCCCTTTTGTTGAAATAGTATTTCAGGGTAGAATTCGCGCACCTCAGGACCCGAGCCTGTAGCCCGACAGGTTGGGTATTTCTGCGGCCAAGGCGGACACCCTAGGTTGTGGCTTTGGGGTCCTCTCATGATCCTATTACTTGAGCGCGTACTGAACTTGCGACGCGGGGATTTCGGCCGCGCGGGCCTGTTGTTCTCGTATCTCTTCCTGGTTATTACCACGTACGTAGCGGGTAGAGTGGCACGCGATGCTCTGTTCCTGGACCAGTTCCGGGCCAGCCAACTGCCTTTCGTGGATATCACCATCGCCGTGCTGGTTGGGTTCGTGGCCGCCGCCTACATCCGCATAGCACGCAAGCTGAAACCGCCGGCTCTCTTCACCGGCAGCCTGTTGTTCTTTGCCGCCAACAGCTTTGCCTTTTGGTATCTCAGCTACTATTACCACCTGCGGTGGCTGTTTCCGGCTTTCTACATTTGGGTGGGAATTTTTGGGGTGGTCTGTCCTGCGCAGGTCTGGACTCTGGCAAATTACGTCCTGACGACGCGGGAAGCGAAGCGCATCTTCGGACTGATCGGTGCCGGCGGGATACTGGGCGGCGTCTTTGGGGGCTACATCTGCAAGTCCCTCCCCAAGGTGGCTGGTACCGAAAGCCTCGTGCTGCTCATGGCGATACTATTGGCGTTGGCTGCGGTCCCCGTACTCGTCCTCGCTCGACGCTATGGCTCAACTGCCGGGGACGGAGCCGCCAGACCCTCTGCTGGCCCGGAGTCCGTATCGAGCGTGTTCCAGAGCGTCAACCTGATCTGGCGCTCAAGGTATCTGCGTGCCATCGCCCTGCTCGTCCTGCTTTCCTCCTACGCCACTACTATGACAGGGTGGCAGTTCAAGGCAATCGCCAAACACTTCCTGAGAAACAAGGATGCGCTGGCACTATTCTTCGGGTCTTTTTATTTTTATGCTGGCATTCTGTGCCTGCTAATCCAATTGTTGCTCACCGGTCGGCTATTGCGGCGCTTCGGAATCGGTTTGGGTTTGGTCGCGGTGCCGGTCGCGCTGATGGCGAGTTCGTTCGGGGTTCTGATCTGGGGAACTCTGGCATCCGTATTCGTATTGAAAGGCAGTGATCAGGTTCTTCGCTATTCGCTCGACAGATCAACTGTCGAACTCCTCTATCTTCCGGTACCGCCCAAAGTGAAACTTCAAGTCAAGTCTTTCATCGACACCGTGATTTGGCGGTCGGGAGATGGGTTGGCCGGACTATTGGTGCTGATCTTCGCCACTTACCTTCATCTCAAGGCGCCCCAGCTCAGTTGGGTGAGCCTCGTGCTGCTGGCCGCGTGGCTAGCAGCAGCGCTCGTAGCACGGAAGGAGTATATCGCTACGTTGCGCGACAGTGTGTATCAGCATCGGCTGGACACGGAACGGGTATCGGCTCCGGTGTTGGACCGCTCGACTATGGAGATCTTCGCCTCCGGGTTAAAGGCTACCGATGCAAAAGAAGTGCTTTATGCTCTAAGCCTGTTCGACACTGAGCAGCAAAAGGAAACTCATCCAGTCATTCGTGACCTGCTCAACCACCCGGCACCCGAGGTGAGGCAGAAAGCCATCGAGATGCTGGCCAAGGCTGGTGATAAAACCGTGGTGCCGCGGGTTCAGGAACTGCTGCAAGATCCACATCTGGGCGTCCGCACTGAGGCCCTGCTGTACCTGGCCCACTTCTCTCATGTTGACCCTTTGGACCACATCCAGGAGTTGGGTGATTTCCCCGACTTCTCGATGCGCTCGGCAGTCGCGGCTTTTTTGTCCCGTCCCGGCCCAAGCCAAAGCTTGGAAGCCGCCCGCGAAATACTCAACGCTATGCTTGCGGATACCGGCCCCGAGGGAAAAGAGAACCGCGAGGAGGCTGCTCGTCTGCTGGTTATCTTCCCAGATTGTTTCGAGGCGCAGCTCGAGAAACTGCTGGCCGACCCAGAACCGGAGGTGGTGGTTCATGCCATCCGGGCTGTTGGCGAACACCGCAAGCGCCGCTTTGTCCGCGACCTGTTGCTTCGCTTAACCGATGCCAAGTTGCGCAAGGAGGCTATCGAAGCTCTGGCCCAGTTCGGAGATACCATCGTGGGTACGCTGAGAGACCATTTATGCGACCCTAGGGAGGCAATGGAGGTGCGGCGTGAGATCCCAGCGGTGCTGTTGCGCGTCGGAACCGAAAGCGCTCAGCAGGTGCTGATGGACAACATCCTGGAATCGGACAACACTTTCCGCTTTCGCATCATTTCCGCTCTGAACAAGCTTCAGCAGACGCCCTCCGCGATTCCGCTTGACACACAACTGGTGGAAACAGCGCTGCAGGCCGAGATAATGGGGCACTACCGCTCCCATCAGATCCTGGGGATGCTCCAGGAAACCCCGGAACAAGATGACCCGATCATGCGGGGGCTGCGCGAATCAATGAGGCAGGAAGTGGAGCGTATCTTCCGCTTGATGTCGCTGATGCACCCCCACCTCGACCTACACAGCGCCTACGTTGGACTGCAATCCAAGGAACGGACGGTCCACGATAACTCCCTCGAGTTCTTGGACAACATCCTGAGTCAGCAAATGCGCAACCTGCTGTTGCCACTCATCGACGGGGAGGTCACCATCGTGGAGCGTATCCGGGTGGCAGATAAGGTGTTGGGTACCGACGTTGGAAGCAAGGAAAAGGCTGTCGAGGCTTTGGTCAAAAGTGACGACCCCTGGTTGCGAGCCTGCGGTGCCTATGCTATCGGCAGCTTGGGATTAACCGATCTAAAGCTGGAATTGCAGAAGTGTTTGGACCATTCCGATCCCCTTCTGCGTGAAACTGCACGACAGGCACAATTGCGGTTAGCAGAGCGGGCATGAGCGGGCACATTTTTTCCTTGTGTCAGACTACAAAATCAGGCTAAGGTTACAGGCCCTATGCTTAGGCGACTTGCCCAGCACTCGCCTCGGCAGGTGCGATTGACGGTCTCGAGAGAAGTCGCATGGGCATACGCTGGTGACGGAGGTGGTCTTATGCAGCTGTTTGGATCGCGGTGCCGGATATGGGTTCTGGCTGTAGTGGTTTGTTCGACATGTTCGCAGTTGCTCCTTGCGGCAGACGAACCCACCCTCAGCAAAGAACAGATCAAGCAATTTCTTCTTACGGCCAAGGTGATCAAGAGCGCGCCAGCCCACAAAGGCATTACGGACACCCTTCGGCTGACCTTGACCGACGGGACAATTACGCATGATGCCCACTTTCAGTCCATCGATGAGCACGAGTCGATGAAGGAAATGGCCAGCGGCCGCGTGGAAATGAACTTCGTGGACTCCTACAAGTACAACATTGCCGCGTATCAACTCGCGGAAATGCTTGGTCTCGATGACATGGTACCGGTATATGTGGAACGCAAATGGGAGGGGAAGAAAGGTTCTTTTGGCTGGTGGCTGCCGGTGAAAATGGACGAGGCAGACCGCGTAAGGCAAAAAATACCTGTTCCCGCTGCCGATGCCGATAGTTGGAACAAACAGATGTATAAGATCCGTGTGTTAGATCAGCTTGTCTACGACACCGACGCTAATCTGACCAACGTGCTGATCGGAGAGGACTGGAAAATCTACAGAATTGATTTCAGCCGGGCATTCCGTGACTTCAAAACTCTGAAAAGCGAGAAGGATCTGGTGCAATGCGAGCGTCAGCTTTTTACCAAGCTGACGGCACTCGATGGCACTGAGCTGGCGGCAAGAACGAAGGGCTTCCTTACTAAAGAAGAAGTTAAAGCGGTCATGGCACGGCGTGACAAGATTGTGAACCATTTTCAAAAGCTGATCGCCGAAAAAGGAGAGAGTGAAGTCTTGTACTAAAGCACGCTTGTGGAGTTAAATGCAATCCGTTCTCCAAAGCGAAGGACGAATCAAGGTGAAGAGGCTGATCGCGGCTTGTAGTGGTTTGTCAATCGTCGTATTGGCGGCAGGGCTGTTGGTCACAGCGGTCGTCGCTCAAGAAGGCGGTAATCAGAGCGGCGCCACACAGAGTGCATCTGCACAAGGTACCAAGAAGCACAAGCAAGCCCGTTGGGAAGGCTTTGTCACTCGAAGCGACAAAGAGAAGAAGATGCTCACTGTCCGCGAAGTAAGTTCAGGCATTGAGAGAGACGTTGCATATGATGATTCGACCCTGTGGACGAGCCAGGAGCACGGCAGCAAAAAGGTCAATGCAATTGATCCCACACAGATAAAGGATCACGATCGCGTCATTTGCTTGGGCACCTACGACAAGAAGAATGTGCTTCACGCCACCCTCATCTCCAAGCGTCTGACCCACGGCAAGGACTAAAGGGATAGGTGCTGGACGACCCCTCAAGGCACGCTGTGTTGTTGCCAGTCCTTCAGACGCCACTCAGGATAGAGCGCTTCCTTAGTCCACCGATGCGCTGGATCAGCTCGGCGTGGCCTTTGCAGCAGTGTAGTTCGCGCAAGGTTCTCGAGTGCATTGCTCACCCGCAAACCAAAATCGCGCCAAGGCTGCTGTGCTCTTGACGCGGGTTATATAATCCCAATCCTTGTTGTGCGGCTCGCAGAGCGGGTTTCAAGCCATCCCCTTTCTCGTGGGTGACCGAAAGGAGACTTGACTTTGAGAAGACTGGTTTGGGTGTTGGTGCCCGTAGTATTGTTGGTTGTTGTGGTTCTCGCTACCCGTTATCTGATCGAGCACACCGACGGACCGCAGCAGGAGAGGGTCTTGGCCGTCCACCCGAGCGCGTGAGCTACCCGCATGGGCACTTCGCGTTGAGGTTTGCCCCAGCAAACCGGACAGCCGGTATCGCGTTATAGATCATTGGCTGTGCTTCTTGAAGGGTTCACACAGCCTTATGGAAAATCGGAACCGTTCGGGGCGTACTTCCTGCGCACCCAGTGTTGAAGGTTTGGCTGCACCTGTCGACAGGAAAGCTCATCGAAACGGCGTCTTCCCCTAGAAAAGTGATGCTAACTCCGGTTTCGGCCTCTACGGCTTGGCCGTGCAGCTGATAAGGGTTGTAGCGCCAATACCGAACCGCCTGAATGGCAGCCAGCGTCAACCTCGGATCTCCACTCAGGATCTGAATGGCTTTCACCCGTCCGGTTGTGCTGATCACAACGTTCAGCATCACTTTCCCCACGAGGTTGGGCGTAGGTGTCTCCGGATAAATGGGACGTCCTTCGGGCGCCACCGCCACCTGCGGGAGCGCGATGGGGGCAGCCACGCGGGAAATTACCTGCACACGGTCAGACTCCTCGCGTATGGGCATGGTCGGACGGGGACACGTGGCTACAAGGTCCCAGGGCACAGCCGGGAGCGCAGAGAATCTGGGCAATTCTGTTGTCGTCCGCCCAGCGGGCGCATGCCATGCCAGTGCGGCCAGCATGATGATCATGGAAGCACCGATAGCAGCAATGCGCGTGCGCTTCAGCGCTAAAGATTGCCAGATCGTGGCAAGTCTGATCCTTCTTTGCCGACGAACATCAGATCTGGGGGTAACGCACAGCTCGGGTGCATCGGGAGGGAGCTGGAGGCCCCAAAAATCCCTGGCTGGCAGAGACGATTCAAGGCCCGCCCGGATCTCGGAAGGGCCAAGCTGGCGGGTCCATACGACACGAAATCGGGCACGGTTGTGATGTCGCTGCAATGTGATGGTATGGCCGGGAATCAGCTGAACAGGAAGGCCGCCCAACTGTGCCCCTGCCGAACTGATGTCCACGGTGTGGGCCAACAGGTTTGGGGTTGTTTCGTCGCCACACTGGGGGGCAAATCGCAGAGGCAGGACCATCTTGGTACGCCGATAACGCTGTCTGCCAGGTGGCATGGAAGCAATTCTGAAAAATGGAAAATACGTCTACCTAAATATTATGGTCGATTCAGCCCCAAACCGAAGATTACCGAAGACCACGACCTCCCGAGAAAAGGGCTTCAGCAGCTTAAATTGGAGAAGTCTAGTTTTGCTAAGCGCATGCACAAAACACAAACAAGCTCTCACGCGCTCAGCTGCCGGGTTGGAGACCTGCAAGTGAAGGAGGCGAAAGCGGCTTACGAGCACCCCAAAACAACGCTCGTACCTCTATTGCAGCTTCGCGTACTCCGTCTTGCCATCTTTCAGGACGGGGAGGTCGGGGTCGGCATCTTTCCAGGCGGCGAAGAAATCCTGATACGCGGATTTGGCGGAGGGGCGGTCCCCCTCAAGAGCATACGCCCGCCCCAGGCCAAGCCGGGAAAGAGCGTAGGAAACGTCCAAGGGGTCAGTGCCGCGATGAGCGAGGATGTTCTGGTATTCAGAGACGGCGCTATTGCCATCTTTGAGTCGTAGGAAGACTTCAGCGCGAGCGTAATTGATCGTGTACCCGGCAGTATTGGGACCACTGCCGAATTCATACGGTCTAGCCACCTCCAGCCGCGCCAAAGCTTCTTTGGGCTGGTTGCGCTGTAAATCGCTATAGGCCTGACCAAGAGGGACAAACACCTTGTTCAGCAGGGTGTCGTCGGGATAGCGGCGCACCATATCTTCGGCAATTTTCTGGCTGCGCGCAGTATCCCCGGTCATCGCCGATATTTGCATCGCGTAGGCCTGTGTGTCGCGATCCTGCGAGGCAGACAGGGCCCTGTCAAGGTCTCGCCGGGCCTCTGCCTGGTTGCCCAACGAAGCCTCGCACCAGGCTTGATCCACCATGGTCACACCTCGGAATTCCTTGTATCCAAGGCGCTGAGAGATGGCTTGGCTTTGCACGTAGGCTGCCCGGGCTGCCTGCAGCTTGCCGCGCGAGCAGTTGGCGCGTGCCTGGAACCAGGTCACGATCGATTCATCCGGCGTGCCGGCGGCCCACTGCAATTGCTGCTGTTGAGCAGCTTCATCGCCGTGCAGGAAAGCCAGGTCAAAAAGCGTAAAGTGTGCCGACGGGATATTCATTGCAACCGCCTTGTCGGCCACCGCCGTGGCTTCGTCAAAGCGATTCAGGCGCTCGTAGAGATCGGCCACATTCTGATAGGCATAACCATCCTTGGGGTCAAGGCGCATGGCCTCGCTGGAACTGGCCAAGGCCTTTTCGATTTGTCCGATGGCCTCATAGCGCAGCGACAGATTGTCGCGGGGAGGAGTGTCGCGCGGATAAGTCTGTATCCATTGCTGATACGTCTGGATAGCCTTCTCCAAGTCGCGGGTGACCAGGTCATAGTAATGGGAAGAGATGTAGAACCGTTCACGTTCGCTGGCTCGGTTTCGCAGGTCAAAGGCTTTGCTGATGTAAGTGGCTGCCGCCTCGTCCTGAGTGAGATTGTTGTAAGCCACACCCAGAGTGGCCTGGGCCATGGCGAAATTGGGATCGAGTTCGATCGCTCGCTTGAGGTAGGGGATGGCTTTGTCATCCCGGAGCTTAAGGTGCTCCGCCTGTCCCTGGCTGAAGGCCTGCAGCGCTTCCAGAGATGAGGTGGTGGCCTGCTCCAAGGGCATGGCGAACTTCTGCTGCGAGGCCAGGGACTCGCCCAGTTTGCCGCGCAGTCCGGAGGCAGCCTGATCGAGGGACTTGAGCACCTTTTCCTTGCTATCGGCCTCAATGTCGTCGCGAGCCAGCACATCGCCAGTCTGGGCATTGATGGCGGAGAGAGTAATGACGTAATGCGTGCCCAGGCTGGCGATGGAGCCGGTAATCATGGCCTTCACGCCCTCGCGCAGGCAGATCTCGCGGGCAACTTCGTTGGTCACGCGGCTGTCGGGCGAGCGGCCCATGAAGCGGAGCGCTTCGCGGATGCGGGATTCGGGCAGCAAATTCAGATAGGGTGACTGAGACAGCTCTACCGCCAGTGCCTGGGTGAGGGTTCCGTCGAATACCGAATCGCCGGTGGTGTTAACAAAGTCGGCGAGGACAACCGAATCCTTTTCCGTGAAAGCGTTCATGCTGCGGTGCCGCCAGAACAAGCCGCCGGCAACAAGGATTGCGAGTACCACGGCTGCAATGGCCGGAATCTTCCAGAATCTCGTCTTGTGCGCCGCCGGCATGGGCGCCGCAACGGCAGGCACTGCACTCGACGAAGCTGCCGCCGGTACCGCGGCGGAGGAAGCGTGGCGAGGAGGCGGTTGCGCGGCCCATCCGGGAGCAGGTTCCTGCGCGGCGACTACGGCCTCCGGGCCCACAGCGACCACGCGCCCGCTTTCCGTGTCCCGCTTCAGCCGTTGTAGATCGGCACGGATATCGGCCGCGTGCTGGTAACGCAAATTGCGGTCCTTCTCCAGTGCCTTATTGATGATGTCCTCCAGCTTGGGAGGAAGTTCCGGGTTCAGCCGCACGGGCGCCACCGGGGCGCGATTGAGAATGCCGTCGAATATCACTCCCGAGGTTTCGCCCCGGAAGGGCAATGTTCCGGTTGCCATCTCGTAGAGCACTACGCCAAAGGAGAACAAGTCGGTCCGCGAATCCAGTTCTTTACCGCGGACCTGCTCCGGCGACATGTAGGCTACCGTGCCGAGCGCCGTGCCGGGGCTGGTCAAGTGCTCCGCGCTGACCGCCGCAGTCGCTTCCATCAATCCAGCGGCTGCGGCCACACGGCTGCCACTCAGCGCAACTTTTGCGAGACCGAAGTCGAGAATCTTGGCATGCCCGCGCTTGGTGACAAAAATATTTGCCGGCTTAATGTCGCGGTGCACGATGCCGCCTGAGTGCGCCGCATCGAGCCCATCGGCAACATTCATCCCGATTGCAAGCAAACTCTCCAGTTCCATATGCGGGCCGGTGATCAGATGCTTCAGGGTGGCGCCGTCCAGGAACTCCATGGCGATGAAAGCATGGCCATCCTGCTCACCGATGTCATAGATCGTGCAGATATTGGGATGATTCAGCGCGGATGCTGCTTTCGCCTCGCGCCGGAAGCGACTTAAGGCTTGGGGGTCACTCGCTACTTCGTCCGGCAGGAACTTCAGAGCCACGAAGCGCTCAAGGCGCGTGTCTTCAGCCTTGTAGACAACGCCCATCCCGCCACCTCCGAGCTTCTCGACGATGCGGTAGTGTGAGATGGTCTGGCCGAGCATGTGGACGGAACTCCTGCGTATAAAACAAGCATGTTAGGGCGCAGCCGAAGGCAAGTCAACGGCGGCCTACATTCCGCCCAGAACGTTAAGTGCAGCGACATCTGGACGAACCGCGACTGCCCAAAGTATGCTGCACGAATCCCACGCTCCGTGCCGGCGGAATCTGGTATCCATTCTGATTCGTGGGCCGGATTGTAGGGATTTGCGTTATAAGGGTGGAACGACGGACTAACAACCGGCAAGCACTGGAGGTAGCGAAGTAAGCAACGCCAGCGAATGAAATCTTGATCGGCTAAATGTGGACGATCTACCACACTGCCGACAATGAGGAAAGCTCCTTCCCCGGCATCAGCGCCGGCGATAACTTCCTGCACAGGTTCAATGGCATAAGACGCGGCATGTCCAACATTGAGCCTGTCCCCGACGCGGAGCTGCCGCGCCGCACCCTAAATCGGCGTGATTACTTCCAGAACCGCTCCTCCTACCGCTTCGACGGGCTCACCCGCGGACGACTTGGGCTCGAGGCGGTGCCCAGGATAATGGCTGTGATCCCCACCAGAAGCGGCAGCATCGATGAACATGGCCGTCCTTTTTGCGGCTGCGCTTCGGTGGCGATTTGAACCTGGCACTGACTAGTCTTACATCCTCGGCCTCATTGCAGCTTTTCCAGGTACAACGTGCTTGACTGGCGATAATAGCTGTAGACGTAGGTGCGCTCATCAGGGGTCATGAGGACGTTGAAGATATCCGAGATCCCGGCCGGATCGTTCGGTACGAAATCGCGCCAAGGTTTAACCTCACCGGTAGCGACGTTGAATCTAACCACGTGCACGGGGACCGTCCCTTCCCGCACATACAACTGTTTCCCGTCAGATGACCAAGCGAATGGCACCCATTGCCTGGACAGCTTGGCCAACGGCGTGGATGTCGCCTGGCGCAGGTTAAACAGAACTAGGTCACCATCCGCGTTACGGGCCACGAGGGCACTGCCGTCAGGCGAGAGCAGTAGGCCGGTGACGCCTTCCGGGGTAAGGGGTTTGGGCGTTCCTCCGGTCAGGGCGACCTCATAAGTGCGTGGCTTGTGTCCCGGCTCCGTAGCGATGAAGAGAAGTGCGTGGCCGCCGGGCATCCAAGCCGAGCGGAAGGAACTCGCTTCCAGATCGCCGGTATTAATTGTTTGCGGCTGGCCGGGGCCGGTAGGTAGCAGTACGAGTTGCGGATGATTCCCGAGGGTCGTCGCCGAAACCCATTTGCCATCGGGCGACAGGCGCGACGCTTCACCTAACGCGAGGCGGACGGCCGGTGACCCGTCGGTGCCACGCATATACACGGCATATGCGGACCCGGCCGCCTCCCCACCTTCCACAAAGATTAGGGTCTTGCCGTCGGCAGACAGGTCGCGTGCCAGCGACCAGTCGAACCAGGAGAGATCCCTCTCCTTCGTCGCACCCGGAGAAACGCCAATCATCCCGGCGCTGTCGTCACCGCGAACAAAAAGCAGCTTGCCGTCGCGGGTGACATCCTCGAGAGTCATGTTGCCCGCAATGGCAGTCACGAGCCGCTCCTTGCCAGAGGAGAGACTTACCGCATACACAGCACGACTAGCGCCCTTGCGGGTGGCTGAGAACCAAACTTCCTTGCCATCAGGGGACCACGAAAGCCCCTCGCCGCTGATCCAACCCGTGGACAACTTTTTAGCCTTACCGGAGCGGTCCACAGTGACCACAGAGGAGTCGTCACCGTAGGAGGGGTGTTCGAGAAATGCTACCCGGCCGCCGTCGGGTGCAACACGCAGATGAGAAAACCACCCGTCCTCCGTGCGATAGACGCGGTGACCAATGGGGAACTGCACTTCGGAGGTGACCCCGACGGATGGCGTGATGACAACCGCCAAGCCGGAACCGTCTGGCAGCCAATCGGCAGAGGCAACGTCCTCCAACAATTCGCGAGGCGCGCCTCCCTGGGCCGGCATCGTCGCCAGGACGCCGTTATAGGCCAGTTGCAACGTCGTTGGCCTAAGTAGTACGGCCAGGTCGCCAGCCGCTGATACCGCCAACACATCCGCGTCGGCAAGGCCCAGCGTTCGCGATTCGGGATTGCCAGGCTTGGTAGAGTACAGCTCGTACGGCTTACCGTCCCATGCAGCACCATAAATCACGTTTTGGCCATCGGGCGTGAAACGCGCGTTGCGAATCGTGCCTCGTCGAAATGTTAGCCGGGTGAAATCGGGCGCGCCGCCCCAGCCCCGGGCCCGGCCAATCCAGTACGTCGCCGCAAGGAGTACAACCGCCACCACTGC
>Ga0187825_10000111_pt1 | contig 14713 bp, 11 predicted proteins | sample NC_wetland_sal_i_11_FD_132421 | JGI IMG/M metagenome (GOLD analysis project Ga0187825, IMG submission 132421) | Wetland sediment microbial communities from Neuse River Estuary, North Carolina, USA - SourceSoil_5 | ecosystem: Environmental > Aquatic > Freshwater > Wetlands > Sediment | place... | reverse complement strand
TTGATGATTTCCGAAATTTCCAGCGAGCGATCGCCGAGCGATTTGATCTTCTTCGCAGTGGCTTGCACCGAGGCGCGAATACGCTGCATGCCTTCGAGCGTATCGCTCACGGCGCGGTTGCCCTGCTCGGCAGCGTCGAGCGCGCGGCGCGCCGCTTCGGCGCTGGCTTCCGCGTTGTTCGACACCTGCTTCATCGAAACCGTCAGCTCTTCGACGGCGGATGAAGTGTTGGTGATTTCCTGATCTTGCTGCGTGGCGCCGGCGGTCATCTCGTCGGCGGCATTCAGAATCTGATTGGCGCTGGTGCTGACGTCGATGGCGGCCTTCCGAACGCGCTCGAGAACTTTGGTGAAGTTGTCGAGCATGAAGTTCACCGAATCAACGACGTTGCCGAGCGCGTCGTTCGTGACCTTGCCGCGAATGGTCAAGTCGCCGCGCGCCACCAGATTGATCGTATTGAGCAGGTCAGTGATGCTGCGCTGCAGTGAATCCTGGGCCTGCTGGTTCGTCGCGGCGTGAGCGACCTTTGCGACGGCGCGATTGCAGTTTTCCGCGATGGAACCGAATTCGTCGTCGCTATCGACTTCGGCGCGAGCACGCGCGTCCCCCGTGGCGAACCGCTCGGAGAACTTTGCGAGTTCACCGACCGGCTTCAACACGCGCTTGCTTAGCACAAATATCAGCGAGAGCGCTCCGACTATCGCCAGGCCGATAGCGCCGAGCAGGGCTCCACTCGCGCTCCCCGGCATGGACGATGCGTCGAGCGGTGACGCTCCGCCAGAGTCTTTGCCGGCGTGGTAGGCGAGCGCCAGAACGCCGAATAGGGCCAGGCTGATCCAGAAGACCAGCAGCCAGATCGCAGAACTCAAACGAGATTTCATGACTTCCTCCCAAGAACTTGCGCACCCATTAATCCCCAAAGGGCCGCTTCGCCGGCAATCCGGCGCGAGCGACCCTGCAAGGCACGTGGCCCTATTTCGTCCAAAACAGATTGCGAACCGTGGGACATCAGATCACCGGCACCGGAAAGACATCGGTCAAGCGCCGCAAGTCCACGACCAGCGCCAGGCGATCATCGTGACGCAACATCCCTCGGCAGTGCGGCACTTCCGCAGGCGCCTGATCGAGCAGCGCGTCTTCCGTAGCCGAATACGTCCCGATCACCTCGTCCGCCGCTATGCCGAGCCGCACATCCTCGCGATGGGCGTCGCCCGTGAGAGCGGCGACGACGACATGCTTCGGCAGCAGGCCCGGACGGCGTCCCTCGGTGAAAGCAATATCCATCAGCGGGACAATCGTCCCGCGCAGATTGAAAATGCCCATTAAGAAAGCCGGCGCAAGCGGAATGCGCGTCACCAACGGCCAGTCGACGACTTCCTCGACTTCGAGCACCGATAGACAAAACCGCTCGCGGCCCGCGCGAAAGACGCAGTACTGACGCTCGGGCTGGCGTTCTTCGGGCTGAATTTCGCCCTCAAGAAATTCGCCGGCATCGAGTCCAGTCACCAGCCCCGAGTTTTCGGGCTCGATCGCCATCAGGCAAACCTTCTCACCGCGCTGATCAATTCATCCGGCGTAAACGGCTTCGCAACGAAACCGTTTGCGCCCTGCTGCTCGCCCCAGTAGCGATCGCTTGGCGTCGCTTTCGAGGTCACGAGGATCACGGGAATTTGCGCGTAGTGCTCCTGGTTCTTGAGGTCGCGGCACGCCTGAAAGCCGTTGCGGCGCGGCATCACGACATCGAGCAGGATCACGTTGGGCCGTTCTTCCTCGATCGTTTCCTCGATCTTTGTCGGGTCGGAGATTCCGACCGAATGAAAACCAGCTTGCTGCAACACGGATTGGAGCAGGCGGATTTCGGCCTGCGAATCATCGACGACCAGAATTTTCGTCACCACTTCCACACCTCCACGGTTAGAACCCCCAGAGAGAATTGCAAGTCGGCAACCATGCGATGCTCGCCCTTGAGACCCCGCATTGCATTTGCAAACGCCTGATTTTCATGGCGTTTACGAGCCTGAGCAGGCACCTCATGAACGGCCCACCAGGCGTCCAGAAATCGCTTCCGTCTCAGCTTGAGAATCTTTCTCACCGAGCCGCATTTCGGCCGCAAGCGATGAGAATCGCTGCATGATCTCGTTGAGACGCAGCGCCATCGTGTGAATGGTCTGTATCTGCTCGCGCGACTCGCCTGAAAGACTGCCTGGCTCGAGCAACAGGAGATCCGCGTTCCCCAGGACCGATGTCAGCGCGTTGTTCACGCTCGGGCGCATCTCGAGCATGTAGCGGCCGAGGGTCGCGTGATTTTGAGACGCGAGCGCCTGCCGCTCGGCGTGCTTCGCGCGCGCGACGGCGTCCGCGCGCCGCAGGGCTTCGATCGAAACGAGAATCAGCGTGCAGGCCCATCCGTCCTGCATCGGCACGAGCAACAGTTGGGGCAATTCCGAGTGCAGCGAGGGAATGTCTTTTTCATCGGCGACACACACGGAAGCGGCGCCGGACGAACTACCAGAGCTCGCCAAAATTGATGGCCTTTTTCCGTCACGCACCGGACCGATAATGGTGAGGTCGTAGCCCGCGCTGCTGGCAGGATGCCAGACGTCGCTCGTCACGATCGTGATTCCCGGCACGTATCGTTCGGATTGCCAGCGCGCCGTGATGGTGCGCGCAAACTCCGTGTCATCCGATACGATTAGGACGCTAGCGTAATTCAAGGATTCGCCCGTTCCCTTGCGCGGCTTAGGACTGGAGACCTTCCGCCTCTTCGATTATCGAGAGTAGTCGTTTCGTGCTGATGCCTAGATTTACGGCAGCTTCGGTGTTTTTCGCCTTCTTGGCCTGCTCGACGCGTCCCTGGAAGTACGAAACTTCGGTCCGCGCGAACGCGAGAACCGAGCGGAGCTCACTCTCATCACCCGACCGCTTCCGCTTGTCCGTTGCGACCGACAGCATCGCGCGAGCGACAACGGCGCGGCGCAGGTCTTCCGCGTCCTGATTGCCCTCGCTCACGAACGCGGCAACTTCCCAAGACGAAAGCAATACTTTCGTGTCTTGCAAAACGACCGTGGACATCGAGCGTCCGCGAGATGGCGGCGCGGCAATCAATTGCTCCCAAATTGTCTCCATGCACTTTTCGGCTTCGGCGGCAGCGTCGACGGGCGGCTTCGCCGATTCGTGGCTTGCACCAGCGGTGCGGCTGGACTTTGGCGCAGCCGGTGCAGGCTCCGCGGAAGCGGGAGGAGCGGCTTTGGCAGCGGCAGGGTGCGCCGGCTCGGCGGCCGGTACAGGCGATTTGGATGAGGCGGCGGCTGGTTTTGAGGGCTTGCTTGCGGCGGCAGGTGGCGCGGCAAGCTGCGCGGGGGAACTCTTGCGGCCGAGAGCTTCCTCCAAAGCTGCGCGCACTGCGAGCAATTGCTCGAATGCGCGATGCACCGAGCTGTGCGTGTAGTCCTTCTGGAACGGCTGCCGCCAATTTTCGCTGAAGAACCGGAGCTGCGCCGTGGTCTCGGCAGCAGAAAATCCGGCCCCGCGGCAATCCACAGTTTTCACCCCAGCTGCCTCGAGCTTGTCGACCGTTTCGCGCACGGCCTTCAAATCGGCGTGGAGCATTCGAATGAAAGCGCGCCGCAGCAGAAAGTTGAATCGGCAAAAGGCTACCAGCGCCGCTGGATCGTAAAACATCGGACCGGCAGAATCCTTGAGCATGCGCCCTTGCTCAAGGAGCCCGTCTTCCATCAAATCGCGCAGACTGTGACAGTGCTTGGTCTTCTCGAGAATTTGTTCGAGAGGCGCGCACCATTCGAGCGGAGTCGGATCGGCCTGCGCCAGCACAGGCTGCAAGAGGCGCGCCACATCGTCGAGCGTGATTTCTTTGTGGACCAAGCCTTCTTCTTCGGAAGCGCGGAGCGCGAAGTATTGCACGAGGAGCAGATCGATCTTGTCGCGGTCGGCGTCGGTTTTCGCGGATTTGCGCAGCTGACGCTGGATTAACGCGCGCAGACTTTCTTCATTGCCGTTCAAAGTCTCCGGAGGAAGCTGGCGCAGCTGGAACGCTAGAATTTTCTGATCGAGCCCGTCCAGCCATTTCGTGTCCGCATCGAATGTGGCCCGCGTCGGCCGCATGGGAGGAAGTTCGCCCTCCGGATAGGGAAGGGGGGCGAGGTTGAATTGCGTCGCTAGAGCGGCGTAGAGCGGATAGGCTTGCCGAGCTTCCTTCCAGCGGGCCGCCAATTCGGCCGGGCTGGGACCGCCCGCGCTCGATTTGATCGTGGCAACGGGAGGAGTGATCGTCGTACCGGATGATTTTGGACTCATGGTTTTATGATCCAATTCCCGACTTCGCCGAGGAATCGCGCCGCAACGGCTTTGCGGCCACCGTGATATCGCACGGCTACAACAACGGCGCGGGCATCGAGCGAACCATCGGAGTTTGCCAGGCGTACACGATCTTCGAATTCGAGCGGCAACGTGGATGCGAACAACACTTCCTGTGGCGTGCCGAATTCGATGATGGTCTGCTCCTGCAGTCGCCGCCGGCCAGCAGACGCAGCGGTGACTCGCACTGGTATGCGGACAGGCGAGGCAGCGGGAAAGAGTTCCGCCAGTTTCTCGACGCAGGTCGGTTCTGTGACAGCGGAAACGGTTTGCAGTTCGCGCGACACAGCGGGTTGTTCTTTTTCCCTTCCGTCAAAGCCGCCCAGTGCGTACACATCCCCTGCTGAGCGACGAGACAGACGTGCACCAATCCAGAGCAATTCCCCGGTTGCACGGAGGCAGCCAAATATTTCGGACGCTGTCAGATTGTAAGTTGTTCGCTTACTTATGCTTGCTCAAGGGCACTTAATGGACAGAGGTGCGGCCGTCTCAGCCTGACACGGATTCGTCTCAAGCCTGCACCGGGACGCGCGTCGACTGAGCCGAACTTGGATTAGAAGCGATCTGATTCAATGCGACCTATTGAGCGGCCTCGACGAGGTCTTTGTGCGCCGGGCGCAATGGAATGTGGTATCGCTTGAGCTTGCGATAAAGCGTCGCGCGGCTGATGCCAAGCATTCTCCCGGCGAGCGCCTTATCGCCACCAGCCTGCTCAAAAACGCGAACGATGGTCATACGCTCCAAGTCGGCGAGCGCTGTAGTGGAAAGCTCCGAAGCATCGTCCAGCGCGGACCCGCCGTCCTGCGCTCCGCGAATCGCGGGCGGCAGATCGACTAGGTCGATAGTGCGATGGTCGCCGAGTGCGATCGCTCGGGCGATGCAATTTTCCAGTTCGCGTACGTTGCCCGGCCATTCGTACTGCAGAAAGCTCTTCATCGCGGCAGGTGTGATCTGCACGTTCTCGCCCGGCGCATAGCGGTCAAGGAAGGAATGGACGAGTTGCGGGATATCGGATTTGCGCTCCCGGAGACTTGGAAGATGCACGCTGACAACATTGAGCCGGAAATAAAGGTCCTTGCGGAACGTGCCAGCACGGTACGCAGCTTCGAGATCGCGATTCGTCGCGGCGATCACCCTCACGTCGACGGCGATTTTATCGTTGCTGCCTACGGGCCGAATTTCCTTTTCCTGCAGCACGCGCAACAGCTTCGCTTGCATCTCCAAGGGGAGCTCGCCGATTTCGTCCAGGAAGACCGTACCTCCATTCGCAGCGTGAAACAGTCCCGGCTTCGATTTGAGTGCGCCAGTAAATGCGCCCTTTTCGTGTCCGAAAAGTTCACTTTCCATCAGCGTTGGCACCAGAGCGCCGCAATCGACCGCAACGAAGGGCATGGGGGCGAGAGGCCCGCGGAAGTGGATCGCCCGAGCCACGAGTTCTTTTCCGGTGCCGCTTTCACCTGTAATGAGCACAGGCGTTCGCGTATCTTTCAAGCGTGAAAGCATGCGGAGGACGTCCTGCATCTTCGCGGACGTGCCAATGATGCCGTCGAGTTGCGTATCCGCGCTGACTCGTTCGCGAAGGAATTGATTCTCGGTGACGAGTCGCACCTTTTCCGCCATGCGCTGCAGAAGCTGGCGCAGCCTCTCCACACGGAACGGCTTCTCGATATAGTCATACGCGCCGAGTCTCATCGCTTCCACGGCCGATTCGATGGAGCCATGCCCCGTCATGATTGCGACCTCGGCGCGCGGCGACAGGTCCTTGATTTTTCGAAGCAGGTCGGTGCCGGAAAGACTCGGCAGCTTCAGGTCCGTGACGACGACGTCAGGCGCGGCAGTTTCGATCAATCCGAGCGCCGCTTCCGCCGTTTCCGCCTCAATGCAGACAAAATTCAGCCCTTGGCCGACCGTCATGCAGAGGCGGCGAATGCTCTGCTCATCGTCCACGATCAAGAAACGAAGCCGGGATTCCTCTTTCATAGTGTTCCTGTTCGTTTCACGTGCACGGCAACAGGCCGAGCGCCGCGGAACTGCTCTTTGAACGCAGGTTACGGTCGTACTTGCTCATAACTGCGCGATCTCCGCGGCGAGCAACTCGACAGTCCTTGTGGCAACCGGCAGTCGCACGGTAAACCTGCAACCGATGCCGTCCGGATTGTTCTGCGCCACAATTTCGCCCTGATGCGCCCGGACAATGCCGTAACAGATGCTAAGTCCAAGGCCAGTGCCCTTGCCGACTTCCTTGGTTGTGAAAAACGGATCGAAAATGCGTTCTGGATGCGAAATTCCGGGACCGTTGTCGCGGAAAGTGATTTCGATAATACTGCCACGATCCATCGCCGCTATCTCAATCCGGCCGGGCCTTCGGACTTCCTGAATCGCGTCGTAGGCATTGTTCAAAATGTTGAGAAAGACTTGCTGCAGCTGGTGCGGGTCCCCGACGAGCGATGGCAGATCCTGTTGATATGATTCCACCACTTCGATACTGCGGTTCGAAAGGTCGTAGGCGCGCAGCTTAAGGACGTGTTGCAAAATCGATACAACGCTCACGGGTTCGCGTTGCGCCGGCATGTGGCGAGCAAAGCTGAGCAAATTCTGGACGATCACGCGAGTTCGCTGAGCCTCTTCGAGGATGACCCGCAACTCGCCCTTCGGTTCCTCCGGAATCGCCGGATTTTCGAGGAGAAGATCGGCAAAGCCCATAATAGCCGCGAGCGGATTGTTCACCTCGTGCGCGACGCCGGAGACAAGCTGGCCGAGCGCAGCCATTTTTTCCGTGTGCATCAGTTTCGCCTGAAGCTCGGCGGCGTCGGTGATGTCGGCCATAACGACGACAACGCTATTGATGTTGCCTTGCTCGTCGCGCATCGGACTCAAGCTGATCGAGAATTGCCCAGTGCTGCCATTTCCGCGCATGATCGGAGTTTCGAAGTTGTCAAGCGCTGTGCCCTGAAGGGCGCGATCGAGAGCTTCGGCGAACATCGGGCGTCGCGCGAGAGGCACCATTTCAACCAGCGCGCGTCCAAGCAGGTTTTCCCGAGCGTATCCGGACTCGAAACATCGACGATTCGCGTAACTGACGAGCCCCGCCGTATCGAGAACGAGAATCATGCTCTGCGTATTGTTGAGAATGTTGCGATTGAAATCACGTTCCCGACGATAACGGCGCTCGGCCTCGCGACGATCAGTGATGTCCTTGAGAACATGGACGGTGCGGCCTTCCGCGTCTTCACCGGCATTGATACGCGACGTGGAAACGAGATAAGTGCGCTCGCCGGCGGAGTGAACGAATTCTTCCCGCGGCGCTCTTGCATCACGGCAGAAGGGGCATCGTCCCGCCTGGGCGGGAGTGGCCAGCAATTCCAATTCACCGATGTCGCTTCCGACGGCTTCGGTGGGCGGCACCCCCAGGAGGTCCGCCAAGGCGCGGTTGAGGCGCAACACGCGGCAAGCCTGGTCGTGCACGACGATGAAATCGGAGATTGCGTCAACGTCCTCGACCCATTGTTTTCGCGACCGCTTGATGCGCGAGAAGAGCCGGACGTTTTCAAGCGCTACCGACGCGTAGCCTGCCAGTGACTCCAAAAGCTGGCACTCAATTGCAGAGAGGTCGCGCCCCAAGTCGACCAAGCACAACACGCCAAGAAGTTCGCCATCGCTTCCGGCGAGACGGACCAAAATAATATCGCGCCATCCCAACGCCTCGGCGAGCTCACCGCCCAGCAAACCCGACGCCGTACCGCAGCGGAATGGCCCCCCCGGCGCACCAGCTTGTTCCGCAAGCGTTCCTGCCAATCGCTGTTGGACGAGATTCTCCCAGCGCAGTGCGGGGCCGCTAAGCGCAGCGATCTCCCATTCCGCACCGCGGTCGAGAGCCAGAGCAACGGCGCGCGCACCGAGCATGTCGGCAGTGCGTGAAGTCAGGCTCCGAGCGAATTCGGCGGTGCCAAGCGAAGGGCTTAACTCGCGTGTCGTGGCAGAGAACTGCGCCAGCAGGCTCTGGAAAGAGTCATCGAGACGAGACGGAACCGCACGGATTCGTTTAATTGCACGCATTGGAGGTCGGGGACTGCGCGCTTCGCCTATACAAGTAAAGACGTTACGGTGCCTTCTCAATTTGAGTCAAGGAAAGCGCCCTATGAGGGTGCCTTAAGGGGCAATCGGAGCGTTGTCGCATCCTGAGACCTTCGAGCTCATATCAAGGCCTTGGTGAGACAACACCATCATTCCGGTGCCGCACCCGGCGGATTAGCCTCGATCGGAAATCGCTTCCTGTCATGCGGTTAGGGGCACAGATAGCTGGTTGTGGGCTGCAGCTCAGAATCGATCCGGCGTGGCATCGACCGTGCAATTTCTGGTGGCGGGCATTTCTGCTTTGGGGAGGACTACGGAGATGAGAAGGATATTGGCAATCGCTGGGCTGGGGCTGGCACTGGCGTTGGCCGGGTCGGCTGTGCTGCCGCGAAAGGCATCCGCGCAGGATAACTCGTCGGACGAGGGGAAGCGCAAAGTCCGAACGAGGGTCGTGCCCGAGTATCCCGCTCTGGCGAAGCAGATGAACGTCACCGGCAAGGTAAAGATCGAAGCCACGATCGCCGCAGATGGGCACGTGATCAGCACGAGAGTTGTTGGCGGAAGTCCATTGCTGGTGAATGCCGCGCTCGACGCGCTCAAGAAGTGGCGCTTCGAGCCGGCAGCGAAAGACAGCACCGAAATCATCGAGTTCGAATTCAACGGGCAAAGCTAGCATCCCACCAAGGCTATGGGGTCTCTTCTGGGCGGGGAGCGGAGGCGTTTCAACATGACGATCGGTAAGAAGCTCTACTGGGGATTTGGCGCCATTCTGGCGATCATCCTGTTCCTATTTGTAATCAACATCTTCACGGTCGTGCGGCAGTACAGCACACGCGACGCCGTCAAAGCCACGCTCAACGATAAGGAGACGATCGGGAATGTGCAGAAGAAGCTGCTCGATAACCGCCTCTCCCTCGGCAACTACCTGCTCAGCGGCGATCTGCGCGACGAAGAGAAAACCAACAAGGGAGTCAGCGATCTCCAGGATCTTCTGAAGTTGGGCGAATCGAAGGCCAATGATGCTGGACTCCGCTCTGCGCTTTCACAAGTCGAGGACAACGAGCACGGCTGGGCCAACGATTTCGCGAAGGAGATGATCGCCAAGAGGCATCAGGTGGATTCGGGCGACGCCACCGTCTCCGATTTGCAAATTTTCTACCTGCAACACGATCCGGCTTCGTGGACCAACAAATCTACGAGCATCCTCGATCAGGCTGACCAATCGGTGCGGAAAGCGTATGAAGATTCAAACGCAGCGTCCAATTCGGCGATGACGGTCAGTGCGGTTATCACAACCGTCGGCACGTTGTTGGCTGTTGTTCTGGGCGGCTTCATCGCCTACTCCACGGCGAAGTCGATCACGCACCCCGTTGGCCATCTGATCGAAGTCGCGCATCGGATCAGCGAAACCGGTGATCTGGATCAGACAATCGACATTCATCGCGACGACGAGGTCGGCCTTTTGGCGGAGAACTTCAACAAGATGATCAGTCACCTGAAGGGAATGGCCGCTCTTTCAGCGGCCATCGCGGAGGGTCACCTCTACGTAGCCATTCAGCCACGATCGCAGCAGGACACGATGGCAAGGGCCTTTTCCCAGATGACACAGGGCCTTCGCGATTTGGTCCGCCAAGTACGCGACAGCGCGTCGCAGGTGGCGAGCGCCTCCGGGCAGATGGCGAGCGCGTCTGACGAATCCGCCAAAATCAGCGTGCAGGCAGCTTCCGCGATCGATGAAGTCACCAGCACGATGCACGAGATGAGCGTGAACGTGCAGAACGTGGTGAAGAACACGCAGGTGCAGGCTTCGAGCGTCGCGGAGACTTCGGCGTCGATCGACCAGATGGTGACCTCGATTCAGCGCGTCGCGGACACGGCCAAGCTTCTCGTCGACATTTCGCACCGCTCGCGTGAAGAGGCCCGCACCGGCATGATTACAATGGACAAGGCCACCGAAGGGCTCAATCGCACCAGCCAATCGATACAATCGTCATCGGAAATCATCGATGCCTTGGGCCGACGCGCCGACGACATCGGCAAGATCATTGAAGTGATCGACGATCTGGCCGAACAGACCAACTTGCTGGCACTCAACGCCGCGATCGAAGCGGCACGGGCGGGTGAACACGGACTCGGTTTCGCAGTCGTCGCCGAAGAGGTAAGAAAGCTCGCAGAGAAATCGACGCAATCTACCAAAGAAATCTCGGAGCTCATTCAGGGGATTCAGAAAGAAGCACGAGAGGCCGTCGAGAACATGGAAAAGAGCACCTCCATGGTTCAAGAAGGCTTGGTACTGAACAAAGACTTGAGTTTGGCGCTCGACAAGATCTCCGACGTTGTTTCCGAGGTCTACAAATTCTCGCAGGAAATCGGCGCCGCTACCACGGAGCAATCGAGCGGTTCGGCGCAGATTGCGAAAGCGACGAATCGTCTGACGGAAATCACGCAGGAAATCAACTCCTCCGTCGAGGAGCAAGCTTCAGGGGCGCAAGCCGTTGTCCGCTCGATGGAACGAATGCGCGAGCTCGTGCAGCAATCCACTTCCAGCTCGACAGAGCTGGCTGCGGCCGCAGAGCAGATGTCAAAACTCTCGCGCGCGCTGCTTGAATCAATGGATCGATTCGCACTCGAGGACACGTATGGAGAAAGCCGCCGGCATGCGCCGCGCAGGCAAGCGCTTTCACCGGAGCGGCACGGCCAGCAACAGGACTACGCCGAACTGGTCCGGTCCTGACACTCCACGGGCGAAATATGGACAAGGAACTCCAGGTCGTCGGTTTTCGGATCGGTCGCGAGACGTTCGGGCTTCCGATATCGATCGTTCGCGAAATCGTGCGCGTTCCTGAAATCACGTCTGTGCCGAATGCGCCCGATTACATCGAAGGCGTGATCAATCTGCGTGGGCGAATCATTCCGATCGTGGACCTGCGCAAGCGGTTCGGCGAAAAATCGTTTGAAGCGAGCAAGAAAAACCGCATCGTCGTCGTCGACCTGGAATCGCGGGCCATCGGACTCATCGTCAATTCCGCGTCCGAAGTTCTGCGAATCCCTCCTTCCGAAATCGAAGAGCCGCACAACGTGTTTAAGGAAGGCGAGCTTAATTACATCACCGGTGTCGGCAAGTTGAATGGGCGCCTCGTCATACTGCTGGATCTCAACAAAATCCTGCAGCGCGGCGAGCTAAGCCGCCTCGAAGAAGTTGCCGATTCCACTGAGCCTGTTCACGCGGGAAGCAACGTACGGAGTTTCTAGGCTGGGCGAGAGCAGCACCGAGGCGCGAATGTCCACACTGACGACACAGATTCCACTCACCGATGCTGAACTGAAACTCCTACAGACCCTCGTGTACCAAGAATGCGGCATGTACTTTGACGAGCGTCGCACACATTTCCTGCGCGATCGCCTGCAGCGTCGGTTGAAAGCCTGTCAAATCGATTCCTTCTATAACTACTACAGGCTGTTGACGAGTCGCGAAGGCAAACAGGAACTGACGGTTCTACTTGAAAATCTTACGGTCAACGAGACCAGTTTTTTTCGAATTCGCCCTCAGCTCGACCTGTTCCAAAAAGTCGTGCTCGAAGATCTCTTGAAACGCAAGCAGGAGCGTCGCGACTGGTCGATTCGGATTTGGAGCGCGGGATGTTCGACTGGCCAGGAACCCTACACACTCGCCATTCTCGTGTGCGACGCGCTTGCCTACTACTACCTGCGAAACCCGCTGCCCTTCGACATGCCGACGCCCAAGCCCTTGATACCGCCGCCGTGGAAGGTTGAGATCATCGCATCGGACATCAATTACTCCGCGCTACTTACGGGCCAGCAGGGAGTCTACAACGAAGCCCAAATGGAGCCGGTCGATTACACGTGCCGACTGCGGTACTTCGACAAAGTCGGTGACAAGTACGCTGTAAAGCCGGCGCTCAAGAGTTTGGTGCAGTTCGACTTCCACAATCTCAAGACCGAATACCTGCCGTTGCGCAATGACGCGATCTTCTGCCGCAACGTGATGATCTATTTCGACGAAGCCGAACAAAAGCGCCTCATCGACAAGTTTTACCGCTGTTTGAACCCGGAAGGTTACCTCTTCGTCGGCCATGCCGAAAGCCTGTTCGGCCTCACGACAAAATTTCACATGATTCATCAGCACAATGCGACCGTTTACCAGCGTATTGAGGGGGCGGGGCAGTGACTTTTCCGTCTGACGAACAGGCCTCCGAACTCCGCGAGCTCTTTTTCGAGAGCGCCGAGGAAATCCTTCAGCGCATGAACGAGGCGGGGCTTGCGCTGGAGCAGCATCCGGGCGACGTCGATCAGCTTCGCGAGATTCGCCGCGCCGTGCATACGCTGAAGGGTGATTCAGCGGCCTGCGGTTACCGGCAGCTGAGCGAGCTCGCACATGATCTGGAGGACGTTCTTACTCCCGAACTCGCGCAACAGCACGCCGGTTTAATCGCTGAGGTCATTCTCACCGCCGCGGACACGTTTCACGAGATGCTGGCCGCGTACCGAAGCAACCTCCAGCCTCCCGCTGGCAGCGCCTTACGCGAGCACATCAACCGGCTGCTAAACAAGCCCGCGAAGCAGACGGAGAATGCGCCGGTTGAAGCGAAATTCGACTGGACAGAATACGAACGGCTCATGATCGCCGATGCCATTCGCAAGGGCGAAAATGTGTATAACGTTGCACTTCGCCTCGACCCTGAATCGCTGCTTCCCGCCGCGGCTTTTGAGCTCGCTCGCAAAGCCCTCGAGGGCGCCGGCAAGATTCTGGCGATTCGTCCCGAAGGCGGCGCACCTGCTGAGGGCGGCCGGCTGATCGAAGCAGCGCTTTCGACCAAGAAGCCCGCGGACTGGATCCGAAAGCACTGCCATGTGCCATCTGTCGTGGCAAAGATTTCTGTCGATCGAACACCTGTGCTTCCGTCCGCGCCACGGGACCTTTTGGAAATACTGGTGGAGTCGGAAGCGGCCGCGGTTGCAGCTGGCGTGAAGTCGGCGAGGGATGGCGGAGCTGCCAAGGAAGAAGAAGAGGCTCATGAATCTAACGCTTCGGCCGGCCTCGCGCACGCCGCCTCGGAAAACACGCTGCGCGTGGACGCGGGCCGCATCGATACCGTCATGAACCTCGTGGGCGAGATGATCATCGGCAAATCGATGCTGCAGCGGGCGCTGACGGATTTTGAACGACGCCACGCGAAAGATCCTGTGCGGGGCAAGCTGGCCGACGCGCTGGGATTTCAGTCGCGTGTTCTGGGCGAATTGCAGAAGTCGGTGATGAAAATTCGCATGGTACCGGTCGAGCAGCTTTTTCGCCGATTTCCGCGCATCGTTCGCGACGTCGCCCGGCTGCGCAACAAGGACGTTGGTCTCGAAATCGCCGGACAGAATACGGATCTCGACAAGGGAATCCTGGACGCGTTGGCCGATCCTCTCGCGCACTTGGTGCGCAATGCGGCCGACCACGGGATTGAGACCGCCGCCGAACGAGAGGCCGCCGGTAAGCCTGCGCACGGCACGATTTGTCTGAACGCCTATCACGACGGCGATCAGGTCGTCATTGAAGTGTCCGACGACGGGCGCGGACTCGATCGCGAAAAAATCGTTCGCCGGGCAGCCGAGCGGGGCATTGTTTCCGCGGAGGCAGCTTCCCAGCTAAATGAATCCGAGGCCTTGCAACTGATCTTCACTCCCGGCCTTAGCACGGCCGACGAGGTCACGGAGATTTCGGGACGAGGCGTCGGGCTCGATGTCGTGAAGTCCGCTCTCGAAAACCTCAAGGGTTCGGTCGAGCTCGAAAGCCTGCCTGGCAAGGGCACAACCTTTCGACTTCTCGTTCCGCTCACTCTCGCGAGCATTCAGGCGCTCCTTTTCCGAGTGCATGGAAGGCTCTATGCAGTGCCTCTCGCCTCCGTCGCTGAAATCACCCGAATCACGGAAGAAGAAGTCCATCGTGTCGACGACCACGAAGTGTTTCAGTTGCGCAAGCAGGTGCTTACGCTCGTCCGGCTGGACCGGCTTGAACCAAAAGCCCTGGCCGATCGCGCCAAGCGCCTCTTCGTGATCGTGATCGGCAACGGCGGACGCCGGTTCGGCCTGGCTGTGGACAGTCTGATGGGAGAAGAAGAACTGGTCATCAAGGCCCTCGAAGATCATCTCGTAACGTCGCCGCTCGTAAGCGGAGCGTCCATCTTGGGCGATGGAACCGTCGTTTTGATCCTAAATGTTGCGGCAGTCGTTTCGCATCTTTCGAAGCTTCCCGCGCTGG
>Ga0187825_10000110_pt1 | contig 14734 bp, 12 predicted proteins | sample NC_wetland_sal_i_11_FD_132421 | JGI IMG/M metagenome (GOLD analysis project Ga0187825, IMG submission 132421) | Wetland sediment microbial communities from Neuse River Estuary, North Carolina, USA - SourceSoil_5 | ecosystem: Environmental > Aquatic > Freshwater > Wetlands > Sediment | place... | reverse complement strand
GAGCTAGAGGCCAGGTTGGGCCCTGCGGCGGCAGCTCCCTCGACCGCCCCGGCGGTGAGCCCTGTACAAAATCCGGCGGTAGTCGAACAAGCGCCGGGAATGGAACACGCCCAGGCGCCCTATAGTGCCGAGCAACAGGCGACCATTCAGGAGGCCGAGACCCATTACCCCAATCTGGCCATCCGAGGGTTTGCTGACGTCGATTTCTCCGCCACAAATCAGAAGGGGCCTGTTAGTGGGTTCAACCCGGGAGTTTCTAGTGGATTCAACCTCGGCCAATTTGACCTGCATCTCGCCTCATCGCTATCCAAGAAAATTACCTATTTCGCGGAAATCACGTTCAACGCACAACCCACAGGATATACCCTCGAAGTGGAGCGCTCGATCATTCGCTATGACTACGACGACTTCTTCAAACTTTCGTTCGGGCGCTACCACACGCCAATCAGTTACTGGAATACTGCCTTCCACCATGGAGCTTGGCTGCAAACCACCATCGCGCGGCCGGAAATGGTTAAAATTGGAGGTGTCTTCATTCCCGTCCACTTTGTAGGGCTACTGACCGAAGGCAATATCCCCTCAGGAGGATTGCACCTGGCCTACGAGGTCGGCTTAGGAAACGGGCGCGGCTCGATCCTCAGCCGGGCTGGGGATGCAGGTGATGTAAACAACAATCGAGCCTGGTTGCTGAACGTTTTTGCTCGGCCAGCCAGGTTCTACGGATTCCAGGTGGGTGGATCGTTTTACAGAGACGAAATCACGCTGCCGGGCGGAGAGAATGTTCGCGAATGGATAGCATCCACCCATGTCATCTGGACCAAGGAAACGCCAGAATTTTTGGCGGAATTTGCGAATTCCCACCATCAGGACCTATTGACCGGCCAAACTTTCAATACGCCGGCCTTCTACGTGCAATTCGCTTACCGGCTGCCCTGGTTAGGTAGAACATTGAAGCCGTATTACCGCTACGATTATATTCAGCCTCCGCCCGGCGAACCAATTCTCACGGATACACGATACCAGGGCTCGACACTCGGCCTGCGGTATGATATCTCCAGTTTTGCGGCATTTAAGTCCGAGTTCCGGAACTTTCAACGTCTGGCCAGCGAACCACACGTTAATGGTGTGTTCTTCCAGACTAGTTTTACATTCTGACGAGGCAAACGAATGAGAACAATGCGCAAATGGCTGGCCGCGGCACTGTTTCTTTCGTGCGCTTTTTCCTTTCTTATCTGGAGCCCCTCACAGGCTCAAACACCGCCCGATTCCGACATTGCGGTCGTGGCTCATCCGGATATGCCGGTCAACGAATTGAGTCTGGACGAAGTTCGCCGGGTATTTCTGGGCGAAAGGCAATACTGGAATGCCAAGCTTCCCGTGGTCTTGCTCATCCGCGCCCCGGTCGCGCGGGAGCGGGACGTCGTTTTGCGGGTGATCTATCAGATGACGGAAACTCAGTTCAAACAATATTGGATCGCCAAGATCTTTCGGGCCGAGACCGCGTCGGCCCCTAAGATCGTTTATTCGAATGATGTGGAGTATAACCTCGTAACGGCTCTTCCCGGCGCCATCGGGTTCATGGATGCCAGGGACGCCGCACGCGCCAAACTCAAAATCGTGCGGGTGGACGGGCTCTTGCCTGGAGAGCGAGGCTATCCTTTACACTGAGCGGTGATCGCTTGGCCGAGGGATGCCGACAGCGGGTGTCACCGTGGCGGACAACTCATCAAGTTTGCGGCGACAGCCCCAGACGGTGCAGCAGGTCTCCAAATCTTCGATCCCCGCGTAAAGGTCCGAACGCAGATTCAACTTTCAAGGACGCAAGCCTGCTGTCACGTACCGCATACGCTTTTTCCAGCCAGGTGAATGCCGATTCTTTATCCCCCAACCGCGCATAAGTCTGAGCGACGGTATAGGGGGAAACATAGTCTCGCTTCGAGACTTCAAGCAATCCATCCAGCCAGCTCTGTAGAACACCTTTATAGCCCGACGTTTGAAAGTCCTGGGCGACAGATGCCGCAAGTTCCGGGCTCCCCGAAAGCTCCAATGCTTTTTCGCGTTCGGCGACGGCTTCTTTATACCTTCCACTTTGCGCGTAAACTTCTTCGAGGATGCGCCGGGCCGGCGCGAACGTGGAATCCATCTCGAGGACCTTCCTTAGTTGTTCGATGGCCTGGTCATTTTGGCCCGTGATGTAGAATTGCCATCCCAGAGTCGTATTGATCGTGAGAGAAAGCGAATCTAACTCCTTCGCTTTTCTTAGCTCGCGGGTTGCTTCCCCGAATTGCCCCATTTTCGCCAGATAATCGCCGTACCAGTGATGAGCGGTGGCAGAGTTTGGATTGAGTTCGATGGCCCGCCGGAATTCTCTTTCGGCGCCGACCCAGTCCCAATCGTAATACTCCCGCACGAGACCCACAGACGTGTGCGCTTCTGCGAGGGTATCGTCAATTTCCAGGGCTTCCATCGCCGCGGCTTTGGCTCTTGGCCCGGCGTCCCCCGGGGCCAGATATCCAGAGTCTCCCAGCAAGCTATATGTGTCGGCCAGTCCCGCGTAAGCCAAGGCATAGCGAGGGTCTTTCTGGACGGCCTGGGCAAAGTAGTCCGCTGCCTTTTTGAAATCCTCTTGCGTCCCTTTGTTCCAGGAAAACAGGCCCTGCAAGTAAAGCTGATAGGCTTCTGTATTCTCGGTGGCGCGCTTTGTCAGGCGCCGTTTTTCTTCCCCAGTTAATTCCGGCCGCAATCGTTCGTATATGTCCGCCGCAAGTTCCTCTTGCACGGAAGCGAGGTCGGAAAATTTGCGGCTGTACTGCTCTCCCCAGATGTGCCTCTTGGTGGTGATGTCCTCGAGCTCAACGCTGATCGAAAGATCGTCGCCTGTGTGCATGAGCCTGCCCGTGAGGATCGTGCGGACACCCAAGTCCTTGCCGACACTCTCCGGATCTGTCGCCTGGCCCTTGTAGCGAAAAACGGTGCTCCGCGAAATCACCGAAAGATTTGGCAACTGAGACAGGCTGTTGATAAGGCTCTCTGTGATTCCATCGGTAAGATAATCGGTCTTCGGATCGTTAGTCAGATTCAGGAACGGCAAGACAGCGATCGAATTGATCTGGGAAGGATTGGACCTGCCAAGCATGCGGTCTCGCCAGCCACCGACGTTCAACACGAACAAAAGCAACGCGGCCGCGACAGCCGCGACCGATACGAGAGACCTCCAGTATCGCCGGATCAACTTTGGGCGCGTCAGCTCAACTGAAGTGACAATCCGGGAGGAATCGGTGTCACGCTTCAGCCGCTGCAGATCTGCCCGCAGGTCCGAAGCGGTCTGATAGCGCATCTTGCGATCTTTTTCCAACGCCTTGCTGATGATGTTCTCCAAGTGCACGGGAACCGCGGGGTTCAGACGCGCCGCGGAAACAGGCGTGCGATTCAGTATGGCCTCGAACACGATCCCGGAAGTATTCCCGGGGAAGGCCTGCTTGCCCGTTACCATTTCATAAAGCACGACGCCCAAAGAGAACAAATCCGTGCGTGCATCGAGCTCTTCGCCGCGAACCTGTTCGGGAGACATGTAGGACACTGTGCCTAATACCATGCCCGTGTTTGTCAAATGCTCGTCGTCGGCGCTGGTTGTCGGCAGATCGGCGTTTGTCGCCATCAGGCTGGGTCGTGTCGTCGGCTCTGTCGAACTCCTTCGTTCGGGCAGCAGCTTGGCCAGGCCAAAGTCCAAAATCTTGACCTGGCTGCGGTCCGTGACGAATATATTTGCGGGTTTGACGTCGCGGTGCAGAATTCCTTTCGCGTGCGCGGCATCGAGAGCATCTGCGATCTCAAAGCCCCATTCCGGGACGTTTTGTAAGTTGATCGGCCCGCCAGACATAAGATGCTTGAGCGTCTTGCCTTCGAGATATTCCATCACGATGAAACTGGAGCCTTCGTGATCATCGACGTCGTAGATTGTGCAGATATGCGGATGGTTCAGCGCCGAAGCAGCCCTCGCCTCGCGTTGAAAGCGCCCGACGGCCTGGTGGTCCTTGGATAGCTCCTCGGGCAGGAATTTCAAGGCGACGCTACGGCCCAGTTTCATGTCTTCGGCTCTGTAGACGACTCCCATACCGCCGCCGCCCAACTTCCCCAGAATGTGGTAATGGGAAACGATTTGACCGATCATCAGAGGAAAGCCTTCTTTGGTCAGCTATCTTAGGCTGCCGCTCAAAGCAAGTCAATGCATGGGGTTGAGCGTTGTCAAACCTCTATTAAAATGTCCCCTTCCTTACCTCGTTTGAAATGTCCCCTTTTCCTCCTTTGGCACTTGGTTGTTCTTGCGCAGATCTGTTTCGGGTTATTATCGCCCGTTGCGAATGGCTATGCGACGACGCCGAGCGGGGAAATTGACAAGATCCTCAAGCGGCTCGGGCGGGCTCAGCGGATTCGCAAAGAGCAACTGCCCCCGCCTCAGTTAAGTCTTAAAATTGCCTGGACCTGAGAACGGGGATTCAGCTATTTCTTTTCGCCGCTATGGTGGTTCCCTGCAGCAAGCCCAGGCCAAAAATATCCACATGCCCCGGCCAATCTGTTTCCTCTGTATATTCGGGCTCGCTTTTGAAGCCTTTATTGAAGGATTGAGAAATCTATGGCCCCGACCCCACAAGAAAATAAGGAGGGCCCGTCACCTGCGCGAATGCAAAAAATTACTGTCAGGTTGCGCTTGTTGCTTCTTCTGGCCAAGCGATAGTCAGCAGAAAGGCGCTATCCTCCAGAGCTTCCACATCGTGCGGAAGGGCGCGCTCCAGCGCCAGCATGTGTCCGGCGGGAAGATCGATCACCTTGTCCTGCACATGCATGCGGATGCGACCCGCCACCGTCTGGACGGAAATCCTTCCGGCTGCCTTGTGTTCATGAAGAATCGCCATGGATTTCAGGACCACGAGCACGACCCGAAAATCCGGATGCTTCACAAGTGTTTTTGAGTTTCGACCGCCCTGCCACACATTTTCGCCGCGCAACTTTTCGACCTCGGCCTTCAGGTCAAAAAAAAGAATCGGGCTTTCGAGCAGTCCGGGAGTGCGAATAGCTGTGGAACGAACTGGGCGTTCAAGATTATCGTTCATGGCGTTGCTCCTATCTTCGGATGATTTACTGAAAGCGTTCCTTTATTCCGACGACCGAAGGCTGGATATGGAACTGGCTCGGTTCCAAGATGAAGGTTCCGGCCATGTTGACGGCGAACGCGGTGATCCCCGCCAACTCGAGCCGCGCCGATACCCGTAACCCAGCCCAGGCCCAGCTCGCATATCCCTGATAGGCGAGTACTTCGCAGGAAACGCGAAGCGTGCATCCAATCGCGAGCAAACTGAGTCCCGCGAACATCAGCCGGGTGCTCCACAGCAGCCGCATCCCCACGAACGCGGGGAGAATGCCCTGGCCCACGCACCCCGGTCGTCCATATCGCCCAGCATGCCCAGGCCTCGTTGAATGCAAGTTTCGTAATTCCACGCAGCTTGGGAATCGAATACCTGTGCATGGCCGTGAGCCTGCAACCACGCCGGCGACACGGATGCAATACTTTCGCGCCCGCTGATCCGCAGAAGGTTCCACACCCCAAGGAATGTGCCCGGTAGCAACATGAACAGGAGCCCCGAGCTGATATACGCCATCAGAAGGCGAAAGAGACATACCTCCTTCGCGCGCGCAATGTCCATGACCTCAGCGGGAGAGAGTGAGGAATGGTCCTCTCTCTTTTCGGCTATCGCAGCTGGTTCGAATGAAATCGACATAGGCCCCTCGCCAGGACGAATGTGGCTCGCTTTTTTGCGGCGCGTCGAGGAACTTTCTCCATACGCAAAACCCATCGGAGAATCGCTTGGAATCCTCGACGACGTATATAGTCGTCGGCAGGTCACAGGAAGGCTGTGACCAAAGTCACACGCGCGTGGGTAATTTGAAACAAAGGAAGTTGCCGGGAGGCGGTCCGGCTTCGAACCCCAGTGCTTTCGGGTGCAACTCGCCTGAATACTGGAATGATAGACCGAAAAGGCGAGATCGCCTTCGTCGGCTTGCTACTCGGCCACATATCCCCGATTGCCGGAAGAATAGGAAAGCATCATTTCGGCGTCCTTGCTGCCGACGTTTTCAATGCGGTGGGGCGAATTGGCAGGCACTGTGAAAGCGTCCCCCGGCTGGAGTATGTTTGCTTCTTCGCCGACGAGAACGTTCACTTTTCCTCTGAACAGGTAGATCACCTCGTCCGCATTGGGGTGGCGGTGTTTTTTTCCGGCTTGTCCGTAAGTGGACTGGCCGGCAGTCAGGATCAACCGAGCGACCCCCACCGAGCTGCCTGACAGGGCCTGGTTCGCAACCCATACGAGCGATCCCCACTGGCCCGCAGTCTTCTCTTTTTCCGCCTCAGATGCCGGGATATGCGTGGCTTTCATGTTTCCCTCCACTTCGCCCTTCATAATCCTTAGGGAGCTAGGAGAATTATAACGCGCTCCCTCGTCAAATCTTGCAAATCGTCGGGCGTGACCTCTGGCGCATCTGCCGCCGCGCCAGCTACGAGCATCACGGCACAGAAATGAACCGAATTTTATTTTCAACTGCCTGACGGCATTCATCAAACGCTGCGCGAATGGAGATTGCCGAGCCATTCGGCGAGGCACCGCCGAGCGAGCGGCTCGAGCTGGGGCGCAAAGCGCTCCGTGTCCGAGCGGAGCGTGTTCACAGAGAGTCCCAGGACGCTGCTGATTTCACAAGCATGGCCGATCAGCCAGCGCTCGAAATTTTTAACTGACGCTTCGGGATGAAACTGAAATGCCATCACATTTGGGCCGTGCTTGAAAGCTTGATTCGGGCAGATCGCCGTGGAAGCCAGCAGTTCGGCGCCAGCAGGCAAATCGAAGGTATCGCCGTGCCAGTGCAACACAGGAGCCCCCTCGAGATGCCGTACAACGCTGTTTCTTCCCGCGTCGGTGAAGAGGAGCGGCGCCCAGCCGATCTCCTTCGCCGGACCTGGATAGACGCGCGCGCCCATGGCACGCGCGAAAAGTTGAGCGCCCAGGCAAATTCCCAGCATGGGGCGGCCTGCCGCCAGCCGGCGCTCCAGAATTGCCAGCTCGCGACTCAGAAATGGATACCTGTCCTCTTCATAGGCGCCGACCGGCGCGCCCAATACAATTAGCACGTCGGCGTCCTGAATTTCGTCCGACCACAGCTCGTTTACGCCCGCGTCGAAATAGCGGACCGCGTAGCCATGTTCACGCAGCGTGGGCTCGAACGTTCCCAAGTCCTCGAAATGAACGTGCCGGATTGCCGCAGCGGTGTTCATGTCATTGGAGAAAGCCGCTCCCTACATTCCCACGATCCGCCTGGATATCACCCGCGGCCAGAGACGCTGACACGATAGATCTGATACGGCGAAATCCATCGCGTATTTTTCACAGCCCTTATCCTGGCGATCACTTGGGAATCCTGTTCCTTACTCATGATGAGACGCGATGTGCCATCCCGTGAGCTTGCCTGGCGAAAGCGATGGCAAGAAGTCTGTGAAGCAATCCAAGAAACGTGATGAGCCAGGTGGCCAAGGCAACGTACACGAAACCGTGAACAATGAAAAGGAGGAACGGCAGGTTCGTGGCCTGGGATAGCCGGAAGGTGCACACGGTGTACATCCCGAGCGGAAACACCAATCCCCAATAGAGCGGGTCGTAAGTGAGTTTGAACCGCTTGTACCCGTGCCTCCAGATCCCCAGAATGACAAGCATGGGAATCCACCAGGTTGCTGTGGCCCAGAGGAAGACGGGAAAACCCTTCAGGAACGGGAGCATGTCCGCCAGGAAAGGTGCGGCCGGGGCGCGCAGGATCAAGAGCGCTCCCGCGAGCGTGGAGATAGCCATTGCACCCATGTTGATCCAATAAGGGGGCATGAGGTCTGAAGACGAGAAACTGAAGAACGTATAGCGGTAGAAAATCAGCGAAATCGTCCAAATGTACAGCATTCCCCCACAGAGCCATAAACACAAAGAGAGGAACAGGATTTGTTCTTGGCGACCGCCGAACATGGGTGAAAGCAGCGTGGCCAACTGGGAGACAGCCTCGGTGGCAACGACCGCGAGCAACCAACCGCCGCTGATTCCTTCGGCCAGGGAAGGCTTTTGCTCCTTCACCGTAAAGGCCGTGAAAACCGCATAGGTAAAGACCGCCCAAAGAAATGCGGCTACGAGCCATAGAATGAAGGCCAGGCGATACTTGCCGAAAACTATGACAATTTCCGAGCCCAGGACGGCCGTGCCGGCGGCGATGGTGAAAAATCCAGAGCCTCTGCTGTGATCGATCAAATCCTTAAAACATTCTTTTGGATAGAAGGCTATCCGGCCGAGCGTCAACAGCCAAAGTACCAGGAAGGCCAGTGCATTCAGCCAGGTAAGCGCCCTGGCAGCCACGGCCATCCCCTGAGTTTGGGCGGCGATGGCCACGATCCCAGTGGCCATTACGAGCGCAAAATAGGCCGGCTGAAGGGTCCGGATTTCCTGGGCGAAAGAAGTCGTACTTTTGCTCGTTTCTGGATTTGACTCATTTTTCATAAGTTGCGATTCGCCTTCAGTCCGTGTCATGGCTCGATTCTATTCATTATGCTTCCTTTTGTGCGCGATACCAGCGAACCACTTGCGGCCGCCGCCAGAGATAGGGATTCGGAGCAACTAGAATGTGGACCAGGCGGGTGAAGGGGGCAAGCCCGATGATCAGATAGGCCATCAGGATGTGTAGCTGCACGCCCCAGGGCATCATCGACACATATCCGAGATCGGGATTGAACCGGACCAGTGACCACAGATACGGCGAAATGGCCGCGGCAAACCACGCCGAACCCCAGGGATGAAAAGTCGCCACGTAAACGCCGCTGACGGATTGCACGAGAAGGAGAGAAAGCACGATCCAGTCAAAAACATTCGTGACTACGCGCACCTTGGAAAACGTCAGGCGCCGCACAATCGCTCCCACCAGGCCGACAACTGTTAAAAGACCGAAGATCAACGCGGTTATTTCCAGAATGTAGAGTCGAAGCGGCTGGCTGTCCCATCGCAGGATCTGGCGCGGCAAAAGAAACGCCACGATGTGCCCGGCCAGTACGGCCACGATTCCGTAGTGGAATGGGACGAGCCCCCAGAAGTGCATGCGGTTTTCCAGGAACTGTGATGACAGGCTCGAATAGGTGTACGGCGCTTTTCGATAGCGCAGAATCGAGCCCAGAAAGAAAATCAAAATCGCTGCGTATGGGAAAAAAATAAAACAAAGTTGATTGTGGAATGGGAAAGCACTCATCGGGTTCGTCTCCATTCACTGCAGGATCGGAAGTTCCGGCTTCCGGATCGGCATTCTTGCCGGGTCATATGGAAATTGGCTGCGAAGCCGCAGGAAAGCCGATTCGAGCAAGGCGGCGAAGGCGTTACGGCCCTCCCTCCAACCGGTACGCATTTTGTCGAGGGCCGGGAGCACGTACCCGCCCGCGAATTCGGCTGCTTCCTCTGGCTCCAAACGCGCCAAGAGGAGGAGCGCGTGAGAAAGATGGTCGGGAAGCTCGCCGGATTCCCGAAGACCGTACTCGCGCAATTGTTCTCGCATCTTCACCAGGAATTCGCCGCGCTGGTAATCTTCCCCGTACAGTTGCCAGCCTATCTCCAGCGTGCACATGGGATTCAGATCGAATGTGCAGGTGAAGAGTTCCCGCAGGTCATCCGCACTTAGACCCCGGATCGGCGCACAAAACTCCTCGAACGCCGCGGAAGCCTCGGAGCGCTCGCCATGCAGTGCCGTCAGGCACTGTTCGGCGTTCGCGCCATAGTCTTCTCCCGGATATTCGAAAAGCATTGCCAATCGCTCGTAAATTGATTTGTCGCTCATCACGTCCCCCGGTGGGGCCCGGAAACGAAGCCAAAACCGGCGCCCTGCTTGTGCTCCAGCGGGTCCTCCATCATCATGATCGCCTCCTCGCGATGCATGGGTGGAATGACGAAACGTTCGTCGAAAGTGCAAAGCGAAGTCAGTCGATAGATCGCCTCGGCCTGCTCGGGAGAGCAATCCGCCTCGCGCAGCATTCGTTCCGCCGTGGCCAATTCGACATCGCCCACCGTCACCGCGCGGCGATACCATCGCACCGCTTTCTGCTTGTGAAGCGCGTAGCGCACAAACTCTTCATGCCCCGCGCCGAAAAGGTTTGCCAGGAACTTTAGCGGCACGCGGGATTCGTCGATGTCGTGAAACAGATTGTCCGAGACGTGGTGGATGGTTCCCTCGGCTACATTGGACACCACTGGTGACATGGGAGGAACATAAAACAGCATTGGCATGGTCCGGTATTCGATGTGAGGCGGTAGGGCAATTTTCCAGACCTTCACGAACTGATACACCGGCGAGCGCTGCGCCGCCTCGATCACCGATTCGTGTATTCCGTCTTTCCGCGCCGCGGTCATGACCTCGGGATCGTTCGGGTCCAGCACCAGGGAACGTTGCGCTTCGACGAGTTCTTCCTCCGGCAGCGATGCCATTTCCTCAATTTTCGAGGCATCGTAGAGCATCACTCCCAGGTACCGGATGCGGCCCACGCAAGAATGGAAACACGCGGGCGCCTGACCGGTCTCCAGTCGCGGGTAGCAGAGAATGCATTTTTCGGATTTCCCGGTATTCCAGTTGTAGAACATCTTCTTGTACGGGCAGGCTGCAACACACATCCGCCAGCCACGGCAACGATTCTGATCCACGAGCACAATGCCGTCCTCTCCTCGTTTGTAGAGCGCGCCTGAAGGGCACGACGCCACGCAGGACGGGTTCAGACAATGGTTGCAGATGCGGGGAAAGTAAAAAAATACGAGCTGCTCGACAGCGGAAAGTTGCGCGCGCTGATCCGGCGTCAGGCCCTTCAGGTTGGGATCGTTTTCCGCGTAGACGGGCGACCCGCCGAGGTCGTCATCCCAGTTGGGACCGGCTTCGATCTGTACGAGTTCTCCGGTGACCATCGAGATCGGGCGAGCGGTGGGCTGGTCAGAGCCTTCCGGCGCGTTGAACAGATGCTGAAAATCGTAGGTCCAGGGCTCGTAGTAATCGTCCATGGTGGGCATGCTGGGGTTGTGATAGATGTTGAAAATTGTCTTAGTCTTGCTTGTGGAGCGAAGTTGGAGCTTTCCATTGTTGACTTCCCAGCCTCCATGGTAATTTTCCTGATCTTCCCATTTCGTGGGGAAACCGGTGCCCGGCTTTGTCTCGACGTTGTTCCACCACATGTATTCGGTCCCGCGCCGGTCTGTCCACAGATTCTTGCAGGCAATGCTGCAGGTATGACAGCCAATACATTTATCGAGATGGAAGACCATCGAAACTTGCGATCGCACATTCATGGCGGCGCTCCTTACCATTTGAGTTCCGGCAGCTTTCGCACATAGACGTGCGTATCCCGGTTGCCCCCGGTCGGGCCCCAATAGTTCAAGTGGTATGTGAACTGGCCGTAACCTCCGACCATGAGGTTGGGTTTCAGGCGCACGCGCGTCAGGCTGTTGTGGCCGCCGGCGCGGCGGTTGTTCCGTAGTGGCGAAGTCGGAACGGAGAGCGTCCGCTCCGGAGAGTGATACTGGATGCAAATACCGCGGGGAATACGCGCGCTGACCACGGCCCGCGTCACGACTACGCCATTATCGTTGTGCACTTCGACCCAGTCGTTGTCGTTGATCTTGATGTCGGTGGCATCTTTGTCGTTCATCCACAACGGCTCAATGCCGCGCGACAACGTTGTCATGCGGTGGTTGTCTCCGAACGTCGAGTGAATGTGCCACTTCCCGTGTGGCGTGAGGTAATTGAGCGTCAGTGTCGGGCCTACTTCGCGACTCAAGCGTATATCGGCGTATTCCACCGGCAGAGGCTTCGGTTTGAAGGTGGGCAGGTGCTCTCCGAATTGGATGTAGCCAAGGTGGTCGAGGTAGAAGTGCTGCCGCCCGGTCAGCGTGCGCCAGGGCACAAGACCTTAGACGTTGTAAGTGAAAGGCGCATAACAGCGGCCGTTCTCCGTCAGCCCCGACCACATCGGGCTGTTGATCAGCCTTTGCAGCCGAGCTTGCAATCCTTTATAACTGACTCGAACGCTGCGGTTTTTCTCCCCGAAGTGCGCGAGCGGCAATCCGACCTTCTCTTCCATTTCCCGATAGGATCGGTAGGCCAGTTCGCCATTCGTGACCGTCGCGAACTGCAGGATGAGATTGCAAACATCCTCGTCGTTCTCGAGTGAGGGATATCGCTCGCCGTTCCACATTGATGTGTTCTGATTCTTCACGGCATCGTCATAAAAGTCCTCGCATGCATAATGCGTCCCATGTGTCCCCAATCCCTGCGAACGGACTTGCGGCCCGAAGGAGATGTATTGGTTGTAGAGATTGGCATAATCGCGCGCGACCAGCTTCCATCCAGGCATCGTTTTGCCGGGGATCGCTTCCACTTCGCCGCGCTTCCAATCGCGCAGGTCGGGCTGCGCCATCTCCGCCGGCGTATCGTGCGCCAGCGGCGTGGCCACCAGGTCCCAGACCGGCGCGGGGAAATACGGCGTGGCAAGCTTGGAAAATTCCTTTGCCAGCTCGCCGAAAATTTGCCAGTCGCTTTTCGATTCCCAGCACGGCGGCACAGCCTTTGAGAGAGGGTGGATGAAGCTATGCATGTCAGTGGTGTTTAAGTCCGCCTTCTCGTACCAGGTGGCGGCGGGCAGCACGATATCGGAGTAAAGCGCGGAAGTGTCCATCCGGAAGTTCAAATCAACAATGAGGTCCATCTTTCCCTGCGGTGCCGGATCCCGCCAGACGACTTCCTTCACCGCATCTTTGGCGATATCGGTGGCGATGGCGTTGGTATGAGTTCCGAGATAGTGCTTGAGAAAATACTCGTGCCCCTTGGCGCTGGCCAAGAGCGCGTTGCCTCGCCACATGAACCACACACGAGGCCAGTTTTCCGGAGCGTCCGGATCTTCGACGGCGAATTTCAACTCGCCGCTCTTCAGTTTTTGGGTCGCGTAATCGCCGACTTCCTCCGGTGTTCTCGCGCCGGACTGTTCGGCTTCGCGGACCATGTCGAGGGGGTTGCGATTGAACTGCGGATAAAACGGCAACCATCCGCTGCGCACGGCCCGCACCTGCATATCCATGGTGTGGCCCGAGGCCAGCGAATCCGGACCCTGATCGGAGGGAACCGTATGGTAGTCCGTGAAATTCTTCTCGTAGCGCCACTGATCGGAATGTACATAGTGCCAGCTCGGCGCATTTTGCAACCGGGACGCGGGCATCCAGTCGCGCGCGAACGCGATCGATGACCAGGACTCCATCGGAGCCAGTTTTTCCTGTCCTGTGTAGTGTGCCAGCCCGCCGCCATTGACGCCGACGCAACCGCAAAACATCAACGCGTGAATCGCGGCGCGATACATCAGGTTGCCGTGATACCAGTGGTTGATCCCCGCGCCAATGATGACCAAGCACTTGCCCTTCGTGAGATTCGCGGTGTTACCCCACTCGCGCGCGAAGCGAATCAGCACGTCGCGACCCATGCCGGTGAATTTTTCCGACCACGCCGGCGTATAAGGTGCATCGGCATCGTCATAATTTTTTGGGTACTGGCCCGGCAGGCCACGGTCAACCCCATACTGCGCCATCAGCAGGTCGTAGGCGGTCGTAACGACTGCGGTTCCTCCATCCGCCGTCTTCACCTTGCGGATCGGGACGCCGCGCAACAACGCCCGGCCCTCGGCGAAATCATCGAAGCGAGCCTGCACGATTCCGTCATTTTCAGTCAAAAAACTGAGTGTCGGATCAATTTTGGAACCATCAATGCCTTCTTTCAATTCTAGATTCCATTTGCCTTTTTCTTTTCCCCAGCGGAAGCCAACGCTGCCCATGGGCATCTTTGGCCGGCCCTCGATCGCATCCCACATCAGAAATTTCCAGTCGCCGTTTTCGATGCTCTTGTAATCCGCCAGCCGGTTGGCCCGAAGCAACTGTCCGGGCTTGTAGCCGCCTTCGGTCTCGTGCAATTCCACCAGGTACGGCGCGTCGGTGTATTTCTTTGTGTAGTCGATGAAGTAGGGCACCTGCTTGTCGTGATGAAATTCCTTGAGCAGGACATGATTGACAGCCATCCACCAGGCGCCGTCCTGCCCGGCATTCACTCGAACCCATTCATCGGCGTATTTTGATACCTGGCTGAAATCGGGCGAGAAAACCCACATCTTGCTGCCGTTGTGCCGGGCTTCAGCGGCGAAATGACAGTCCGGCGTGCGCGTCATGTTGAGGTTGGAACCCATGACCGCGAGCAGTTTTGCATTGTACCAATCGGCCGATTCGTGGACGTCGGTCTGCTCTCCCCATGTTTCTGGAGATGCGGGAGGAAGATCGCTGTACCAGTCGTAGAACGAAAGAGAAACGCCACCCATCAATTGCAGGAAGCGCGCCCCGGCAGCGTAACTGATCATGGACATCGCCGGAATCGGCGAGAAACCCGCCACGCGATCCGGCCCGTGTTGGCGAACCGTGTAAACACAGCTCGCCGCGATCAGTTCCCGCACCGTGTCCCAATCGGCCCGCCGGAATCCGCCTTTGCCACGCGCGCGTTGCCACCGCTGCCGAGCCTCGGGGTTTTCAACCAACGATTGCCACGCCTGGACCGGATCTTCGAACTTGGTGCGCGCCTGTTTCCACAAGTCCAGAAGCGCGCCGCG
>Ga0187825_10000108_pt1 | contig 14756 bp, 11 predicted proteins | sample NC_wetland_sal_i_11_FD_132421 | JGI IMG/M metagenome (GOLD analysis project Ga0187825, IMG submission 132421) | Wetland sediment microbial communities from Neuse River Estuary, North Carolina, USA - SourceSoil_5 | ecosystem: Environmental > Aquatic > Freshwater > Wetlands > Sediment | place... | reverse complement strand
TACGAATGGCAACGCAGCGGCGGAGGCAAGCAGCCATTTTGTTTTGAAGTTGGAGAGGCAGAGATATTTACTTTTGCCGGCCTTTGGGATAGCTGGCGGGGGCCGGATGGGCAAGCCATCGAAAGCTGTACGATCCTGACCACGACGCCCAATGATCTGCTGGCCGACGTGCATGACCGGATGCCGGTCATCCTTGGCCCCGAGCACCGTGATCGTTGGCTGGACCCGTCATTGCAAGACGCCCCGGGGGTTGTAGCTATGCTCAAGCCTTTCGCCTCGAATCTCATGAGGCGATACCCGGTGAGCAAGCGGGTCAACGGGGTGGCTAACGAGGGCCCCGAATGTTCAGCCCCGGTTGATTTGCCAGTGGCGCCCGCCACGCTCTTCGACTGACGGCAGGGTTCGCCGAGCCGCCAGCGGGCGGTCTCGGCCGCATTATGGTTTGCGAGTGTCCGGCGTGTAGTGAGCCTGCAGGTACTTGATGATGAGTGCGGCGGGCGCATCGGGGATGGGAGCGCCAAAGGCCTTGCGCATCTTGGTCACCTCGGCTTCCCAGGTGGCCGCGGGCAGCGGCGGCTGCATCGTGATGTAGCGGGTGCTGTGGCACAGGCTGCAGAAACCCTCGGTTTCGGCGCGGCCTTCTCCTTCCGCCATCTGCGGCGGATAGAGAGGATAGGCGGGAACCTGGTAGACGGAATCCTCAGACAATACGGCCGGAGGGGCCTGCTGGAGCTGGCCAAGCGTGCCGGGCTCGTAGTTTCCCTGGTCCACCTGGGCGAGCAGCAGTCCCGCGGCCAGTCCAAGCATGATCGAGCCGCCGAGAAGTAAAGTAACGTAACGTTTCAGCGATCGCACGGGGATACCTCCTCTCACTCAGCGGCGCCGACGAAATAGTCCTGGCGCTCGATTCGGTTCCAGAGATAGCCGCCGGGATTCCACACCGGCTGGTCGGGTTGCGTGTTTCCCTTACCGTCGGAGGCGCGGGCCGCCAGGGTGTGGCGGCCGGGTATCTTTGGCGTCCAGGTAAATTCCCAGGTCCGGAAGGAATAGGCGCCGAAGTCTTCGCCGAGCCGCGCGGGTTGCCAGGTTTTCAGCCCGTCAGACGAGACTTCCACCTGGGTCACGCCGCCATAGCCGCTGAAGGCGATGCCGCGTACCTGTACCGGCATGCCCGCGGGAATCTTGGCATCGCCGTCGGGTGAGATAAGAAACGAGCGTACCGGCATGCGATTGACCGGAATTGTCTTCACGCTCCCCGCCTTTACCTCATCCGGAGTGGTATTCCCGCGCGGCGTGTCCGGCACGCGATAGGCAGTCTTCATCCAGAAATTGTCGTCCGCCTTGTCCAGGACGCGGATCCAGGTCAGGCATTTCATCCAGTAGGTAGCGAAATAGCCAGGCACAACCAGGCGGACGGGAAATCCGTTGAGCATGGGCAGCGGCTCGCCGTTCATCGCGTAGGCCACAATGCACTCGTCGAGCACAGGGTTCGACAAATCGAGCGACTTCATGAAGAAGTGAGAGCCGTAGCCTTCGGGTCCCCCACCGCTCTCCAGTCCCTGAAACTGGACCTGCGGCGACCCGGTTTTCGGACCGGCGGCGTGCAGCAGTTCGCGCAACCGAACGCCCGTCCAGCGGGCGTTGCCCATGGCGCCATTGCCCCACTGACCTCCGGGAACGCGCGGCTGCAGGCGGCTCCGGCTGTTGCCTGAGCACTGGTTCACGGCGGCAATGCTTTCGGCCGGAAATTTGCGGACCAGATCGGCCAGGCTGTACGAAATCGGGTGGGCAACGTTGCCCTCGATATGCAGCCGCCAACTTTTCAAATCGACAGCGTTAGGAATGCCTTCCAGGTGCCAGCGAACATAGAACGCGTGATTGGGAGTGAAGGCCGTCTGGAAGTACGACCGCGGCGTTTCCAGCTGAACCCCACGGTCGGTGAGCAGAAGCAGAGACGCTTTCTGCGGCTCCGAGACCCAGGGTCCCACTGAATTCCAGTAGGGACTTGCCCCAGGACCAGTAAATGCAGGCAAGCCAGCGGCTTCCTGTCCGGCCGCCGAGCGCGGCGCCACATCCCCGAGCGCCAGGGTCCCTCCTGCTGCGCCTAAAAGCCTGAGTAGAGAGCGACGAGAAAAAAGAAAACGATTTGCTGGGGTACGGATATCCATCGAAGAACCCCATCATGAAGTTGGTAGTCGGTAGATCGAGCGAATTATACAAGCCCGCTGTCGGATGGTGCCCGGGGACGGAATCGAACCGTCACGACTCTTTCGAGTCTCGGGATTTTAAGTCCCGTGCGTCTGCCAGTTTCGCCACCCGGGCGGGCCAAGGAAGTGATTGAAAATACTATAACAGTTGCCTGTTGCGGGTCCGTGTTGGCGGCCGCGCTCTAATCGGAAGGAGTAAACGAAAATGACGACACGAAGAGGTACGTGGGCTTCTCGGGAGTGGCGACTCCGCCAAACGAAGTGGCGTTTGTGCCCCAGAGATTGATCAGCACGGCCGCGGGCGCGGAGGGAACGTGTTCGGTATGCGTCGAAACCAGCGTCCCGTCAAGGTAGAACTCGATCTTCCCCGGATTCCAGGCAAACTTGTAGTCGTGAAAGCCATCCTGGGCGCCGGGAACCGCGGTAGAACTGCTCTGGCTGTGCGCAGTCGTCGAATAATTGGTCATTTCAAGCGTCGAGGGAGACTGTCCCTGATACTCGAAATCAATTTCCGTCTCGCTGTCATTGATAAAAGTAAATACATCGGTGACCGTGCCTGAGACCGCCGAGCCGGCGCCGTCGGGTGTGGCCGAGGTCGATGCGGCCCGCGCCCTCCACACGTAAGTTCCGTACCCGAATAGTTTTCGCGAGCGGATCTCCGCTCCGGTTGAGATGGCCAGGCCGCCGGCCAGGCTCTGCGTCAGCTTGAGCCGCAGCATGCCGGTCGAAAGGTCGACGTGATCAGCGCTGAGGGTGCCCGTGTTCACTCCGGCGATGTTCCCGGGAGCCTTTCCGGTGTCGATGAACCATTTGGTTTTGTCCAGCGATCCGCCGGAAAAAGTTTCCTGGAAGGTAGGGGCGGCGACTCCCTCATGGTTGCCAATTGGAACCGGGCTCTGCGCCAGCGTGGCCGCGCCGAGAAATAATACAAGAGGAAGAACGTGTCGCAACATCTTCGTCATAGGAAAGCCTGGGAACCAGGGGTGGCTCAAATTCGAAGCCATCCCTTTACAACGGCGTCTTGCTGAGGGACTTCAGTCCTGGCGCCGCATCGGCGCAAAAGCCGGGGCGAGCCGTGTCTGCTTCACGCCGGATCCTTCACGGCCTGAAGGCCGTGCAGGATGACGCCTTGATAAGAGGGAAATTCGAACCGAGCCATTTACCGGGAAACCAATTACAGATTTGGCGGATACAAAACAAAACGTCCCAGACTCGGTTGAGTCGTGGGACGCTCGTCGAACAAGCCCTCCCCCGAAAGATTGTTCAATAACATCGTACCGGCAGATGGGCGGCGCGGGAATAGCCCGAATGGGCTACCGGCGCCTCTCTACCGGTCTCTTTGGTAACCAATTCGGTGGTTACTTCAATGAAATAACTCTCCTGGTAACGTTGTAGCCCTCGATTCGCAAGGCCGGCGCAGGGGCGGACCGGGCCAACCTGGCGCTATCGAAACGCGCCACGATCGTCCGAGTCTCGTGCGGGAAGACTGTGATGTAGTTGTCGTCGTATGTAATTGGAAGAATCTCGTTCCCGTCCGCTCCCTGGGTCACTTCCGCCCGCACAAAGAAGGCCACCCGGTTGGCGGGATTCGCCAGCGTTATGGTCACCTGTTTTTGGCCGTTTGCGTCGGAGATTTCGGCCGATACGTCCAGGTCGCTACGGGGCATGGTGTTCAGCGCTGACAGGTCCGCCCATTGGGACAGGTTGGTCTTGAACTGTTCGTCGTTCTTCGGGCTGCCCAGGTCGTCGTCGGTGGAGGATTCCCAATACACATTCTCCGCCAGCACTTGATCGGTTGCAGTCATCAGCACGGCGCGCACCAGGTGGGTGGAGGCAAGGTTCGGAACCCGGGGCACGGTCATGGCTTCACTCGAGGTATGCGGAGCGATGCTGAAGCCGCTGATCTCGGTGAAGTACTGCCGTTTCCCCTCGAGGCTGAAGAATTCCACCGCTACTTTCAGATGGCTGCGCGCCTCGGGAGTCTGGTTGACCACGTACACCCTGGCCTTACTGCGGTCTCCGGTGGCGTAGTAGTCCCAAACCACGTTGACCGGGCGTAGACCTTTTTTGGCGCCGAAGTATCCTCCCCCTGGCTTGAAGTAGTCATCAAACAAATGTCCGAAAAATGATGGCCAGGGATTATTCATCATCCAGTGGATCATCATCTTGCGATCGGCCCAGTGGCTGGCATAGGTCTCATACTGCGCGCGCACGTCCTCGTAGTGGGCGAGCTGCGCCTTGCGGGAGAATTCCTCGGCGCTGGTGGAGGGCCCATACCGTTTGTCGATCACACGCTGGACATTTGCCAGCGTGTTGTTGCCCTCGTTGGCGCCGGAGTGAAAGTACCAGTACTCGTTGATCGGCCATAATTTGTCGGCCGGAATAAATTTCTTCAGGCTTTCGAGCGGGGGAATGGTCTCGTTGTCCCCCTCTTCCGCCGACGAGCCTCGCGCCGGGCCGTACTGATCGCTGAACCAGTAATAAGGTGGGCGCCATACGTACGGACCCGCCATGTGGATGCCGCTCCAGGCACGGTTCACGTGCGAGACGGTATCGACCACCGCATTCTGCCAATGTTCCTCTTGCAAAATCTCGTGATAGTCGTTCAACACCGGGTCAGGCGGCAACCCGTCGCTTCCATTGGCCCAGATCACCACCGAAGGATGTGATCGCAGCTCACGAATGCGCGCCCGCAGACTGGCCCGTGCCACCCATTGGTCCTCGGCATTCCACAGGTCCCAATGTTCCCACTGCGCGCAGCACATGAATCCCAGCATGACCGGCATGCCTTCGTGGTCCGCCCGTTCGATCATGGTGCCGTCGGCAATCTTCAATTCCCAGCGCAGCAGGTTCAGGCCGAGATCCTTGGCGTAGCGCATGATGTTCGCGTCCCGCTCCGGGTCGTTCCGGAAGAGCAGGTCGGGCGAGTACACGCCGCCGCGGATCAGGTAATCGCGGCCATTGATCTTCAGGTAGAAGTTGCCGCCGGTGCCGATGCCGGGAAAGCTGTTGTCCGAATCGCGGGCCTGCGTAATCTTGCGAATGCCGAAATCGATCGCCTGGGAATCCGACTTCTCAGACTTGTCCTCCGCTTTGAAGTCGAGTTTGAGATGGTAGAGCTTCGCCTCTCCCCACTGGTAAGGCCACCACAGATCGGGATCCTGTACGGTAAGCTGAGCGTATTCTGCCGGCGTGAACGCGACCTCTTCAGTCTGGTTTCGCAACAACCGGACATTCTGATGGAACTTGATCGTTTCCTTCCCGGGACGTGAAATCTCTCCGTCCAAGGTGCCCGACACTGGTTGAGCGGTGTGGTTGCTCAGGTCACAGTATACGGTCAGAGCGGCCGGGCTGGTGGCTGGAAGAGGGAGATCGGTGGCTACGTAGGGATTTCGTATGGTCACCGCGCCCGTGCTGCTGAGAAACACCCGCTTCCATATGCCCGCGTTCCGGTCGGGGACGAAGGGGATATCCAGATGCTTCTGGGGATCGTGGTAGCCCAGGTATTTCCAGTTGATCCAGTCCAGCCAGCTATCGCCCAGTTCGATTCCGTTCTCTCCCTCGAGGCTTTGCTCGGGAGTAACTTTCACCGCCAGGACATTGGGCCCGCCGGGCACGATGAATTCGGTCACATTGAGTTCGAACTCGTCGTACATGCCGACCACCGTCGCGCGATTCGCCACCTGGTGTCCGTTCAGCCAGATATCGGCCCGGTAATTGATCCCTTTGAAGATCAGAGAGTAGACGTCACGGCCGGGTGGGGCGGTGAAGGAGGTTCGATACCACCAGTCCTGCTTCCAGAGATCTCCCGGAGTCGCAAGGTTCATGCCGAAGTACAGGTCTCTGTAGACGCCGTTTTCCTGCAAGATTTGCAAAACAGTCGCGGGCATGTGCTGCGCCGCGTACCAGTGGGAAGCATCAAAGGCGGGTTGTGACACCAGTGAATCGTCGACGCTGACGTTCTTCGCGGACGTCATTTTCCATCCGCTGCCCAGTTCCGTGAGGTTGGGAGATTGTTGGGCGACCGATGTTGTCGAAAGAACGACCGCGAACAACAGAGACACTGCCACGGTCAGGCGCGCCAGATGGCATCTCATGAGCAGACCACCATTCTATAAAACGCCGTCTTCTAGAACGACAATTTCAGCGCCAGCTGGATCTGGCGCGGGTCGCGGGCCCCGGTCAGGAATCCGAACTGCGGCGTGCCAAACGTAGTCGTGTTGATCGAGTTCTGCGGCCCCGACTTGGCAAACTGAAGGTTGGGATGATTGAACACGTTGAAGAATTCGGCACGAAATTCCAGCTTGGTGCGCTCGGTGATGGGGAAGTTTTTGAACAGCGAGAAATCCCAGGTCTGGTAGCCCGGTCCCTGCACGCTGTTGCGGCTGACATTACCGAACGATCCTGATGGGGGATCGGCAAACGCGCAGGTGTTGAAGAAGGTATTGGGCACACAAGGTGTGGCGCGTGGATCGCCGATCAGGTCGGGCCGCTGCTGGCCGTCTGAGTTCGCGACGCCGTTATCGTCCAGGATAGTGAACCAGTTGCCGCTTGAGACCGAAGTGATCCCGCCAATCTGCCACCCGCCGACGACCTGGTTAAGCACGCCGCTGGCATCGCCCAGCATGCGCTTGTCGTGGCCGATCGGCAACTCGTAGAGGTAGCTGAAGACAAAGCGATGGCGGACGTCGAAATCCGAGTTGCCATATTCCTGCGAAGGATCTTTGAAATAGCGGAAGTCGCCGCCGTTTTGCGCCCCCAGGTCGGCGTTCGACGCAATGTCCAGCGCGTGCGCCCAGGTGTAAGACGCCAGGAAGGTGAGTCCGTGAGAGAAACGCTTCTCGACCCGGGTCTGCAGCGAGTTGTAATTGGAGAATCCCGCCGAACGGAACCAGCCGATGAAGCCATCAAGCTGGGGCAGGGGACGCCGGGGCGCAAAAGGCAGATTAGGATCCGCGTTCGGCGCAGCCTGATTGCCGTTCAAATAAATGTATTGCTTCAAGCCACGCGATCCCGCATAAGTGACTTCAAACACCGTGTTCGATGGTAACTCATACTGCGTCGACAGGTGCCACTGTTGCATGTAGGGCGTGACCAGCTTGGGGTCGAGCGAAAAGAAAAGCGGCGGCGGCTCGGGGTCGGTCAGAGAGTTTGCCGGGAAGCCGCTCGAAAGCGTCGGGATGCCCGGCAGGGAACAGTCCACCGTTGCCGGATTGGCTGAAGCCGCGCCGCAGGGCTGGTTGAAATTCTTGCTGACGAAGAACGGCGGATTGAATCCCATGCTCGGATTGGAATACGGCCCCGCCTCGTCGCCGCCATAGAAGATGCCATAACCCGCGCGCACAACCACCTTCTCACTCAATTTGTAGGCCAGGCCGATGCGAGGAGCAAAATTGTTGATGTCAGGCGAGATCAGGCCCGGAGTCGCCGTGGCTTGCACCGGAACGATCGCGGCCAGCTGCGGCGTCAGTTGCGCGGTCACTCCCTTGGGCACGATCAAGGCCCCGGTTGAAAGATCAAAAGTGCCGAGCTCGTTGTTCCGCTCCTTGATGGTGGTAAACAGTTCGTAGCGCACACCCAGGTTCAGAGTGAGTTTCGGGGTGACCTTCCAGTCGTCCTGCGCGTAGAAGGCGTACACCTGATGGTGATAGTCGATGTTGTGCAGATTGTTGATGCTGCCGCCATCGCTCAATCCCACCAGAAAAGATGCGAATCCCGACCCGCCGCTGAAGGGAACCGCGGGGTTGTCGGTGAATCCAGGGCCGAAGTCGAGTGTGCCGCGAGGCGCGGCCGGCTGAAAAATCGTGAACTCTTCAGAACGGATGTCGGTACCGAATTTCAATGAGTGACTGCCCCGCACCCAGGTCAGGTTTTCCGAAAGGCCGTAAGTGTTCTGCACTTCGTGCGAGGGCAGAAATGTGGGGCTGCCAATCTGGTTGATGTCGTTAAACGTCAGTTGCGGCAAACCGCCGTTTCCGGGCACGTTGGGAATGCCGGGGAAGCCGCCGGGAAAATTCAGCAGTTCTTCACTGGTCTTGTCGGCGTTGATCTGCTGGCGCTGCGAGTTGACCCGGTTGTAGCCCAGCCGGAATTCGTTGGTCAGGTTGCTGCGGAACAGGTGGGTCCAGCTGGTGGCGAAGCTGCGATAGGCATTGTCTTCCACGCCGCTGAAGAACCCGCCGCCATCGCCTCCCGTGTTGTCGAAGGGCCCGGGAATCAGGCTGGGCTGGTCTTCATAGCTGAAGCGAAAGAAGGCATAGTCTTTTTCGGTGTATTTCTGGTCAATGCGAACGTCGAAATTGTTGCGGGTTTCGCTGCGTACCGGGTTCGAAAGAAAGTTGAACCCGTTTCCGTTGACGTTGGGGGAGGGGTAAAGTTTTGCAATTGCCAGCGAGAGCGGATCCAGCTGTCCCATCGGAATGATGTTCGTAGGGTTGCCGGCGCCATCATATCCTCCAAACGGGACCCCGCACAGCCCGCTGGCATACAGGCCGCTGGCCTGAGTTTGGCGCGCGTTAAAGATTTCCCCGGCATAGGTGGGATGCCCGGCGCAGTCCAGCGCGGGAATCATGGTCACCTGGTCGGCGGCCAGAGCCTGTTGCGGGCTGGTTAAATCCAGTTGTGAGGAAAAATTCCCCCCTTTCTGGTCTTTGGTAGGAACAAAGGAAGTCAGGGTCTGCGCCTGCCGGATCCGCAATCCTTCGTAGTCGGCGAAGAAGAACGTGCGGTTGCGCACAATCGGTCCGCCAATCGTGAACCCAAACTGGTTTTGCTTGTAAGGCGCAATCGGACTATTGGGATCGTCAAAGAAATTCTTGGCATCCAGTTTCTCGTTGCGCAGGAATTCGTACGCGCTGCCATGAAACTGGTTGGTGCCGGACTTGATCGTGGCATTGATGATGGCGCCATTTCCCCGGCCGAATTCGGCGCTATAAGCGTTGGTCTGGACCTTGAATTCCTCGATCGCCTCCACGGAAGGTTGAATCACGTAATTCGTTTCATTCAACAAATCAGGCAGGTTGGAGTTGTTGTCCACGCCATCCAGCAGAAAATTATTCTGCAGCGACCGCGCTCCATTGGCGGAAAACCCGAACCCGCCTTCGTCCCGGGCGCCGGGCTCGCTGGGGGACGTCCCCGCGGTCAATAGCGCCAGCTGGGCGAAGTTGCGGCCGTTGAGCGGGAGGTTCGCCATGCGCTTGTTGTCCACGACCTGGCCCAGTTCGGATGTCTCCGTCTCCAGCAGGGGCGTGGCGGCGGTCACTTCGACGGATTCCGAGATCTGGCCGACCTGCAGCGTGATACTCAGAGCGATCCGCTGCTGCACATCCAGGTCCACCGGTGGCGTGACCGCCTTCTTGAACCCGGGATGCTCCACCGCGACCGTATAACGACCCACGCGAAGCGGGCCGGCCACGAACTCACCCGAGTCGTTGGTGGTGGTCTCCAGCTGAATGTTCCGCTCGACGTCGGTCACGACGACCTTGGCGCTGGCCACAATCGCGCCGGTCTGGTCTTTGACGGTTCCCACAATGTTGCCCGTGTCTTTCTGCGCCCAAACGGAGGCCGAAGAAGCAATGCAGACCAGGGCAAGAAGAAAAACTCGAACTCGGAAATCGGCCAGGTTCAGCATGGCAATCCTCCTTGGAACTCGATCCCTCACCTCCGCCGCCGCGTAAAGCGGTTTCACCGGGGCTGTGGGATGACCTGTGGTGAATGGTTACGAACGCTTACTTTTACTTTCGATCTGTGTTCATTGTCAAGCGAAAAGTCCGGTTCTTGCCCCCGCAAAACACAAATGCGGAGAATTCAAAGCTTTGCTGCAAGCCGTGAAATCAGAATGCCGACAGCCTGAACTCGCCTCCGCAGCGGCTAGCGAACGCGGGACGGGCGGAGACACGCCCGGCGGAGCAAGAAAGGAAAGCAATCGAAAGGCCGCCTTCTCACGAGGGAGCAGGCTGAGGCTGTTGCGCCGCCTCGTCATCCAGAACCACAACCCGGCTCAAATGGCGCGGGTGGTCGGGGTCCAGGCCTCTTTTCAATCCGGTATAGAGGCCAGTGAGCTGGCCGGCAAAAACATACGGTGCGAGCCGCGCCAGTTCAGGCAGTTCGAAATCAAACTCAATCAGCAGATCGGACGCGGCCCGCGCCCGCGGATCGGCCCGGTTGGTCACCGTCAGCGTCGTTCCTCCCAGCCCCTTGATCTCCTGCAGGACTTCACACTCGGCCTCGTAACCCTTTTCGGAGAGCAGGAATATTATCAGCGTCTCCGGTCCCACGATCGCCTTGGGTCCATGACGAAATTCCAAAGTGTGAAAATTCTGTGCGTACGACACTGACATCTCATTGACCTTGAGCGCAGTCTCGCAGGCCAGACCGTAGAAAGGGCCCTGGCCCAGGCAGACGTAGTCGGCGTACGGCCGCACCCCAGCAAATTCCCGCACTCGCGGATGCAGGCTGTCCATGGCCTTCTGCGCCAGTCCGGGCAAGTCGCTGAGCGATTTCAAGAGGGAGGAATCTTCGGCCTGACAGGCCGCCAGATATTGCAGGCCGATCAGCATGGACGTAAACGAGCGTGTCATTACCGTGCTCTGCTCATCGCAGGGCAGCAGCGGCAGGGTAGCAGTGGCGACCTGCTCGAGCGGTTGATCCGGCGTGCCGGTCACAGCCAGAACGCGGATGTTCTTTTCGCGCTCGAGCAATTGCGCCGCCCGCACTGCTTCTGAGGTACGGCCGGAGCGGGAAATAACCACGGCTGCAATATTTCCCGAGCCCGCCAGCACAATTTCGGGAAACAGTAATAACTCGGAAGCTGGAATCGCCCGGGCCCGCATCCGCGTAATGCTGCTCCAGGCCGCCGCCGCCGAGAGCGCAATGTAGTAGCTCGATCCGCATCCCACGAACAACCATTCGCTTGCGGACCGGAAAGGCTGCCGTAGGTCCGCCAGCGATCCTTCGCGCTGCAATGCATCCACACAGCGGCCCCAGAACTGAGGCTGTGACAGAATTTCAGCCAGGGAATGGGAACCTGGAACCGGGGCCGGCGTGGATGCCTCAAACTTTCGCCGCTCAGACAAGCATCACCTCGACCCCGATCTTCCTTAACGCCTTCAGGTCGGACTTGGGAACTCCGTGGTCCGTGATGATTTCGTGCAAAGCCGAGGGTGGAATGATCAGAGACAAACTCCTGCGCCCAAACTTGCTCGAATCGCACACCGCTACCGTGCGCTTCGCAACTTCAACCATGACCCGGTTCACTTTGGCTTCGAGAAGATTGGGCGTGCTCAGCCCGTAGTGGACATCGAAACCGTCCACTCCCAGAAACAGAATATCGGCATTCAAACGGCGCAGGGTCTCCTCCGCGATCGGACCTACCAGCGAAAATGAATTCTTGCGCAGCGTTCCGCCGGTGAGGATCACTTCGACCGGGGCCCCGGTGAGTTCGGCCGCGATATTCAGCGCATTGGTGATAATCGTAATGTTATGAAAGTTTCGCAACGCCCGCGCGATGGCGGTGGTGGTGGTGCCGGAATCGAGAATCACCACCTGGCCTTCCTTGACCTCGGCCGCCGCCGAGGCCGCGATGCGCAGCTTCTCCCTGCGGTGCAGCTTTTCTTTTTCCCGCAGGGAAGGGTCTTCGAGCGCGCCCTCGCGGGCTGGCAGCGCGCCGCCGTGGGTGCGATGCACCAGTCCATGGGCATGCAGGATTTCCAGGTCCTTGCGGATCGTGACCTGGGAAGTGTCGAATTTCCGCGCCATGTCCGTGACCAGCACACGACCGTCCCGCTGCAGAATCTCGATCATGGCCCGTCTGCGTTCTTCGTTGAGCACGTTTGTCCCGAAAAGCGGAGCTTGTGATTGCGCTTTCTTTTTATATCGTTTGCTTTCGGTTGTCCAGTCGAAAAGGAGGACCCCGGCCAAAGGCAGCGAAAATCGGTGGGGCTGGAATGTCTTTGCGATTCTCAGGCGGGCGGGAATTCGATGCCGGGTTTGCCCGACGGAACGAGGTGAAATGCGTGCCGGGGATGGCGTCTCTAGCTCAAAGGAACTTCAAAACTTCCTTTTTCATGCTTTCGAGCTTGGCCAGGGCCAGCGTAATTTCCCGCCGTTCAGCGGAACCATCAGAGCCCTGCTCGAGGACGTCGCGGCGAGTAAGGATGGCAGCCTCGGCAACCTCGATGCGCTTGAACAGCCTCTCGTGGTCGCCTTCCCGCAGTGCAGCTTCATACTCCACCCGCCATTGCGGAACGCGGCGATCTGGGACCGAAGAAGAGAACTGGGAAGCCATCGGTGATCTCCTGAATGGTGTATGACCGGCTGCAGTCCGGTATCGTAAAAAGGGCAATCCGAGGTTGTCTGCCCGCTGCCGTACACGGATTCGCGTGGCAAAAAAATTCGAGCTGAAGCGGCCGTCGCGAACGAACTGTTCCCCTGGCGTTGATTTGGCGGATTCAAGCCGCTAGAATGACCGGGCTGCAAAGCGCTGCGGCCGACCTGCCGTCGCGACCGACTACGGAAGGATTGAGGGGATGAAACTACAGGCCGGGAAACTGCCACTTGATATTCTGGCGCTTGTTGCCAGTCTGCTTGTTATTGCCGCCTTGGTACTGAGCGCAAGCCCGGCGGCCAGCGAGGGTACGGCAAACGGCGCCAATGTATTTAAAGCCAAGTGCGTCAGCTGCCACGGGCCCGACGGCAGCGGCACCGCCGTGGGCAAAAGCTTGCAGGTGGCCGACCTGCGCTCACCCGAGGTCCAGAGCAGATCGGACGCTGAACTCATCCAGGTCATCTCCGACGGAAAAGGCAATATGCCGGGCTTCAAAGGCAACATTTCGGACGACGAAATCCGCGCTGTCCTGGCCCATGTCCGCACTCTCGCGGCAAAAGGCGAATCCGCCCCCAAGAAGAAATAGGACAACCCGCCGCCCGGCCGTTCCGGGTCAAGCTATTCCCGCCGCCGGCGGCTGATGCCGCGCGCTATATACTTTCAGCTCGAAAGCGATTGAGGAGTTCTCATGAAACGAACCCTTATTGTTGCCGGGTTGTGCGCCGGGCTGTGGCTGGCGGCCCCGTTCCGAACGGTGGCGCAGGATGCGTCGAAGATTATTGCGATGGAGAACCTGTGGAACCGGGCCGAGCTGAACAATGATGCGCCGGCTGTACGACTTCTGCTGGCGGACGATTTCGTCATGACCGTGGCCGAGGGCACGGTCTACAACAAGGCGGAAATTGTCGCCTCGGTGGCCGACAAGTCCTACCGTCCCGAGGCGCTGCAATCCACCGACATGGTGGTCCACTACTTCGGAAACACGGCCGTGGTGACGGGCGCTTATTACGAAAAGGGAGTCGACAAAGGCAAACCGTGGGTGCGCCGCGGCCGCTTCACCGATACCTGGATGAACCTGAATGGCAGGTGGCAATGCATCGCCAGCCACTTCAGCGTCAAACCCAAATGAACCGAGTGGTCGCGGGCGATTCGCCCGCAGCGGGGTTACTCAAGCGCGAAATGAAGGCCAGATGCCAAAGTCCGCTCGATACTGGATAGACAAACTGAACCTGATCCCGCATCCCGAGGGCGGATACTATCGCGAAACCTACCGTTCGGAGCTTTCAATTGTCAGGGAAGCTTTGCCGCCCCAATTCACAGGCCCGCGGCTGGTCTCGACCGCGATCTACTTCCTGTTGCAGGACGGGAATTTCTCGGCCTTCCACCGTCTGCGATCGGATGAGCTTTGGCACTTTTATGCCGGAAGCGCGATCAGCGTGCATGTGATTGACCCTGACGGCGCCTATTCGGAGATTCAGTTAGGCAACAATCCCGACGCCGGTGAGGTGCTGCAGGCGGCTGTCAAGGCGGGCCACTGGTTTGCTTCCCGCGTGCGCGATCCCAAGACCTTCGCCCTGGCGGGCTGCACGGTCGCTCCGGGTTTCGATTTCGCGGACTTTGAGATGGGAAAGCGGGCAGAACTGGTCAGGCTTTATCCGCAGCATCGAACGCTGATTGAATCGTTGACCCGGGACTGAAGACGAAAGCAGGATGGAGGACGAGCGTCCTCGCTCGTCGAGCCATGACCTGTGCATGACGGGCGGGACGCCAGTCCTCCATCGATCTCAGGGTGCAAGCAACTGGGAACTATTCGGGCCAGATCTCGGAAGCGGTGCGTGACAGAATCTGTTGCCGGGTTTCTTCGCGCAGCGGCAAGGCCATGAAATCGTCCAGGTTTTTCTTGATGTCCGGTACGCCGGGGCCAGGCCAATCGGTGCCGAACAGAGTCTTACTGGCGATTTCCTCCAGCCGCGGGAAATATTGGAGCAGTGCCTTAGGCGGGATGCCGCTGATGTCCAGATAGACATTAGAATGCCGCCGCAAAAGAAAGAATGCGGTGTCCATCCAGAGTGGCCGGCCGCCGTGCGCCATCAGTATCTTCAGCCTGGGGAAATCGACAGCCACGTCATCGATATAAATGGGGTCGCCGTACTTATTGCGGGCGCCGTGAAAAATTGAGGTGCCGGTGTGGAACATCACCGGGACGCCGTTGGCCTCCGCTGCCC
>Ga0187825_10000106_pt1 | contig 14883 bp, 17 predicted proteins | sample NC_wetland_sal_i_11_FD_132421 | JGI IMG/M metagenome (GOLD analysis project Ga0187825, IMG submission 132421) | Wetland sediment microbial communities from Neuse River Estuary, North Carolina, USA - SourceSoil_5 | ecosystem: Environmental > Aquatic > Freshwater > Wetlands > Sediment | place... | reverse complement strand
GCTATTACGCTCAGAAATCTTCTTCATCCGGAGTTAGCGCGGCTAGAGCAATATCATTCGAGCTTTTTTTCTTTGGCTTGAGCGCGTCGATTGAGTGTCCGTTGGATTCTGCCTTGGCGGCCTTCTCTGCGACTGCAACGGGCACCTGTTCGAAGTGCGTCTTTGATTTCGGCATCGAAACCCCCTTTTGACGTCCGCGTCGATGTCTACGTCCAGCACCACCGTAACAGAGGCCAATTCATACGGGTGAAATCCTTAGGGAATTCTTAGGTGTCCGTAATCTCCCTTTGGTACGACTTGCCGCGCTTTAATGGCGTAGCCGCGTGCGGATTGCTCGCGCTTACGTAAATGAATTGGGCGAATTACCCCTCATTTTTTACTTGACGACTTGCTAGGACGTGATACGATTGCGTTACGTTTAGCTTAGCTGTGGTTAGTTTATTGTATGTCGGCTAGGTTGCGGTAGGTTATTTAAGCTTAGTTTAGGAGCGCGTTAAGCGAGGAGGTTCTCGTGGCTACCAGCAAGACCAAAGTTTCGCCCATGCATTTCAAGACCATGGCGCAAATTGACGTCCCGCAGGGCCGCCATGGAAAACATAAGGAGATCGTGAACACCATCCTCAAGGACCTGGACCAACTCCCGGCCGGTGCCGCTATCAAAGTGCCCTTGAGCGAATTGGCGGAAGGCAAAGCGAAAGTTCGCTCGGCGCTGAATCGCGCCACTCGCAAAAATGGGCATGTCGTCGCCACCGCCAGCGACGCCGAATTTCTCTACATCTGGAATGCGCCGGCCAAAAGCTGACCATCCGATCAGGATGGTCAGCCCGAGCCAATAGAGTGAACGAGGGATATGCTTGGTGAGTTTGGCTGCAAGGGTGCGGTTTATCTCGCAACCACTGCTATCCCGAGCGAGTCCGGCCCTGCGGAGGAGTCGAGGGATCTGCTTTTATTCTCGTAACGTTAGTTCCACCACCTGGAAACCCGCCGCGAAGCGGGTATCAATTCCATCAAATACTGATACGAATTGCTCTCGCCCATCACCAGCCAGCCGTCGCCCTCAAATTTCCGAGACACCCAAAAGTACCGCACCGCGCGCCCATCCGGCGGCGCACCCCCGTCCACAGTGACTTCCGCGCGAACGACGGTCGCACCGCCGATCGTCCCTCGCGCAGCCATCGACGTGAACTCCACGTCCCTCTGCACCACCGCTGGCACCGGTTCGACCGGCGAGCCTGCGCGAGCCTCTGCCACAAACCGGGCGAGATCTCTGGGGCCCCGGCCGGAGTACTCGGCCAGCAACTCGGACCGCACTGCGTCTCGCATCGCATCGTTTACCGGACGCACCCGCGAGTACATCTGCAAGCCCGTAATGCCGCCCAGCGCCAAGAGGGCCGCCACCGCATGCCAGCCTTGCAACCGGAAAGTGTATTCAGCCATGTACGCCTCCGCGCAAGCTAACGAATCCCACACGTCTATTTTCCTTTGCTTTTCGCGGATTCAGCGCCGCTCCGCAGCCCCCGCGCCGAAAAGGTCACTCCCACCGGCTGTGTCTCGGAACTGCTGTAATCCGCAGCGAGGCTGGCCCTTCGGACGAATCGAGGGATTCGCAGTTGGTTTTCCTGTACCCCACGCTCTTGCCGCGAACCGGTAAAGGATCGACCTCTTCTCCGCATATCCCTGCGAGCCCACTGTATAATGCGGCGGCGCCGTCATTGCGCACCATTTCTGGAGGACGGAATGAACAAAGGCTTCTTCGAATCCCTGCTCGACTTTTCCTTTCGCGACCTCGTGACTCCTCAGAGCCTTGCGCTTCTCTATGGACTGCATCTTCTGGCCGGACTGATCGCCGCCGTCGTTCTTGTGGTCAATGGATTCCGCGACTCCACTTCTCAAGGCCTCCTGATGCTCGTGATCGGCATCGTAGGTTTCTTCTTCTGGACGCTCTACGTCCGCATCATCCTCGAAACCTTGCAGGCGATCTTCCGCATCGCCGATGCCGCCTCACCCCCGGAACGCCGTTAGCTTCGGCTCGGTACTATGTCAGTTTGAATTTTCCTTGCTTTAGCTGTCCCATTGTGCGGTATGCTTGCGAAAAGTTTGGAACTGACCCAGCTAGTCGGAGATTTGTTCGTCAGCGTATACGTCGCGGTTTGTGCAAAAATGCGGCACTGAGTTTTGGCTGGGGAGATGTATCTCTCCAGTGTTGCCAATGCCTGCGTTGCGCCGATATAGTGTTCGGCACAGCTACGCCCCCCGCCCGCGTACCTGACCACAGACGAAACCGTCGAGATGAGGAGACCTGAAATGGCTTGGTCTTACGAAGTTCGAGGAGCGGAGAATCGCCTAGTGGAAATCCGCTCCGGCTTTGCAACGGAAGAGGAAGCTCGCGGAGCGGGAAGCCGCGCCATGCGTCTGATCGATTGTGTTTGTTACCCGAATCTTGAGAGACTTACGCTCGTGATAAAGGAAGGTGACGACGAACCCGACCAGCTTGCCGAAATGCCGAACGCACCCGAACAATGGCTCGAACCTCAGAGCGGCGAGGAAGGCAAACCGACTTTGAAATACCCCTGGCAACAACTCGTGCTCGAGGCATTTATGGAGCCACGAGAAGAAAACCTGCTCACCAAAATCAATTTGGCGGAACGCGCTATCTCCTCCAGGCTGGTCGACCCCGCTCCTTGCGCCTTGGATGAACGGCTCGCGGTAGGCGAGTCATTGCTGGCCCTCCGTCGATTGCTCGCTCACATCGCCAGCCAGCGGTCCACCGGTAGAGCAAGCATCGCCTGAACTCCGCGCAAATACCCGACGGAAGCATCCTGGGTGCACCATGATCATGGTAAGACCAAGACCGTTTGTGGCGCAGGGAAGCGAGTAAGCGCATCACCGAGGCCCAGTAAGCCAACGAATCCAGCGACCAGGAAGACATCGCCTGAAGGCCCCGCAAGGCATTCATTGAAAGCGTAGTCGCTGAACTTTAGCCGCACCATACCCTTGCGGAACCCCTCGTCCCAATTTCCCCTGCCATTCATCTTATTTGGTGAATGGGTTTCACGGCCACGTTTCCAGGTAAGTCTCCAGGCGTAAGGTCCGCCGACGGCAATCTCAGTCTGTGGGTCGCCCGCACCATCGCGGAAGTCGAGGAACTTCGCGGGATATGGCAAGCCTGGCAGGACCAGCCCGGTTCAGTAATCGACACTTATCTGGATTGGTTTAAAGAAGATCCCACTTCGCGACCTCACGTACTCGTCGTTCACCGAGATGGCTCCCCCGATTGCCTCCTGATCGGAAAGCATCTCCGTAAAGCGGTACTTTCGCGCGTCGCTCGTTTCCTCCATTCAGGCGCCCGTGTTCTTTACTTTGTCCAGGGAGGCCTGCTCGGCAACGCCTCGGCTGAAAATTGCGAATTCCTCCTTCGTGCTGTACTCGCCCAGTTGCGCGCCGGCGAAGCAAGCGGCGCGGAATTCTTCGGCTTGCCGACCGATTCACCGCTTTACAGCGCGGCTATGCGAGTCCCGGCTTTTTTCTGCCGCGATCATTTCCCAGCCACGACGATCCATCGATATCTGGTTCTGCCGGATAGCTTTCAGGAATTCCTTAACAGTCTTCCAGCCAAGGAACGCCAAAACATAAAGTACCGTCACAAGCGCTTGATCAAAAAGTTCTCCGGCAAAGTTCAACTCAGTCGTTTCTGGGAGGAAGACGATGTGCGAGATTTGGTCGCCGCTGCCGAGGAGATCGCCCAAAAAACCTATCAAAGGGCCTTTGGTCGCGGCTTTACCCTCGCCGAAGCGGCGGGCCTGCGAGCAGAAGCCCGCGCCGGCTCGCTTCGCGCATATATTCTATATATCGATAACAATCCTTCCGCCTTCCTTATTTCCCGCTGGCACAAAGGAATTCTTTACGGCACATACGCCGGCCATGACCCGAAGTACGCCGAATATTCCCTCGGCCGGTATCTCTTGATGTGCTGCATCGAAGACTGCTTCCTTCGCAACGGCGGAGAAAGGACGCTCATCATCGACCCAGGAGTAGGGGATCAGCCTTACAAGCGTCTCTTCACGAATAGCGAACGGCAGGATGCGCACGTCGCCGTCTACCCGCCCACGCTGACGGGTTTTATGCGTAGCGTCGCCAGGATAGTCTCTTGTGTTGGGTTCTATTCCGTCAAGGGTATGCTAAAGAAATCGAACCTGCTTCCACTGATCCGAAAGATTCGTCGCAATCGAGTAGTGCGTAAATCGCGTCAGAGTCAAGCGGGACATCGGGAAAAGCAGGAAGGACATTCCCACAACCAGCCGGCCTGATCGCCTTCGCGCTTGTGCGAACTACACCGGCTCCGGCATATGCGAGCTTTCGTGTCTCGGCAGTCTCTTCAGCCTCAGGAAGGCCAACACCCGTAATAAGTTCCGGCCTGCAGATTCTGAAGTAATCCCCAGCGCGGACAGAGTCTCCTTCGCGATCGCTTTACTCTGCTGGCGCAACTTCGCCTTCATCCATTCACGTTGTTTGAAGTAAATCGAAAGAACCTGGACCTCATCGTACGCTCCCGCAAAGCGTTCCTTGAATGAATCCTGGCCCGGTGTCAAATCCAGGGCGGAATATCCTTCCGCATGTAGCCGCTCTACCAGCATGAGGTGATGTAGAGCTATGGGCGAGTAGCGCGCATATTCGGGCGCGAACATGGACATCATCAGGGAGTAAGTCTTTCCGTCGCAGAGCCCGAATAGGGCCGAAATCACATCTGGCCCGGCCTTGAGCAGCGTTACATGCAGAACGCCTTCTTTGAGCAGATACAAATGCCAGATTTTCTTGTTCTTGTCGTCGTGAAATGGCCTCTTGCCGTACGCCATCGCCTGCCGATGTTCGTACCAATCGATCAGTTGGTCGAAAATAGGCGCGAGGGCGTGGGTCTCTCTAATCTGCTCCAGGCAAAGATCCCTTGATCGCTTCAGCCGGTTCCAGCTGTTTTTGAGTGTCCTGTTTGTCTTTTCGCGAACATATTTCGCCACGCTCGCAGCGTTCCCCAGCGGCACGATGGGACGTCTGTGCGTTTGCACCTCGCAGATCCATGGCAACGAGGAGATGCAGGCTCCGTCAACGGGTACTCCCGGCGGGAGATATCGGAATGACAGCGTTCCTATACGCGTCTCTCGCGAGAGCACCCTAAGGCTTTCTTCAAAGAACCTAGCACCGTTCGGCGGCAGGGCTAGCCAGCCCTTGTACTCGGCCTGCCGAGCTCCAGGCAATACTGCTTGCCCGTTGCGCCCCAGCGCCACAGGTAGAAATCCGATCAATTCGTTTGAGGCTGACAATTGACAAGCGAGAAGGGGGCTGTACTCCTCCTGATAAGCCTCGTACCACGAACAGACAAACGCAGGACTTAGCGCCGTGGTAGCCCACGGGCATTCCTCATACAATCGAAGCCATTGCCAGCGGAAATTCTGATCTCTGAGCAGTTTCGAGGCTTCAGCAGACCGCGCAATTTTCAGCGGCATGACGGATGCACCAGCAGCCCACCTCGTCGTTAAGGCCAAACAAAGCCTCCGTGAAACGAGCCTTTCAAGTTCACGCTTTCCGTGTTGCTATCGGGCGATTGAGCCCTTCTCGGCGTGGCAGGGTCATGTCTTAGCCAGACTCCCCGTTTCACAGAAAAAATACCCCCTTTAGGTAAGCGTATCTATCGGGAAACTGTCGTATTTGCCTACTGTCCGTTCTGTACCTTTACCCTGACGCAGGCCTGTTGTAGCCCAGGGCGCCCGCGACCGGCAGCGAAGGCGCACGCCACAACAGAAGAAGTTGGGGGCCCTTGGGCTTTTCGTCTTGTGGTTCGCGGCTTCTTGCGGTGAGCCGCGTGAATCCGTAGCCGTGACATTTCCCGGGCACGCACGGGGCCTTTAGCCCCCGAAGCAGCTCTGCGTATTCGCGCCACTCATCCGTCCGCCTCGCGTTGCAAACCGTGCGGTTCGACCATATCCTTAGGAGCTGCCCATGAAAATCGCCCTCTGCCAATTCAACCCCACGGTCGGCGACTTCGCCGGCAATTCCGCGCGCATTCTCGACATGGCCACGGAAGCCAAGGCCCGCGGCGCCGATCTGGCCGTCTTTTCCGAACTCTGCGTCTGCGGCTATCTCCCGCAGGATTTGCTCGAGCGCCCCGCTTTTCTTGAACGCAACCGCGCCACGATCGCCTGTCTCGCGCAGAAAACGCATCTGCCTATCCTTGTCGGCTACGCCGCTCGAACTAATTCCTCTACCGGCAAACCTGCCTGGAACGCCGCCGCGCTTCTAGCCGAAGGCCGCATCGTCTTCGAGCAGCACAAAATGCTGCTGCCCACCTACGACGTCTTCGACGAATCGCGCTATTTCCAGCCCGCGCCCAGCCAGCAGGTTTTCGCGTTCGGCGGAGAAAAGCTGGGCATCACCATCTGTGAAGACATCTGGAATGACAAAACTTTCTGGGCCAAGCGTCTTTACGAAGCCGATCCTGTCGTCGACCTCCTCTCTCAGGGAGCCGGCATCATCCTGAATATCTCCGCTTCTCCTTACACCATCGAAAAGCGTGCCGTCCGTTTCGAGATGCTTCGTGTCTTGGCGCGTTCGCACCGGCGTCCGGTGGTCTACGTGAATCAAGTCGGCGGCGACGACACTCTCGTCTTCGATGGTTCGAGCATCGCGCTCACCGCCGATGGCCGTATCGCTGCGCAGGCGCGCGCCTTCGAAGAGGACATAATCGTCTTTGACACCGCCACCGGCAAAGGCGACCTCCTCCCGCAGCCCGCCGACGAAATCTCCCTGGCGCTGCGGGCGCTCGTCACCGGCACGCGCGACTACGTGCACAAGTGCGGATTCCAGAAGGCGCTCGTCGGACTCAGCGGGGGGATCGATTCCTCCGTGGTTGCCTGCATCGCCGTGGCCGCATTAGGAAAGGAAAACGTCACCGGCATCGCCATGCCCGGCCCGTATTCCTCCGAAGGCAGCGTTCGCGACGCGCGTCAACTCGCCTCGAATCTCGGCATCCAGCTCATCGTTCTGCCGATCGGCAATATCTTTGACACGTATCGCAAGACGCTCGCGGACGTGTTTTCCGAATCCGCTCCGGATGCCACTGAAGAAAATATTCAGGCGCGCATCCGCGGCAATCTACTTATGGCGCTCTCCAATAAATTCGGCGCGCTGGTTTTGAGCACGGGAAATAAATCCGAAATCGGCGTCGGCTATTGCACGTTATATGGAGATATGGCCGGAGGCTTGGCGGTAATTTCCGACGTGCCGAAAACGATGGTTTACGAACTCGCTCACGCCATCAATCGCGAAAGGGAATTGATTCCCCGCGCGAGCATCGAAAAGCCGCCCTCCGCCGAATTGCGCGCCAACCAGACCGATCAGGACACTCTGCCACCCTACGACGTGCTCGACCGCATCCTGAAAGCTTACGTCGAAGAAGTGCGCACGCCTGAAGAGATCGCCCAGCACTTCGGCTTTCCTCTCGACCTCGTCCGCGACATCGCGGTGAAAGTGGATCACAGCGAGTACAAGCGCAAACAGGCCGCCCCGGGACTCAAGATTACTTCGCGCGCCTTCGGCTTCGGCCGCCCTTTCCCCATCGCCCAAAAATTCCTCCCATAAGCGCGAGCGTCCACCTGCGCATTTTCGTAGCGCCGGCTTCCAGCCGGCATTTCTACCGTGGCGTGGGTCCTTGCAGCCCAGGGCGCCCGCGACCGGCGCGAAGGCGCACGCCACAACAAAAGAAGGCGCGGGGCCCTGGGGAATTAGCCCTGTGGTGTCGGGCACCGCAACGTCTCCCCTGCGGGAAAGGGCTGGCGGCTCGGCAACGGATTTCTCGTGTTGTCAGGCCGAAAAAAGCCGTGGCCATCACGGCGTTTTTTCGGCATAAAAAATGTCCGCCCCCGCCCCCCTCAAACGTATTACCGTTAGAAGTACCCAAATACGATCAAACAGGAGGCTCGCAATGAGCGAATTTGTTTATCTTTATCGTGGTGGCCAGACCAACCGATCACCCGAGGCGATGCAGCAGACGATGCAGAAATGGATGGCCTGGTTCAAGGATCTCGGCGACAAGGGGCATATCAAAAACATGGGCCAGCCCCTCGATCGCGCCGGCAAAGTCGTTCGCGGCAAACAGAAAACCGTCACGGACGGCCCTTTTGCCGAAGCCAAGGACGTTGTCGGCGGCTATTCGCTGATCGAAGCCCGCGACCTCGATCAGGCCGTGGAGCTTTCCAAGGGCTGCCCCATCTTCGAAGTCGAAGGCGCCGTCGAAGTCCGCCCCGTCATGAAAATGTAATGGGCTCTTCTGAACATCTGGGCGACCAACTCGGCGACCATCTCTTCCGCCGCGAATCCGGGCGCATCGTCGCCACGCTGACTCGCATCTTCGGAGTCCACAACCTCGCGCTGGCAGAAGACGTCGTGCAAGACGCCTTCTGCCGCGCGCTCGAGGTCTGGAAATTCCGCGGCGTGCCCGAAAATCCCTCGGCGTGGCTGATGGTCACCGCGAAAAACCGCGCCCTCGACGTGCTCCGCCGCGAGCGCACCGCCCGCACCTTCGCCCCGGAGCTCGGCCGCTTCCTCGAAAGCGAATGGACTCTCTCACCCGCCGTCGAGGAAAATTTCGCCCCGCACGCCATCAAAGACGATCAGCTGCGCATGATGTTTTCCTGCTGCCATCCGCGCCTTCCCGAAGAGGCCCAGGTCGCGCTCATGCTGCACATCTTGTGCGGCTTCACCGTTGACGAAGTTGCCGCCGCTTTCGTCAGCTCTCACGCTGCCATGGAAAAGCGGATCACTCGCGCCAAGAAAGTTCTCGCCAGCTCGCAAAAGCTCTTCGACATCGCGGACTCCCTCGACTTCGCCGCGCGTCTTCCGGCTGTCCACCGCGCGCTCTACTTGCTTTTCAACGAAGGCTACCATGGCGCCTCCGCCCAATCCGCCGTGCGCGCCGAACTCTGCATCGAGGCCATGCGCCTGGCGGCGCTGCTTCGCGAACATCCGCTCGCCGCCACGCCCGCCACGTTCGCGCTTTCTGCGCTCATGTCGCTGCACGCCGCGCGGTTGCCGGCGCGGCTCGATTCTTCAGGCGAACTGCGCACGCTCGGCGATCAGGATCGTTCGCTATGGGATGCGCATCTCGTCGAGGAAGGGCAGAAGCTGCTCGATCTTTCGGCCTCCGGCCTCGAACTCACCGAGTATCACTTGGAAGCCGCCATCGCCTGGGCTCACGCCGTCGCGCCGCGCGCAGAAGACACCAATTGGAAGACGATCGTTTCGCTCTACGACAAATTAATGGCTATTCGTCCTTCGCCCGTCGTAGCGCTGAACCGCGCCATCGCCATCGCTCAGCGCAATGGCCCCGAACGCGGCCTCGAAGAGATTCGCGCCATCGCGAATTCCGATCGCCTCTTCAGCTATCCCTTCTACCATGCCGCCCTCGGCGAATTTGAACTCCGCGCGGGCCGCGCCGATGCCGCCCGCGAACACTTCCGCGCCGCCCTGGCATTGGCGCGCAGCCCCATGGAGCGCACTTTCCTCTCCCACCGCCTCGCCGCCTGCACCCCCACCGCCGCAACCGCCGCTCCCGCGCACGCGACCAAGGCGTAACCTGCGACGAAAACCGTGGGTGCCCTCGCCTTGTGGTTTGCGGCTGCTTGTGGTGAGCGCAGCGAATCCATAGCCGCGACATGCGCGAGCTGAGAAATGGGGCTTTAAAGCCCCTGAAGCGATTCACCTTTGCCGGAGAAAGGCAACGGACATCGGCTAAAATATCCCGGAATAGCTGGGCACTCCTGAGACTCATCCTTACGCGAAAGGGAAGCACCACATGGAATCGCCAAAACCTACAGACGCCTGGTCCAAAGAACTCGCCGGCGGAATCCTGACCTTCACTACGCAAGCCCTGGGCAATCCCGTCGCTGCCTATGTTTACGAAGCGAAATTTGAACGTGGAACGAGCAGCTACTCCATGTCCCGCCAGGGCACCGAGCCCCTCACCCGCGCCGAAGTCGAAACACGCTTCGCCGACTTCATCTCCGAAATCCGCCACGGCCAATAGTCTGATGGAGACTCTTCATGGCAGACAAACGTGACTACCAGCGGTTCAAGCCGCACGAAATTGCCCGGTCATTTCCAGACACAGCGGAGACGCTGTTACTGGATACCTACTTGACCGACGAAGCGGCTGCGAGCGCCCGAGTCTTCCGCGTCTACCGCGAGACGCCGCCACATTATCATGCGGGCTGCGATGAGTATCTTTATGTCCTCTCAGGCAGAGGCACTTTTTGGATGGGCGAGTCTTCAAACGGTGGGGAGTTCACTCCCGGCGACCTTCTCTTTTTCAAGCGCGGGACCGTTCATGCTTTCCCCAAAATCCTTGAGGAGCCGGTGGTCTTTCTTTCCTTCGATACACCAAGACGCGACCCGAAAGACGTCATCTTCGTCAACCCTGCCGACGGCACGCCTGAAAGCTTTATCCGCCGAAAAGAAAAGTGAAATTCGTACGCTTGGTATCTTCGCGTGGCCGTAATGCTCGCCCGACGGCCAGAAATACCCGATCGCCGTCGTCCGCGGCCAACGTTCGGTTGAAAATGGAATTATTTGGTAATATGGTCGGCTTCTTGCCCGCAATCGCTAGTCCAGGAGTTATGACATGTCAAACGAAACTCAAATCACGCGACGGATGTTGCTCGGCGTCGGCGGTGCTGCTGCTCTTGGATACCCTCTGCACGGATGGGCTGGCCCTTTGGACGCGCCAAACGCGTCGGCGGTCAAAGTTGAGAAGGACGTTGTGATCGGCAAAGGCGGAAACACAGATCTTCATGTCGATATTTACCGGCCGCCTGCGGGGACCGAGAAGCGCATGGCGCTCATACATCTGCATGGAGGGGGATTTGCTCGCGGCAGTAAGGATACCCTGGGTCCACAAGTGACGCCGATCACGGCACGCGGCTATGTATCCGTCGCGGCCCAATATCGACTGAGCGGTGAGGCCAAGTGGCCGGCACAAAACGAGGATGTGAAGACTGCGATTCGCTGGACGCGTAACAATGCCGGGATGCTCGGCATCGACCCCAAGCGCATTGCTGTCGTGGGCTACTCGGCTGGCGGACATCTCGCGCTATTTGCGGCCGGTGCGGCTGACACGCAACTCGCCGCGTGCGTCGCATTTTATCCGGTGGCAGAAATCACCAGGGAAGCGCCATGGACCTCTGAGCTTATGCCTGCGGGATCTGACGAAGGCGCAATGCGCGCCGCCAGCCCAACCACCTACATCAAGTCGGGATTCCCGCCCACCGTCGTTTATCACGGATTGGCGGACGTCACCGTGTCGCCAGACAGCAGCTTACATCTGTTGCAGTTGTTTCGTGGTGCGGGAGTTTCGTCGGAACTTCACACATTCGCAGGTGTCCCCCACGTCTTTGACAGTCACCCGGAATTTGCCGATGCGTGCGCAGCGCTCACGGACTTCTTCCTGGATCGAAATGTCCTGAATCCACGGACGTATCCGCCGTTTGGTGCCGGTGGCGCTGGACGGGGTGCCGCCGCACAATAGCGCTGCAAAACGTGAAAGCCAGATTCCGATAATCCCTGCCAGCTCAACCGGTCGATGCAACACCATCTGCAATAAATCTTTCTGCAGAGGCGGTGTTTATGACGCAACGGAGACGGGTGAAGCTTTCCGTGAACCAACGGACCGAGATGTGGTGCCGTTGGAAGGCGGGGCAGTCGCTGTCATTCCGAGGAGCCTAAGCGACGAGGAACCTGCTTTTTCGCCTTTAAGCGTAGCGCCGGCTTGCCCTGCTTGCCGTGAGAATCGAAGGGAACCTGCGAAGGGCTTACCCTGAAGCCGTCGAAAGGGCTTCAGCCCAGCGTCGTTTTTTGGGTTCCGCACCCTACTGGATCACCCGGCGGAGCCTTGGAAAGCCTGGCGTGGCTGCGCCGGTTCCAAAAGTGAAGCACGCACTCCCCTATCCGAGGCAGCCCCCAATCGAGTAACATTAGCCAAAGTGTCCCGCGCATCTTTGCACGGCAACGGAAAGGAAATGAAATGATGCTTCCGCCACAGACGCTGGATTTGGCCCGGCGCCTTCTTGCTTACGAAAGCGCTGCGGGCAAAACCTCCGAGCCGACGAAATTCGCGGCCTTGCGCGTCTGTGAGACTTTGCGCCAACCTCTAAGTGCACTTGCGGGAGTGGCCGGCTTTCGCTCGCTCCTTTCTCGTGCTCTGACGCTGGCCAGGACGGAAGCTCCCAGTCTCAGCGCGGTGCAGGTCGCGGCGGATGGGTCCTTACAGGGTCTAGACGAGCTGGAGCCGCAAATTGACAAGGACCAGGCTAGGGAGGCAGGAGTAATTCTTATTGCCCATTTAATCGGGCTGCTTCTCTTCTTCATGGGCGAAGGTATCACGTTGCGGCTGGTGATGTCCGAAGTTCTCCCCCACCTTAGCTTCCTCCCGACGAGCGGTGTACCCATAGGTTTTGAAGCCATCCTGAACGAAGTTGACCAACTCCAAAGCGTCAGTGCGCGTCTCGATGAACTGGCGAAGCAAAATCCGCCCGTCACCAAGGCGCTGACGACTATCGCAGAGAACGTTCGCGCCACTGCCACCGTATTGGCAGTGGTGGCGGTCGTGAAGAGCCCCAAGCCGAATTGAGTGCAGTGAGCGCCTTGCAGGGAGAAGGAAATAGTGAGTCTTCCGGAGTCGCGATATTTGGCCCAGCGCCTTCTTACTTACGAAGCCGTTGCGGGCAAGAACTCTGAGACAACGGAGTCTGCGGCTTTTCGCGTGTGTGCCAAGCTGCGCCGACCCCTAATTACACTCGCGGGAGTTGCTGGTTTTCGCTCGCTCCTTTCTCGTGCTCTGACGCTGGCCAGGGCGGAAGCTCCCGGTCTCAGCGCGGTGCAGATCGCGGCGGATGGGTCCTTACAGGGTCTGGACGAGATGGAGCCGCAAATTGGCAAGGATCAGGCTAGGGAGGGCGGAGCCATTCTCATTGCCCAGTTAATCGGGCTGCTTCTCACTTTCATTGGCGAGGGTCTAACGTTGAGCATGGTTCAGACTGTGTGGCCGGAGGCCGCCTTCGACGGCCGCGTTTTCGAGAAGGAGAGGAAAGCTTGAGCGCAGCGGACAAAGTGAGAATAAACAAACTGCCGACCGGGGTCCCGGGCCTCGATGAAATCCTGGGCGGCGGTCTCCCGGAGTTTTCTTTTAATATCATCGCGGGCGCCCCGGGAAGCGGCAAGACCACGCTGGCACACCAAATCTTGTTCGCCAACGCGACGCCAGAGCGCCCCGCGCTCTATTTCACTATCCTCGGCGAACCAGCCATCAAAATGCTGCGATACCAGCAACAGTACACGTTCTTCGACCAGGCCAAGTTAAACAACGCTGTCCGCTTTATCAACTTGAGCCAGGTTGTGTTGGAGAAGGACCTGGACGCGGTCTTACAGGAGATTACCAAAGAGGTTGAGAAGGCAAGCCCAGGCATCGTGGTAGTGGACTCCTTTCGTACCGTGGTGCGGAAGGCACTCGGTCGCACAACCGAAGTGGAACTGCAATCCTTCATTCAGCGGTTAGCTCTGCTCCTGACCAGTTGGCAAGCCACCACTTTTCTGGTGGGGGAATATGTCGAGGGTGAGATCCGTGACAATCCCGTATTCACGGTCTCTGATGGCCTCTTGTGGCTCTACCAGGCTCCGGAGCGTAATTCCATTGTGCGGAAGCTACAGATCGTGAAACTGCGCGGACAGGCGTCCGTGCCCGGGCTGCACACTTTCCGCATTACCTCTGCCGGACTGCAAGCCTTCTCGCGCACTCTTGGGCTGGCCGGACAAGCAAGGAAGATACCCAGTACACGGCGCCTTTCCATCGGAATTCCGGAATTGGACAAGATGCTCGGGGGGGGCATTCCCGAAGGCGATAGTATCCTGGTGGCAGGGGCTTCGGGGACGGGAAAATCGGTCTTGGCAACGCAATTCATTGCCGAGGGCATACGCCAGGGCGATCCGGGAATTGTGGTGGTTTTTGAAGAACGACCGCAAGAGTATGCGGAGCGGGCCGGCAGTTTTGGTCTGGATTTGAAGACGCCGCGAAATGAGAAGAAACTCGAAATTCTCTACCTCCGTCCCCTGGACCTCTCGGTTGATGAAACCATGCACGAGATTCTCGACGCGGTCCAGAAGATTGGCGCCAAGCGCCTGGTGATTGATTCGCTAGCAGGCTTTGAGATGGCACTCGCACCCGGCTTTCGCGCGGACTTTCGCGAATCGCTCTACCGGATGATAACCGCCTTGACCGGAGTCGGTGTGACGATTCTAAGCACGGTTGAGGTGAACGAGTCTTTCACGGAATTCCCGTTCAGTACCTACTCGATTTCCTTTCTCACCGATGACATTATCCGGCTTCGGTACGTATGCATCGACGGCCAGCTTCGCAAGATCATGGTCGTTATCAAGATGCGCGGTGGCAACCATAGCAAGGATATCCGCGAATATGAAATCACCTCCAAGGGTGTGGTCATCGTCGGTGACCGTCTCACGGATTATCAAGGCCTAATCACTGGGATTCCTGTGCGTTTGAACCGATCGGGCAATAATGAAAAGCAGCTGACATAAGCCGAAAACCAAAAGCAGAAGCTGGAAGTAATCCGGGATAAACCCAATCGCCGTGGGCCAGGCGCCAGATTCCGCCGAGACTCTGGCCGCTCCATCTTCGATGGGGTCGCCCTGGCCACGGTGCCGGGAGCCAAGCAGATCGTCGGTCTGCATGTTTTAACCGCAACCGCAATTTAAGCGCCGAGTATTCGAAAAAACATCTGTGTCGGGCTTTCTGAACGGCGCATCGTTGGTCAGTCGCGCAGGACTACG
>Ga0187825_10000101_pt1 | contig 14981 bp, 12 predicted proteins | sample NC_wetland_sal_i_11_FD_132421 | JGI IMG/M metagenome (GOLD analysis project Ga0187825, IMG submission 132421) | Wetland sediment microbial communities from Neuse River Estuary, North Carolina, USA - SourceSoil_5 | ecosystem: Environmental > Aquatic > Freshwater > Wetlands > Sediment | place... | reverse complement strand
CGATGTGCCCGATCGTCCCGATATTCAAGTGCGGCTTTGTCCGCTCAAACTTTTCCTTCGCCATGACTCGTAGCCTTTCCGAAATTGCTGGAGCGGGGGACGGGATTCGAACCCGCGACCATCGGCTTGGAAGGCCGAGACTCTACCACTGAGTTACCCCCGCGGCTTCTTCCAATTTGGAGCCTGGGACCGGGATTGAACCGGTGACCTCGTCCTTACCAAGGACGCGCTCTACCAACTGAGCTACCCAGGCCTAATCCGTCTCCCCCAAAGCGCTCGGCCCCCAGCCTCACGCGTCGCCAAACTCTTGCTTACAATTCCCAAATTTTTTGCCTGCGCGGAATGGTGGACGGGGGAGGATTCGAACCTCCGTAGCCCGCAAGGAGCGGCAGATTTACAGTCTGCTGGTTTTAGCCACTCACCCACCCGTCCGCACGGGAACACATACAAACAAGAGAAAGCGGATTCTTCCCCGTATCCAACCGAAGACACCAGCGCGTCTGATCGGAACTGCGGGAAGACTCCACTCTCGCCCGGGAAATCAACACCAACTCTTATGATTCCGTATCAGCTGGCGGAGGGATTTGAACCCCCGACCCTCTGATTACAAATCAGATGCTCTACCAACTGAGCTACGCCAGCCCAGCCAAACTGAGGGAGGATAACAAACAGGCAACACAATTGCAAGCGCCGTCCGCCCCGACGCAAGCAAATTGGAGGCCAACGCTTCAGCCTCAACGGGAGTATACCACCTCAACGTCTCAGATACAGCACTCTTTTCGCTTGGGTACGGCCCACGGAAGGTTTGAGATGCACGATAGGCCGAAGCGGCCGAGCGCCGCGTGGAAGGACCTGACGAAGCGTGAGAGAATGGCCGGTGGAGCGACCAGTCCGATGAAACGCGCCGGGATCATTTCCATATTCGCCGTTCTGGTGGTCGCGGTGTCCGTAGCAGCACTGCATTACGAACTGCGGGCCCGCGCGGATGAGGCTCTGCCCGAGCTGCTCGAACTGGCGCCGGCGGACTCTACGTTTATTGCGTATACCGACGTCGCATCACTGCGTCAATCGCCGCTAGTGCAGAAGGCGACCGCACTCGCTCAACCCGCTGCCACCGATAATGACTATCAAGAATTTGTCCGTGGCACAGGCTTCGATTACCAACAAGACCTCGATCGCGTTCTTGTGGCAGGTAAGACAGATGCTGCGCCAGGGTCAACAATCGCAGTGGCTGAAGGCCGCTTCGATCAAAGAAAGATTAAGGCGTATGCATTGCGCACTGGCAAAACCGAAAACGAGCAAGGGCGCACAGTGTACGTCGTGCCTTCGACCACACCTGGCAAGACCTTCTCGTTTTCATTTCTCTCCGCGAGCCGCATTGCATTTTCCGACGGTGACGACGCCTTCGCAACGCCAGGCGCCTTTTCGAACTCGAAGCTAGACGGAACCATGCACGAAAGGCTGTCGCGCGTTGCTGGTGCACCGCTTTTCGTAGCCGCAAAAGTGCCCACGCCAGCCCCCAACGCCACTGCGCCCACTGGCGCTCCTGCCCTGGTCTCTTCCCTCTTCAAATCAGTCAGTTGGGTAGAAATTGCGGCGCGGCCAGACGGCGATAACGTAATCGTCTCGGCGGAAGCTGAATGCGGCACTCCTGAAGATGCGCAAAAAGTCGCTACCGCCCTTGAGCTGATGCGGACCATTGTCCAGGGCGCGATGTCTGGCTACAAAGGCGACAAGCAACTCTCGGCCGAAAACCTTGCCTCGATTGAAAGCGTCATCAAAGCGGCGACAATCACGACGGCCGCCGACCGTGCGCGCCTGCTCTTCACCATGACACCCGACGTGATCAAGCTTCCGACAACACTGCAACCCGCTCCTAACCAGCACTAGCCAACTCAGGCCAGTGTCGGGCCAGCTACTTCAATCCAACGCCGTAAAAATACGTGTACGGATTGCTGTTTTGGCCAGGCAATGCAGATTGAAAGCTCCCAAAGATAACGGCGTTGTTTTGAAACGAGACAAAGAGATCCTGCTGCGAGCCGGATGTCGCGGTCCGAACGGTGAACAGGCCGTAGCAGGGGTCGGATAGTTCGTTGCTTGTGCTGTTGTAGAGGTAAGGAGCATCGGCCACGGCTACGAGCGTGCCCGTTGCGAGCACATTGTTTTGAGAGTCAGAGATCGTGATCGCTGCATTCGCGCCGACGCTCACCGTCGACTTCCCGAGGGCCGGCGTACCAGTCTCAAAATTATTGCCACCGGTCATCGCGTTCGCTTTTTCGTAAAAAATACCTTTGTAAGTTCCGGCCGCGCCGGACGGGAAATCTTTCTGACCAGCCTTCGGCAAGCCAAGAATCGTTCCCGCTCCGCCATCCACTGCCCAAAGGCCGTTTTGCGTGCCAAAGACCACATCTTTCGAGGAGTCTTGCTCGTTAATCGTGAAGTGGTTCCCAGACGGATCCTCCGTAATACTGGAGGCCGGAAAAGTGCCTCCATCGAAGTACTGTCCATTCCCCCAAATGAGGGCCATGGGCGAGTAACTGTTGTGTTGGATGTCCCCTTGCGCGTCTATGCCGACGCTGCCGATTTCAATACCGCCGGCGGTGGTGCGAAACTGCATGTAATTGAAATTTTTCCCCGCAAAATTCTGAATCGAAGCCGGCGACGACTCGATGGCCGTAATTAGCGCAGGTGCATTCTGGTTCGGCCCTGCCTTGGCGGCTTCCACGAGAAGGACAAATCCGGGGACTTCGTAGGCCGACAACACATTTCCCTGTGGGTCACTGATGGCATAGGTGCCGTCAGCGTTCACGCTGTAAGAGACCGTGCCCGCCTCTCCGTTCGAAAGGTCGTTGTAGGTGATCGTCTGTGCTGTTGAATCAATCGAAATCGTAAGGAAGTCGCCTACGGACGCTGTTCCATTGTAAGACCGCACGGCCGGCACGAGCCCGGACTGGCTTCCGCTTCCGAGAGACGAGCCGACACCCGGTTGGCAGCCCACTACAAGCAAACAGAAACCGGCGAGAATGAAAGCAGTAGCCGCTTTTCGCGCAGCACGAACACACATCGGCAACCTCCGACAGACAATTTGTCCCATCTGGCTAATCTATCGGCGAAAGAAACTCGTCAATTCAGTAGGAGCTGACGGTTGGAGACACGCAGGATGTCGAATGCGTCATTGAAAACAAGTGCTTATCGAATCGGAAAGACGAAAGGACAATTCGCTGCTGGCATGTGGTGTGCTCGGTGCGGCCAACTAATCGGCGGATGTTGCTGAAGCTGCCGTGGCATATCGCAAGTAGCGCATCGGATTCACCGGTGCGTTGTTGATCCGCACCTCATAATGTACGTGGGGCCCAGTCGTGCGGCCGCTGACGCCAATGTAGCCGATGATATCTCCGCGCTTCACGCGAATCCCTGGAGGTACCGTGAAGGCCGACAAGTGACCGTAGTAGGTCGTCACGCCAAATCCGTGATCGATGATAACGAGCCGGCCGTAGCCCATGTGCTCGGCCGCTTCCGTCACCTCGCCGTCCGCTGTCGCACGGACCGCGTCGCCATAGGGAGCAGAAATGTCCACGCCGGTGTGGACCGCCCCTTCACCGCTAAACGGATCCAAGCGTTCGCCGAAGCGGCTGGTGATGCCACCGACAACTGGCCAGAGAGTGGGCGTAAACGCCAGTTCACCGATGCCGGGCGCCGAAACTAGCTGGATGTGATTCTGACTGAGCGCCGCGGCTGACACATTCTTCTGCAGGAAGTTGAACTCTGCGACGGAGTGTTCGAACGAATCCTCCGGTGCTGCCGTGTTCGCGGTGGATTCGAAAGGGCTATTCGGCAAGCGCACAAAGCCGTAGGTTACGGCGACGTCAGTCGCCAGCGACTGCAACGACGAAAGGCGCTCGTCGGAGTCCTTGGCCGCCTTCTGCAGTTGCTGGACCTGCTGCTGAAGCGTGGCCTGCTTCTCCCGCAAAGCATTGTAATTACCGACCTTCCAGAGCATTCGGGAATACGAGCCGAATGCCGCAGCCACCGTGATGGCGCCGACGATCGACAGTGCAGCAAGGACGTGCAGCGCGTAAAACGGTACGGTGACCTTGCGGATCGTCCCGCGACGGTCGGAAGCGACAAGTAATGTGTAAGTCTCAAGCTTCATGATTCGACGCGTCCACCCAAAAGCTTGGAAACTGATTGCTGAAACTGGCTCCGCCGCCGGCGAACTTCCCCTGCAGGGGCAGAGAAACAAGAACTGAACTGGACTGTGAGCCCTGGTTCCGAAACCCAGGGTAGTCTAGAGAAAGGGTTTTGCTCACGTCAACCCCAATTTTCGAATTCCTCAGATCGATTTGTCACCTGTGCAGGGGGCGAACTTGGGGCCAGCTGGCCCAAAGTACCCCCCAGAAAGGATCTGGGCGTCAATCGGGCCTCGCTTGGGTTCGCCGCGAGTCCCCTATAATCCGTTAGAGCAGTAAACCGATGGCCAGGATACACAGCTCCGAAGAAGAACTGATAGACCGCATTCGAACCCATGTACCCTCGGCGCCCCAAGGTGCTTTGCGGTTAGGGATTGGCGACGACGCGGCGGTAATACGGCCAACGCCGAATAGAGAATGGGTCGTGACGTCGGATCAGTTCATCGAAGGGGTGCACTTCCTGGCTGCATCGCAGCCGCCCGAGTCGATCGGTTACAAAGCCTTGGCGCGCGCCACAAGCGACATCGGAGCAATGGGCGGCAAACCAGTTCTGTTCCTCTTGAGCATCTGCCTGCCGGCCGAACGCACCGGATTGTGGTTGGACAAACTGGCGAAAGGGATGGGACAAGCGGCTCGGCGGTTCGGCTTGGTTCTGGCGGGTGGAGACACAGCTAGAAGCTCGCCAGGCAACAACGCAGTTGCAATGGATCTGACGGTACTCGGCGACATTCGCTCAGGGCGTGCGATTGGCCGGGGAGGCGCACAACCGGGAGACGCCGTTTTCGTTAGCGGCGTACTGGGAGAATCCCAACTTGGGTTGGAGTCGATCCTGCGCGGACTCGCAAAAGAGCGACGCTGGCGGAAACTGCTCGAGCCGCACTTCTACCCCAAGATCAACCTCGACCTAGGCCGCTGGCTCGCAGAGAACCGCTTCGTCTCCGCGATGATGGACGTTTCGGACGGGCTTTCCACTGACCTTCGTAGACTCTGCCAGGCCAGCCAGGTTGGCAGTCAAATTTACGAAGACAAACTCCCCTGCGTTACAGTGCCCATTACGCTGCGTTCAAAAGGCATCGATTCGAAAATGCTAGCGTTGCATGGCGGCGAGGACTACGGCCTGCTTTTTACAGTTCGAAGGCGCCTCATCAAGAAGATACCGAGAATCTTCCGCGGCCAGCGGGTTACCCAGATCGGTGAAATAGTCGCGGGAAGCGAAATTACGCTGGTTTCGAACAAGTGCTCGTCATTGTTGGCTCCGCAGGGATGGGACCACTTCCGCAAGGTTCGCCCAGTTCGGATCAGAGCAAGGACTTGAAAACACAGATGCAACACCGGAGTGTCATGATCGAGGGCCCGGCGGGACGGCTGGAGGCGTTAGTTTGGGCGCGCGAAAAGCCTCCGCTGGCCGCGGTCGTTTGCCACCCTCACCCGCTCTTTGGCGGCACCATGCATAACAAGGTGGTCTACCACGCTGCGAAGATGCTGCATCACTACGGCCTTGCCGTGTTGCGGTTCAATTTTCGCGGAGTAGGACTAAGCGAAGGCACACACGATAACGGGCGCGGTGAAACCGGCGACGTTCATGCGGCCCTGAACTATATCTCGAAGGAATTTCCGGGAGTGCCGCTCCTGGTTGCCGGATTCAGCTTTGGCGCGGCGGTCGGACTTCGTTCCGGTTGCGAAGACTCCCGTGTAACCGAGTTAATCGGTTTGGGCTTTCCGGTCAACGATCTGGATGCTCGCTATCTGCGAGCCTGTTCGAAGCCGAAACTGCTGGTCCAAGGCAGCGAAGACCGCTTCGGCTCGCAGGAAAATTGGGAGAGGGTGTTAGCTGGAATTTCCGACGGCAACCGCTCGCTCGTTCGAACAGTGTTCATCCCAGGCGCCGACCATTTTTTCACCGGGCGCCTCGAAGAAATGACGCACGCTCTCAGCGACTGGCTGGTCGAGCGCCACCCGGCGCTACATCCGGTGGAAATCTAGCGATCGCCTCGGCTACTGCTCGGTCGGCTTTGCAATGCCCGGCGGCGTCGCAGGAGCGGGCGAAAGCTTCGCTGGCTCTGCTTGGGGTGTCTGCGTAATCGTCGCCTGAGTCGCCGAATCTGGTCTTTCCTCCGCTCCCTCGGTGGGGGCGCTATCGGGAGTGTCGACCTTAACCACCTTGGTCAAAGCCACTTTCGACAGTGGCTCAACATTCGGGAAGGACTCTACCGGGCTGCTGGCTAATGCGCCCTGCATGAACTGCAGCCAGATCGGAAGAGCGGCTCGCGCTCCCGTCTCGGCCTTGCCCAGAGAAATCTGCTTATCGTCAAAACCGACCCAAACGCCCGCAGTGATCTGCGGCGTAAAGCCCATAAACCATGCGTCCGTGAAATCATTGGTCGTGCCCGTCTTGCCACCCGCGGGACGATTCAGAGCTTTGGCGCCCACGCCGGTACCGAAATTCACGACATCTTCCAGCATGGCGGTCATCGTGCGAGCGACGTCGGGCGCAATGACGTCGTGAACGGCCGGGCGCGCTTGCTCGAGCACCGTACCGTCATAGCTGGTGACGCGGCGAATCATGTGAGCGTCGACCCGGATGCCATCATTGGGAAAAACTGTGAAAGCCGAGGTGTGTTCCATCAGATTGAGGTCCGCGGCGCCAAGTGTGATCGGCAGATAAGGGGGCAGCGGGCTGGTAATACCAAAGCGCCGCGCCATGTCGATGACGCTCGTCATGCCGATTTTGTCGGCGAGTTTGATCGCAGGTACGTTGCGCGAGCCCTCGAGAGCCCGCCGCAAGGTGATGACGCCTTCAAATTTCTCGTCATAATTATGGGGCGAATAGGGCTGGCCCCCGCTCATAAATGTCACAGGAGCATCGAGGATGGTGTCGAACGGCCCATAGCCTTGCTCCACAGCCGCCGCATAGACGTACACCTTGAATGAGCTGCCAACTTGCCTTTGCGCCTGCGTGGCGCGATTGAACTTGGAGTCCTCAAAGCTGTAGCCGCCGACCATGGCCTTGACCTCGCCGGACTGATTGTCGATGCCGACGAGCGCTGCCTGCGGCCCCGGGTCTTGCTCTAGCTCTACTTTCGCGCTGCTGCCGTTGATCTCGCGAATTAGGAACTGCGTCACGTCGCCCGGTTTCAGAATTTCGTTCGGCGCCTTGTGCCCCGTCCACGCGATGTCAGGCTGCGTCAGAACCGCCCGGTAAGGCCCGATTTTCACGGTAGCCGCCTCGCGGTCTACCGCCACCACGAGCCCATCGACATAATCGCCTTTGCCAATCCCGCCCTGCCAATCGTCATCCCGGTAAGCGTCCAGACTCGCCGAGTGGTCCGCCAAAATGTTGTGAAGATTGCCCCGCCAGCCATGCCGGCGGTCATAGGCGTGCAAGCCATCGCGAACCGCGTGGTCGGCCGCCCGCTGTGCGGCGACATTCAAGGTCGTGTATACGCGAAGCCCATGCTCGTGGACGGCTTCGGTCCCATAGGTGCTCTCGAGGTATTTGCGGATCTCCTCGACGAAATAGGGCGCGAGATCATTTCGCTGCGACTGCAAGTTGAGTGTCATCGGCTGCGCCACAGCGTCGCGCTCTTGCTGCGCGCTGATCTTGCCGTCGCGGCGCATCAAGCTAAGCACCAGATTGCGCCGGTCGAGGGCACGCTGCGGATGGAGAATCGGCGAATAGCCGGGGCCGCGGATCAGGCCGGCAAGCAGCGCAGCTTCTGGAAGCGTTAGCTGACCGATCGGCTTATTGAAATAGTATTCCGACGCCGCTTCGAAACCATAGTTTCCGTGCGCCAAGTACACCTGGTTGGCATACATCGTAAAGATCTGTTGTTTCGTGTAATTGCGCTCGATCTGAATGGCGAGAAGCGTTTCCTGAATCTTGCGGCGAAAGCTGCGGTCCGAGCGATCGAGGAAAAGGCCGCCGGCAAGCTGCATGGTGAGCGTGCTCGCGCCTTCCTGGATACGGCGATGCATCGCGTTCCGCCAAGCCGCCTCGACCACACGCGGCAGATCCACGCCCCAGTGCTGGAAAAAATGCTGATCTTCGGTGGAAGTGATGGCGTCTTTCAGAACGGGAGGAAGCTGTTCCCAGGTCAACAAAATGCGCCGCTGCAGTGCGAACGTGCCGATCTCCTGGCCATCGTCGGCATATAGCTCGGTGACCACGTTGGGGCGGTAATCTTCCAGTGCACGAATTTCGGGCAGATCGGTCGAGTCGACGAACAGCAAACCCGCCGCGATGCCCAGGGCTATAACGCCGCTGAGGAGTACGAGGAACGCAAGGCGTCCTGCGAGTTTGCGCCCGCGAAGACGCAGCGTTATGGAAGGGAGATTCAGCATCCCGACAACAACATCTTACTCCGAGGAGGGCGCGCCGAATAGGCTGCCGCAGGCGTGCCCTTAGAGAACTGTGCTCTATGCCGCAGCACGCCGCGAACGGTGGACCAGGAAGGCACCGACCGTGACTGCAATCGCCAAAACGACGAAGCCGCTGTCATGCCACAACTCCGTCGAGGGCTTCGGACTGTTGTAACCGAAGCAGCCGCAGTTGATCTCGAGTCCCAGCATGGCGGCGCGTGCCAAAGCGACCATAAAGACCACGAGCAGCGCCGTCAGACCCAAACTCGCCCAACGCAAACCGATTCCCAACATCACGAGAGCCCCCAGAGCAAACTCCAGCCAGGGCAAGATGGCCGCCATCCATTGCACAACCGAAAGGGGCAGCATGTTGTAGGAATTGATGCCCATGGCGAAGAAGAACTGGTAGTCCCGCAGGTGCCAAGCGCCGTCGAAGTGCACTTTCGAGTAGGCGGCATAGACGAAGATACCTCCGAGCACCAGCCGGCCTATCAGGAGCAATATTCGGCCGACGCGGCTACCAACGGACACACCAGCAGCCGAAGCGTGAGTTATTGTGGCGGCTTCTGCCATGGCTTAGTGGGTGAGCAGGTAGTCGAGATATTGCTTCAACAGCGCGTAGTTCACGCCGCCCGTCGGCAACTGAGTGGTCTGGCCTTTGTGGTAGACGAAGATCGTCGGCGTTCCGTCCACATGCTTCGAATTGCCCAGCGCCATATCGCTCGCGACGGCGGCATCGAGGAGCGAGCCTTCCGTCGATTCCACGAGGCGAACCTTTTTCATTTCGACGGGAGAGAGCACACCCGCTAGGATCGGCTCGATTTGTCCCGTCGGCGCCCAGGTGTCTTGCTTATCGTAGAGTGCCTGTTCCACGGGCTGGTAATAACCGGCCGCAGCTGCGGCATTGAGCCAGTGAGCGGCTTGGTGCGAATAGGTATGCATGGAGAGCGGGAAGTCGCGGTGTACCAAATACACCTTGCCAGTCGACACGTAGTTGTCGATCAGTTGCTTGGTGACTGTCTCATAAAACAATCGGCACTGTGGACACTGATAGTCGGCAAAGACTTCCAACGTAATCGGCGCTTCGCGCGAGCCCAATGACTTCGCTGTGGTCAGGTCAGCAGGGCTAGCTTTGCCTTGTGCACCCAGCGTTGCTGTGAACGCCAAAACGGCCAAGCTCAAAACCAGCCCGGCGGCGAAGAACTTCTTCAATCCGTTGTTCACGGCTCCTCCCAAATCAGGCGAACATTTTTCGGGTTTACCGGCCGCTATTGTAATCAGATGCGACTCTGGAAGAAAGCGTTTGGTTCGGCTCACAGCGAGAAGCTGGCTGGATGCATTTGGTGCGCTCTTTGCACCCTGAACTATCGCCTGCGAAGTCCAGTCTTCGGCAATTCGAGGTGAGGCAGAGCGACAAGCCTCTGATAACGGGGGACTTTTTTGTATGTGACACACAATGCTGGCTTTACACAAATCTCGGCGAGTACTTGACAATGGCTCGCTCAACTCTTATACTCCCCCTCGTGTCATGCCTGCCTCGCATGGGTGCCAGGAATCTGGACACCCGTCACCGGGCATCTATGAGGTGCCGAGCGAGGCAAGAGCGGAGGACCAGTAAAGAATGAGCAAGATTATCGGAATCGATTTGGGCACCACAAACTCCGTGGTGGCCGTTATGCAGGGCGGAGAGCCCGTCGTTATCCCCAACCAGGAAGGTGCCCGGACAACACCTTCCGTGGTGGCAATCACGAAGGGTGGGGAACGTCTGGTCGGCCAAGTGGCCAAGCGCCAGGCCGTGACCAATCCGGAAAACACGATTTATTCGATCAAGCGCTTCATGGGACGCCGTTACGACGAAATCGGCGACGAGACCCGCCGGATGCCCTACAAGGTGGTCAGCGGCCCGCACGACGACGCGCGCGTCGACATTTGGGGCAAGACCTACAGCCCGCCGGAAATCTCCGCCATGATCCTTCAGAAGCTCAAGGGAGCGGCTGAGGACTTTCTCGGCGAGAAGGTCAGCAAAGCGGTCATCACGGTTCCGGCCTATTTCAATGACGGCCAGCGCCAGGCGACCAAACAAGCGGGAGAAATCGCGGGCCTGGAAGTCCTGCGCATCATCAATGAGCCGACGGCCGCTGCCTTGGCCTACGGCTTGGACAAGAAGAAGGACGAAACGATCGCCGTCTACGATTTGGGAGGCGGCACGTTCGACATCTCCATCCTCGAAGTCGGCGAAGGCGTAGTCGAAGTAAAGGCCACCGCGGGTGATACGCACCTGGGCGGTGACGACGTCGACCACATCGTGATGGAGTGGATCGTCGCCGAGTTCAAGCGCGACCAGGGCATCGACCTGGGCAAGGATCGCATGGCTTTGCAGCGGCTCAAGGAAGCCGCGGAAAAGGCCAAGATCGAGCTATCCCAGGTGATGGAGACAGAGATCAATCTTCCCTTCATCACTGCCGACGCTTCTGGACCAAAGCACCTGCAGCTCAAGCTCACGCGGTCGAAACTCGAACAGCTGATGGAAGACTTGCTGCAGCGCACCGTCGGCCCAGTAAAGCAGGCGCTTTCCGACGCCGGACTCACCGCTGACAAGATCGACGAAGTAGTTCTAGTTGGCGGCTCGACCCGTATTCCGCGAGTCGTGCAAATCGTCAAAGACTTGTTCGGCGGCAAAGAGCCTCACAAGGGCGTTAACCCCGACGAAGTGGTAGCCGTGGGCGCCGCGATTCAGGGCGGCGTACTGGGCGGCGAGGTCAAGGACATCCTGCTGCTGGACGTGACGCCGCTTTCGCTGGGCGTCGAAACGCTGGGTGGCGTGATGACCGTGCTCATCCCGCGCAACACGACGATTCCGACCCGCAAGTCGGAGACGTTCTCGACGGCTTCGGACAATCAGCCGTCCGTCGAAATCCACGTACTGCAGGGCGAGCGCAAGATGGCTGGCGATAACCGGACGCTCGGCAAATTCCACTTGATGGGAATTCCTCCGGCTCCGCGCGGGATGCCGCAGATCGAGGTCACATTCGACATCGATGCCAACGGCATCTTGAACGTCTCGGCCAAGGATCACGCAACGAACAAAGAGCAGAAGATCACCATCACCGCTTCCACCGGCTTGAGCAAGGATGAGGCGGAGAAGATGCGCAAGGAGGCCGATGCACATTCCGACGAAGATCGCCGGAAGGTGGCGGAAGTCGAAGCGCGCAACACTCTCGATTCTCGCGTCTACCAGATGGAGAAACTCCTGAAGGAGAACCGCGAGAAGCTTTCCGAAGCGGATATTAAGCCGCTGGAGGAGGCCATCGAGAAGGGCAAGAGCGCTCTCTCGGGCGGCAACGCTGACGCGATGCAATCGGCGGCACGCGACCTCGAGACCGCCTCGCACAAAATCGCGGAAGTGCTCTATCGCTCCGCGGGTGCGCCGGGAACGGGACCGGGGCCCGGGGGCCCTGGACCTGGTGCCGGCAGCGAACCTGGTGCCGGTTCTCCAGGCGGGAAACCTGCCGAGGGCGAAGTCATCGACGCTGAATACGTCGATGTAGACGAAAACAAGAAGCCGAACTGATGACTGGGCCCGGGGAGGCAACGGCGAAGGCGATGGCTGACGGAATCAACCGAACGGGACCTCCGGAGGCGACACAGAAGCTGCGCGAGAACTTCTACAACGTGCAGGTGCCGCTCTCGGAGATCCCGTCGGCCGATTGGAAGCGGCTTTTTTACGATGCCCAGCAATCGCCGCCAGCCGAGTTTCCTCCCCGCGCCGTGGAAATCAGCGGGCACGTGCTGCGCTTTCGCTCTGACGGCGACAGCGTGGCCCAGAAGATTGCTTGGATTGACCGTTGGATCGAGCGCGCGAACCAGAAAGAAGCATCCATGGGGGCGCGTTTCGAAGAAGAGAAGCGGCGACGACGCGAGGAAATGCAGCGCGAACAAGCCGAACTCGCTGAACTGACGATGCGCTGGTCGAAGCTGTGAGCCGAGGCTAGCGCGGCGGCAACCGCGTCGCGGCCTTCTCGGCTCGGAGAACAGCAAGGCAATGGCGACGACAACCAAACAGGATTATTACGAACTGCTGGGAGTACCGCGGAAGGCGGCCCAGAAGGAAATTCGCCAGGCGTACCGCCGCTTGGCTCGCAAGTATCACCCCGACCTCAACCCTGGCGACAAGGCTTCGGAAGAGAAATTTAAACAGGTCCAAGAAGCCTACGACGTTCTTTCAGACGCCAAGAAACGCCAAGCCTACGATCAATTTGGATTCGACGCCGAGCACCGCGGCCCCATGCCGCCGCCGGACGCGGGCGGCGATGTCCAGTTCGACTTCGGCGGCTTCGATTTCGGCGGGTCGGGCGGCACCAACTTCCGTGACCTCTTCAGCCAATTCTTCCGGGGAGGCGGCGGGGCAGCCGCGATGGAAGCGGAGCCCGGTTCTGACCTCGAATATCAGATCGAAATCAGCTTCTGGGAAGCGATGCGCGGGGCCGTCAAAACGTTGACGATCGCGCACCTAGAGGCTTGCGGAGAGTGCAAGGGGAGTGGTGCGGTCGGTTCGCCAAAAACGTGCGACGCGTGCGGCGGCACGGGGCAAGTCGCACAAACACAGGGGCGTATGCGCTTCAATCTGGCGTGCACGCGCTGCGGGGGTACGGGACGACTTCGCACCGCCTGCCCAACGTGCCGGGGCGAAGGTCGCGTGCGGCGGACCGAAACCATCGACGTGCGGATCCCCGCCGGTGTGCAAACCGGCTCGCGCGTGCGAGTGGCAGGTCATGGCAACGCCGGCACCCACGGTACGCCGCCCGGCGATCTCTACATCATCACCGAGGTGCAGCCGCATCCTTACTTCGACCGCCGAGGCGACGACCTCTACACGGTCGTTCCGATCACAGTGTCGGAAGCGGCACTCGGCGCGAAGATCGAAGTGCCCACACTAGACGGCCGTTCTCTGCTTCGCGTTCCGCCCGGCACGAACAGCGGCCAGAAGTTGCGCCTGCGTGAGAAAGGCGTGCCTTCCGTCCGCAGACACGGGCAACGCGGCGACCTCTATGTCGAATTGCAGGTAGTCGTGCCCAAGCCGGTGGACGAGCGCGTCCGCAATTTGCTGAAGGAGCTTGCGAAGTTGGAACCAGAGGATCCGCGACGCGATCTTTTCGCGCGGGCGTCCTAAAGTCCGGGGGCGGGCTGCACTTTCAGCCCGCCCTAAACGAGGATAACCATGCCCACTCACGGTCCAAAGAAAAAGAGCCGCGCGGGCTACATGATCAGCTCGGTGGCGGAACTTTACGGGCTGCATCCGCAAACGCTCCGCCTGTACGAGCGCGTGGGGTTGCTGAAACCTTCGCGATCACAAGGAAACACTCGCCTCTACACAGAAGCTGACCTGGAGCGGCTCGAAGTGATCCTCACACTGACGCGGGAGATGGGTGTAAACCTAGCCGGCATCGAGATCATCCTCAACATGCGCGAAAAGATGGCAGAGATGCAGCACCAGATGCAGGCCTTCACTTCTTTCGTCCGACAAGAATTATCCCGCAGCTTGGACTCCGCAAAGCAAAGGCCGCCGCAGAATGCGATCGTCAGACTCCAGACGCCCAGAGTAATTCGCACGCAGAAATAGCGCCGAGAAGCAGATCTCGCTCAGGTGAGGCGCCTGAGAGGCGCCGACTTTTTCACATTTCCAACATTTTCCACTCGCACCGTTCCTTGCACGCTCACTACGCCGAGCCTATGCTGGTCACTCTATGGCGCGATCCGATTGTCCGGTGTGTGGTGGCACAGGTTGGCGGCTTGTCGACCGTGCGGACGCGAATGAACCCGCTGAGCGCGTCATCGAGCGCAAAAACGCAAGCCGAGGCGCCTCTGCGGGTGAACCGCGCTTCTCCTGGGCGGTTCCCTGCGAGTGCACCGGCACCGATCGCGTTTCGCGTTCGCTGGCTCGCGCGCGAATCCCGCACCGTTACGAACATTGCGATTTCGAAAACTTCGACACGGATATTTGGAGCGAGCGGCCGGAAGCCCCCGGTTGGAATCGTAGTCTCGCCCAAGCTCGCGTAGTGGTCGAAGCTTTCACGCGGGATTTTCCCGCTGCTTCCGAAACGGGACTGCTGCTCATGGGCCCCTGCGGCGTTGGCAAAACACATCTCGCCGTGGCAGCACTCCGCCAACTGATGCTGCGGGGTCATCGCGTGCGGTATTACGACTATCGGGAGCTTCTCAAGGACATCCAAGCAAGCTACGACCCGGACAACCCGACCAGTGAATTAGGCGTTTTGGAACCGGTCCTGGAAACCGAGGTCTTGCTGCTCGACGATTTGGGAGCCAGCAAGCCTTCGCCGTGGGCGCTCGAGACCATTGGTCATATTCTCAATCGGCGCTACAACGACAAGCGCGTCACGCTTCTGACCACGAATTACCTCGACGAGGTGGAAT
>Ga0187825_10000100_pt1 | contig 15140 bp, 23 predicted proteins | sample NC_wetland_sal_i_11_FD_132421 | JGI IMG/M metagenome (GOLD analysis project Ga0187825, IMG submission 132421) | Wetland sediment microbial communities from Neuse River Estuary, North Carolina, USA - SourceSoil_5 | ecosystem: Environmental > Aquatic > Freshwater > Wetlands > Sediment | place... | reverse complement strand
CGCGCCCTCAAAACCAGCCCGCGCAAGCTCAACCTCGTGGCGCAGGCGATCCGCGGCAAGGCGGCATCGGCCGCGTTGAACGAACTCGCCTTCAATCGTCGGCGCATCGCGCGCGACGTGCGCAAGGTGCTGCAGGCCGCGATCGCCAACGCCGAAAACAACCATCAGCTCGACGTCGACCGGCTTTACGTCAAGGAGGCGACGGTCGGCCGCGCCTTCTCGCTCGGCCGCTTCCACGTCCGCGGCCGCGGCCGCATCTCGCCGATCGAGAAGTACTACGCGAATCTGCTGGTCGTGGTGCGCGAACGCGCGCCCGAAGAGCGCGCCGAGGCGGCGGACGAGGGTAAAGGCGCGGCGGATGCCAAGGCCGCCGGCGCTGGCAAGAAGCCCAAGGCCAAGCGCAAGGCCGGCGGCAAGGAGAAGGCGTAATGGGCCAGAAGGTAAATCCGGTCGGTCTGCGGCTCGGCATCAACCGCACCTGGGATTCGCGTTGGTTCGCGCGCAAGGACTATTCGAACCTGCTGCACGAAGACCTGAAGCTGCGCAAATTCCTGGTTGAGCGGTTGCTGCAAGCTGGCGTGTCGCGCGTCGTCATCGAGCGCGCCGCCAAGAAGACCCGCATCACCATCCATTCGGCCCGGCCCGGCGTGGTCATCGGCAAGAAGGGCGCCGACATCGAGAAGCTGCGCTCGGATCTTACGAAGATGACCAACAGCGAGGTCAATCTGAACATCGTCGAGATTCGCAAGCCCGAGATCGACGCCAAGCTGATCGCCGATGGCATCGCGCAGCAGCTCGAGCGCCGTGTCGCCTTCCGTCGCGCCATGAAGCGCGCCGTGCAATCGGCCATGCGCCTGGGCGCGCTCGGCATCCGCATCAACTGCTCGGGCCGCCTCGGCGGCGCCGAGATCGCGCGAATGGAGTGGTATCGCGAAGGCCGCGTGCCGCTGCACACGCTGCGCGCCGACGTCGATTTCGGTTACGGCACCGCCAAGACGACCTACGGCACCTGCGGCGTCAAGGTCTGGGTGTTCAAGGGTGAGGTGCTCGCCCACGATCCGATGGCGCAGGACAAGCGCGCCGCCGAAGCCCAACCGGCGCGCGCCTGAGGAGAGAGTTAGGGTTCGATCATGTTGCAACCGGCATTCAGCAAGTACCGCAAGGCGCATAAAGGCCGCATCCACGGCCTCGCCACCAGCGGCAACACGCTCGCCTTCGGCACGTATGGCCTCAAGGCGACCGAGCCTGGCCGCGTCACCGCGCGCCAGATCGAGGCGGCACGCCGTGCCATCACACGCCACATCCGGCGCGTCGGCCGGGTCTGGATCAACATCTTCCCCGACGTGCCGGTGTCGCGGAAACCAGCCGAGGTCCGCATGGGCAGCGGCAAGGGCAGCCCGGAATTCTACGTCTGCCGGGTCAAGCCGGGCCGCATTCTGTTCGAGCTCGACGGCGTGCCGCATCAGCTCGCACTCGAGGCCTTCGGTCTCGCCGCCGCCAAATTGCCGATCAGCACCCGCTTCGTCACCCGTCTGGGTCATGTGGAGGAGCCGAGCGCATGAAGGCCGCCGACGTCCGCCATAAGACCGACGACGAACTCAAGAGCGAGCTCGATCAATTGGCCAAGGAAGCCTTCAACCTGCGCTTCCAGCGTGCCAGCGGGCAGCTTGAGAACAATGCACGCGTGCGTCAGGTGCGTCGCGACATCGCGCGCATCAAGACGATCATGGGCGAGCGCGCCCGCAAGGCCTCCTAGGGACAAGAATCATGCCGAAACGCATCCTGCAGGGGGTCGTCACCAGCGACGTCATGGACAAAACCGTGACGGTGCGCGTCGACCGCCGCTTCCAGCATCCGGTCTACAAGAAGTTCATCACGCGCTCGAAGAAGTACGCGGCGCATGACGAGGAGAACGCCTACAAGGTGGGCGACATCGTCCGAATCGAAGAAACCCGTCCGATCTCGAAGCGCAAGAGCTGGCGGGTGATCGAGGCGGTTACGCGCGCGCCGGCGCCGTCGGCGCCGCGTGTCGCCGATCCGGTGTCGGCGGAGGCGCAAGCCGGACGCAAGCGCGTTCGTCGCGGCAAGGCTGACGCGGCCGCTGCGGCGCCGCAGAAAGCGGAAACGCCATGATCCAGATGCAGACCAATCTCGACGTGGCGGATAATTCCGGCGCCCGCCGCGTCCAGTGCATCAAGGTCCTCGGCGGCTCGATGCGTCGCTGGGCGACGGTCGGCGACGTTATCGTGGTTTCCGTGAAGGAAGCCATTCCGCGCGGCCGCGTGAAGAAAGGCGACGTGCACAAGGCGGTCATCGTGCGCACGGCGCAGCCGATCCGCCGCGCCGACGGCAGCGCAATCCGCTTTGACCGCAACGCCGCAGTGCTGATCGACAATCAGAACGAACCGATCGGCACGCGCATTTTCGGGCCGGTGACGCGCGAGCTGCGCGCCAAGAAGTTCATGAAAATCATGTCCTTGGCGCCCGAGGTGCTGTGATGCTGAAGATTCGCAAGGGCGACAAGGTCGTGGTCCTGACCGGCCGCGACAAAGGCAAGGAAGGCGAGGTATTGCGCGTCCTCGCCGAGGCCGATCGCGTCGTCGTGCAGGGCGTGAACATGGTCAAGCGCCATACGCGGCAACGGCCGGGCGAACCCGGCGGTATCGTTGAGAAAGAGGGCGCGATTCATATTTCGAACGTCGCGCACAAGGATCCGAAGTCTGGCAAGCCAACCCGCGTGGGCTTCAAGGTCCTGGCCGACGGCAAGAAGGTGCGCGTCGCGCGCGCATCCGACGAGGTGCTCGATGGCTGAGTCGCGTCCGAAACCCCGGCTTAAGGAGCACTACGAAAAAGTGGTGCGCTCGGAACTCATGAAGGAGTTCGGGTACAAGAACGCTTTCGAGGTGCCGCGTCTCGATAAGATCGTCGTCAACATGGGCGTCGGCAAGGAAGCCGTCGTCGATGCGAAGAAGACCGATGCCGCCGCCAAAGAGCTCGCCGCGATCACCGGGCAGAAGCCGGTGATCACGCTGTCGAAGAAATCGATCGCCACCTGGAAGTTGCGGCAGAACCTGCCGATCGGCTGCAAGGTGACGCTGCGGCGCGAACGCATGTACGAGTTCCTCGACCGGCTGGTGAACGTCGCGCTGCCGCGCGTGCGCGACTTCCGCGGCCTTTCGGGCAAGAGCTTTGACGGCCGCGGCAATTACGCGCTCGGCCTCAAGGAACAGCTCGTATTTCCCGAGATCGATTACGACCAGGTCGACGTGGTGCGCGGCATGGACATCATCATCGTTACCACCGCCAAGACCGACAAGGAAGCCAAGGCGCTTCTGCGCGGCTTCCAATTGCCTTTCGTCAACTGAGGACAGCGATATGGCGAAAACCAGTTCCATATGGCGCAACCGCAAGCGCGAACGGATGGTGAAGCAATTCGCCGCCAAGCGCGCGAAGCTCAAGGCGATCGCGAACAACATGTCGCTGACGCCGGAAGAGCGATTCGCGGCGCGACTCAAGCTCGCCGAACTGCCGCGCAATTCTTCGGCGGTGCGCATTCACAATCGTTGCGAGCTGACCGGCCGCCCGCGCGGCTATTACCGCAAGTTCAAGCTGTCGCGTATCGCGCTGCGCCAATTGGCCTCCGCCGGGCAGGTGCCCGGCATGGTCAAGTCGAGCTGGTAAGGGAGAAGCCGGTATGATGACCGATCCCCTCGGCGATTTGCTCGCGCGCATCCGCAATGCGCAACAGGCGCGCAAAGCGACCGTGCAATCGCCGGCGTCGAAGATCCGCGCCAATGTGCTCGAGGTGCTGCAGCGCGAAGGCTATATTCGCGGCTATTCGCGCGAGGAAGTTCGCCCCGGCGTGGCCGAGCTCACGATCGAGCTCAAATACGTCGACGGTGAGCCCGTGATCCGCGAGATCACCCGCATCTCCAAGCCCGGCCGCCGCGTCTACTCGCGCATCTCGGATCTGCCGCGGGTCTATAACGGCCTGGGCATTTCAATTCTGTCGACGCCCAAGGGCGTCATGTCGGACAACGAGGCCCGCGCCGCCAATCTCGGCGGTGAGGTCCTCTGCCGCGTGTTCTAAGGAGCGCAACGTCGATGTCGCGCATTGGCCGCTATCCGGTGGCGATCCCGCAAGGGGTGACGGTCGAGGTGTCCGGCGGCAAGCTTACCGCCAAGGGCAAACTCGGCAACCTCTCGATGCCGCTGTCCGCCGAGGTCAACGCCACGGTCAAGGACGGCAAGGTGTCGTTCGAGCCCAAGACTGAATCGAAGCGGGCGCGCATGCATTGGGGCACGATGCGGGCGCTCACCAACAACATGGTGGCCGGCGTGTCGCGCGGCTTCACCAAGAATCTCGAGATCGAGGGCGTCGGCTATCGCGCCGCGGTGCAGGGCAAGAACCTGGTGCTGCAGCTCGGCTTCAGCCACGAAGTGACCTTCCCGATCCCGGACGACGTCAAGATCACGGCCGAGAAGCCGACCAGCATCACGATCACCGGCGCCGATCGCCAGCGCGTCGGTCAGGTGGCCGCGGTGATCCGCGCCTTCCGCGTGCCCGAGCCCTACAAGGGCAAGGGCATCCGCTACGCCACGGAGACTGTCCGGCGCAAGGAAGGCAAGAAGAAATAGGTGCGCCGATGAGCCACAAAACCGTCGACCTTTTCACCCGTCGCCAAGGCCGGGTCCGCTATCGCATCAGCCGCGCCACGCAGCGCCGGCCGCGGCTGACCGTGTTCCGTTCGTCGAAGCACATCTACGCGCAGGTGATAGACGATCTGAGCGGCCACACGCTTGTCGCCGCTTCGAGCCTCGACGAGAACCTCAAGAAAGACGCCAAGACTGGCGCCAACAAGGACGTCGCGGCGGCGGTCGGCAAGCTGCTCGCCGAGCGCGCGAAGGCTGCCGGCGTCACCGCCGTGGTTTTCGATCGCGGCGGCTATCTGTTCCATGGCCGGGTCAAGGCCCTGGCCGACGCCGCCCGCGAGGGCGGATTGCAGTTCTAGGAAGAAGGCACCATGGCACGCACACCCGGATCACGCACCGCCGGCGGGCCGCCTCGCCGGAGCGAAGGCGAGGGCGATCGCCCGCCGCGCGAACGCCGTCCGCGCCCGCGCGAGCGCGATAGCGATGCAGGCGAAGGCGAATTCATCGAGAAGCTGGTCGGCATCAACCGCGTCGCCAAGGTGGTCAAGGGCGGCCGGCGCTTCGGGTTCGCCGCGCTCGTCGTGGTCGGCGACCGCAAGGGCCGTGTTGGCTATGGCTCGGGCAAGGCGCGCGAAGTGCCGGAAGCGATCCGCAAGGCGACCGAGCAGGCGCGCCGTGCGCTGGTGCGCATTCCGCTGCGCGAGGGCCGCACGCTGCATCACGACATCGTCGGCCATTTCGGCGCCGGCCGCGTCGTGCTGCGGGCGGCGAAGCCCGGCACTGGCATCATTGCCGGCGGCCCGATGCGTGCCATCTTCGAGGCGCTGGGCGTGCAGGACGTGGTGGCGAAGTCCATCGGCACGTCCAATCCGCACAATATGATCAAGGCGACCTTCACGGCGTTGACCCATTCGGTCAGCCCGCGGTCGGTCGCGCAGCGGCGCGGCAAGAAAGTGAGCGAGATCCTGGGCAAGGGCGCCGCGGCCGCGGCCGAGGCGCGGGAGTAGAACATGGCCGAGCAGATCAAGGCGAAGCGGACGACCAAGAAAACCGCGGCCGCAACCGGCGGCAAGGGCATCCGTGTCACCCAAATCGGCAGCGCGGCCGGCCGTCCGGACTGGACGCTGGCGACGCTTAAGGGCCTCGGCCTCAACAAACGTCATCGCTCGCGCGTCGTCGTCGACACGCCGGCGGTGCGCGGCATGATCGAGCGCGTGAAGCATTTGCTGTGCGTCGAAGCGGCGTCGTGAAGGCGCGATTGCGGGATCGGCGCGCGTTTTGCGATAATCGGGTGAGCGGACAATGAAACTCAACGAGATCAAGGACAACCGCGGCGCCCATTATCGCGCCAAGCGGCGCGGCCGCGGCATCGGCTCCGGCAAAGGCAAAACCAGCGCCCGCGGCGGCAAAGGCCAGACCGCGCGCACCGGCGTCGCCCTCAACGGCTTCGAAGGCGGCCAAACGCCGCTGCATCGTCGGTTGCCCAAGCGCGGCTTCAACCGCGAGGAATTCCGCAAGCGCTATGCCGTGGTCAACCTCGGCGTGCTGCAGCGCGCGGTCGACCAGGGCGCCTTGCAATCCGGCGCGACGGTGAAGGCCGAGGATCTGGTCAAGGCAGGCGTGTTGCGCCGCACGTGGGACGGCGTGAAGCTGCTGGCCAAAGGCGAATTGAAGGCGCCGCTGACTCTCGAGGTCGCGGGCGCATCCAAGGCGGCGGTTGCCGCAGTCGAGAAACTGGGGGGCAAGGTCGTTCTACCGGCCGCCAAGGCGAAAGCGCCGGCGGCGCCGCAACCTCAGCAAGGTTAAACGCCGATGGCTTCCGCCGCCGAGCAGCTTGCCGCCAGTCTCAATCTCGGCGCTTTCGCCAAGGCGACCGATCTCAAGAACCGCATCTGGTTCACGCTCGGCGCGCTGATCATCTATCGTCTCGGCACCTATATCCCGCTGCCGGGTATCGATCCGCAGGTTCTCGCTGACGTCTTCCAGCGCAACTCCGGCGGCCTGCTGGGCATGGTCGACATGTTCTCGGGCGGCGCGCTCGGGCGCATGACGATCTTCGCACTCAACATCATGCCGTATATCTCGGCCTCGATCATCATTCAGCTGATGCAGGCCGTATCGCCGCAGCTCGAGGCGTTGAAGAAAGAGGGCGAACTCGGCCGCAAGAAGATCAATCAGTACACCCGCATCGGCACCGTGTTCCTGGCGGCGATCCAGGCCTATGGCATCGCCGTCGGCATCGAAAACCTGCACAGCGGCGCGGGCGCCGCGGTCACCAATCCCGGCATGTTCTTCCGCCTGACCGCGGTGGTGACGATGACCGGCGGCACCGTGTTCCTGATGTGGCTCGGCGAGCAGATCACCGCGCGCGGCGTCGGCAACGGCATCTCGCTCATCATCATGGCGGGCATCATCGCGCGCATGCCGTCCGCGCTCGCGGCGCTCCTCGAGCTCGGCCGCACCGGCGCGCTGTCGACTTTCTTCATCATCATGTTGCTGGTGGGCGCGGTGGCGGTCATCACCTTCATCGTTTTCATGGAACGCGCGCACCGCCGAATCCTGGTGCAGTATCCGAAGCGCCAGGTCGGCAACAAGATGTTCGGCGGCGAGGCGTCGCATCTGCCGCTGAAGCTCAACACGTCAGGCGTGATCCCGCCGATCTTCGCGTCGTCGTTGCTGCTGCTGCCGGTGACGGTGGTCAGCTTCGGCACCAACCAGACGGGTTTTCTCGGCGAGGCGGCGGCCTATCTCGGCCCCGGTCATCCGCTCTATATCATCCTCTACGCCGCGCTAATTCTGTTCTTCACGTTCTTCTACACCGCCATCGTCTTCAACCCGACGGAGACGGCGGACAATCTGCGCAAATACGGCGGCTTCATTCCCGGTATCCGGCCAGGCACTAACACCGCCGAGTACCTGGATTACGTCCTGACCCGGCTGACCGTTGTCGGTGCGCTCTATCTTGCCGCCGTCTGCGTGCTGCCCGAATTCCTCCGATCGCAGTACGCGGTGCCGTTCTATTTCGGCGGCACGAGCCTGATGATCGTCGTCAGCGTCACCATGGATACGGTCGCCCAGATCCATTCGCATCTGCTGGCGCACCAGTACGAGGGCTTGATCAAGAAGGCGAAGCTCCGCGGGAGAAGCGGGTGAACCTGATCCTGCTGGGGCCGCCCGGCGCCGGCAAAGGAACGCAAGCCAAGCGTCTAGAAGAGCGGTACGGCTTGGTCCAGTTGTCGACCGGAGACATGCTGCGGGCCGAACGCGCTTCGGGCACGCCGCTTGGCAAGAAAGTACAGGCGATCATGGATTCGGGTCAGCTGGTCTCCGACGACATCATCGTCGACCTGATCGCCGCGCGCATCGACCGGCTGCCGAAGGGCAAAGGTTTCATCCTCGATGGCTTTCCCCGCACCCAGAAGCAGGCCGAGGCACTTGATGCCATGCTGGCGCGCAAAGGCCTGAAGCTCGACAGCGTCATCGAAATGAAGGTCGACGAGGCCGCGCTGATTGACCGCATCGCCGGCCGCTTTTCCTGCGCCAAATGCGGTGCGTCATACCACGACCGGCACCACCGGCCGCGGCAGGACGGGGTTTGCGACGTCTGTGGCGCCGGCGAGTTCGTGCGCCGCACCGACGACCGGCCGGAGACCGTCAAGGCCCGCCTTAACACCTATCGCGAGCTAACCGCGCCGATTCTGCCCTATTACCGGGCCAAAGGGGTGCTACGGACGGTCGACGGCATGGCGCCGATCGACCGGGTCGCCGCCCAGATTGAAGCGATTTTAGAAAGCCCGGGAGCCGCCCCGAATGGTTGACTTTAAGGCTCGGATTTCTATAATCCGCGCCCTCGGCCTGGTGCGGGGCTGGGTCGTGTCCAACATCGCGAGCTGAACGGAGAAGCGCAGTGGCGCGCATTGCCGGCGTCAACATTCCGAGTCAAAAACGCGTCCCCATTGGATTGATGTACATCCATGGCATCGGACGCACGACGGCCGAGAAGATCTGCAAGGAATTGGCCATTCCCGAAGCCCGGCGCGTGCACGAGCTGACCGACGGCGAGGTCCTTCGCATCCGCGAGCTGATCGACAAGAACTACACCGTCGAAGGCGATCTGCGCCGCAACGTGGCGCAGAACATCAAGCGCTTGATGGACCTCGGCTGCTATCGCGGCTTGCGTCATCGCAAGGGCCTGCCGGTGCGCGGCCAGCGCACCCACACCAATGCCCGCACGCGCAAGGGGCCGGCCAAGGCGATCGCCGGCAAGAAGATCGCGCCGTCGAAGGGCTAAAGGACAGAGAGAACGGGATCGACTATGGCGAAGCCTGCTGCAGCTCCTGCCGCCCAGACCGGCGCGGCCGCGACCGGAACCGGCGCCGCAACCGGCACGCCGGGTGCATCGCGCATCCGCCGCCGCGAGCGCAAGAACATCACCGCGGGCGTGGCGCACGTCAACGCCACCTTCAACAACACGATGATCACCATCACCGACGCGCAGGGCAACACCATCGCCTGGTCGTCGTCGGGTACCATGGGTTTCAAAGGATCGCGCAAGTCGACGCCGTATGCTGCGCAGGTCGCCGCCGAAGACGCCGGCCGCAAGGCGATGGATCACGGCATGCGCACGCTCGAAATCGAAGTCAAGGGTCCAGGCTCGGGCCGCGAATCCGCGCTGCGCGCGCTGCAGGCCGTCGGCTTCACCGTCACCTCGATCCGCGATGTCACGACGATACCGCACAATGGATGCCGTCCGCCGAAGCGGCGGCGTGTTTAACAGGGAGTTCTAAGGGAACGGCGCTGCCTCGGTCCGTGGTGGACCGTCGGCGCGCTCGCAGGAAATGGCCAAAGGCGGCTCGTCCGCAACGGCAAAGGAAAGACTCGTGATCCAAAAGAACTGGCAAGCTCTCATCAAACCGAAACAGCTCGCGATCGAGGCGGGCGATGATCCCGCCCGGACGGCGACCGTCGTCGCCGAACCTCTCGAACGCGGTTTCGGACTCACTCTCGGTAACGCGCTGCGGCGCGTGCTGCTGTCGTCCCTCCAGGGCGCGGCCATCACCTCGGTCCAGATCGAAGGTGTGCTGCACGAATTCTCGTCGCTGCCCGGCGTGCTCGAGGACGTGACCGACGTCGTGCTCAACATCAAAGGCATCGCGCTGCGGATGCATGGCGAAGGGCCGAAGCGCATGCGGCTGCGCGCCGGCGGTCCCGGCGAAGTGCGCGCCGGCATGATCGAGCTCGGCCACGATATCGAGATCATGAATCCCGATCATCTGATCTGCACGCTCGACAGCGGCGCCAAGATTTCGATGGAGCTCACGGTCGAAACCGGCAAGGGCTACGTGCCGGCGAGCCAGAACCGTCCCGAGGATGCGCCGATCGGCCTCATCCCGGTCGATGCTCTGTTCAGCCCGGTGAAGAAGGTCAGCTACAAGGTCGAGAACACCCGCGTCGGCCAAGTGACCGACTACGACAAGCTGTCGATGCGGATCGAGACCAACGGCGCGGTGACGCCTGAGGATGCCGTGGCGCTCGCGGCGCGCATCCTGCAGGACCAGCTGCAGCTGTTCATCAACTTCGAAGAGCCGCGCGCAGCCAGCGAGGAGGAACGTCCGTCCGAGCTGCCGTTCAACAAGAACCTGCTGCGCAAGGTTGACGAGCTCGAGCTGTCGGTGCGTTCGGCCAACTGCCTCAAGAACGACAACATCGTCTATATCGGCGATCTGGTGCAGAAGACCGAAGCCGACATGCTGCGGACGCCGAATTTCGGCCGCAAATCACTGAACGAAATTAAGGAAGTGTTGGCGCAGATGGGCCTCCATCTCGGCATGGAGATCCCGAACTGGCCGCCCGAGAATATCGAGGAACTGGCGAAGCGCCTCGAGGAGCCGTACTGACCATGCGCCATCGTCTCCGCGGCCGCAGTTTCAGCCGCAAATCCGCTCACCGCAAAGCCATGTTCGATAACATGGCGCATGCGCTGCTGAAGCACGAGCAGATCACCACCACGCTGCCCAAGGCGAAGGACCTCCGTCCGGTGGTCGAGAAGCTCATCACGCTCGGCAAACGCGGCGGCTTGCACGCACGGCGTCAGGTCATGGCCGCGCTGCAGGACGCCAAGATCGCCGACAAGGTGATGACGACGCTGGCCGACCGCTACAAGACGCGCGCCGGTGGCTATTGCCGCATCCTCAAGGCGGGCTTCCGCCACGGCGATGCCGCGGCGATGGCGGTGATCGAGCTAGTCGACCGCGACGTCGCCGCCAAGGGCCTGGATTCGGGTCCGGTCACCGCGAAGGCGGAGACCGAGGGCGAAGAAGCCCCCGCCGCCTGAACGCAAGTGCGGCCGCCAAGGCCGCATTGGTCACGCCCAGCACCAGGAAAATTGCCGGCACGCCGCTGCCGTAATTGAGCATGATCGCCGAGCCGCCTCCGGCGACGACGATGAACAGCGCGTTGAGTATGTTGTTGCCGGCGACGACGCGCGCGCGTTCGCCTTCGCCGCTGCGCGCCTGCATGATGGCGTAAAGCGGCACGACGAAGATGCCGGCGGCGACCGCCACGCCAACCAGATCGCCGACAATCCGCCAATTATGGGCCACGGCCAGGAACGCCGTGACGCCGCTCAGCGCAGTCGCCGTTTGCGGCGCCGGACTGGCGAGCCACAGGTCGAAAGTGAACGCGCCCATCGCCAGCGCACTCCACGGCACCAGCCGCGCCGTGATCGCGCCGCGCAGGATGCGGTTGGCGGCGAGCGAGCCGCAGCCGACGCCGACCGAGTTGACTGCCAGGAACAAGGTCACGACATGGTTGTCGCCGCCGAGATATTCCTTGGCGTAATTGGGAAACTGCGAAATAACCGCTGCGCCGACCAGCCAGAACCAGGAAATTCCCAACACTGCACGCCAGACCTCTGGCCGCTCGTGCGCCTGTCTGGCGACTTCCCAAGTCGATGCCAGGATGTTGGCGCGCAGGCGTACGCCGGCGTGCGCCCTGCCGGTCGGAGGAATGAACTGGCTCGCGCCATAGCCGAAGAGGGCCAGCGCTAGCAGGGCCGCGCCAGTCGCGATCCGGCCGCCAGGCACCAGGATCAACAATCCGCCGGCGATGGTGCCGATGAGAATGGCGAGAAACGTGCCGGCGTCGACCAATGCATTGGCCGCCAGCAATTCAGATTCGGGCAATAGCTCGGGCAGAACGGCGTACTTTACGGGTCCGAAGACCGTTGCCTGCACGCCGAGCAGGAACAGCACACCGAGCTGAAACACGATGTTGTCGCCCAACAACGACAGCGCACCCAACGCGACGACGCCGATCTCCGCCAGCTTGGTCTGCCGCAACAGCCACGATTTTTCGCACTTGTCGGCGATTTCGCCGGACAACGCCGAAAACAGGAAATAGGGCAGGATGAACACCGCCGTGGCGATGGTGACGATGATCTCGGTCGCCTGACCCGATTGGGCCTCGCGATAGGCGACCAGGATGACGTAGGCGTTCTTCAGCAGGTTATCGTTCATCGCGCCGGCGAACAGCGCCCAGAACAACGGTCCAAGCCGCCGCGTCGGCAACAGGCTGAGCGCTGCGTTCCCCCGCGCCACGGCTCAGTCGGCCGCCCGTTCGAAGAAATCCGCCGAGCCGTCGTCGTCGGCCGTGCTTTGCTTCACCTCGCGCACCTGCGCCATCGGCGGGCCGCGGCGCAACGCGGCGGCCATCGCCGCGACAGCTTCGGCCTCGCCGATGATCAGCGCCTCGACGCTGCCGTCGCGGCAATTGCGCACCCAGCCGCGCAGATTGCGCTGCATCGCCTCGCGCACGGCCCAGGCACGGAAACCCACGCCTTGGACGCGTCCGGCGATCGACAGGCGCAACGCGGTCACGGCACGGCGCATGGCGGCAATCTAGGCAGGCGTGCCGCCGCTGTCCACGCCGCCAGCCGTCACAAAATCATTCGAATTCGAGGATGAGCTGGTCGACCGCGAGGCTATCACCCGGCTTGGCGGCGATGCGGGCGACACGGCCGTCGCGCTCGGCGCGCAGGACGTTCTCCATCTTCATCGCCTCGACCACGGCGAGCGGCTCGCCGGCCTTGATTTCCTGGCCGGCTTTGACGGCGATCGAGACCAGCAGGCCTGGCATCGGTGACAGCAACTGGCGCGATTGCGGCGTCGGCGGTTTCGGCCTAAGGCGGCGTAGCAGGGCGGTGGCGTAACAAGGCACGACCATCGCCTCGAACGCGGCGCCGCCACGCGCCAGGCGCCAGTACAGCTCGCGGCGTTCGATCCGGAACGTCGCCTCGGTCTTGCCGACCTGCAAATGCATGACCGGCTGACCCGGCTGCCAGGCGGTGCGCAGGATTTGTTTGCGGCGGTTGCGCATCGCCGCAACGCCGTCCGGCAAACGTCGAGCGACAACCGGATAATCGTCGCGGCCGATCATGACGCAAAGCGACTGGTCCGCCGAGCCGGGCGTCGCCAGGGTTTGTGCCGCGGCCGCGGCGAAGACGGCCAATTCGGTTTCCTCGCGCGTCGGCTCCGCGCCGTGGAACCCGTCGGGAAATTCGCGGGCGATGAAATCAGTCGACAGCCTGCCAGCGCGAAAACGCGGCCGGTGCAGGATCGCGGTCAGGAAATCGACGTTGTGCGCGATGCCGTTGACGACAAATCCGTCGAGCGCCTGGGTGAGGCGCATCGTCGCTATATCACGCCGCTTCGCGTGCGCCGCCACCTTGGCGATCATCGGATCGTAGAAGATCGGTATCTCGGCGCCTTCATAGACGCCGCCGTCGACACGCACGCCGTCGCCTGTAGGCTCGGCATAGCGCACCAGCCGGCCGGCCGAAGGCAGAAAGCCGCGCCGCGGATCTTCTGCGTAGACGCGCGCCTCGATGGCCGAGCCCGAGAGTTTCAGGTCCTTTTGCGCAAACGGCAGCTTCTCGCCGGCCGCGATGCGGATCATCAATTCGACCAGATCGAGGCCCGTAACCAACTCGGTCACCGGATGCTCGACCTGCAGCCGCGTGTTCATCTCGAGGAAGTAGAAATTGCGCTTCCCGTCGACAATGAACTCGACGGTACCGGCCGAGCTGTATTTTGCCGCCTTGGCAAGCGCGACCGCCGCTGCGCCCATGCGCACGCGCGTCTTGGCGTCAAGGAACGGGCTCGGCGCCTCCTCGATCACCTTCTGGTGGCGGCGCTGGATTGAGCATTCACGCTCGAACAGATGGACGACATTGCCGCGACGGTCGCCGAGCACCTGGATCTCGATGTGTCGCGGCTCTTCGATGTATTTCTCGATGAAGAGCCGAGCGTCGCCGAACGCCGTCTTGGCTTCGCCGCTGGCGCGCTGAAACGCTTCTTCAAGTTCGGCATCCGATCTGGCGATGCGCATGCCTTTGCCGCCGCCGCCGGCCGCCGCCTTGAGCATCACCGGGTATTTGATGCGGCGGGCGACGGCGATGGCGGCCTTGGCGTCCTTGATGACGCCGAGTTCGCCTGGCACGGTCGGCACGCCGACTTTGACCGCGATCTGCTTGGCGGCGATCTTGTCGCCCATCGCCGCGATCGCAGCCGGATCGGGTCCGATGAAGGTGATTCCGGCCTTCGCCAGGGCACGTGGCAGGGCTGGGTTCTCGGACAGGAAGCCGTAGCCCGGATGCACCGCCTGGGCGCCGCTAGTACGACAGGCGGCGACGATCTTTTTGACGTCGAGATAGCTTTGCGCCGACGATGCTGGCCCGATGGCAATCGCTTCGTCGGCTTCGCGCACGTGCCGCGCGTCGGCGTCGGCTTCGCTGTAGACCGCAACGGTGGCGATGCCCAGGCGCTTGGCCGTGCGCATGATGCGGCAGGCGATCTCGCCGCGGTTGGCGATCAGGATTTTTTTGAACAGCGCCACGTCAGAGCGGGATGTTGTCGTGCTTCTTCCACGGATTCTCGAGGCGCTTGCCGCGCAGCATGGCGAGCGACCGGCACAGCCGCCGCCGCGTCGAATGCGGCATGATCACGTCGTCGATGAAGCCGCGCGACCCTGCGACGAAGGGATTGGCAAATTTCTCGCGATATTCTTCTGCCCGGCGCTCGATCTTTTTCGGGTCCTTGAGGTCGCTGCGGAAGATGATTTCGACCGCGCCTTTGGGCCCCATCACCGCGATTTCGGCCGACGGCCACGCGTAATTGACGTCGCCGCGCAGATGCTTCGAGCTCATCACGTCATAGGCGCCGCCATAGGCCTTGCGCGTGATCAAGGTCACCTTGGGTACGGTCGCCTGGGCGAAGGCGAACAGCAGCTTGGCGCCGTGCTTGATGATGCCACCATATTCCTGCGCCGTGCCCGGTAGGAAGCCCGGCACGTCGACGAAGGTAACGATTGGAATATTGAAACAGTCGCAGAAACGCACGAAGCGCGCCGCCTTGCGGCTCGCGTCGCTATCGAGCACGCCGGCGAGCACCATCGGCTGATTGGCGACGACACCGACGGTGCGGCCGGCG
>Ga0187825_10000099_pt1 | contig 15184 bp, 12 predicted proteins | sample NC_wetland_sal_i_11_FD_132421 | JGI IMG/M metagenome (GOLD analysis project Ga0187825, IMG submission 132421) | Wetland sediment microbial communities from Neuse River Estuary, North Carolina, USA - SourceSoil_5 | ecosystem: Environmental > Aquatic > Freshwater > Wetlands > Sediment | place... | reverse complement strand
TGGGAGAACGCGCGTCTCGATTTGCCCAACGAGCAGAACGAGGCGCCCACTCACGTCACCGGGCCGAACCAAGACAAGTTCAAGGTCAAGGGACTTGCCGGACCCGCCAAAAAGGACGATTTCACCTACACCTTGACGCCGATCGGTGGCCCCAAACCGCCCGATCCGAAACCCCAGCCTGGACCATCACCCGACGTAACCGCGAGCTGTCAAATCACTGTCAACAACAACACGAAAGTGGCGCTGAAGCTCGCGGGAGAGGACAACGAGAAGGGCGATTTCATGACCCAGCCGGCGACCTCGCTGGCGCCGGGCGGCTCGACCTCCTTTGCCTATATCGAGACCGCGCGTCCGAAGGACAATGATCAGCGCGGCTGCAAGGGTTCACTCACTTGGGAAGTGGGCGCGCCCGCGACCGCGACCTGGCGCATCGAGTGGGACAACCCGGTCGGGCAGAAGAACACCGCAAAAGGCACGGCAGACCCGCAAAGCGCCGGCTTCGAATCGCTCGCCCTGGAAGGTCAGGGCGACGAGAATGTTCCGTTCACCTTCACCCTCTCGGGCGGCGGCGCGGGACCAGGACCCGGTCCAGGGCCAGGACCAGGACCAGGGCCAGGACCAGGACCCGACCCGGATCCGCCTTTTGATCCGCCCGCGACGCGCGAACGCGAGCCGACCTTGCGCAAAGGCGACAAGAGTAAGGACGGGTGGGTCGAGTACTTGCAGCAATTGCTGAACATCAAGCTCAATCCCAGTCCGAACTTGACCGAAGATGGCGATTTCGGCGATGCGACGCTCCGCGCCGTGCACGCCTATCAAAAACAAGAGAAATTGCAGGACGACGGCACCGTCGGCAACCAGACTTGGGCGTCGCTACGCGATGGCGCGCCCGAAAAGCCGAGCACCGACGGCCGCCAGCCGCATAGTTTCGTCGACCACGGCAAGAAGGCACGTTGGCTAATCGAGGACGCCATTGCCGTTTACACGAAGGACAACGACACAGCGACGCTTCCTTGCAATTCCGTCGGTGATGTCGAGCTCGAAGGCGCCAAGGTGACGGTGCGTATCACCCCGCCCGGCGCAAAAGCTCGGACTCTGATTGCGACAGTCGGTCCGCCCCTGAGACGGACCAAGACCGATGAAGGCGATGTCCACGAGGTCGTGATCGCGAAGTTCAAGGCGACGGTCCCGTCGAACCCGCCTGATGCTAAAGCGAAGGACTACATCGTCGAAGCGTATTTCGACGCCTCGCTCGGCGGCGATTCGATAAAGACCATCCTCGTCGGCGACGACGAGTGACACGCGGCGTGAGGAGCCGGAAACCTCCTCTTCCTCCGATCGTCCCGCGCCCCATTCTTAGCGACGACTCTTCTAGGAGCCGTTTTGCAAGGCCGGGCTCTGGTGATACATTCTGACGCACGGCACAAGAGCAGCCGCCGGAGACGCGGATATAGGGATATAGGGGGAGGCGCCGGTGAAAACTCGCGAGCAGCGGACAAAGGAGTTGACCACACCTTCGGCCGTCAGGGCGGCTTGGGGCGCCATCAACGCGAAATACAAAGACTTCAACGCGCCGATTTACCTGAAGATTGGAAATATCGCCGGGAGAGCCAAAGACTACGACGATGGAACGAAGCTATTTCTCGACACGGTTAAGAAGAAACAAAACGATACAAAAAAATTCTTGGACGATACGCTGAAGCAATACGATGCTCAGGGTAAGAAAATTGAAGATTTGAAGAAAGAGATCGACTCCACTCGTGACGATATGGGAGCCGGCAAAAAATTGTCCGGTGGAGCTGAGCCGGAGGACATGCTGGAACGGATCGATGAGTTGGTCAAAGGGACTGACGATCTGATATCGGAAAGACAATCCATCTTCGACAATCTGATGAAAGCTTATCAGGCTCTGGAAAAGCTGCTGTCCGATGCACGGGACAAAATGGAAAAGACAATCGACACGGCAAATGCCACCCTCGACAAGGCGAACAAGGATATCGACGCTGCGGAGCTGGATATTCGCAAATATGTCCGGGGCTACTACCAAAATGCCTTGGATAACGGCAAAAAGGACATGGCCGACGCGGTCAACAAGTTGCTCGCCGAGTTCGGGAAGTAGAACAGCGACCGAAACTCCGACGCCGGGGTGCGCGCGAACCGCCATCAACCGTCGTCGATATCGAGCACCTTCTCGTCGTATTGAGGTTCGCCGATTGGCTTCTTGTTTTACCTCTGAGATCGCGTAGGCGCGCTAAATTTGCTCCACCTTCAGCGACTTCATGGGCAAACGCTGCTTGCGCGCGGTCGAGCGCTCATTTCCCTTCTTATATTCATGCTCCGAACTGTGCTTTACCGTACTCTCATCGGCAATCGTTCCCACACCGAGATCGAGCTCGGCACTTGTCCGTGATCTGCCCTAGCTGCTTCGTGAGGTCGGCGATCTGCTTGGATGATTCGTCCGCGTGTTTCAACATGTCCGCGATGTCGGGCTTGGCGAACAGCTTGCCACTCAGCGCCTTGTGGCGACTCTTCAGCTTCTGCCACTTTGGGCCTAAAGGTCCGGCCTTGACGCGATCGTCCATCGAGTTAGCAGCCATTGGGATGTCCTCCCCCAAAATAAAATCCCGATGGGCTGAATGTACCGAGCCGGGGTATGTAGCGGCAACAAGATAGGCTCTCGCTTCGTCAACCGATCTTGGTTTCGATGCGTTCGGTCGAACCGACTATGCGCCAGTCACCGCATCGAGCAGAGAGGAGCCGAGATTTTCGGCATCTTGTTTCAAGGCGGCGCCGGTGTCGGTCACGGCCTGTTTCGCCTCTTCGGCATCCTTTTGGATGGTGACCGCTGAGTCGCTGGCAACCTTGTAGGCGTCCTGCGCGTCACTCGTGACCTTATTGGCGGCGGTGCTCACGGCTTTGCCCGCGTCCTGCGCATCGCGGACGACAGTGCCCGCCACGTCGCTCGCGGCCGCGTCGGCGGACATCGTTCCCGCCTTGACCGCATCAACATCGCGCGAAATCGTATCGGACGCGTGTTGCGCATCGCTTGTAACGGTATCCGACGCGCTACTCACCGCGTTGGCGGCATCCTGGCTGTCACGCGACACCGTGCCTGCAGCCGTGGTCACGGCGGCCGCGGCCTGTGTCGCGTCGCTTGATACGGTATTCCCAGCGCTGATCACATGCGCGGCGGAATCGAGGGTGTTGCGTTGGGCGGCCAAAGAGACGTCGATGACCCCTCCCGCAACAATGGGCGCGGCGCTCGCCACTAGATCTGAGCCCAATGAGACGATGCCCGCTGCGATCTTGGCGTCTCCCGACACGCCGGTTGCAATCAACGTGACGTTATCAGCGGCCGCCTGGGCCAAGTCGCCAACGAACGTGCCTTGTAACGGGGTGCCTTGCAGCGCGTTGGCCGCTGATTGTGCGTCCTGGGAAAGGCTGGATGCTGCCGAGCTTACGGCGGCAGCGGCAGCGTTGGCGTCTTGCTTAGCCGTGGCCGCACCTTGTGTAACCGCGCTGGCGGCGGCTTGCGCATCGCTAATAACCGTGAGCGAGGCGTCGGTCACCGCCGATGCACCGGCCAGGGCAACCTGCGATGTAGTCCCTGCCGCGGAGCTTATCGCATTGGCGGCGCTGTCCGCACCGCTGCCAAGAGCTTGCGCGGCTGTGTTCGCACCTCGGGCGATGGCCTGCGCATCGCGCGACACGCTCGAACTCGCGCTGGCCACAGCGGCAGCACCCGCCTGCGCGTTGCGCGCGATGGCGTCAAGAGCAGAATCCGCGCCGGTGTCGGTGCTGGATTGGCTTGTGATTGCGTCGTCGGGACGCTGAGCGAGGCTTGTGACGCCCAGGACATCCGCAAGCCACGCATGTTGTTGTGCATTTGGCATCGCGCGCTCCCCACCGGGTTATTTTGTTCCTTTTGTTGAACTTTAATGCCTTTTCGCAATTCACGACAATCCTGATCCGCAGTCTTTTTTTAGTCCAACATTTTCGCCCAATCGGCGACAGTTTGCTGCGACGGCGGCGATTCCGAGTGGGGATCTGGCCGAGATTCGTCGCTGGCCGCTTCGTGTTCGGCCGCTGGGAGAGATTGGCCAGCGCCATCCTCGGCACCTGTTGCGGGCAGCACATCTGCTTCTTGCGCACCAGCTGGCGCGGGTTGGCCCGTTTCCTCCTCCGCCGCTTCGAGCCAACCGCCACGCTTCCAATCGCCGTCGAGCAAGGAAGCGAAGGATTGCGGCGGCGGCAGCGCGGGACAGATCAACAGAGAGGGCGCGCAATGCTCCGAGCCCGAGGTCCACCAGAGCGACCGTCCCCGCGCCAGGGGTTGATAGGCATGGCGCAACGCCGCGCCGCGCGCGCCCGGCCCCAGCGGAATTTGGATGCCGGGTGCGGCCAAGAGCTCCCTCGGCTCCGGCGCGGCCAATGTCGCATCGATATCGAGCGCGATCGGACCCTCCATCTCCTCAAGCCGAAACTCCGGCACAAGGGCGGCAAGAGCGAGGCTCTCGACCGCGCGATACCAAGGCGCAGCCTGCGCGATCAAACCGCTGAGCTCGAGCCCCGGTGGAAGCTCGCGCCCCAGCATGAGGGGGAAATAGCGCCCAACTTTATCGACGCTCGGCACGACAACGCCGATGAGCGTGCTCGGGCCACAGCTTCCGGCGCTCAAGGCGAAGCGCCAGATCGGACTCGTCAAATAAATGTCGCGCCAGCGCTCCGCGAGCGTTTCGCGGCTCATCGGGATCGCTTGTTGAAGCCACGCATCCCAGGCGTCAATCGTATTTTTCCCAAGGCGACGCGCAATGAAATCGCCGCGGGCCGGCAGCTTGCCGTAAACCCCCGGCGGTTCGGGGGACAGGCTTACAATCGTCCCGGGCACCGGAACTGCTCGAGTTCGTTCGAGGCGAACGGATTGATGACGCTATTGGCGCGAAGCTCGAATGTCGCGGAGCGATCGCCGACCTTGAACGTCGCGAGGTAACGATCGGCGCCGGCCGATTGCTTGAGCTGGCTTTCCTGCAGCACCCGAAACCAAGCCCAGACGCCATCCTTCTCGATGCTCGTCGGCGTGCCCGGAGTTTGCGGCAGGAAAGCGATGCGAACATGTCCAACGCCGCTCGGACCTGGCCAGACCATGTGCGTCGGGCGCGGCGGCCCGTGATCATAGTTCAAGGTCTGGCCGTCGATATCGACCACGACCTGAACCGATTTCGAATCGAGATCGACCGGAACGATATCGAAGCTGACGCCGGGCTTGGTCCCGCCGCCAATGAACATATTGTCGCGCAGCGACGCCGCGCGTTGGAACTGGGCCAAAGTCGCCGCGGGGATCCCGAGATCGAGATTCTCTACCTTCTGCCAGACCCACGGATTCTTCGAGACGTCGACATATTGGCGCAAATTGGCCGTGAAGAAATTGTCGATGAGGCCGCCCTTGGCGAAGAGCCTCGAGAAATCGTCGAGCGTGATATCGAGGCTCGCGCTCTTGAACGCCGGATAGCGGTTGGCGAGCGCGCTCTCGCAGAAAGGAACGACGGACGCGACCCAGAGCGAGTCGAGTTGTGAACGAACGCCGCCAACGCTCAAAGCGGCGACTTGCTTTACCAACGACGCGATGATGCTTTTGATCGGCTCGGGCAGGCGCGCTGAATCCGTCTGGATCTTCGCCAACGCGGCCGGATCGACCGGCGACTTCGTGGCATTGCCGGAGGCCGAGGCACGATTGACCGCGAGATAAAGATCATTGAGGTTGGCGACGGTACCGTCGAGCGGCGGCGGCGTCTTGCCATCGCCCGCGACCATTTCATGCAAAGCCTTGAAGCGCTGATCGGTGAAGGGCCCAGCGGGGTCATCGGCGGCACCCAGATTTTGCGATCCCATCACCGATGCAAGCTGCTGCTCGGCGAGGGTTTTACCGACGGGCTGCAAGCCTTTCGGCGTATTCTTCGCCGCCGCTTGAGCCGCTGCCTTTTCCGCCGCCTGCTCGGCTGCGGCCGCCGCCACATTCAATCCGGTGGCTCCGCTAGGTCCCGCGCCCGGTTCGGGCACATGCGACAGCCAAGTCTCATTCGCCGCGCTCACCAAGAGCGCGCGCAACGGCGAATCGGGCGCCGACAGCACGTTCAAGATTTGCGCCGCCTGCGCCGTGCCGACGAAAGGCGCGATCGCAATATCGGCGAGCAAGCGATCCCATTGCGTGGCGAAATCCTCGAGATAGAGGCTCGTGACATCGGTCTTTAGCCGCGCGAGCGACGCCGGATCGTCGGCGATTTTCGCCTGGTCGTCGAGCACCCAGCTTTCGCTGGCCATTTCGGATGCCGCCTGCGGCAGCAATGGCTTGAAGCCGAAGAAGTAACCGTCATGGGTGTAGAGTCCAGGAATCCCTTCGGCCAATGACCGGCCCGACGGTCGGACGATGGCACGCGCAACGGCAGGACCGGCGTGGTCGGAAATGCGCCACTCCGGCAAGGCGGTGATTTTCGGATTGGTCTTGATCAAGCTGTAGACGCGCTCCGCCAGCGGGAGGCGCGAGAGAATCGCGCGGGTTTGCTTCACGAGATCGCCGTTGAGCGCGATCGTTGCGATCGGCCTTTCGAGAAGCGCGCCGAGATGTCCGGCCAGCGCGTTTCGACTTTCCTCATTCTCGGGACCGCGGAACTGCGTCGACCAATCGAGCGTCATCCAGCGCGTCACCAGCGACTTGTCGAGCTTTCCTTGGGTGCCGAGCATCAAATAGACCTTGAGCGCCTCGTAGAGGAAATCCGGGCGATTCTGATTCGCCGCCAATTGCTGCTCGAGCCGCAGCAACATGCGCGGAAGCAAGATGCGGTTCAGATCGCGCCGATAAACGGCGATGGCCTGCGAGCCGAGCTTGTTCCCTTGGTAGAGACCGAGATCCGACAACAGCGGCGAGGTCTTATCGCGATCCGCATATCCGCCGGGTAGATCGCGCGCGATGGCGAGCAGCGGCAGGATCGGCGCCAGATTGCTGTCGGTGACGTGATCGAGTTGCACGGATTTCGCGAGCTCATCGTAGCTTGCCGTCTCTTGGTCGATCTTCGCGATCATCGCCGTGTTGTTGAAATAGGCGACGATCCAACCAGCCAAGACCATGAGCGCCAAGAACGCCGTGGCGCCGATCACACCGTAATGGAAGAGCCGCGATCGCTTCTCGACCTTGGTATCGGCGCTGACGAGAGTCGCCTCGCCGAAGATGACATTGCGCATGAGGCGCGTGATGAAGTAGCTCCGGCCGGCGCCGCTGAACGCGGGAATTTGTTGGCGCGAGATTCCGAAGCTCGCGGCCATCGCACCCATCAGACGATCAATCGGCGTGCCGTCCTGCGTTCCGCTGGTGAAATAGACGCCCCGAAGCCGCGCCGGCTGCTGATAGCGGTTCGGCTCGAACACCTCGCGCAGGAAGCTGTCGGTGAGGTCCTTGAGGCTTGCGAATTGCTGTGGAAAGCCGAAGATCAGCGCCCGCCGCTGGATATCCGATTCCTGCTGCAAGCGCTCCGCCAGGCGGTCGTCGAGCCGGCCAACCAGCGCGTCAAACTCGGCCGGATAGGCGGTCATGACCCGATCTTTGCTGTCTTTCTTCGCGAGCGGGAAGGTCATTCCCCAGACCTGCTCACGACCTTCGCGCCCCAGATCGTCGAAGAATTCGATGAACCCGGCGATCAGGTCCGCTTTCGTGAAGACGACATAGACCGGGAATTGCACGCCGAGCTCGGCATAAAGCTCCGTCAGGCGCGAGCGGATCGCGCGCGCATGCGCGAGCCGCTGCGCCTCGCTCGCGGCGAGCAAATCGGAAATTCCGATGGCGATGATCGCGCCATTAACCGGTTGCCGTTTGCGATATTTCTTGAGGAGCTTGAGGAAGCCGGTCCAGGCACCCGCATCGGCCCCGGGATTGCTGTCTTGAGTGGTGTAGCGTCCGGCCGTGTCGATGAGCACGGCGTCATCCGTGAACCACCAATCGCAGCTGCGCGTTCCACCGACGCCGCGCACGGCGTTCTTGCCGAGTTGATCGGCGAGCGGAAAGTTGAGCCCGGAATTGGTCAGCGCCGTGGTTTTGCCCGACCCCGGCGGCCCGATGAAAATGTACCAGGGCAGCTCATAGAGCCAACCGCTTCCCCAAGTCTTGCGGACTTTGGTCTTCTTGAGGAGATCGAGCGCCTCCTTCAATCGGTTGCCGAGCTCGGCTGCGTCCTCGGCCGCCGCCGCCGAAGCCGCTGAGGCTGCCTTCGCTTCGGGCGTCTCGGTCAAGTCGCGTTGCAGCTCGCGATTGGTTCTGGCATAGCGCACATTGGTGAACGTCGCGCCAAGACCATAGAGCGCCGGGATGAGCGTGATGGCGAGCGTGCGCTGCAAGACGCCACCGAGCGGCGTGTCGTCCCCGATACCGATGAGCGGCCCGATGAACCAGATCAACGCCGCGGCGACGAGCATGCCGAGGATGTAAAGGGCGATGCGCGAGAAAAGGATGCGTTTGATTGCGTCAAGTATCCGTTTCATGTCGGCCTCAATCCAAACTGGCCTCGCTCCTGACCGCGCCTCGGTGTCACGGCACGCGCGTCAACACGACCTCGATGCGACGGTTTTGCTCACGACCTTCGGGCGTCGCGTTCGACGCAATAGGATCGCTATCGGCGCGCCCTTCGGCCGCGAGCCGTGCCGGATCCTTCACCTTCTGCTTCAGCACCGCGAGCACGGCCTGGGCCCGGGCCAAGGAAAGTTGGAAGTTCGACGGAAACTTCACCGATCGGATCGGCTGGTTGTCGGTATGGCCGGCGATTTGGACCGCACCCGGCTCGGTGTTGAGCGCTTCGCCAATGCGCCCGATCAGCGGCACGAAGGCAGGTGCGACCTCGGCGCTGCCCGAGGGGAACATCCCCGAGGCGCGAATGCTGACCGTCACTGTCTGAGCGTTCTCGTTCACGGTCACGAGACCCTGCCGCACCTCGGGGTCGAGGAATTTGCGGATGGTCTGGCTAACGGGTGGCGGCGGCAGCGGCGGCGCCACACGAGCGAGCGCCACCGGTGTCGTCGGCGGCATTGCATTCATCGCCTCGTAAGCCGCATCGGAACGCCCGTTCAGGAGGAAGGTAAACAGCACATAGAATATGGCGAGGACGCCGAGACCGATGAGCGCGACCAGCCAGTTCGGAATGCGCTGGCGGAGCCCGGCATATTTCGCGCCGAGACCCTCCCAATGCGGCGAGAGGCTGCGCTCGAAATCGCCGCGATTGTTGCGGATCAGGCGATAAAGATCCTCGCGCACGATGATGAGTTCGGAGGCGCCACGCGGCATGACGCGGTATTTGCCTTCGAAACCGAGCGTGATGCAGTAGTAGAGAAGCTCGAGCAGATCGAGATTGACAGCGGCGTCGCGCTTTAGCTGGTTGAGCAAATCCCAGAACCGGTCGCCGCCGACCACTTCGTTGTGAAAGGTTGCAACCATGCTGCGCTGCGTCCAAATGCTGCGGCTGCCCCATGGCGTATTGAGCACGATGTCGTCGATCGTCGCGCAGAGGGCATAACGCGACGCGCGAATGGTCGCGGGCGAGAGACCGAGCGGCGTAATTTTGCGTTCGAACGCATTGACCTCGGCGACGACGCGATCCCGCAAGCTTTCAATATTGTTGTGCACGGCACGATTCTTGACCTGCACGCCCAGATCAAGCAGCGGCAATGCCGCGTTGACCAGCGGATTGAGGTTCTGAAGGACCGGGATCGCTCCCATTCGCTGTTGGGCCGTGACGGTTGGCGGCGATGGTGGCGACGGTTGCGCCGCGGCGGGGGCTTGCGGAGGCGTTGCCGGCGGCTGGGGCTGAAGGCGACCGCCCGGATTGGGACGGATGATCGTGCGCTCGGCATCGCCCGGCTCGGCGAACGGATCGTCAATGGTCATCGATCCCCTACCTCTCCTGGTCGCCGGGCCGATCACACCGGTCTTTTTGCGTCGCGCAACGCTTAAATCGCATCCTACTTAACCGAAACGGCTAGCTTGCCCAACTGAACCTCGAGCGTGGTCTTTTTGCCGGCGGCGACGGGCGCTTGGGCGCGCCACTGCGCGTTGTTGATATCGCGATAGGCCGCGGCGATGCCGATCGCGGTCGTGCCTGGCTTGGCCTCGATCGATATCGTTTGCGACGCCCCCGGCGCGAGCGGCAACTCCTGGCGATCGAGAAGGGCTTTGCCAAGAACCGCAGCCTCGGAGTCGTGAAGCTGGAAGTAGTCGGCGGTGGTAAAGGCACTGGTCGCGCCCAACTGATAGTAACGCACGAAAATCGGCGACGGACGCCCCGAGGGATCCGGGTTGACATCCGGCGCGGCCTTGAAAGTGATATCCACCAGGGTCGGCGACGGCGCGGAACCGCACGCGCTCGCAACGCCCATAAGCGCCAATACCATGGCGATGCGCAATTTATTCGCTAGCATTGTCACGGGATAACCCCTGCCTCTCCCTGTTCGCCCCCGATCGAAGTATGACCCAACGCTCTCCGATCTTGAACTGTTATATCGGTGAGTTTATGAGCCGCCGATCCAGCTTTGCCTTCACCGCTAGCCCGCCCTTTACTTGCCCGATCAAAGCTGATCAACGCGCTTGCGATAGGCACGTGCGAACTCCGCGCCGAAGGCCTTTTGAAAGTCCTCCTCAAGCTCGGTCGCGATCTCTTTGTAAACCGTCCTGAAGAGTTCCCAATAACGCGCCTTGCGGGCCGCCGGCACGATTCCTTCGATCAGCGAGCGTTGCTCGAGGCGCTTCTCGAGCTTGTCCGGGTCGAAGCGAGACACCACCCTCGCCAATGCCATCTGCATGCCTGCAAGAACAGCCAATTGGTGGCTCTTGATGTCGGCGAGAGCCTCCTCGACGGCCTCACGGGCGGGCATGAAGCCGGGCGTGCGTCCAATCAGCAGAACGCGCATTGCTTCGTCCGGGGTTTCGGAAAATTTGAGCGGGTTGTTGCGCGTCGCGCCGATCACCGTGCGCTCGATCCGGAACTCCTGCTTCGTGCTCGCCCGCGCCGCCAGAATTTCGGCGAGACCCCGGGTCATCGTCGCCAAGATTTCGCCAGCCAACTGCATCACGCTCGCCTTCTCGGCGTCGCTCAGGGCGATTCCCTTTAAGCCGGCGGCGGCAAGAAAGCTCGCCACCGCACCAGTATCGCCAGCGCTCGCGCGTGCCGGCGGCGCAGCCGGCACGCGAAGCGGCGGTGCTGCTTCGGGAGGAAGCGGCGCCGCCTCCGGCAGCCGACGACGCTCCGGCGATTTGGGAGCTCCGGAGGGGGAAAATTCCGACAAGTCCCAATCGTCGGGTAGCTTTTGGTCGACAACTTTGGGCGGGGTGAAAAATACCTCGGGAGACGGTACATGATCCTCCTGCGACGCACCCTCCCATTGCTGCGGCGGACGATCGGCGAGGAAATCGGCGTCGTCAGGGATCAGCGGCGCGAATGAGTCGTGCGCGCGGTGCGGCTCAAAATCGGCGCGTTCCGAGCCGGGACCCGAATAGACATTGGGATACTGATCCACCGGTGGCGCGGCGAGCGGGTCGCCGAACAATCCGTCCTCGGCCGGCGCGACGCGGTTCGGCGTCGGCGCTGCATGCGCGGGAGGAGGCCCGGGAGGCATGGCGGGAAGCGCGGGCGCGATCGCGGCAACGCTCAGCTGATAACCGCCAAAACGCAGAACGCTGCCCTCGGCCAGCGGCGTCGGCACGTTGCGCTGTAGGCGCTCTGGGTTTCCGTCGAGGAAGACCCCGTTGGTACTCGTATCGGTGACCGTCCCGCCGCGCGCGTCAAACGCGATGATGCAATGCGTCTTGGAGAGATAGCGCTGCGGGTCCGGCAGGACGAGGTCGTTATCGGGGCCACGGCCAATCGTCAGTCGGCTCGTTACCTCAATTCGCCGCGGCGCGCTCTCCCCAAGAGCGGGATCGGAGGTTTCGAGGTTGAGCACGATCGGCATTGGCGCGTGCCGAGCTAAGTCTCGGATTTTTTCGCCGGCGGCCGAGCGGTGCCGCCATTGGCGATGTCGAGTCCGTATTGGATGAACCGCTTGTTGCGGAGCTCGGCTTGAAGCGGATCGAGAGCCGCCGCCATCATCACCGCGCCGGCAACAGCCTTGGCGGTAAAATCATCGGGCGGCTTCACCTCCGGAGCATTGGGCGGCGCGAGACTTCCGCCGCTCCAGAACGCCCCCATCGCGGTCCATTTCGCCGGATGGGAAATCTTGATCGCACCGCCAGCCGCTTCGGCTTTGCGGCGGTTCTCCTCGTTCGGGCGGTAAACCCAAGCCTCCGCCGCCTCGAGACCCAGTCCCAATTCGGGGCGCTTGTCATCGGAACCGAGATCGCGCGCGCAAGTTGAGGACCACCACACGGCCTCCCGCTTGGGTAAGGCCCGCGCGAGGAATTGCATGGCATCGGCGTAAAGGGATTTGGCGACCAAGACGTCGAGAAAGGCGAGCGGCGCCATTTGCGGATCGAGCAGTGGCTTCGCTTCCGCCGAAAGCGGGAATTGGGCACAGACCTCCTGCGCCGTTGCCGCCTTGATCTTAAGCTTGGAATTTGCCGTGTCGGCCAACCCGTTCGCCCCGAAATTTACTTGGCATGACAAGATTTTATCATGCCAACGGCCGAATTGACAATCGAGGCGGGGCGACTCTTACTGGCCGCGGATAGCCCACAGCTCCATTTCGAGGCCGGGGAAATCGCCGGCGACGTGCAGCGCGAGCCCGCCCGAGGTCTGCATGGCCTTCCAATGCGGACTGTTGCGGTCAAGCTCGAAATACGACTTGCCCACGTAATAGGGAATTTGCCGCGGTGCGACGGGCAGAGCACGGAGCGCGATACCCGGCAGGGCGCTGTTGACGAGTTCGCGTATGCTCTCGACCGGCCCGAGCTTCACTTGGGCCGGGAAGTAGCGCCGCAAGCGTTCGGCCTCGATATTGGCCTTGATCGCCAAGACAAACGCAGCGCTCGTCAGGAGGGTCCGATCCTGGATCGGCGCGACATGCACGCCGTAGCGCCGCTCCTGCAGCGGTATCGGTACCGCAGTTTGCTCGAGCACGGCGCTGAGCGATTGGCGGATACTGCGCATCACCGGACTGAAAGTGGCGGCCAGATCGTCGTGCTTGTAATGCGGGAACGGCGGCGGCCGCTTGTTCGCCGCGGTGAAGGTCGCGAGCTCCCCGGCGAGCTGCAGCGCGACGGCATAAAACGTCTCGGGATGGACATGACGCGCGACGTTCAGATGGGAAAAAAGCGGCTCATAGCGATTGACCGCTTGGAGCAAGATGAAATCGGCGATTTCGGCGACGCCGCGCGTTCCGGAATCGGCGACGCGGCCACCCAAGGCCTCGCCGCGATGATGGAGCAGACCCTGTATTTCAGCGATGAATCCAGCGAGATTCTTGGTCGCCGCGCAATCGAGAGTCGGCGGAATGAAACCTTCGTCGAGGATCACTTGCTTGTCGGCACGGATTTCGGCGATACGACCCAAGCCCAGGCAAACCAGGCCGGCGCGGTCGGCGCCTTCGAGCACCAAGCGCAGGCGCAGCCTGCCAACTTCGATATCGACATTCGCCCGCCCGAGGGCGATCGAATCGCCGATTTCCTGCTCGTGGATGGCAAAGCGAGCGACGCTTTCCGTCGCGCTCGCGGCCGCCGCTTCAACGGCGCCAGGCTGATAGGCCGGCAGCGCGAGATAGACGACGCTGTTGCGCGTATTTTCGGGTATGTCGAGTGGCGCCGGATGCTCGGCGTCGTCAGGGATGCTGAACGGCGTGCCGTCCTCGAGGACGCCACGCGCTTCCTCAATGGCGAATTTGCCCAGCCCTAGCAGCTCGTTATTGAGTTTCAGCTCGGTGATGCCCCAGGGATAGGGCCGCAGCGCCGCAACGCGACTGCGCACAAGCTTCTCGTAGTAGCGATCCATCTGCTGGAAGTGTTGCGGCCGAAGGAACAGGCCTTCCGACCAAATTACTTTGTTATTCCATGACATCGGAGCGTCCATCGTCGCGCGAAAGGCGGCGTTTCCCGGCCGCTTCGCGAGAAAAATAAAGGTTCATGCCGCGCGCGGTAAAGAGCAGACAGGCAAACGGGTACCCCGCGTCGATCGAGCCGATCTGCTCATCGCGACATTCCTCGCCCATCGCCTGTCGGTCCGATCCCCTAGAAGGTTTCGTGGCGTTCCCGCGAAGGAAGCCGCTTCACTCGGTAACCTTGGTATGCTGACGGCCTTTCAGCCGCTCGATGATTTTGGGGTTGATCGCCCACGGCATTTTGCCGAACTCTGGCTCTTCCCAAAGCTTCACGACCTCGGTCCACGCCCTGCAGGTAATGAGGTCGATGACGAGGTCGGGCGACTCCCGCGCGGCCAGCATGTCGTCGAGGTGCACAACACCTTGCACCAACCACCAGGCTTGATTGCAATAGGCGATCACGACCTTTGACATCGGTCCCCCAGAATCCGTAGCTCAAGCCACTCGTTCGCCAATTAGCCATGTTCCGGCAAGGCGGAGCCGCCGTCAATAGTTGCCTGGACGGGCGGCTATTGTCCCGAGCAATGGGTTGGTGTTACCCTTCTTGCCGTGACCTGGCCGGTCAAGCGATCGGGGATTGGCAGCCTTTGACGAGCCGACGATAGGCATGTCGCTGCGATCTGTGCGAAAAAAAACGACCGCGGACCGCACGGGAAGAAGGCAATGGGGCACGGGCCTCGATACCGCGAGTCTCAGCATGGAGGAGGGCCATGGCAGTAGATCTTAACAAGCAAAAAGCGAATCTCGCTCTCATTAAGACAGCTTTGCGCAAGGCGGCCCTCAAGGGAAAGGACGGCAACCCGATCCGTGTCGGCTTTGCCTTCGCGCCGGGGAAGGACCGGAAGGATCACATCCTGCTGGTCGATCCACGCAAGCGCGCGCAGATGCTGATGCAGCAAATCGCCAAAGAGCACAAGGAGCGCAAAGTCCTTTGCTGCGGCACCGCGGCGGTCATCAAGGTTGGCAGCAAGCTGACCTTCTCGATCAAGTTCATCAAAAAGCTGGCGGGCGGCGAGCGTAAGATCGAGGAAGCATTCAAGGCCCTCTCCCTGACCCAGTACAAGGTCGTGTTGGAGAAGGTCAAAGACGACGAAGAAGTCGAAGACGTAGTCGAGACCGACGACGA
>Ga0187825_10000097_pt1 | contig 15248 bp, 12 predicted proteins | sample NC_wetland_sal_i_11_FD_132421 | JGI IMG/M metagenome (GOLD analysis project Ga0187825, IMG submission 132421) | Wetland sediment microbial communities from Neuse River Estuary, North Carolina, USA - SourceSoil_5 | ecosystem: Environmental > Aquatic > Freshwater > Wetlands > Sediment | place... | reverse complement strand
TCCAGTGCACCAACTGTCATACGAAATCGAACACCGATGGCGACCATCGCGGTGTAAGCGGCTATGTCTACAACAGCGTGAACTGTTACCAATGCCACAAGAATGGCGGAGGCGGCTAGGCAGCGATTGTGCGTACTGCGTTTTTCTCTCAGCGTCTGGAGTAGGTTCTTGAGGTTCTTTGCACATATCGGAGTTTTGTGCGTTCTTGCCGCAGCCATGTGCGCGCAAGGCGGTCGCGATTTCGTCCGCATTCAGAAGCTGGACGTGGCGAGTGATTCAGCGGGCGTTCGAGTAGAAGTAACCCTGAGCGCTCCTCTGGTGAATCCTCAAGTCTCTGCGGCAACGCGGCCAGACCGGCTTGTACTCGACCTGCCCGGCGTCGTACCTGGCGAGTCGCTTCGTTCGGTGCGCTGGAACCGCGATGGCATTAAGACTGTGCAGATGGTGGAAGGGAGACCCAGCTCGGAACCGCTGACCCGCATCGTGGTCGAGTTAAAGTCGGCGCGAGCCTACGACCTTCAGAATGATGGAACCACGATTGTCCTGACGATTCTTGCGCCCGGGGAGGCGGCCAACCGACAACCACCCGCTCCTGCCGCGACCGCCCCGATCTTTGGACGATCCCATCGGGATACTATTGAGCCGCTGCCTGCGCCCGATCCCAGTCAGCCGCAAGCTGTGGTTCCTCCCCCGGCCCTCCCCCCGTTATCATTTCCTGACCAACAAGCCAGCAACGAGCAGCGTGATACCAAACCGGAGAGCGCTCCGGTTGCTGCGAAGCAAGAGGGAGATCCTTCAACCGCTCCGCCAGGCCCGGCGATCAGCACAAACCCCGCGCCGCCGGCGGGAGGAGAAGCGCCCACGACGCAGGCTCCCGGCGCAGAGGAGCAGGGCGCGACAGCCGTTCTTCAAGCCAATCCCGACCTTAAGATCGCCTTCCGCGTGAAGTATGTCGCGGAGGGGGTTGCATATCTTGAAGGCGGAAGTAATGACGGCCTGGCAGAAGGCATGAAACTCGGGGTCAAGGAGATCGATCCTTCCCAGAAAGTGACTGCGGCCAAGAGTTCAGAAGCGCAGGCTTTTGCGGAACTGGAGGTGGCCTCGGCCGCGCTGTCATCGACCGTCGCTGAAATTCACAATTCCACTCGTCCCGTAAAGGTGGGCGACTGGGCATACCTGTCGTCGGAAGACACGCAGGCTTTGATCGCGCAGCATTCCCTGAGCGCAACGCGCAAATATCCGGTCGTGATCTCGTTTAGCGAGGGCGACACGCTGGACGACGAAGCGCGCCTGGTGATTCCACGTCCGCCGTTACCGGAAATTAATCGCGCGCGGGGCCGGATTGGATTCGACTATTCGGGAGTGTCCAGTCATGACTCTGGAGGGGGACTGAGTTCTGCCGCTGGCCTGCTGATTCGCACCGACATCACGCGCATTAACGGGACCTACTGGAACCTGAACGGTTTCTGGCGCGGGCGGATTAACAACACCTCTCACGGTGGGCAACCCACCCTGCAGGACCTGATCAACCGCACCTACACGATCGGCTTGACCTACGACAATCCCAACTCAAAATGGGTTGCCGGATTCGGTCGGCTGTACCTGCCCTGGGCGACGAGCCTCGACAGCATCGACGGCGGCTACTTCGGTCGCCGGTTGAAGCAGGGCGTGACCGCAGGGATCTTTGCGGGTTCCAGTCCCGATCCAACCTCCTGGAGCTACGACCCGAATCGCAGAATCGGCGGCGCATTCGTGAACTTTGAGGGAGGCAGCTACGACAATTTCCACTACACCAGCACGTCGGGAATGGGCATCGGCCTGCTGAAGTGGAAGATCGACCGCCCGTTCGTGTTTTTCGAGAATGGCTTCTTCTACAAGCGCTACCTTTCGATCTACCACTCCCTGCAAGCTGACAGCCCGAGTGGGAATCCGCAGGTGGCTGCGCTGGGTGCGGGTCTGAGCCGGAGTTTCCTGAACATTCGCGTGCAGCCGACATCGCGAGTGGAGTTCGACCTGAATCACACCTATTTCCGTGACATTCCCACCTATGACCCGTCACTGGTGGGTACAGGACTCCTCGACAAATATCTTTTCCAGGGCTTCAGTGGCGGAGTCCGAGTGCAGGTATTTCGAGACATCTGGACCTACACGCAATTCGGACGCAGCAACCGGGACAGCGACAAAAAGCCCTCATGGAATCAGCTTTACGGCGTCACCATGGGGCGCGTGCCCTGGGTCGGAATGCGCGCCGATGTGCACTACTCGAAATTCGACAGCGCTTTCGGCAACGGATCGTATGAGTCGGTTTCGTTGTCACGCAATCTCAATGACAATCTGCGCTGGGAAGTGCTCGGCGGCCGGCAGTCCTTCTTGGGCTCTACCACGAAGGACATCTCGCATTTCGTAACCGGCAACTTCGAAGCTGCGCTCGGGCCACACTACTTTGTGCAGACCGGCTACACCTGGAATCGCGGGGCAAACCAAAACTACGATCAGTGGCTGTTCACCTTCGGCTACCGCTTCGACAATCGTTCCAAGGGAAGATAAAAGCCGCGTCGGCCTCTCGATCTCGATCAAAGATTCGATAGCCCTGATCGAAGAAATTGTGCCAGCCCATTTTTCCCCGCATTTTTCCTGTATTTCACAACAACGCTCCCGCATTGATGGGACCCATCAATAGTTTCGATTTCCGTTCTGAACCTCCATTCGCTATGAGTAATCAACCGATGCCTGCCGAGAGTTACAAGTAAAGCTTAGGGCGGGGTGTAAGCAGGTTGTTCATTGTCTGGGGGGCTGAGTGCGTCCAGGAAGCAATGCGATCGAAGCTTGCAAAGCTGGCGCAGGCGGTGACGGCCTGCGCATCCGCGAGGAATTGTCTGCGCTGATCGAACGAGGCCACGAGTCGCTCACTGCGGCCGAGAAAGACCTGTTGAAGTGGGTGGGCGTGTTCTTCCGCAAACCGACCCCGGGAAAGTTCATGATGCGCGTTCGCATGCCGAACGGCTTTACCAACAGCCGCCAGCTGCGCGCTCTCGCGGATCTCTCCCAGCGCATGGGGAACTGCGTCCTCGATATCACCACCCGGCAGCAGATTCAATTGCGAGGTTTCACACTTGACTCCGTGCCTGCCATCTGGGAGCGGTTGCGCGGCGTCGATCTGCACTCTTTGCAGACCGGCATGGACAACGTGCGCAACATTAACGGCTGTCCCCTGGCGGGGCTCGCTCTGAACGAACTGTTCGACGCGTCGCCCGTGCTGTTGGAGCTCGACCACTTGCTGGTCGGCCACAAGGGCAACCCGGAATTCACGAACCTGCCCCGCAAGTTCAATATCACGATTACTGGCTGCCTGGAGAACTGCACGCATAGCGAGTCTCAGGATGTCGCCTTGGTGCCCGCCCTCAAACAGGATCGTGCCGGCTTCAACATCCTGGTGGGTGGCAAGATGGGCTCGGGCGGCTTCACCATCGCCGTGCCTCTCGATGTGTTTGTCCGGGAACAGGAAGCGGCGGGCGTGGTGGCCGAATTGGTGCGGATCTACCGCGATCACGGTCCGCGCGATGCCCGGTCAAAATGCCGTCTTGCATTCCTGATCGAGGAATGGGGTCTGGCCCGCCTGCGCAACGAACTCGAACAGCGCCTTGGGCGGGGCTTGTTGACCGCCGGCCGTGACGTGCGGGCGAGTCACACCAGCGATCATCTGGGAGTCGCTCCGCAGAACCAACCGGGGGTCCGCTCGGTCGGACTCAAGGTACCGGTAGGCCGATTGACCCCCGAGGAAGCGAGCGAACTGGCGCGCCTCGCGGACGAGTTTGGAAACGGCGAAGTGCGGCTGACGACCAGTCAGAACGCCATCATTCCTAATGTGCCTGCGGAACGGATCGACTCGCTTCTGCAGGAAGACCTGCTGCAGGCCTTTTCTCCCTTTCCGTCGCCGTTCCGCCGCGGGATGGTGGTCTGCACCGGGACCGATTACTGCAATCTCGCGCAAATCGATACCAAATCGCGAGCGGCGGAACTCTCGGCGGAGCTGGAGCAGCGTCTGGTCACCATCGGCGCGCCCATGAAGATTCACTGGTCCGGGTGCCCTGCCGGCTGCGGCAATCATCAGGCTGCAGATCTCGGCTTCCGGGGCCTGAAGGCAAGAATCGACGGAAAAATGGTCGACGCGGTGGCCATCTACGTCGGAGGCCGCACCGGACCGCATGCTGCCGCCGGCAGGGAGATCATTGAGGTTGCGCCCTGCGACGAGACTCTCCCGGATGTCGTCGCCAAAGTAATCCGACGTCTCGATCCGATGGTGGAGTCGGGACAGCCCTTCGAATGGCCGATGATGCCTTCGACACCTGCGCCTGGAGACTCTTTGTCTGAAGCCCTGAACGCGAAATCTCGAATCGAAAATGCCTGATTGGTTACTGCCCAAAACTTAGGAGGTTTTGTGGACTACGTTGCCCCCCATGAAGTCGTCGTCAACGCCTTAGCCATCGCCAAGAAGAAGGCGGAGCTTCCCGTTCGTGACCTGGTATTGCGCGGGATACTGGCTGGCGCGCTGTTGGGCTATGCCACGTCGCTCGCGCAAATAGTGGTCTCCCAGGGAGTGCCTGCGATTGTGGGGGCCATTCTGTTTCCGGCCGGCTTCGTCGTGCTCGTGCTGCTCGGGCTGGAACTGGCGACGGGAAATTTTGCGTTGCTGCCGTTGGCGGCCATGACGGGCGACGTCTCGCTGCGCGCCATGTTTCGCAACTGGGCCTGGGTCTACCTGGGAAATCTTGCCGGCAGCCTCCTCTATGCTGCGTTGTTCTACCTGGCGATCACGAATTGCGGTGTCTCTGACGGTGGTGCGCTGGGAGAGTTGGTACGCCAAGCTGCGCAGAAGAAGACCCTCGCCTATATGGCCCTCGGGACGCAAGGTTGGCTGACGGCGATGGTGAAGGCAGTCTTGTGCAACTGGATGGTGACGCTCGGGGCCCTGCTGGCGCTGGTCTCGCGTTCCACCTTCGGCAAAGTCGTGGCCATGTGGCTGCCCATCATGATGTTCTTTGCGTTGGGCTATGAGCACTCCATCGTGAATATGTATGTGATTCCTGCTGGTCGCATGCTGGGTGCGCCCATTTCGATGGGAAAATGGTGGCTCTGGAATCAGATCCCGGTCACGCTGGGCAACATCTTTGCGGGGGTAGTGCTCACGGCGTGGGCATTTTATGCGACTTATCACACCAAGCCTTCGAGTGCTCCGGCCGAGCCGGCCCTCGCCCGACCTCTTGTGCCGACTGCACTGGCCACCGAACCCGCCCGTCTGGCATGATGTTAGTCCCAGACGGACTGGTTGCAGTGGACGATCCAAGCCATCATCGCGAGGGTTTCGGCGGATTGCGGGTGCTTGCGTTTGAAAGCCGGCGCTCGCGCGAAATGGCCGAATTGATCAGCAGAAGCGGCGGCCGTCCGCTGGTCGTATCCTCCACCCGGGAGGTTCCCGCCGGTTCGAATCAGGAGGCACTGGATTTCGCAGCTGTCTTGTCCGAAGGGCGCTTCGATATTGTCATCTTCCTGACCGGTGTTGGTACGCGACTTCTTGCCCGCGAAGTTGAGACGGTTTGCCCGCGCGACCAGTTCGTGTCTGCGCTCAGCCGCACCTCGGTGGTTGCGCGAGGACCCAAGCCGGTGGCGGCCTTGCGCGAACTCGGGGTCCCGATCACGGTGACCGTGCCCGAACCGAATACCTGGCGCGAGATTCTGCAGTCGCTCGACGAACACCAGGATCGGGTTCCTCTGAAGGGACGCAGGGTTGCCATCCAGGAGTACGGAATCAGAAATCCCGAACTGCTGGCCGGATTGTCGGAGCGCGGCGCGACCGTGATTCCTGTCCACGTTTACGAATGGGCGTTGCCCGAGGACACAGGTCCTCTCGAAGCGGCGGTGAGAGCTCTTACCGCGCGCGAGGTCGATGTGGCGATGTTCACTGCTTCCGTGCAACTCCACCACCTTCTTGAGATCGCCGGCCGCATGCAGCAGACGGGCGACGTGATTACCGCGCTCAACCAGACTGTGGTCGCCTCGATTGGGCCGGTGACGTCGGGCGAACTCCGCCGCCAGGGTGTGGCCGTCGACATCGAGCCCTCGCATCCGAAAATGGGTTTCCTGGTGAAGGAAGCTGCCGAGCGGAGCTCGGAGTTGTTGCAGCGCAAGCGACCTGTTCCGCCCTTACCTGAGCGGTGACTCTAGATGTCAGCTCATGACCCGTAGGTCCCGGCATTCCAGGAGCAGTTTGCGAGGAGCAGGGCTGTGCTGAGCTATTTCTACATGTTCGGCGGCTTGATTGTGATTGCTGCCCTCGCCCACTTGATCGGCTTACGCGCCGAACGTCATGGCCGCCGCTACTGGGTGTGGTTCCTGCTCGCGCTACCCTTCGGGCCTATCGGTACTGTGCTCGCGTTCTTGCTGCTCGAGGTCAGTATTCGCGATCAAAAAGCAAAGGAGCAGGGATCGAGCCGTTCCGCCGACTAACCGGACTTGGCGGGAAATCGAGCCCCCCGCGACTGCCTGCGCTGCCCTTAGTTTGGTGCATCGGATCGGCTCTCCCCGATTCGCTGGGCCGAAGCGGGGACGGAGCAAGGTGCTTTAGAATTTTAGGATGGCTGTTTTTTGTCCCACGGAAAAGGATCCGCTGAAGTGGCCCAGGGCGGTGAGGCCGCAGGCGAAAGTCTCGCGGAGGATCGGAATCCATACCTCCATTGCCGCGGGAGTGGAGTATGCCGCGGAACGCGCCTACCGACTGGGATGCAACACATTTCAGATCTTCTCGAGCAGTCCGCGGCAGTGGCGTCCGTATCAACTCGGACGCGTCCAGTGCGAAACCATGAATCGGCTGCGCCAGCAGTACGATTTGAAGCCGTTGGTGATTCACGCGAACTATCTCATCAACCTGGCGGGGACCAACCCGCTGTTTCTGGGCAAGTCGGTCGAGGCGTTCCGCGGAGAACTGGAGCGGGCGTTGGCCCTGTGCGCCGACTACCTGGTGCTGCACCCGGGATCGTTCCGCGGCACCAGCCGTGAGCAGGGCCTGCAGCGCACCGCCAGTTCGATCAAGGAAGCGAGTAGGGGCTTGATCTTGCCAAGGGTGGGTTGACGATCCTGATCGAGAACACTGCCGGCGCGGAGTATTCGTTAGGCGGGACCTTTGAGCAGGTCGGCGAACTGATCGAGTTATTGAGCGGAACTGTGCCAGTGGCCGCGTGCATCGATACCTGTCACGTTCATGTAGCGGGCTACGATATTGTCAGCGCGGAGGGCCGCAGACTCACGCTTCAGCATCTGGATGGGACCGTGGGCTTAAAGAATGTTCGCGTATGGCATTGCAATGACGCGAAGGCAGAGCGGGGATCGCGGCTCGATCGCCATGAGCACATCGGCCGCGGGAAGTTAGGGCTGCCGGTGTTTCGGGCTCTCTTGAATGATCGCAGGCTGAAGCAGGCAGCATTTGTTGCGGAAACGCCGATCGACGATCCAGGAGACGATTTGCGGAATGTGGAGGCGCTGCAGAGGCTAGTCGCTTGAGATCAGATTCTGCCGTGACCGATTCCGCCGGGCGCCGTAAACGTTAAGATGCCGCGGTCGCCAGCCGCATCCGGGCCTATCTTGCCCCCTTTGCCGCTACTGGGAACTTAGCGGCAACCATCCTGGTCGCGCGAAACGGACAAATCCTCTTCGAACAATCCTACGGGATGGCAAATTACGAGTGGCAGATTCCCAATTCCGCAAAAACCCGCTTCCACATCGCCTCGGTCTCAAAACCATTCACTGCAGCCGCGGTTCTGCAGCTTCAGGAACAGGGCCGTCTGCAGGTTTCCGATCCCATCTCTCGCTACCTTCCCGATTTCCCGCAGGGCGATCGAAGCACTCTCGCCAACCTGCTGACCCACACTTCCGGAATTCCCGATATCCGCCAAGATTCGATTCGTGAGACCTCGACCCTCAGCCTCACTTCGTTGCTAACTCATCGAGAATGGTTCCCTGGGGATCGACCAGGCGGATCGTCATGGCAACCAAGCCCGAAGCGTGGGTCGAGCAACTCAGGCAGGGATCGTAGGCCCGCACCACAGCTGAAACACGGTTCAGCATGCCTTCGTTGAGCTTGGTTCCGTCAACAAAGTGCTCGCTGACCTGTTGCACGCTGCGGCCCATGGCGAGATTGTTGTGCCCGGTCGCGACAATCAGATTCGCCCAAGTGATTGCGCCGTCTTCGTTCACCTTGTAATGGTGGATTAAGGTTCCGCGGGGCGCTTCGATCATGCCGATGCCTTCGAGGGCATTCACCCCGGCAGTGGCCCGCACGTGGGTGTCGAGAATTTGTGGATCGCCCAACAAAGTCTCGATTCGCTCAAGAGCGTAGACAATCTCGATCAGTCGCGCGTAGTGATAGAGAAAAGCGCTGTGGGCCACCGCTCCGAAACGCTGGTGGAATTCCTGGAACTCGACGTCGGCGTTGGGAGTGCCGCACCGGTCCGCGGCGTTGAGCCGTCCCAGCGCACCTACGCGATACACGCCCGCGGGAAATCCCTGAGGCTTGAAGTACGGGGCTTTCAAATACGATTCGCGCAGGCTGGCCTCGCCAATCCATTGTGCGTATTCGTCTACGGGGATGTGGTCTTCGACAATCTCGCCGGAGGCGTTGCGGAAACGCAGGTCGCCATCGTAGAGCTGCAGGCTCCCTATCCGATCGACCATTCCGGCATACATCGTGGGAGCGGAACCGAAGAATTCAATCTCTTCTTTATATTTGTCGATCACCCCTTTAAAAAAGCGGATGGTCCGGTCCGCGATCGCCTTAGCCCCGGGCAACTCAGATAAAATGCGGTCGCGCGTAGCGCCGGAGAGAGGAGTGGCTACTCCGCCGGGAACGATCCAAGAGGGATGTACGCGTTCCTGGGTAAGGCCCTCGACAATTTGCAGTCCGAATGTGCGCAGCTCGATTCCATCCCGAGCCAGCTGCGGGTGCGCGGCGATAACGCCCAAAACATTCCGAGATGCGGGATCGGAGTCCATGCCCAAGAGAAGGTCCGGCGCGGAGAGATAAAAGAAGCTCAAGGCATGCGATTGCACAATCTGGGCGAGGTGCACGAGTTCGCGCAACTTTTTCGCAACCGGAGGGATTCGCACTGCCATGATGGCGTCGCAGGCCTTGGAGGCCGCCAGCAGATGACTGACGGGGCAGATTCCGCAGATGCGTGCGGTAATGCTGGGCATTTCGTAGTAAGGACGCCCCTCGGTGAACTTCTCGAAGCCTCGGACCTGCGTGACGTGAAATTCCGTTCCCGCGACATGGCCCTGATCATCGAGCTGGATCGTGATCTTGGCATGTCCCTCGATGCGGCTCACGGGTTCGATGGTGATGCGCTTCATGAGTGCTCCTTAACCGAATTTCACCTTGAGAGTGGCATCGGGTTTCTTGCCGTCCAGCAGATCGCTGATCACGTTAAAGATTGCCTTCGAAGGAGGCGGGCAGCCGGGCAAACTCAAGTCCACTTTGACGAATTCGCGCAGCGGACGTGCTTGTTTCAGCAGAGCCGGCACACGATCGGAAGGAACCACTTTGCCTTCCTGCGCTCCGTCGACATAGATTCGCTGCAGCAATTTCTGTACTGGAATGGAATTGCGCATCGCGGGAACGTTTCCCGTGACCGCGCAATCTCCGAGGGAGATGAGGACACGGGTCCGCTGACGAATCTTCTGGATCTTGTTGAGATCGTCCTGCGAGCTGACTGCGCCCTCGACCAGGGTGACGTCCACATCCTCGGGAAATTCCTGCGCATCGACAAGGGGCCCGTAGACCAAGTCGATCTTACGTGCCAAAGAAATGATGGCAGCATCCATGTCCAGCAGTGACATGTGACAGCCGGAGCATCCGTCGAGCCAGACCGTGGCTACCTTCACCTTCTTCATACCTGCACTCCTCTGCGGTGCACCAGGGAGGTGACAGCGTCGAGCTTTTTCACCATCTCTTCGACAGCCCAACCCTTTTCCGCGAGCGCGCCTGTGGGGCAGGCGTGCACGCACTTGCCACAACTAGTGCAAGTCGTCGACTGTCCCCATTTCTCATTCATCTCGCTGACAATGCGGGCATGGATACCGCGAGACGTGACGTCCCAAACATGTGCGCCCTCGAGGCTCGCACAAACCCGAACGCACCGGGTGCAAAGGATGCAGCGGTTGTGATCGAGCACGAAGCGCGGGTGCGACATATCAATGGACAGTTTGGGGAAGTTGTAGGCAAGACCAACCGTGTTGATGCCCAGTGCCGTAGCTAAGGACTGAAGCTCACAATGTCCGTTCGAGACGCAGACCGCGCAAATGTGGTTTCTCTCGATCAGCAACAATTCCACCGAGATGCGGCGATAGCGCGACAATTTCGGCGAGTTGGTCGTGACCGACATGCCCTCCTGAATGGGAGTGGTGCAGGCCGGGAAAAGCCGCTCCGTGCCGGAAACCTCGACCAGGCAAATCCGACAAGCACCGACCGGAGTCAGGCCTTCAAGATCGCACAACGTCGGAATATGCTTGCCGTTGGCCTTGGCCGCCTGCAGGATGGTTTGGCCCTCCAGCGCGCTGATCAGTTCTCCGTCGATTCGGATCGATAACTTCTTCTGTGGCAAGGTCTATCTCCTTTCCCGCACGCGTCGGCTGCGTCCCCCTTCAGCTCACATTGACGGCGGTCACGTCACAGCGCAAACAACGGCAGGTTTCATCCAAAGCCTCTTCGTGACTCAGCCCGGTTATCACTTCGTCTTGCGAGCGCGCGCGAACAATGGCCGCGAGCGCGTGTCCGGTGTGACGGCGGTTCGGACTAGGTTCATCCGGAGGCGTCTGTTCGTACGCAAACTCCGGGTAGAGAGTGTTCCAACGGTCCGTTCCCATTAACTGCAGATCGATACTCCGGGCCGCCTGCTTTCCGTAGGCCATCGCGTTCGAAACGTTGGAAGCACCCGTTACCAGGTCGCCTCCGGCATAGAACCGCGGACGGCTGGTTTCCAGGGTGAAGCGGTTGACTTCGATCGTCCCGTCCCCTTTCAGAACGAGGCCCGAGGCTTTGACGAAATCCATGTCCACCGCTTCCCCGACAGCAAAAATGACCGAATCGCACTCGAAGCGCTGGATTTCATCGGTCGCAATCGGCTTCCTCCGCCCTGAAGAGTCGTACCCTCCCAGTCGCGTTTTCACGATCTCGATCGCCTTGACGTTGCCCCTCGCATCCCCGATCACCCGATGGGGCGAAGCCAGGAACACAAACTTCGCTCCTTCGTCGCTGGCGGCCGCAGTTTCTTCTTCAATGGCCGGCATATCTTTTCGTTCGCGCCGGTAGAAGACGGTCACATCGCAGCCTTTGCGCAGCGACGATCGGGCAGAATCGATAGCGGCATTGCCTCCGCCGATAATCGCCACCCTCCGGCCAAGGCTCACTTCCTGGCCGGCCGCGACGGCCTCCAGAAAATTAAGTGCCGCATGCACGCCTTTTAACTCCGTACCCGACTGATAGACCCAGGATTCCTTCCACGTACCAATAGAAAGAAAGATCATGTCGAAGTGTTCATCGAGGTCGTTCAGAGGCAAATCGATGCCGACCCGCGTGTTGAAAGTGAACTTCACTCCCATACGCTCCATGAGTTCAATCTCGCGCCGCAGGATTGCTTTGGGCAGTCGATATTCCGGCAGGGCAAAACGAAGCATCCCGCCAGCTTCCGACTTGCTGTCATAGACCATGACGTCGTGGCCGAGCATCGCCAGATAAAACGCTGCGGTGAGTCCGGCTGGTCCTGCGCCGACGATGGCGACCTTGCGCCCAGTAGCTTCCAGCTTGCGTGCGGCGAGGGCCTGCGCCATTGACTCGTACTTGTCGGACTCGAAAATGGAATCCGCGATGAAGCGGTGCACCTCCCGCATGTTCACCGCCTGGTCGAGCGTCTGCCGCCGGCATCGACTGTCGCACGGGTGCTGGCACACACGGCCGGTCGAAGAAGGCAGCGGATTATCCAGGATGATTGACAGAAATGCATCTTCCAGCCGGTGCTCCTTGTAAAGCTGCAGGAAGCGCGGGATGTTCATGTGTAGCGGGCAACTATTCTCGCAGGGAGAGAGCGCCAATTCTTCGCAGACTCCAGCGGTGCAGCGCCGGGCGAGGATGTGATCCTCAAACTCATTGCGAAAATGCCGCAGCGTGGTGAGCACGGGATTGGGCGCTGTCTGTCCGAGGCCACAGAGCGAACAGTCGCGGATATAACGGCTGAGTTCATCGAGGATTTCGAGATGATGCGTGGTCCCTGCGCCTTCAGTAATCCGATTCAGAATGCGCAGGCATTTGTTCAACCCCACGCGGCACGGAATGCATTTGCCGCAAGACTCTGAATGCGTGAATTCGATGAAGTAGCGGGCAACGTCGACCATGCAGTTGTCTTCGTCCATCACCACCATTCCGCCGGATCCCATAATCGACCCGAGTTGCCCGAGATTCTCATAGTCCACTGCCGTGTCGAACATCTCCTGAGGGATGCAGCCTCCGGAGGGTCCGCCGGTCTGGATCGCCTTTACCTGTCGTCCGGCAACCGCGCCTTCCCCAATGTCGTAGATGAAGGTTTTCAGCGCAGTGCCCAGGGGCATCTCGACCAGCCCGGTGTTTTTCACTTTGCCTACGAGCGAGAAGACCTTTGTGCCCGCACTTTTTGGGCTTCCGGTTTCCGTGAACCATGCCGGCCCGCGTATGACGATGGGTGCGATGTTGTACCAGGTTTCGACGTTATTGATGTTGGTGGGCTTTCCCCACAGTCCCTTCTGTGCGGGGAAAGGCGGCCGCGGTCGTGGTCTGCCGGCCTCGCCTTCCAGCGACGCGATCAAAGCCGTCTCCTCGCCGCAGACAAACGCTCCCGCTCCTTCCACTAGTTCGATATCGAAGTTGAATCCGCGGCCAAGGATGTTCTCTCCCAGCAATCCGTATTCCCGTGCTTGCTCGATGGCGCGAGTCAGGCGATGCACGGCCAGCGGATACTCGGCGCGTACATAAACGATTCCTTGGGTCGCACCCATCACGTAGCCGCCGATGATCATTCCCTCGAGCAGCGAGTGCGGATCACTTTCAATTTCATTGCGATTCATGTAGGCGCCGGGATCGCCTTCGTCGGCATTGCAGATAATGTACTTCTGGTCTGCCTTTGCCTTGGCCAGGAACTCCCACTTATTGCCGGTGGAATATCCAGCTCCGCCGCGGCCCCGCAACTTAGAGGCCTTGATTTGCTCAATCACGCCCGCCGGATTCGCATCGATCAGTACCTTGTAGAGCGCCTGATATCCGCCGATGGCGATGTATTCTTCGATGTCGTCTGGATTGATGATTCCGCAATTGCGCAGAACGATCTTCTTTTGTCCTTTGAAGAAGGGAACGTCGCTCCACAGTGGAACTTCAGGGTATCCCTGACCGTAGCGAACGTGTCCTGTGATGTGATCCCACTCTTCGATCTTGCAATAAATGAGATCCGGGCTGAGGTTACCGTTGCCCAGGTCGTGCAGAACGCGGTTGGCATCGTTCGCCTGCACCCGGCGCAAAATCACCAGCGGGTTACCGGGCAGGCGTACATTGACCAACGGCTCCTGAAAGCAGGCTCCAAAGCACCCCACGGGGGCCAGCACCAGATCGGCGCCGCAATCGTCGATGGCCTGCGCAAACGCGTGATACAAACCTTCCGCGCCATTCCCGCGGCCACACGTTCCCATGCCGATTGCCACGCGCGGAACCGCCGGAACCAGCTTGGCCAGACCCGCCTCGCGTACTGCGTTGAACACTCCAATGTCCAGAATTCGAGGCATTGCCTACTCTCCTGCTCGAATGGTTGCGATCTCCCGCTGCAAAGTACGCTCGGTAGCATGCCCGCAGATACGGTGGTTCACCTCCACCACGGGCGCCATCGCACATTGCCCGAAGCAAGCGACAGTACGCACGGTGAACTGCCGGTCGGGAGTGGACAACAACAGTTTGTCGGCTTCATTTCCGTTGCCGTCGCCGTCGTCGAGGGGCAGTCCCAGTTCCAGGCGCGCTCCCTGCAACAGGTTTCGCGAACCGCGTGTATGACACGCCGTTCCGCGGCAAATGCAGATGGTGTTCTCGCCCTGGGGCTGGAGATTAAACAACGCATAGAAGGTGGCAACGCTGTAGATGCGCGAAAGCGGCACGTCCGTCTTGGCAGCGATGTAACGCAGCGTCTCCAGCGGAAGATATTTGTGGCGGTTTCTTTCCTGCGCGGCTTCCAGGATGCCGAGCAGCGCTCCGGGGCGACCCCGGCGACTACCGATCACTCTGTCGATGAATACTTGCTCTTCCGTGGGAATGCTTACTGGCGAGGGTGTTTGCATTGGCACTCCTTCAAACGAGGCACTCGCTTTGATAACAATGTATTCGGTTGAGTAGAGGGGATACTGTCACGGGGAGCACACCCGGGAGTGACAACGATCACAGGAGGGGAAAGCGCCCAAAAAGGGAATTAGCACGCAACACGCCAACCTCGAACGAAGATATCGCGCGAGTCCCCGCGAGGCTTCTCTCATGGGGATTTCTTTGTGGCCTTCGGCTACACTCCGCCCGTCAGGGTATATGCCATCCAACAGCAAAGGATCAGTGCCAATCCGGCAGTCTCTGCTTCATCGACCCTGAAATCGAATGTTGTGATGGTGCAATGGGCGCTGAGAAAACACATCAAGGAGTGGGAACCCGAACTCCAGTTGCTGCAAAACATCCATTTCCCGGAACCGACGGTTGCGACTGGCACGATTTCCCGCCACACGTTTGCAACGGGGTTGGCGGAAGCGGGTGTCGGCTTCGCTCCTAGCTTCCATTCTGGGACGCAAACTCCATCAGGATGGTGGACCGGGGTTAAGTATGGGCGGGACAGCGAGCTACAAGAAAAGAACTGGAGGCGCGGGTCGGAATCGAACCGACGCATAAAGGTTTTGCAGACCTCTCCCTTACCACTTGGGTACCGCGCCCTGAAATTAAGGTAGCGCCAGACGCCGAAAAAGTCTACGGCATCCGCAACCCTCCGCCGTGCAGCAAAACGCCCTCAGATTGAGGGCTGGGGCCGGAAACGTTGATGGAGCGGGAGACGGGATTTGAACCCGCGACTTCGACCTTGGCAAGGTCGCACTCACCCACTGAGTTACTCCCGCCCAGCAGGGGTCATTATAAACGAGGGGGTTGGGCGCGGCAATCCAAC
>Ga0187825_10000096_pt1 | contig 15336 bp, 16 predicted proteins | sample NC_wetland_sal_i_11_FD_132421 | JGI IMG/M metagenome (GOLD analysis project Ga0187825, IMG submission 132421) | Wetland sediment microbial communities from Neuse River Estuary, North Carolina, USA - SourceSoil_5 | ecosystem: Environmental > Aquatic > Freshwater > Wetlands > Sediment | place... | reverse complement strand
TCGCGAAGTACTGGGTCTGCAAGCGCGGCCCGGGACACGCCGCCGAAGCCCTCGAGTGCCTGGGCGGAAACGGCTACGTCGAGGAGTCCGGCCTGCCCCGGATCTATCGCGAGCAGCCGCTCGGCTCGATCTGGGAAGGGTCCGGGAACGTGATCGCGCTCGACGTGCTGCGGGCGATGCGGCGCGAGCCCGATTCCCTCGAGGCGTTCCTCGCCGAGCTCGACGAGGACCTGCGCCCGGCCGTGCGGCCGGTCGAAGAGACGGACGCTCGCACCTTTGTCGAGCGTCTCGCCGTGGCGCTGCAGGGCACGCTCGCGCGACGCCACGGCCATCCCGCCGTCGCCGAGGCGTTCTTCGCGCGCGACGGCTCGGCGTACGGAACGCTCCGCGCCGGCGTCGACGTGCGCTCGATCGTCGAGCGGCACACGCCGCACCTCTAGCGGCTAGGACACGACCAAGGCGCCGTGCGGGATGACGACGACGGGGCAGCGCGCGTGCCGACAGCAGTAGTGGCTGGCCGAGCCGAGGACGAGCTCTCCGATCTCGCCGTGGCCGTGGCTCCCGACGACGAGCATGTCCGCGCTCTCCGATTCCGCGACGAGCACGTGGCCGGCGTCGCCCTCTTGCACGCTTCGCTGCACGGTCAGACCGTCGGTTGCAGAGGCGGCTGCCGTGAGTGCGTCCTCTTGGGCTTGCGTTGCGGCCTCTTCGAGCTCCGCGGCCAGGTCGCCCGTCACGACGCCCGCCGCGTACGTCAGCGACGGTACGTGCCAGGCGGTGACGACGCGCACGACGGCATCGCCGTCCCGTGCGAGCGACAGCGCGTAGCGAAGCGCGGCAAGCGAGTGGTCGGATCCGTCGACTCCGACGACGATGACGTTCACGGTGTTCGCTCCCTTGTCGGCCGGGCCGGAAGCGTCAGAAGGGCGAGCACGGCGCCCGCGAGCGCGACGACGCTGCCGACGGCGAGCGAGATCCCGACTCCGCTCATGAACGCCGACTCGGCTGCCTGCGCGACGAGCGTGCCGCTTCGAGCGGGGAGCTTCGCGGTGGCGTCCAGCGCGCCGCCGATCGAGCTGAGTATCGGGTGGTACGCGGCGGGCGGAATCCGCTTGCCGTGGAGCGCGGCCTCGACGTGGTGCCGGTACCGGGTGGAGAGGACGCTGCCGATGACTGCGACTCCGAGCGCGCCGCCGACCTGGATCGAGACTCCGTTGGTGGCGGAGCCGACGCCGGCATTGGCGGCGGGGACGGAGCCGATGACCGCATCGGTCGCCGTCGGCATCACCAGCCCGGCGCCGAGCCCGATCAGCAGCAGCCCGGGAAGGACGTTCGCGTACGTCGTCGTCGAGCTCGAGACGGCCGAGATGTCGAAGAGACCGGCGGCGATCGCCGCCAGCCCGGCGGTGGCGACGAGCTTGCTGCCGGCGATGCGAACCGCGAACGCCGACAGCGGGGCGACGACGGCCACGACCGCCGCGATCGGGAGGATCCTCACTCCGGCCTCGATCGGCGTGTAGTGGAGGTCGAACTGGAGGAACTGCGTCTGTACGAAGAGCGCGCCGAAGAGCCCGAAGACGCCGAGTGAGAGCGACGAGGTCGCGGCAGAGAAGCGGCGGGCGCGGAAGAAGTGGAGCTTGAGCATCGGATGATCGCTCCGCACCTCCCACGCGGCGAAGACGGCGAGGACGGCGAGTCCCGCGCAGCCGGCGACGATCACGCGCGTCGACGACCAGCCGCGGGTGGGCGCCTCGATGATCGCCCACAGCACGAGGCCGAGCCCCAGCATCGAGAGCACTCCTCCCACCGGGTCGGGACGATCTGCATGCGGGTCCTTCGAGTCCGGGACGAGCAGCAGCGCGCCGATCGCTCCGACGATCACGATCGGGACGTTGACGAAGAACACCGATCCCCACCAGAAGCGCGCGAGCAGGAGACCGCCGGCGATCGGCCCGATCGCGATCCCGATCCCGCTCGTGCCCGCCCAGAGGCCGATCGCACGCGAGCGCTCGCCGGGGTCGCGGAAGAGGTCGTTGATGATCGACAGCGTCGACGGCATCGTCAGTGCTGCGCCTCCGCCCATCACCGCTCGCCACGCGATCAGCATCGCGACCGACCCGGAGAAGGCGGCGCCGACCGAGCCGACGGCGAACACCGACAACCCGGTGAGGTACAGGCGCCGCCTGCCGAAACGGTCGGCGAGGCTTCCCCCGACGAGCAGGAGGCCGGCGAACACCATCGCGTACGCGTCCACGATCCATTGCAGGTCGCTCGAGCTCGCGTTCAGCTTGCGGACGAGCGTCGGCAGCGCGACGTTCAGGATCGTGTTGTCGAGGTTCACCACGAGGATGGACACGCACAGGACGCCGAGTGCGGCCCAGCGCCTTCCACCCAGCGCCACGGTGGGCGATCGCTGCAGGGACAGGGTCATGGCGCCGACCCGTGCACGCGCGTTCCGCAGCGACGGGCTGCAACGTCCGCGAGCTCGGCCAGACCGCCGATCGCGACGTCCCCGCCCGTGTGCTCGACGAAGCGACAGGCCGCTTCGATCGTCGGCGCCATCGAACCGGCTGCGAAGTCGAGCTCGCGCAGCTCGGCGGGTGTCGCGTCGCGGATCGGTGCGGCCGCCGCCGTCCCCCAGCCGCGCTCGACATACGGCACGTCGGTGAGCAGCACGAGCCGGTCCGCGTGGAGCCGCTCCGCGAGCAGGGCCGCGGTGAGGTCCTTGTCGATGACCGCCTCGACGCCGCGGAGGCGGGCGCCGTCTCGTACCACGGGTATGCCGCCGCCGCCCGCGCAGACCGCGATCGAGCCGTCGTCGCGAAGCGTCTCGATCGCGTCCGGCTCCACGATCTCGCGCGGTTGCGGGGAAGGGACGCCGTCGGCGAGGTCTGCGAGCGCCGCAGCGGCACGCGAGACGTTGCGTCGCTGGCTCTCGGCCTCCGCGGCCTCGCCTCGGCGCAGCAGGGCGTTCCCCCCGAGCGCGACGACGATCCTGCTCACGGGAAGCGAAAGCCGTGGGTGAGAGCGAGGAGGAGCGCCGCTTCCGTCGGCATCCGGTTGGCGGACTGGAGCCAGACGGCGGATCGTGGGCCGTCGATGACCGCCGCCGCGACTTCCTCGCCGCGCTTGGCGGGGAGGCAGTGGAGGAAGACCGCGTCGGGCTTGGCGAGGTTCATCAGCTCCTCGGTCACCTGGTAGGAAGCGAGCGCGCGGGCGCGCGTCTCGTGCTCGGCCTCTTCGCCCATCGAGGCCCAGACGTCGGCGTACACGGCGTCGGCGTCCGTGACCGCTGCGCGAGGATCCTCGACGACCGACAGCGACGCGCCCGTGTTCGCAGCCTCGCGCTCGGCGTCCTCGAGGATCCGGGCCCGCGGCGCGTACTGCGGCGGGCAGCCGAGGACGACGTCGAGGCCGCTCCGGGCGCCCGCCTCGAGGAGCGAGTGGGCGACGTTGTCGCCGCCGTCGCCGAGGAAGGCGAGCCGTCGTCCGCGGAGGCCGCCGCGCGTCTCCCGGATCGTCAGCAGGTCGGCCAGGGCCTGGCACGGGTGGTGCTCGTCGGAGAGGGCGTTGATCACGGGCACGGTCGCCCATGCGGCGAGCTCCTCGACCGTGCGCTGCGCGAAGGTGCGGACGACGATCGCAGCGCAGTAGCCGGAGAGGGAGCGGGCGGTGTCGGCGAGCGTCTCGCCGCGGCCGATCTGCAGCTCCTGCGGAGAGAGCGTGATCGCGGTCGCTCCGAGCTCGGCCGCGGCGGCGGCGAAGGACACGCGTGTGCGGGTCGACGGCTTCTCGAAGATGCAGGCGATCGTCCGCCCGTGCAGGCTCCCCTCGTAGCGCGTCGGATGCTCCTTCACGCGCCCGGCGAGATCGAGCAGCTGTTCGAGCTCTTCGGCGTTCAGGTCGGAGATGCGGGTGAAGTGCCGTACGGTCGTTGCGACGGTCACCGCGCACCCACCGTCTGCGAGGCCGCCCGTGCCATGAGCGGGGCGAGCACGTCGGCGATCGTGGGCGTCCCGAGCTCCTCGAGCTCGTAGCGCACGTGGCGGATCGGATGCCGCGAATCGATCAGGCGGCCGAGGTCGATCGGCGTCCCGGTGACGACGACGTCGCAGTCGACGGCGTTGATCGTCTCCTCGAGCTCGCGTAGCTGCTCGGGCGAATAGCCCATCGCCGGGAGCACGTTCGTGACCTGCGGCCACTTGGCGAAGACGTCGCGCAGCGATCCGACCGCGTAGGGCCGCGGGTCGACGACGCGCGCGGCGCCGGCCCGGCGGGCCGCGACGAGCCCGGCACCGAACGGCATCTCGCCGTGCGTGAGCGTCGGCCCGTCGTCGATCACGAGAACCGCGCGGCCGCGAAGGTCCGGTCCCGGGTCGAGCACCGGCGGTGAGTCGGCGAAGACGATCGTCGCGAGCGGGTTGGCGTCCTGGACGTTCCGTACGACCGCCTCGACGTCGTGTGCCGCCGCCGAGTCGACCTTGTTGATCACGACGACGTCGGCCATGCGCAGGTTCGTCTCGCCGGGGTGGTAGTGCAGCTCGTGGCCGGCCCGCAGCGGGTCGGCCACGACGATGAGCAGGTCGGGCTCGTAGAAGGGGAAGTCGTTGTTGCCGCCGTCCCAGACGACGACGTCGGCTTCCTCCTCCGCCCGGCGGAGGATGGCCTCGTAGTCGACGCCGGCGTACATGACCATGCCGAGGCGCACCGGCTCCTCGTACTCCTCGCGCTCCTCGACCGTCGGGCTCGAAGCATCGATCTCCTCGAGCGTGGCGAAGCGCTGCACGCGCATCGCCTCGAGATCGCCGTACGGCATCGGGTGCCGGACGAGCGCGACGCGCAGTCCGGCGTCGAGCAGCGTGCGGCCCACCTTGCGGCTCGTCTGGCTCTTCCCGCAGCCGGTGCGCACGGCGCAGACGGCGACGACGGGCTTGGACGACGCGAGCATCGTCGCGCGCGGCCCGAGCAGCCGGAAGTCGGCGCCGGCCGCGAGCGCGATCGAGGCTTTGTGCATGACCCTCTCGTGCTCGAGGTCGGAGTAGGCGAGGATCACCTCGTCGATGCCGTGCGCGCGGACGAGCTCGGTCAGCTCCTCCTCCGGGCGGATCGGGATGCCCTGCGGGTACCGCGGCCCGGCGAGCGAAGCCGGATACACGCGGCCCGCGATACCGGGGATCTGCGTCGCCGTGAAGGCGACGACCTCCGTGTCCGGCGCGTCGCGGAAGACGACGTTGAAGTCGTGGAAGTCGCGCCCGCCGGCTCCCATGATCAGGACCTTGCGCACGGCCATCTCCTTTGGCCCAGCATGGCCCCGGGGGCGCCGCTCCGGCTTCGGGGGAACCTGCCGACCCGGCGCGGCGAATTACCGACGCGGCGGCGGTCAGCGAAACGCCCGATGGTTGGGCGGGACCGGCGGCGGATACTCGAACCGAGGAACGATGAAAGCGCTCGTCGTCGTGGACATGCTGGAGGACTTCGTGCACGGCGCGCTCGCGAACCCGCGCGCGGAAGCCGTGCTGCCGGCGCTGCGCGACCTGCTTGCGCACGCACGGGGGGAGAGCTGGGTGCGCGTGTTTGCGAACGACGCACACGAGCCGGGCGACCCGGAGCTCCGCGTCTGGGGCGAACATGCAATGGCCGGCACGCCGGGGGCGCGCGTCGTCTCCGAGCTGGCGCCACGGCCCGGGCCGCTCGAGCTCGTCGTCCCCAAGCGCGCATACGGCGCGTTCGACGGCACCGATCTGGACGAGCGGCTACGCGCGCTCGGCGTCGCCGAGGTGGTGCTCACCGGCCAGCACACGCACATCTGCATCCGGCACACGGCCTACGGCGCGCTGCTGCACGGATTCCGGATCACCGTGCCGCGCGACGCGGTATGCGCGTTCGACGGCGTGGACGAGGAACAGGCGCTCGAGTACCTGCACGAGGTCTACGGCGCCCGGGTGACCTCCGTCGGCGAGCTCGTCGGCCACCCGCTCTCAGCCGCAACGGCGCCACTCGGCGCCGAGTACGACAGCGGCGCGGTGCTCGAGCACGAGCCGTAAGCGCTCGCTACTTGCCGATGTCCGCCACCCGCGCGTCGGTGATCGACAGCACGTCCTCGGTGCGAAGGCGCAGCGACGTGTCGTGCACGCCGGCCTCGACGATCACGTGGTCCGTGACGGCCAGCGAACGATCGATCACCACCCGGTCGCCCGTGGGTCCGCCGAACGGGGGCACCGCGCCGAGCTCGAACTCGGGATACGCGCTGATGAGGTCGCTCTCGGTCAGCAGCGACACCTCACGTGCTCCGACGGCGTCGGCGAGCTCCGCGAGATCGAGCCGGCTCGTCGCGGGGACGACTGCGCGGATGCATCCCGCTTCGTCGCGGACGACGAGCGTCTTGGCGACGGTCTGCGCCAGCACACCGAGCGCGCGTGCCTCCGAGACCGCCGACAGCGTCCGGCGATGGGGAAGCACCTCGAACTCGATCTCCGCCTCGCGGAGGAGATCGACCAGCTCATCCGCCGCTCCGGCGGGCTTCGGGTTGGACGTCTTCCGCCGTCGCGGTCTCGATCGTGCCCGGATCCTCGTCGTCTCGCCGGGATAGAGGATCGTCTCGTGCCCATCCTCCCAGCGCACCAAGAGGTGCGGGCGCTCGGGAGTGCCGAGCACCTTCACGATCTCGCCTCGTCGGCCTGGGTCTCCGACTCGCCGGCCGCTCACCTCGACGAGGTCACCGGCTGCAGCACGCACCAGATGTCCGGTGCCGGCCATCACGCGCCTCCTTCTCTCGCTGCACCGAGCGTCGCGTCCCGCCCGCGGGCCGACATCCGGAGACGCACCGATTCGCATTTCGGGCAGCGGACTCAGGGACGCCCCTGATGGGCGCTCTCCAGCACGGACGGATGCTGGGCGCACGATGTCCGCCACCCTCGACGAGTGGGTCGGGGCGGACGGGTTCTTCGGCGTCCGCCTCGAGTCGATCGGCGGCCTGGGAGCGAACCTGGCCGGGCAGATGCTCGCCGAGGCGGGCGTGCTCCGGCAGGGACTGAACGGCTCGCACTTCTCCTCGTACGGCTCGGAGAAGAAGGGGACGCCGGTGAAGTCGTTCGTGCGCTTCTGCGCGGGCGACCGGCAGATCCGCGTGACGAGCCCGATCGAGTGGGCGCAGCTGATCGCCATCTTCCACGAGGCGATGGCGGCGTCGCCGGACGCGATCGCCGGGCTCGCCGAGGACGGGACGGTGATCGTCAACACGCCCTCGTCCCCTGACGCGCTCCGCGACCGGCTCGCGCTCGATGCCGGCACCGTCGGCACGGTCGACGCACTCGCGATCGCGGTCGAGGAGGAGACGCGCGTGAACACGGCGATGCTCGGCGCCGTCACCGCCTGCTGTCCGTTCCTCGATCCGGAGTCCGTCCGGGAGACGATTCGCGCGACATTCGCGCGGCGCCATCCGGAGGTGGTCGATGCGAACATCCGGACGTTCGATCGCGGCTACGGCGAGCTTCGCACGACGCGTTACGCCGGCGGCGGCCCCCGCGCGGCGCGCGCCCCCGCGGCGGTGACGCAGCCGGCGTTCGGGTACCTCGACGCCCCGATCGGCGGCGCGATTCTCGAGCCCGCCAACAGCGTGCTCAAGAACATGACGACGTCGCGCGAAGGCTACGTTCCCGAGCTCCTGCTCGAGAAATGCGTGCACTGCGGGTTGTGCGACATCGTCTGCCCCGATCTGTGCCTGGTGTGGGACGAGACGGCCGAGGGAGTGCGTCTGCTCGGCGTCGACTACCGCTACTGCAAGGGATGCCGCAAGTGCGTCGATGCGTGCCCGACCGGCGCGCTGGTGGAGCGGCGCGAGGAGCCGGGCTGGGCCGACGCGCACCGTGTTCCCCTCTTCGCGGAGGCGAGCTGAGATGTCCGTTGCAGAAGTGGTCACTGTCCCCGTTCAGGTGACGGGGTTCCGAAGCGGGAACGAGATGGCCGCGCTCTCGGCCGAGCAGATCGGGTTCCACCTGATGGGCTACTACCCGATCACGCCGTCGACCGAGATCGCCGAGCTCCTGGACGAGCGGAAGGCGGAAGGCGCGCACCGGATGGTGATGGTGCCCGCGGACGGTGAGCACGGCGCCGCCGGCATCTGCTACGGCGCCTCCGTCGGCGGCGGCCGCGTGTTCAACGCCACGAGCGCACAGGGGCTCCTCTATTCGCTCGAGCAGCTCCCGGTGCAATCCGGGACGCGCTTCCCGATGCTGCTCGACCTCGCGACCAGGACGGTGAGCGGACCGCTCGACATCCGCGGCGACCATTCCGACCTCTACTTCGCGCTCAACACCGGCTGGCTGATCCTCCTCGCGCGCGACCCGCAGGCCGTCTACGACCTGAACATCTGCGCGCTCCGCGTCGCCGAGCGCGAGGACGTCCGCCTGCCGGCGATCGTCGCCTACGACGGCTTCTTCACCAGCCACCAGAAACGGCGCGTGGAGACGTTCGAGGACCCGACGGTCGTTCGTGACTTCCTCGGCCCCTTCGACGAGACGATACGGGTGCTCGACCCGCGCCACCCGGTGACGGTGGGGCCGTACATGAACGACCCCGACCTCATCAACAACAAGTACCAGCTGCACCTCGCAATGGTTGCCGCCCTGCGCGCGCTGCCCTTCGTCTTCGAGGAGTACGCGTCGCTCACCGGGCGCCATTACCCGCTCGTCGACCGCTATCGGATGGATGACGCCGAGGTGGCGCTGCTGCTCCTCAACTCGGCGGCCGAGACGGCGAAGGATGCGGCCGACCGCCTGCGCAGCGAGGGCGTGCGCGCCGGCGTCGTCAGCCTCAACGTGCTGCGCCCCTTCCCTGCCGAGCACGTGCGCGCGGCGCTCGCCGACGTGCGGGCTCTCGTGATCGCGGAGCGAGGCGACTCGTACGGATCCGGCGGCGGCAACATCGCGCACGAGGTCAAGGCGGTGCTTAAGGACGATCCCGGCAACGACACCGTCTGCCTCAGCCGCATCTACGGGCTCGGCGGCCGCGACTTCGTCGTCGACGACGGCGTCGCGCTCTTCCGGCTGGCGCTCGACGCGTGTGGAAACGGACCGATGCCGCCGCTCTTCGACTATTACGGCGTCGAGCCGGGGGACCCGGAGAATCCACCGCGCCGCCCGGGGCTGCCCCCGCTCGCGCGGGAGCAGACGACGAGCGGCTTGATCCACGTCGCCGAAGACCCGGAGACGGGGCGCCTGCACGTCGCGGCGCCGCCGGCGTGGCAGCTGGTGGCGAAGCCGAAGCGCGTCGCGCCGGGCCACGGCGCATGCCCGGGCTGCGGAGTCTTCCCTGCGCTCGACCAGTTCCTGCGCGGCATCGAGGGAGACGTCGTCGTGCTCTACCAGACCGGCTGCGCGATGGTCGTGAGCACCGGCTACCCCTACACGTCGCACCGCGTCACGTACGTGCACAACCTCTTCCAGAACGGTGCCGCCACCCTCGGCGGCCTCGTCGAGATGTTCCACGAGCGGCAGCGGCGAGGCGAGCTCCCCGAGGACGAGGACATCACCTTCGTGATGGTCACCGGCGACGGAGGGATGGACATCGGCACCGGCGCAGCGATCGGCGCAGCCCTCCGCAACCACCGCCTCGTCATCGTCGAGTACGACAACCAGGGCTACATGAACACGGGTGCGCAGCTCTCGTACTCGACGCCGCTCGGGCACCGGACGTCGACGAGCAACGTCGGCCCCGGCGAGCACGGAAAGTCGTTCCACCACAAAGACATGCCGCAGCTCATGGCTGCGACCAACATCCCGTACGTCTTCACCGGCGTCGAAGGGATGCCGGACGACCTGCTCGCCAAGGGCGCGAAGGCGCAGTGGTACGCACGCAACGAGGGGATGGCCTACGGGAAGCTGCTCATCTCCTGTCCGCTCAACTGGCTCACCGCAGACGACGCGGGCGTGGACGTCGTCCGCGCCGCCGTCGACAGCTGCTTCTTCCCGCTGTACGAGATCGAGCGGCACAAGACCGTGATCACGTACGACCCGGAGCCGATCGGCCGCCGCATCCCGGTGGCGCAATGGCTCGGCCTCATGGGAAAGACGAAGCACCTGTGCCGTCCGGAGTTCGCGCCCGAGCTCGCCGAGATCGAGGCCGAGGTCGATCGGCGCTGGCAGCGCCTGAAGGCAATGCACGACCACCCCCTCTTGTGATGGCCGCCGTCCTCGACACCCGTGAGCTGACACCGGTGACGAAGCTCCTCGTCCTCGAAGCCCCGCTCGTCGCCCGCCACGCGCGGCCCGGGCAGTTCGTGATCGTGCGGGTGAACGCCCACGGCGAGCGCGTCCCCATCAGCCTCACCGACTTCGACCCGGCCGCCGGCACGATCACGGTGGTCGTCCAGCGAGTCGGGAAGACCAGCGGGCTCATCTGCGCGCTCGAGCCGGGCGACGAGATGCTCGACGTGGCCGGACCGCTCGGCCGTCCCGTCGAGCTGCCGACGGAGGGACATGCCGTGCTCGTCGCGGGCGGATTCGGCGCGGGAGCGATTCACCCGCTTGCACGCGAGCTGCAGGAGCGCCTCGTGCTCGTCACCGTCATCGTGGGCGCCCGCACCGCGGAGCTCGTCATCCTGCGCGACCTGCTCGAGCCCGTGAGTGACGAGTTGCTCGTCTGCACCGACGACGGCTCTCTCGGCTATCGCGGTTTCACGGCCCAGCTGCTCGCCGATCGGCTCGCGGGCGGAGCACCGTTCACGGACTGCTTCGCCGTCGGGCCGGTGGCCATGATGCGCGCGGTCGCGGAGGTCACGGGTCCGCACGGGCTGCACACGCTCGTCTCGCTCGACCCGATCATGCTCGACGGGACGGGCATGTGCGGCGCCTGCCGCGTGACGGTCTCCGGCGAGACGAAATTCGCATGCATCGACGGCCCGTTCTTCGATGCGCATGCGATCGATTTCGACGAGGCGATCGTGCGCTCCAAGATGTACGTGGACGAGGAACACGTCGCACTCGAGCCGGTGGGGGCACGCTGATGCCGCTCGTCTATCCCACCAAGACCGCGATGCCGACGCTCGACCCGGTCGAGCGGCGCGCGCGTTGGGACGAGGTGGCCGTCGGATACACGGTCGAGCGCGCCCTCGCGGAGGCGCGCCGCTGCATCCAGTGTCAGGATCCGCTCTGCGAACAGGGCTGCCCGGTCGGCGTGCCCATCAGGGAGTTCATCCGCCGGGTCGCGGTCGAGGACTTTGCCGGTGCCGCCGAGGTGATTCGCACCCGGAACGTGCTGCCGGCGATCTGCGGCCGCGTCTGCCCGGTCGAGCACCAGTGCGAAGCGCGCTGCTCCGTGCTCGGCCGGCTCGAGCCGGTCGGCATCGGCCGGCTCGAGCGCTTCGTCGCCGACTGGGAGCGCGCGCATCCGCGCGGCGGTGCCGCTCGTGAGGCTGCACGGCGCGCGGAGAAGATCGCGATCGTCGGGTCGGGCCCCGCCGGCCTGACGGCGGCGGGAGATCTCGCCCAGCTCGGTTACGGCGTCACCGTCTTCGAGGCGCTGCACGCGGTCGGCGGCGTCCTCCGGTACGGCATCCCCGAGTTCCGTCTCCCGAAGGCGATCGTCGACGAGGACGTCGAAGGCCTGCGCTCGCTCGGCGTCGAGTTCGAGACGAACGCCGTCGTCGGCAAGACGGTCACGGTGGACGAGCTGCTCGGCGAGCTCGGGTACTCCGCGGTATTCCTCGGCACCGGCGCCGGCTCGCCGAGGTTCATGGGCATCCCCGGCGAGAACCTGAAGGGCGTCTACTCCGCGAACGAGTACTTGACGCGCGTGAACCTCATGCGCGCCTATTCGTTCCCCGAGTACGACACCCCGGTGAAGCGGCCGACGCGCGCAGTTGTGATCGGCGCCGGCGACACCGCCATGGACGCGGTCCGTGTCTCCATTCGGCTGGGAGCCGAAGAGGCGCGCATCGTCTACCGGCGCAGCGAGAACGAGATGGGTGCGCGCGCTGAGGACTACCGGCGCGCAGCCGAGGAGGGCGCCATCTTCGAGTGGCTGACGGTGCCGATCCGTTTCCTCGGGGACGACGACGGCCGCGTCCGCGCAGTCGAGTGCGTGCGCACCAGGCTCGGCGACCCCGACGACAGCGGCCGGCGGCGCCCGATCGTCGTACCAGGCTCGGAGACGACCATCGAGGCGAACCTCGTCGTCATCGCCCTCGGTACGAACCCGAACCCGCTCCTACCCCAGACGACCGCCGGCCTGACGACGGACGAGCACGGCTGCATCGTCACCGACCCGGAGACAGGGGAGACGAGCCGCGCCGGCGTCTACGCCGGAGGCGACATCGCAACCGGAGCGGCCACCGTGATCTCGGCGATGGGCGCGGGACGACGCGCGGCGACCGCCATCGACCGATACCTGAGAGAAGAGGTGAACCATGGAGACCATCTCGCCTGATTCGACCGGCTTCGTGCCGCACGTCACCCGGGCGTCCACGCTGTATGTGGATCGGCTCGACGCGGGTCGCCGCCTCGCAGCTCGTCTCGCCGACGAGGCGTGGCCGAACACCGTCGTAATCGCCCTCTCGCATGGCGGAGTCGAGGTCGCGGCCGAAGTCGCACGCGAGCTACGTGCGCCGCTCGACATGCTCGTCGTGCGCAAGATCCGCTACCCGGGCGCTCCGGAGCGCGTCCTCGGGGCGGTTGCCCCCGGCTATGCGACCTACGTCCACTCGGACGCCGACCTGAGCCATCGCCGGCTCGCGATCGCGACCGCCGACGCCCGTGACGAGCTCGAGCACGTCGAGCACAAGCTGCACGGCGGGCGACCGGCCGTCGACGTTCGCGGACGCGACGTCCTGCTCGTCGACGACGGGATCACGACCGGTGCGCGGATGGCGACCGCGACCCGCTGGGCTCGCACACAACGTGCGCGGCGCATCGTCGTCGCCGTGCCGATCGCATCCGTCGAAGGAGCCGAGCTCCTCCGCGCGGAGGCGGATCACTTCATCTGCCTGCACGAGCTGAGATCGCTCGGCGCAGTCGGCATCTGGTACGAGGAGTTCGAGCCGCTCACGGACGACGACGTGTTGCAGCTCCTGGACCAGGCCGACCGCGAGCGAGCCGTGGCCGCTCAGCGGGAGCACCGATTCCATCTTCCACACAGGAGCCACCTATGAGCGCGATCCATGTCAGATTCGCCCGCCCCGGCGATGCCGACGCATTCGCCGAGCTGGGCGCGCACGGTCTCGAGCGGACACAGAGGCTTCGCGACGGCGAGCTCGAGATCGAGTGCCGTATGGGCGAGGAGGAAGAGGTGATGCGCGAGGTCGAGCACGCCCTCGACGACTGGCTCGAGGAACGCCGCCTCCCGTTCACGCCCGAGGAGATCGACGGCCACACGATCGTCGTGCGGCCGCCGGCGGGCTGACCCGGCCTAGGGGCCGGAGCCGCCCTTGAGGAAGCACCAGCTTCCGCTTGCGCTCGTGCGCGTGACGTACGCGAACTGGGTGTACCGGTGGCCGGTCGGGAGGACGGCGTTCCCCTTGACGGCGTAGAAGGTGACTTCATACAGGCGCTTGTGGCCGGGGCCGCCGCCTGCGGGCTCGGACGCGGGTAGCGGCCGCCGCGCGACGGAGACGATCCTCGCCACGAACGGCGGTGGAGGGACGATGGAGCGGGCTGCGAGCTGCGGTCGCGTCGAGCAGCGCGAGCGGTCGGCGAAGACGACGACGTCGAAGTAGCGGGCCTGCAGTGCCTTCTCGGTCTCGTCCCGTGTCAGCGCGTAGACGACGGTGGTGCTGCCCGGATGCCCGGCCCGGTAGGTGAAGACGATGTTGCCGTTCGCCTCGACTTCGTCGAGCGGGCGCGCGATCGTCGCGTCGGATTGCCGTGCGCCGCGCCAGGCGAGCCCGTTGCCGGGCCGCGGGAGCGCGATCGCGAACAGGAGTCCCACCTGCACCTGGATCGTGGTCACCGGCCCCTTCGGCAGCGGGCCGACCGGAGGCGCGCTCGCCTGCGCCGACGCCCCGAGCGCGAGCGCCGCGATGCACGCCGGTACTACGGCGCCCAGCGCGTCGCGCATCTCGTCGCGAGCTGTCGTACCAGGCCGGTGACGGTCGTCCGCGCTCCCGCCGGAACTGCGGCGGTCGGCTTGTGGAAGCGCCACATGTCGAACCAGCCGGCCGTGTTGATGAACTGGAAGCCGCCGACATCGCGGCGCCCGCTGCGGAGCGTCACGGCGGCGAGCGCGTACTCGTCGCGGCCGCCGTTCAGCCAGACGGTGCAGCTCCGCTCGATGCCGCTCAGGCTCGTCCCGTAGGCCTTCCCGACCGCGACGTCGAGATCGAGCGGGTAGCGCGACGGCGGTGCGGCGCGCCCGGCGCCTCCGAGGAGCGCCGCTGCAGCCACGACGATGGCGACGACGAACAACGTCTTCATCGCTTCTCCTTTCACCATCGTGGTAGCGCTCCGCGCGGCGGGCCGCGTCGGTGCGGACACTGATGGCGAGAGTCAGCGGTCAACCGTGCGTCCTGGCGTAGGCGTTGTAGGCGGCGTTCGAGGGCATGTACGGGGGCCGGTACTTCCCGCAGGCCTGGTTGGCGGCCTCGAACTTCGGCGAGCCCTGATCGATCCCGACGGAGGCGGGATCGGGTATGCGGCCGTCGCTGCCGGGGTCGGGGAAGCTCGGGACGCCGTGGCTGCGCACGCACCGGGAGAACCTCAGCCCTTGCGCCTTCGCCTGCTGCACCTGGGCGGGAGTCGGCCCGGCGCCGCCGTTCGGGAGCAGACGGCTGCAGGCTCTCCGGGCCGCCTGGACGCGGGAGCTTGGGGCGCCGAGTCGCTGCGACGTGAGCTTGGATTTGTCGAAGGCTCCGCTGCTGTTCGGATCGGGCCAGTTGGGCACGCCGTTGGAGCGCATGCAGTGCGCGAAGGCGACGGCTCCGTTCCGCTGCTGCGCCGTTTCACGCCCCGGTGAGCCCGCTCCGCCGCAGCCGGCGGCGAGCGGCGCGAACGCGACGACGAAGGCGACGATTATCGGACCGCGGCGCACGGCGGCAGAGATACCGGCGATGCGGTAACAGCGGGGTAACCGTTACTTCTTCGCGCTCGTCGCGGCGAAGCGAAGGATGAGCTCCGCCGTGGCTCGTGGCTGCGCGAGCATGGAGAGGTGGCCGGCGCGCGGGATGGTCTCGAGCGGTGTGTGGAGCGCGGCGGCAGTGGTGCGGCCGCTGGCGAGGGAGTCGACGTTGTCGTCGGCGCCCCATAGGACGGCGCGAGGCACGTGGAGCCGCCCGAGCCCGGTGAGGGTCAGGCCGGGGATGCCGTTGCGGAAGAGCTGCTTGATCGCGGCGTCAGTTCCGTCGACGCG
>Ga0187825_10000095_pt1 | contig 15340 bp, 14 predicted proteins | sample NC_wetland_sal_i_11_FD_132421 | JGI IMG/M metagenome (GOLD analysis project Ga0187825, IMG submission 132421) | Wetland sediment microbial communities from Neuse River Estuary, North Carolina, USA - SourceSoil_5 | ecosystem: Environmental > Aquatic > Freshwater > Wetlands > Sediment | place... | reverse complement strand
TCCGCGCCAACAACCCCGTCGAATTCATCGCCGCCGTGCAACGTCTCAGGGCCATCCTGGAGTCGTGCAATTCCGGGGACTCGGAGTGTCTGGTGGAAGAGTTCATTCCTGGGTATGAGGTTGCGCTGGAGGGTTTGCTTGTCGACGGACAGCTGCACTTGCTTGCGCTATTCGACAAGCCGGATCCGCTGGACGGCCCGTTCTTCGAAGAGACCATCTACGCCACTCCGTCGCGCCACCCGGAGGCCGAGCAGGCGGCGCTGATCGAGTGCGCCCGGCAGGCCGCCGCCGCGCTCGGGCTGCGTGAAGGTCCGATCCACGCCGAGCTCCGGTTCAACACGCAGGGAGCATGGCTCATCGAGCTGGCCGCGCGGCCGATCGGCGGCCGCTGCTCCGCGGTACTGCGCTTCGGGGACGGCAGCATCTCGCTCGAGGAGATCGTCCTGCGCCACGCGCTCGGCATGCCGCTGTCGTCGCTCGAGCGCGAGCGCAGCGCCGCGGCGGTGATGATGATCCCGGTTCCCGGCGCCGGTGTCCTCGAAGACTTCAATGGCGTGGACGACGCGAAACGCGTCCCTGGCGTGGATGATGTCGTCATCACCGCCCACCGCGGGGAGACGCTCGTGCCGTGGCCTGAGGGTTCCCGCTATCCCGGCTTCATCTTCGCGCGCGGCGCGACGCCAGCCCAGGCGGAGCGCACCGTACGCGCAGCACACCGCCGCCTGCGCTTCGTCGTCCGTCCAGCGTCAAGGTGAGCCGGTTACCGCTGCCGCGCGATCCGTGGCCGCGTTTCTCGAGCGAGCGGGCGACACGATCCGCGCAGCTCGCGCTGTACGCGCTGGTGTTGCTGTGGGCGACGGCGGAGATCGTGCGGTCGCTGGGGCGCCAACACGCCGTGATCTTCGAAGGCTACGTGCAGGTCGGCGACCTGGTGTTGACGGGCGGCGATCCCTACAGCCTGGTGATCAACACCTGGCCGCCATTCTTCTTCTTCATCGCCGGCGCCCTGGCGCTCCTCGCCAGAGTGTCGGCGACCCTCGCGCTCTTCCTCTGGCAGGTGGGCGACGTCCTCGCGATCTGGGGATGTTGTCGCCTGTCGGCAGAGATGTTCACCGCGAGCGAAGGCCCGGTCACCTTCTGGCCGCGCGACGCCCGCACCGTGGCATTCGGCTCGAGCCTCGTGATCGTGCCGTTTCTACTGACCGCCCGGCTGTTTCAGGAGCACGTGCAGCACACCCAGATCAATGCACAGGTGCTGTTTCTCGTGTTGCTCGCGTTCCGATTGTTCGGCCGAGGGCGGACCGCACAGGGAGGGCTCTCCCTCGCCGTCGCGGCGAGCACGAAGGCCGTACCCGTGCTCCTCCTTCCCTACCTGCTGTACAAACGGGCTTGGCGGGAGCTTGGCTGGACCGTCGCGTTTCTGGTCGGGCTGAACGTCGCGCTGCCCGCGCTGGTCTTCGGTCCGGCGCGCGCCCTCGGCGCCTGGCATACCTGGCGGGCGGTCGCCGGACGCGAAACGACCGACCCGACACCGCATTTCATGAACCAGTCGTTCCCCGCGGCGCTGAAGCGGCTGTTCACGGAAGCCGGCAGCCTGCGCGATCCGCTGCACTACGCCGTCGCCGATTGGCCGGCGCGCGCAGTGCAAGGGGCGTTCGTGGTGTGTGCGCTCGCGGCCGCGTTGGCGCTCGCCTGGCGCTTCCGTCGCCACACGCGCGATTGGACCGACCCGGCAGTGGCCGCCGAGCTCGCCATCCTGCTCGGCGCGATGGTGGTGGTCGATCCGCTCGCCTGGAAGGCGCACTATGTCGTGCTGATCGTTCCCACCACGTTCGCGTGGTGGGCGCTGCGGCAGCGGGGACGGCAGGCGGGGTGGTGGCGGTGGGGGATGTTCTGGGCGAGCGCGGCGTGCACTACGCTCAGCGCGCCCGCGATCGTCGGAAACCACGTGAGGGATGTATTGGAGTCGCTCGATGTGATACTGCTGGGAGCGATGATGCTGCTCGTTCTGGCAGTTTCGTTGATCGCAGGTGTGGAGGCAACAGGCAAATCACGGCTAGACGTACCAGACGCACAGGGGTGAACAGGTTAGCGGCAACAGGTAAACCTGTTTCCTGACTTCTGTTCTCCCCTGTGCGTCTGTACGTCTAGTCGTGCATGTCCCAGCTTACGACTTTGTGATCTGCAGCTGGCCCAGGTGCACATTCAAATTGTGATTGACCCTGAATCCGACTATCCCGTTGCCGTCCACGTCACTCGCATTGGCCTTGTACACGATCTTCCCGTTGACGAGGAAGGTGGCGTCGGTGGAGGTCACGCGGACCGTCAGAGTGTTTTCCAAGGGTTTCGTGGTCTCGACGCTGCCGCCGGAATCCCGCTTCGCGACGGCGTCGCTCGCCGTCCAGCCCTTGGTCACCGCCCAGGTCGAGTCGCCCATGCGCCGCTTGACCAGGAACATTCCGTCTTCGCGGATCAGGAAGTAGGTGTAGCGTTGTCCCGCCGCCGCGAGGCTCGTGCCGCCGATGAGCAGGCCGTAGCCCTCGTGATGGTCGCGATGGGTGTCGGAGGAGAACTGCCAGAACTTGGCCTCGGCGGTGTAGCTCCCGGTGGCATTGTCGGCGTCGCGCCAGAAAATGGTGGCCGGTCCAAGGTTGACATGGTGGCCGACACTCATGGAATCGAATTTCACGTTGGTCAGCGGACGGTTGCCGTCGGTGCGCGCATGCCAGCCAGGGGGCAGCGTGCCGCCGCCCGCGACGGCGCGGTCAGGATCGGCCTGGGCCGCGAGGCCTGCGGCTGCGCCGCACGCCAGCAGGGTAGCATAGACAGTGGGGCGGAACGAGTGCAGCATGAGGTGCTCCGGGGAACGGTGGGTGAAGGGAGTCCGGTAAGATCTAAGTGAGCCACGCGCGTCGTCTCAGTCAAGAGGAAGAACGATCGCTGCTCGAGCGGTTGCTGGCGCGCGACGAGCGCGCGCTGGGCGAGTTGTACGATCTGCTCGCTCCGTGGGTGCTCGGCGTGGCGGCGCGCATCCTCGGGGATGAGGACGAAGCGGAAGACGTGCTGGGCACGGTGTTCGAGCAGGTGTGGTCGCGGATCCACCTGCACGACCCAACGCGCGGTCCCCTCGTGCCGTGGGTGTTGTCGATCGCGCGCAATCGCTCTGTGGATCTGCTGCGGCGCCGCCGCCGCTGGCGGCGCAAGGCGCAGCGGGTCGAGCGGGAGCGGCAGGTGGGCGGCGACGTCGTGGTGGCGGCCCCCGATGCGTCGGGTGCCGAGGCGGCGGTGCCGGGGTGGCCGGTGCACCGCGCCGTACACCAGGCGCTCGCGCGGCTGCCGCTGGAGCAACGGCGCGTGGTGATGCTGGCGTATTTCGAAGGGCTGTCGCACATGGAGATCGCGCGACGCACCGGCGATCCTCTCGGGACGGTCAAGACGCGCTTGCGGCTCGCCCACCGCAAACTGGAGGACGCACTGCGGAATCTGCGGGATTGGTCCGCATGAGCGACTGGCTCGGGATGGCTGCCGCGCCGCGCACGCCGCGGCCGGAGCTCAAGGACCGCGTGTTGCGACGCGCGCAATCGGCGCGGCGGATGCAGTGGTCGATGCTCGCGGCGGCGGCGCTCGCGGGCGCGCTCGTCGGCGGCGGGCTGTTCTGGCTCCGCGCCGCCCGGCTGGAAGGGCATCTCGCGGCGGCACGCGACACGCTGGACCTGCTGCGCCAGCCGGGAGGGCGGGTCCTCATGATCCCCGTGACCACTGCCGGCCGTCCCGGCGCCATGACGGTGTACGCTGACAGTGCCACGCGGCGCTGGCTCGTCACCTGCCATCACCTCACTCCCAACCTGCCGGGACAGGCGTACCAGCTGTGGTTCCTGACGGGGTCGGTCGCGCGACCGGCGGCGCTGATGCCGATGGATCACGACGTCCCGATGGTGATGACGCTCGAGGTGCCGCCCGAGGCGGGGAAGGTGACGGGACTCGCGATGAGTGTGGAGCCGCGCGCCGGATCGAGGGCCCCGACGGGCGCGCTCGTGTTCCGCGTCGAGCTCTGACCGCTACGCCTCGGACGCGAGCTGGTGCACGGTGACCAGCTCCACGATTTTCAGTTTCCGCTTGCCCATTGGCAGGGTAATCGCGACGCTATCGCCCACTTTGCCGCCGAGCAGGGCTTTGCCGAGCGGAGAGGCCATGGACACGGCGATCTCGCCCTTGGCATCATCCCCTTCGATGAACTCACCCAGCGTCAGTGCGTAGACTTCCCGCTTCTTCGTCTCGGCATCCTGCACCGTCACCCGCGAGCCGAAGCCGACGCGATCCTTGGGGATGTCCTTCTCCGAGACGTCCGAGAGCTTGGAGAGGCGCAGCCGCAGGTGGTGCACCCGGGCCTGGGCGAACTGCTGTCGTTCCAGCGCCGCCTTGTACTCGGAGTTCTCCCGCAAATCCCCATGGGCGCGCGCCTTCTCGATCTCCTTCGGTAGCACGAAGTTGATCTCGTGATTCAGGCGCTCGACTTCCGCCTGCAGCCGGTCCTTCAGCTCTTGCAGCATGGCGCGAGGCGTAGAAGCTAGGCGACATTTCTCCTCCAGTGCAAGGTCTCGTCGAGCTTTCCAAACCCCGCATCACGCAGCTCGTGGTGTTGACCGCTGCGGCCGGCTTCTACCTCGGAACGCGCGGCCCGTTTCGTCTCGGGATCTTTTTCGCCACGCTCGCCGGGACAGCGCTGGTCGCGGCGGGGACAAATGCGATGAACATGATCCGTGAGCGCGACGTCGATGCACGGATGCGACGCACGCGCTCCCGCCCGCTGCCGGCGGGCCGCGTGTCGACGCGGACCGCCATCGTGTTCGCCGTCCTTGCCGCGAGCGTTGGGCTCGCCGTGCTGGCATGGTGGGTGAACCTCGTGACCGCCGCCCTCGCCGCGCTCACACTCGCAAGCTACGTGTGGGCATATACGTCGCTCAAGCGGCGCAGCACCCTCAATACGTTGGTCGGAGCAGTCCCCGGCGCGCTCCCGGTGCTCGGTGGGTGGACGGGTGCGGGAGGGGCGCTCGACCCTGCGGCGTGGGCGCTCTTCTGGACGCTCTTTCTGTGGCAGCTGCCGCACTTCCTCGCCCTCGCCTGGATGTACCGCGAGGACTATCGCACCGCCCAGCTGCAGATGCTGTCGGTGGAAGACGTCGATGGTCGGCGCACGGCCAGGATGGCGCTGCTCTACGCCGTGGCGCTCATCCCGGTGAGCCTCCTTCCCTCGCTGCTTGGCGTCACGCACGTCGCGTACTTCGCCGGCGCCCTCCTGCTCGGCGTCGCGTACGCCGGTACCAGTCTCCTCATGATAGGAGATCCCAACCGTCGAGCCTGGTGGGTGTTCGTCGCGTCGATCGTCTACCTGCCGGCGCTCTTGACGATCGCGGTGCTCGACAAGGTGATCCTCTCTTGAGAAACGACTGGCCGCTTCTCGCGATCGTGTTATCCGGCTGTGGGCCGCGCGCCCTCACGGCGCCGTCCCCGCAAGATCGACCCGCCCTTGAGCCCGTCCAGAGCGGCACCACCGCCTTACTGCAGGCCGTGAGCGCGCCCAGCGAGCGGGTGGGGTGGGTCAGTGGGCATCAAGCCGTGGTGCTGCGCACACGGGACGGCGGAGGGACGTGGCAGCGTCTCGCCGTGCCGGGTGCCGCCGCCGATTCGCTCGAGTTTCGTGACGTCCACGCCGTGGACGCCGACACCGCCTACCTCCTGGCGGCGGGGCCGGGGTCCCGTTCCCGCATCTACAAGACGACGGACGGCGGCGCCAGCTGGGCGCTGCAGTTCACCAATCGCGACTCGAGCGCGTTCTACGATTGCTTCGATTTCTGGGACGCGCGCCGCGGCGTGGCACTCAGCGACGGCGTGAGCGGCCACCTGCTCATCCGCCGTACGAGGGACGGTGGAGCACACTGGGATCTTCCGCCTGCCGATTCGCTGCCGCTCGCCCAGAAGGGCGAAGGCGGGTTCGCCGCGAGCGGGACGTGCATCGTCACGCTGGCGGGTCATTTCGCCTGGATCGGGACGGGAGCCGCGGACACGGCGCGGGTGCTCAGGAGCGCGGACGGCGGACGGACATGGCGGGCTACGGCGACGCCGATCGCCGCGGGGAATTTCGCCGGCATCGCGAGCGTCGTGTTCCGGGACACGGTGCACGGGCTCGTCCTGGGCGGCAAGCTCGGGAGTCCAGCCGAATTCAGCGACAATGTCGCCGTCACGGGCGACGGCGGCCGCACCTGGCGGCTGGCCGGCCGGCCCGGATTCAGCGGGGCCGTGTACGGTGCGGCCATGATTCCCGGTCGCGCGGGGAGCGTCGTCGCCGTCGGTCCGCGCGGCCTCGCGTACTCTGCCGACGACGGGTCGACGTGGACGACGCTCGACACCCTGGCCTACTGGAGCGTCGGCTTTGCCTCGCGGCGAATCGGTTGGGCCGTGGGACCGGGGGGGCGCATCACCAGGATCCGGCTCCCGTAGAGAGCGTTGAGCCCGGGTTGATGGCACCGTAGTAGCGTCGTGGCCCTCTTTGCGGAGCCACGGTATGCGCTCTCCCGTTCTTGCGATGTTTGCCTGTCTCGCCGTCGCCTGCACCGACGCAGTCGAAACCAATCAGCACGCCCGCATGATCGTCAACGGGGTGAACGCGTTCGGGGAAAGCGTCGGCTTTCTCGAAATTCGACCGGGGTTCCCGCGCGCCACGTGGCAGGGGCCGAACGGCGTGATGATCGATCTCGGAACCCTGCCCGGAGGATCCCGCAGCTCCGCCGTTGTGATCGATGACGCCGGAACGATCGCGGGGCAGAGCGAGACGGCCGGCGGGGCGTTTCACGCCGTGCGCTGGCGTCACGGGATCATCGAAGACCTGGGGACGCTGCCGGGGGGAGACTTCAGCGTGGCATCGACAATCGAGGCCGACGCGGTCCTGGGCGAGAGCACCGCGCGAGATGGGATGCTGCACGCGTTCCGCTGGTGGAACGGACGGATGACGGATCTGGGGAGGTTCAGCCCGGCTGGATCAGGCGCCGCGCCTCCGCCACGAGGTGATCGGCGGTGAGTCCCAGCTCGTTGTAGATCCGTTGATAGGGAGCGGAAGCCCCGAACCGCTCGATCCCCAGAATGACGCCGCGATCGCCGACCCAGCGATACCACGAGTCGGGGGCCGCGGCCTCGATTGCGATGCGCAGCGGGACACTCGGCGGCAGCACTTCGTCGCGATACTGTGCGGGCTGCGCTGCGAAGAACGCGAAGCACGGCATGCTGACGACGCGCGTCGCGATCCCCTCGCCGTTGAGCCGCTCCCAGGCGGCGAGGGCGATCTCCACCTCGGAGCCGGTTGCCAGGAGGATCACGCGCGGCGGCTTGCTCTGGGGATCGGCGAGCACATAACCGCCGCGCTGCAGGCCGGCCGCTGAGCCGAATTTCGCGCGATCGATCACCGCCAGCTTCTGGCGCGTCAGCGCCAGCGCGACCGGGCCACCCTGGTGAGTGATCGCCGCCCGCCACGCTTCGACCGTCTCGCCGGGATCAGCGGGCCGGATCACGGCGAGATTGTGCATCGCCCGCAGCGCGCTGAGGTGCTCGATCGGCTGGTGCGTCGGCCCGTCCTCGCCCAGGCCGATCGAGTCGTGCGTGAACACGTAGATCGTCTTGAGCTCGGCGAGCGCCGCGAGGCGCATCGCGGGGCGCATGTAGTCGGAGAAGATCAGGAACGTTCCGCCGTAGGGAATGAATCCGCGGTGGTACGCGATGCCGTTGAGCACCGCGCCCATGGCATGCTCGCGCACACCGAAATGGAAGTTGCGCTCGCTCCACCGTCCGGCGCCGGCGTCGCCCGATCCTTTGATGTAAGTCAGGTTCGATCCGGTCAGATCCGCCGATCCTCCGATCAGCTCGGGCAGCGTCGGCGCAATCGCGTTGAGCACCTTGGACGACGCGGCGCGCGTCGCTTGCGCGTCGGCGGCACCGAACGTCGGCAGCGCGCTGTCCCAGCCGTCGGGCAGGCGGCCTGCCAGGCGGCGCTCCAGCTCGCGCGCCAGGTCGGGGAAGGCGGCGCGGTAGGCGTCCCAGCGCCGCTGCCAATCCGCATGGAGCCGGGCACCGCGCTCCGTCGCGCTGCGCCAGCGCGCCAGCGACTCCTCGGGTACGTAGAACGGCTCGAGTGAGGGCCAGCCGAGCGCCTGTTTGGTCAGTTTCACTTCTTCGACGCCGAGCGGCGCCCCGTGCGCGTCGGCGCTGTCCTGCTTGTGGGGACTGCCGAACGCGATATGCGTGCGGACGATGATGAGTGAGGGGCGGTCGGTAACGGACTGCGCGGCCTGGGTCGCCGCGTCCAACGCCTGCGTGTCGTTCCCATCGGCGACGCGCTGCACGTGCCAGCCGTACGCTTCGAAGCGACGCGCCGTATCGTCCGAAAACGCCAGATCGGTCGAGCCGTCGATCGTGATGTGGTTGTCGTCGTAGAACCCGATCAGCTTACCGAGCTTCATGTGACCGGCCAGCGAGGCTGCCTCGTGGCTGATCCCCTCCATGAGGTCGCCGTCCGAACAGATGAAGTAGGTGCGATGGTCGACGATGGCGTGGCCAGGACGGTTGAACAGGGCCGCGAGCTCGGCTTCCGCGATCGCCATTCCCACGGCGTTGCCGATGCCCTGGCCCAGCGGCCCGGTCGTCGCTTCGACGCCCGGCGTGCCGCCATACTCGACGTGCCCGGGCGTGCGGCTGCCCCATTGGCGGAAGTGCTTCAAGTCGTCGAGCGAAAGGTCGAAGCCGGTGAGATACAGGGCGGCGTACATCAGCATGCACGCGTGGCCGCAGGACAGTACGAAGCGATCGCGATCGGGCCAGGCGGGGTCGGCGGGATCGACCCGCAGGTGCCGCTGCCACAGCACCCACGCCAGCGGCGCCAGCGCCATCGGTGTGCCGGGGTGGCCCGAATCCGCCTGCTGCACGGCGTCCATCGCCAGTGCGCGGACGGTATTGATACACAACAGATCGGTGGCGGGGAGGGCGGCGGTTCCGCTCACAAGAGGCCCGACTTGGCCGCCTCCCACAGATGCAGCAGCCGGTCGAAGCCGTTGACCAGGAGGTCGACCTGCTGGGGACTCGGCGTCGCGCGGGCCGCGACCTTCAGCTCTTCGGCGACCTGCGGCATTTCGCGACGCCCTTGCCCGCGACTCTCGACTTCCACCTGATCGAGGATCTCGAGGATGCGCTGCCGCACCGCGGCGTCATCGGGGACCTGCCACAGATACTCGGCGGCCTGTTTCCCTTCCACGCACAACTTGCCGAGGCTGTCCAGCAAGGGTGGGTGCGGGCGCCGCGAGGACTGGGGGTCGGACATACGCTGCAAATCTAGCAAAATCGTTGCCTCAGCGGACCTCTCCGTCTAGCTTGCGAGGCCTATGCTCCACATCCTGCTGATCACTACAGCGTTACAACAGGCTGTCTCCATCGCGCCGGAATCCGACGAAGTGCATCTCAAGAACCTCCGCCAGCTGACGTTCGGCGGCCAGAACGCGGAGGCATACTTCTCCGCCTCGGGGCGCCAGCTGATCTTCCAGCGCACGCCTCCGGCTGACTCCGGCTGCGATCAGCAGTTCATCATGAACCGCGACGGTTCCGGTCTGCACCGTGTGTCGAACGGGCAGGGCCGGACCACCTGCGGGTATTTCTTCGCCCACGATGCGAAGATCTTCTACGCCTCGACCGCCCACCTCGGCGCCGCCTGCCCGCCGCGCCCCGACTACTCGCAAGGGTACGTGTGGGCGCTGTACGACTACGACATCTATGTGGCGGACTCGAGCGGCGCGAATCCCAAACGCCTGACTGACAATCCCGGTTACGACGCCGAGGGGACGCTGTCCCCAGACGGGCGCACCATCGTCTTCACCTCGCTGCGGGACGGCGATCTCAACATCTACACGATGCGGACCGACGGTACCGACGTGAAGCAGCTGACCCACACCCTCGGCTACGATGGCGGGCCCTGGTTCTCCCCCGACGGCAAGCTGATCGTGTACCGGGCCTACCATCCCGCGACGGCCGTCGACAGTGCCGATTATCGGGCGCTGATCGCGAAGAACGTGGTCCGGCCGCTCAAGATGGACATCTGGGTGATGAACGCCGATGGTTCCAATCAACGGCAGGTGACGCACCTCGCCGGGGCGAGCTTTGCGCCCTACGTCATGCCCGACGGCAAGCGCATCATTTTCGCGACCAATTTCAAGCAACCCGACTCGCGCAACTTCGATTTGTACATGGTGAACCTCGACGGCACGGGACTCGAGCAGGTCACCACGAGCCCGGAATTCGACGCCTTCCCGATGTTCTCCCCCGACGGCAAGCAGCTGGTGTTCGCCTCCAACCGGCACGGCACCGCCCCCCACGAGACCAACATCTTCATCGCGGACTGGGTCGAGAAGCCGTGAAGTTCTCGGAGCGCGTCGCCCACGAGCTGCGCGGGTGGGGCAAGGCACTGATTGTGGCCGTCGCGATCTGGCTCGTGATACGCTCGTACGCGGTGGAGGCGTTCCGCATTCCCAGCCCGAGCATGGAGAACACCTTGCTGGTCGGCGATTTCCTGTTCGTCGACAAGTCAGGATATGGCGGCCAGTTTCAGGTGCCGTTCGTCGGCTGGCGCTTCGGGCACCTGCCGGGGTACACCGAACCGAAGCGCGACGGCATCGTGATCTTTCGATCGGTAGAGGACTCGACGCCCAATCTCGATGTCGTCAAACGGCTGATCGGCGTCGGCGGCGACACGCTGCAGATGGTCAACGACACGCTCATCCGCAACGGCCGCCGCCTTGACGAGCCGTACGCGTTGCATCTGGCGGACGGCGCGGGAGAGACGGCGCCCGCGATTCTGGACCAGATGCGTGCCCGCCAGCTTCCGCACTACGTGGGATCCGATCCCAATCACTACCATCCGACGCCGCATAGCTGGGGACCGATCGTTGTGCCGCGCGACAGCTTCTGGGTGATGGGCGACAACCGCGACGATTCCTGGGACAGCCGCTATTGGGGATTCCTCCCCCGCTCGCACCTCGAGGGCCGGCCGCTGATCATCTACATGAGCGTGGCGAGCGACCCCTTCCGCATCCGCTGGAATCGCCTGCTGCATCACCCATCCTGACGTAACGCCGTCGCGCCGGTCAGGCCTTACGCTTGCCCGGCTTCACCACCTCGCTGATCTGCAGCTCGTCCTTGCGGACGACGACCGACACATCCTCGCCGTCCTCGGTGAGCCCGCAGCGTTTCGGGATTCCGTCGGGTCGCTCTTGTCCCGGTTCGGCGCCCCCCTAATTTGGGGCGTAACCGATTCGCGGGAACGCCGTCACGTGACTCGCACCGCCGCAGCACCCATCCTGGCCTCCGCCGGGCTCCTCACGTTGTCCCTGTCCCTCGCCGCACAAAATGTCCCAGCGCGGCCGCCGCTCGATGGAGCGGATACGAATCACGCTGCCGCGTACTACCAGTACGGCCTGAGCGTGCTGGCGCAGGATCCCTTCAAGGCAGCGGACGCGTTTTACTGGGCGTCCCGCATCGACCCGACCTGGGCGCAGCCGCTGTACGCCGGTCGCATCGCGTACCTGATGGGCGCCGATGACCACTTCGTCATCGGCTACATGGACGGCAATCGCAGCTTCACGCGCTCCAAGGACGCGCGGCGCATCGATTCGCTCGAGCTGCGTGCCCGCATGCTTGATCCATTCATGCCGCGTGATCTCGACAAGGATTTGCGGCTCCGGTACATGCGGGCGCTCTACGACGAAGATCAGAAGTCGTTCGGCGGAGCGGACGACCGGGCGCGGACGCTGCGCTTCCAGTACTACGTGGAGCACTATTGGCGCACTGACGCGCCGCCCGGCTCGAAAGCGGAGCTGGCGGTCAGCGAGCACCGCTATCCCGATGCGCTCGACGCCTATCGCGAAGCGCTGCGGCAGGACCGCGATCATCAGGCTGAAATTCACGAGGCCCGGGCGCGCGTGTTCTATCTCATGGGCAACAGCGACAGCGCGCGGGCGGAGATGACGCAGGCGATCGCCAAGCTGCGGGAGAAGGACACCAAGGACTTCGTATGGTTGTACGAGTCCAAGGCGGTGCTCGAGCACTTCATCGGACTGACCTACGAACGCCAGAGCCAGATCGGCCCGGCCCGCGAGGCCTACGGGCGGGCATTGCAGGAGGATCTGAGCTATTACCCGGCGCACATGCGTCTCGGCACCATCGCGTTGAGCGCGGGCGACACCGCCACGGCGCTGAGCGAGATGGATCTCGCAGCGCAGATCAACAACGACGAGCCGGTGCTCCAGGCGACCTATGGGACGATCCTCGCCCAGTCGGGTCACATCCCCGAGGCGCAGCAGCACCTCCGTCGCGCCGTCGAGCTCGATCCGTTCTACGCCAACTCGTACTACGTGCTGGGCCGGGTGGACGAATTCGCGGGCAAGTCCAGCGACGCGGCCGGCGACTACCGTGCCTACCTCGGGCACGCGCGCGCGCAGGATCCCCGCATCGCCGATGTGCAACGGCGGCTCGCGGCGTTGACCGGCACCGCGACAAACCAATGAAGCCCTTCCTGCTGGCGGCGCTGATTCCCGTCGTCGTCCTGGCCCAGGCGCCGCCGAAGAGCCCGGTCCGCCGGCCCACGACGGCCGAGGATCTGCAGCTCTTCAGCCAGGTCCTGAACCAGATCCGCGTCAATCATCCGGACTCGATCGACCCGCACGAGCTGTTCATGGCGGCGATCGAGGGGATGGTGCACGCAGCCGATCCGCATTCCTTCGTGCTCGCGGTCACGCGGCTCTCCCCGTCGGCGGACTCCGCGTGGCGTTCGGGCCGGACCTACCCCGTCCCGATCGAGTTCTCGTTCACGGGCGGAGCGCCGGTGGTGCTCAGCGTCGCCCCCGGCACGGCGGCGGCCCGGCTCGATATCGTGCCCGGCGACGAGCTGATCGCCGTCGACTCGCAGCCCATCTTCGCCGAGAGCGACGAAGAGCTGCAGATCGGCCTGGCGGGCAAGCGCGGCTCGACCGTCGCGCTGACGCTGGAACGCCGCCGCCTCGACGGCTCGCTGACGCGGCTCGTCCGCGTCGTCACCCGCGAGAAGGTCGAGGAGACGACGGCCGTGCCCGTGGCGTTCATGCTGGATCGAGCGGTGGGCTACGTCCGCGTGACCACGTTCTTGAACGACAAGGTCGACGACGACCTGCACGCGGCGCTCGGCAGACTCGAGAAAAGCGGCATGCAGCGGCTGGTGCTCGACCTCCGCGACAACGGCGGCGGCAGCGTGGCGCAGGCCGCTGCCGTGGCAGGCGAGTTCCTGCCGCGAGGCGCGCTGATCTACACGACGGAGTACCGCAAGCGGCCGGAGGGCGCGCCCGACACCGTCCGGGTGGGACGCTCCTTCTGGAGCCACGAGAAGCGCTACCCGCTCGTGGTGCTGATCAACAGCGGCACCGCCAGCGCCTCGGAGCTGGTGGCCGGCGCGCTGCAGGACAACGACCGCGCGGTGATCGTCGGCCAGCCGAGCTTCGGGAAGGCGCTGTTGATGAACGGCATGCCGCTGACGGACGGCTCGATGCTCATGCTCGTCGTCGGCCATGTGCGCACGCCCTGCGGCCGCGTCATCCAGCGGGAGTATCACGGCATCTCGCGGCATGAGTACTACCGGCTGGCGCGCGCCGAACGGGACACGGTGGGACGACCGTCCTGTCACACCGTGAGCGGCCGCACGGTCTACGGCGGCGGCGGCATTTACCCCGATGCCTCGCTCCCCGAGCCCGATCCGCCACCGCTGTGGCTCGCGCGCATCGCAGAGGACGAGCTGCCCCTCAAGTGGGTGGGCGGGTACATCACGGCGGCCGGACCCACGCTGCCGAGCCTCGATTCCCTGGTGGCGCGCGCGGCGTTGCCGGCGGCCGCGGTGACGCAGTTTCGCAGTTTCGCGGCGACGGACGGCGTGGAGATTCCTGCTGACGCCGACACCCGCTTGCAGCGGGCCCTGGTCCGCTTCGTCGCGTACGCCAAGTGGGGCGACGAGGGCTACTACCGTATGGTCGCGGTCACCGACCCGGAGGTGCAGGCTGCGCAACGGCAGTTCGACCGCGCGGCGACGATCCTCAGTGGCCTGAAGGAACCCCCCTAGCGAGCTCACCTGCCGATCCCGAGCATGGCATGCCCACGCTGGTGCAGCTTGCATTCGGAACTTCCTCGGAGGTGCGTATGATGAATCGGGCTCGCTGGTGTGCCGTCGTGGCGGCAGCCGCATGCTCGGTCGCCCCGCTGGCCGCGCAAGGCTCGGCCAGTGCGCTGTCGCCGCACACCTCGGTCACGAACGACATGCTGGCGCAGGCGCAGCAGTCGGGCGACTGGCTGATGTATGGCGGGAACTACTGGAACAACCGCTATTCGCCATTGACGACGCTGAACACGATAAACGTGAAGAACCTGGTGCCGCGCATGGTGTTCCAGACCGGCACCGAAAAGCTGGGAAGTCTCGAGACCACACCGGTGATCGTGAACGGAGTCATGTACATCACGAGCCCCGTCGCGCCCAACAACATCCTGAAGGCGTACAGCCTGCGCACCGGCAAGATGCTCTGGACCTACGAGCACAAGACGGACGCCAAGTCGTTCGCCGTCGCCTGCTGCGGGCCCAACAATCGCGGCGTGGCCATCGCCAATGGCCTGGTCTACATCGGCACGCTCGACGGCATGCTCATCGCGCTCGATCAGCAGACCGGCACCGAGCAATGGACGGCGCAGGTCGGAGACCCCGGGGCCGGATATACCGAGACGATGGCCCCGCTCGTCGTCGGCGACAGAGTGATCATCGGAACCTCGGGTGGGGAATACGGCATCCGGGGTTTCCTCAAGGCGTTCAACGGTACGACCGGTGCCCTGGTGTGGACCTGGTACACGATTCCGTCTCCGCAGGAAGGCGGCTGGTGGGGGGCGTGGGCGAAGACGACGCCGGATGGCGCCGATCTGCATCGCGACGTCGCCGCCGAGAAGGCCGACTCGGCGAAGTACGCCGACTCGTGGCAGTACGGCGGCGGCGGCATCTGGATGACGCCCGCCTATGATCCCGAGACCCAGACGCTGTATGCGGCGGTCGGCAACCCGTCCCCCGATCTGGATGGCAGCATTCGTCCCGGCGACAACCGCTGGACCGACGCCGTCGTCGCGATCGACGCCACCACCGGCAAGCTCAAGTGGGGCTACCAGACGGTGCCGCACGACGTCTGGGACCTCGACGCTGTGAGCCCGCCCGTCATCGCGATGGTGGGGGGAAGGAAAGTAGTGGTGCACGCCG
>Ga0187825_10000094_pt1 | contig 15397 bp, 10 predicted proteins | sample NC_wetland_sal_i_11_FD_132421 | JGI IMG/M metagenome (GOLD analysis project Ga0187825, IMG submission 132421) | Wetland sediment microbial communities from Neuse River Estuary, North Carolina, USA - SourceSoil_5 | ecosystem: Environmental > Aquatic > Freshwater > Wetlands > Sediment | place... | reverse complement strand
CGCGGGCGCGAGCTCGAAGCGGAGCGGCTGCGGGCGTTCCGCGAAGTGGCGCGGCGCGTCGCACACGAGATCAAGAATCCCCTCACCGCCATGCGCATCGCCGTCGAGCAGGTCGGCCGCCCCAGCGACGGAGCGGGGCCGGACCAGCGTCGCGCGCTGGCGCTCGAAGTGCTCGCGGCGGAAACCGACCGCCTCGAGCGGCTGGCGCGCGAGTTCGCCGACTTCGGCCGGCTCCCCGAAGGTCCCATGAGTGAAGTCGATCTGGTGGAGCTGCTGGAGGAGCTGGGCCGGACCGTCGTGCCGGAGCAGGTCGCGGTCCGTGTCCATGCCAACGGCGGTGGCCGCCGCTCGATCCAGGGGCACTACGATCCGCTGCGCCGCGCGTTCAGCAACCTGTTCCGCAACGCCGCCGAGGCGATGGGCGGCAGCGGAACGATCGACGTCCACGTGGCGGGCGAGGGACGCGGCATGGTCGTGAAGGTGGCCGACCACGGCCCCGGGATCCCGGCGACGCTGCGCGGCCGGGTGTTCGAGCCGTACGTGACGACGAAAGTGGACGGCACGGGCCTGGGGCTCGCGCTGGTGCGCCAGACGGTGGACGCGCACGGCGGCACGATCGCCGCCTCGGAGACCCCGGGGGGCGGCGCCACCTTCACGCTGGTGTTCCCCGCGTGAGTCCGCGCGTCCTGCTGGTGGACGACGAGCCCAACATCCGCCGCATGGTCGGCGCCCTGCTCCAGGGCGAAGGGTACGAGACGGCCGAAGCCGCCAACGGCACGGCCGCCCTCGCCGCCGTAAAGGACGTCGCACCCGACGCCATTCTGCTGGATCTCATGATGGGCGGCGGGCCGGACGGCATGGCGACGCTCGAGCAGCTGAAGCAGCTGCTCCCCGAAGTTCCGGTCGTGATGATGAGCGGCAAGGCGTCGCTGACGGACGCGGTACGCGCCACCAAGCTCGGTGCCTTTCAGTTTCTCGAAAAGCCGCTGACGCCCGAGGGACTGCTGGTGGCGGTGCGCAGCGCGCTCGAGCTGGCGCGGGCGCGCGCGGAGAATCGCCGCCTCCACGAGGCGCTGGGCCATGCCGATCCCCTCGTCGGCGCGAGCCCCGCCATGGAGGAGCTGCGCGCCCTCATCGCCCGCATCGCGCCGACCGACGCGCGGGTCCTGATCACCGGGGAATCGGGGACGGGCAAGGAGCTCGTTGCGTCGTCGATCCACCGCCAGAGCGGGCGCGCCGGCCGTCCCTTCGTGACCGTCAACAGCGCGGCGATCCCCCGGGACCTCGTCGAGTCGGAGCTGTTCGGCCACGAGAAAGGGGCGTTTACCGGCGCCAGCGAGCGGCGCCTGGGCCGCTTCGAGCTGGCCGACGGCGGCACCCTGTTTCTCGACGAGGTCGGCGATCTCGGGCAGGAGGCCCAGGCCAAGCTGCTGCGGGTGCTCGAGACGGGCGTGATCGAGCGTGTCGGAGGAGAAAAGCCGATCACCGTGAACGTGCGCGTCCTCGCCGCCACCAACAAGGACCTGACGCGCGCCACGCGCGAGGGGAAGTTCCGCGAAGACCTGCTGTTCCGGTTGAACGTGCTGCCGGTGCAGATCCCGCCGTTGCGCGCGCGCGCCGAAGATGTGCCGCCGCTGGTGCGCCATTTTCTGGCGCGCCAGGCGGGGCGCCTCGGGCGGGCGCTCACCGTCGATACCGGCGCGCTGCAGCTGCTCACCCGGTATCGCTGGCCCGGCAACGTGCGCGAGCTCGCGAATCTCGTCGAGCGTCTCGCGATTCTCGCGGCCAGCGACACGCTCACCGCCGACGAAGTGATCCGGGTGCTGCCGCCCGACGGGATCGCCGCCCCCGTGGGCGACGGCACGGCCGGCGGCGCGGCGGTGCCCGTCATGCCGCTCGCCGACGCCCTGGACGGCTACGAGCGGCAGCTGATCGCCGCGGCGCTCTCCGCCGCCGCCGGCAACGTCGCCGATGCGGCGCGGCGCCTGGCGACCGATCGTGCCAACCTCTACCGGCGAATGCGCCGGCTGGGCCTCGAATCGCCCCGTCACCTTTCCGACTGAGCCTCGCCATGCGCCTCTTGCTCATTTCCGCCGCGGCGCTGTGCGCGCTCCGGCCCCTGGCAGCACAGGACACCGCGATCGTCATTCAGCCCGAGAGCGTGGGACTGCATTTCACGCCGCCCGAGCTGCCGCACAGCGCGGTGGTCGCCGTCGTGCGCGCCTACAACGCTCCGGCGACCACGCGGCTCGTGGGGCGGGCCAGCCTCCCCGCCGGCAACGCCTGGCGCGGCGACGTCGCGATCCGGAATGGGCCAGCCCTCATCGGCGGGCGCGTCGAGGGCTCGCTGCTGGTGATCAACGGCAACGCCGTCCTCGACTCCAGCGCCGCCGTCACCGGCAGCCTGACGGTCGTGGGGGGCACCATCATCGGTCCGCGCAGCGGCGTCGCCGGGGAGATTCACGTCTACGCGGAGCCGCTCCCCTACCGCCTCGAAGGCGACACGCTCGTCTATGCCCAGGACCTGCTGCGGCGACTCAGCCTCTCGGCGCGCTACACCTTCGGCAACGCGACCTCACGGTCCAGCCTCGTCCTCGCCACCAGCGGCACGTTCAACCGCGTCGAGGGCCTCCCGATCGTCGCCGGACCGACGGTCGATCTGGCGCTGCGCCGCGGCCTCGGCTTCCGCGGCGCCGCGATGGGGGTGTTCCGGACGGCCCACTCGATCAGCGGCGAGTGCTGCGACCTCGGCTACCACGCCCGCGCCGAGCTGGTGTTCGGCAACCGTCGGCCGATCGGCCTGACCCTGCGCGCCTTCGACCTCGTGAATCCGGTGGAAGACTGGGGACTGCACGCCAACGAAGTGGGGTGGGAAGCGTTTCTCGTGCGGCGCGATTACCGCGACTACTTCCGCGGCTCGGGGGTCGCGGCGCGGCTGGGGTGGCGCGCCGAAGCGCCGCTCGACCTGTCGTTCGAGATCCGCCGCGAACGGGAGTCGACGCTCAGGACGCGGGATCCGTGGTCGCTCTCCCGCACCAGCATCCCCTGGCGCCCCAACCCGCCGATCGACAACGGGCATTACACGAGTCTCATGCCCGGCATCACGCTCGATTCGCGCAACAACCCCGATCAGCCGACCTCGGGGTGGTACCTGCGCGGCTCGCTGGAATTCCTGATGAGCGACGACGTGCGCCCGGTCCCGGACTTTCCAGGCGCCGTGCGCGATTCGGCGGCGATGCTCGGGGAGTACCGGTCCACGCGGGGGTTCTTCGATCTGCGGCGCTACAACAAGCTCGGCCCGCAGGGACGGCTCAACTTCCGCTTCGTCCTCGCCGGGTGGCTCGGCGGCGATCCGCTGACCGTGCAGCGGCGCCTCAGCATCGGCGGACCCGAGCCGCTCCCCGGATACGAGTTCCGCCAGGGCGCCTGCAATGCGCTCGCGTCGACAGGAGGCTTCGCGGGGACTCTGGTCGCGGCGTGCGATCGCGTCGTGGCGGTGCAGACGGAGTACCGCGGCCACATCAACCTGAGCACCAACTACAACCCCGAAACGGGACAAACGGGGGGACTCGGGTACATGACGCGGTTCCTGCGCGGACCGGACTTCGTCGTGTTCGGCGACGCCGGACAGGGATGGCTCGTCGGCCACGGACCGGGCCTCGTGCCCAGCGGACAGCTGCCGCGGCTGTCCAGCTGGCTCGCCGATCTCGGCCTCGGGATCGACTGGGGCGGGTTCGGCGTGTACGTGGCCAAGGCGGTCAACGCGAGCCAGCCGCTCCGGCTGACGGCACGCCTGGAGCACCGCTTCTAGTGAAGCGGAGCCTCGCCGGAGCCCTGATCGCATTGCTCGGGGCTCAGCTCGCCGCCCAGGCGAGAGCAGGCCCCTCGCTCGCCGTCACGCGCGACGGTCCCGTCGCCCGCGTCCAGGCGCACGGCCTGCTCGGCGACGGCCGGTTCGTCGACCTCATGCGCTCGGGATTCCCGCTGCGCCTGCACTTCCGGCTCGAGCTGTGGCGCGATCGCTCGGGATGGTTCGACAAGTTCCTCACCGGTGTCGAGTGGGACGCCGTCGCCCGGCACGACCCGCTGGCCGATGAGTACGTCCTGATCTCCTACGGCGGCACCGTGAAGCGGTTCGCCACCTCCGCCGAGCTCGATTCGGCGCTCGACGTCCCCTACCGCGTCACGCTCGAGGCGCGCGAGAGCGGCCGGCTCTACCTCGTCGCGCACCTGGACGTTACGACCCTGAACGACACCGATCTGGAAGAGCTGACGCGCTGGCTCAAGGGCGACGTCACTCCGGCGGTGGCCGGCCAGGAGAACCTGGGGCAGGCCGTGGCGCATGGAGCCCAGCGCGCGCTGGTGCGCATCGCCGGGCTCCCTACGCTCAATTTGGAAGGACGATCAGACGATTTTGCGGAGCAGGCGCCCTAGAGCCCTTCGAGCGTCCGCAGCACCGCCGCCCCGTAGAACAACCGGATGTAGCGCGACTGGATTGCCGTGAGACGGCGCACCGCCCACGACAGGTGCACGAAGTGCGGCTCGACCGGCGGACGCAGCGGGTGCATCCCCACCTCTTCGGGCAGGAGATTCCCCTTGCGCGTGTTGCAGGTCGAGCACGCGGTGAGCACGTTCGTCCACGCGTTCGTGCCGCCGCGCGACAGCGGGATCAGGTGATCGCGCGTGAGGCACTCGCGATGCCGCAGCTGGCTCTGATGCCGCGCGCAGAACTGGCAGCGGTACTCATCCCGGGCGAACAGGAAGGTGTTCGTCACCTGGCGCCGGAAGCGCCGCGGCACGTGCACGAACTTGACCAGGCGGATCACGGCGGGGCGCGGCAGCTCGAGGCGCGCGCTGCGCATCACCTCGCCCTTGTCCGCCTCCACGATCTCGGCCTTGCCGTCGATCACGAGGCGCAGGGCGCGGCGTACGGGCACCATGGTCAGGGGCTCGAACGACGCGTTGAGCGCGAGACAGCGCACGGGGCTCACTCTCGGCGAAAAAAGACCGCCTCGCTCACCGTGAACGGGGCGGCGATCCAATCCTAACCCTGTTCCCTAACTTCAGGCAAGATGGGGGGTTAACTGATAGAGGTTGTGGAGGATGGTGGAGGTGGGTGGAGCGTGTGAAGGTGTAGACCTCCACCATCCTCCACCAACATCCATAACCTCAGCTTCTGTGAACCAGCCTACCCGCCACGACTGTTGCCAGTGCTATCGGCGGCGGCGGCAGGCGGTGCGGCGGGCTGTGCTGAAACACCGCGAGGTCGCCGGCTTTCCCGACCTCCAGCGAGCCGATCTCGCGGTCCCAGTCGAGCGCCTTGGCCCCCTCGAGGGTGAGGAAGCGCAGCGCCTCTTCGGCGCCAAACCACGCCGTACGAGCCTCGGACCAGAGGTCGAGATCCGGCACACTCACCACCGAGTCGGTGCCGATGCCCACCGGGATGCCGGCCTGGCGGAGCAACCCGACCGGCGCGACCCCGTGGGCGTGCGCCCGGTTGGAGCGCGGGCAGTGTGCCACCGCGGCACGAGACGACTTGAGCGCCGCCACGTCCTCCGCGTCCACCTGCACACAGTGGATGGCGAGGGTGCCGGGACGCAGCAGTCCCAGGTCGCGCAGGTACTGAACGGGAGAGCAGTGGTGCGGCTCCACAGCGATCCCCCGCGCGCGCAGGGCCTCGGCGAACGGCCCGGCGCCGTAGCGCACCAGCTCCGATTCCTCCTGGGACTCGGCGAGGTGCAGCGCGATCGGCAGCCGCTCCTGCTGCGCGTAGCGCGCCACACGGCGATACAGCGACTCGCAGACCGTATACGGCGCGTGCGGCGATACGCCGATGCGCCGCTGCGTCGTGGCGAGCCGCCGCATCCGCAGCACCTGCTGTTCCAGATCCGCCATGCTCGCCGGCACCTGCGTCGGCGAAGGTCCGAACACCTCCTGGTACACGATGCCGCGCCCGCCGAAGCGCACCAGCGCCTGCATCGCGGCGCCGCTCGAGCCGGTATCGGCGATACAGGTGATGCCGTGCGCCCAGCAGTCGCGCAGGCCCCGCTCGGCCGCGGCCTGGAACTGCTCGGGCGTCGTCTCATCCTTCAGCGACCGCACGCGGCCGATCCACTTCACGAAATCCTTCTCGTCGTTCGTGCCGGCGAGGTGGGTCAGCTCGAGATGGGTGTGGGCGTTGACGAGGCCGGGCGTGAGGACGCCGTCCTTGAATTCGAGCCGCTCGACGTCGCCCGGCGTGGGCACGCGCGCATTGGGTCCAACGGCCGTGATGCGGCCGTCGGCACCGACGAGAACGGCGCCGTCCTCGATCGGCGGCGCCGTGACCGGAAAGACTACACCGGCGCGGATACGGAGCATGCGCTCAGGGAGTCAACGGTCCGAGGCCACCGTGCACGGGACACAGCTGGGTGGGCTGGGTCCCCGGATAGAACCAGTCCCAATGGTGGTCGCCGGCCGGACAGAACGGCGTCACGAGGTATCCCGTCTTCCAGTCGACTTCGCGCGGCACCAGCGAGTCGGGGCGCGCCCAGTCGGAGGGCGGCGAGCGGCGGTCGTAGACGTCGCGCATGAACTCCGTCCAGGCGGGGGCCACGATCTTGCCGCCGCCGGCGTCGTTCATGATGCGCTGCTGGATGTCGTAGCCCATCCAGATTCCCGCGACGATCTCCGACGTGAAACCGACGAACCAGGCGTCGGTGTAGTCGTCGGTCGTGCCGGTCTTGCCCCCGGCGGGGAGCTGGAAGCCCGCTCCCCAGACCGCGCCGTGGGCGGTGCCCTGGCGGACCACGTCCTTCAGCATGTCGGTCATCAGCCAGGTGTGCACCGGATCCATCACGTCTTCCTTCTGGATCGCGGGCTGCCACAGGATGTTGCCGTTCTGATCTTCCACGCGGATGATGCCGATCGGCTGCACGCGGGTACCGAGGTTCGCGAACGTGGTGTAGGCGGCGATCAGCTCGATCGGGTATACGCCCTGCGCGCCGATGTGGATCGCCGGCACGGCGGGAATCGGGGTGGTGATACCGTAGCGGCGCGCCTCCCCAATGACCGTCTGCTCGCCCAGCGACATCCCGAGCTTGATCGTCGACAGGTTGCGCGACAGGAACAGCGACCGGCGCATCGGGATCGGGCCGAGGGTCGTGAGGTCGTAGTCCTTGGGATCCCACATCGAGCTGTCGGGCTGCAGCACGGGATGATCGAGCGGCGAGTCCTGCAGGATTTCGGTGACGGGGTGGCCGGCGCGCACCGCGGCCGAGTACACGAACGGCTTGAAGGTGGACCCCGGCTGTCGCAACGCCTGCGTGACGCGATTGAACTTCGAATCGGAGAAATCGCGCCCGCCGATCATGGCGCGGATGTAGCCGGTCTTGGCGTCGATCGCGAGCAGCGCACCCTGCAGATACTTCGTGAACCCGCTACTCTCCTCCCCTGACCCCGCGCGCGACGACTCGAGGTAATCGCGGTACGTCGGCTTGTCCCATTTGCCGTTGGTGTAGACGCCGGCCTCGATCGCGTCGAGCTGCGCCGACAGCGCGCGCTCCGCCGCGTCCTGCATGTCGAGGTCGAGGGTAGTGTAAATGCGCAGCCCCTTCTCGTAGAGGGCGCGGCCGTAGCGCGGCTCGAGGAACTGGGTGCGCAGCCACTCGACGAAATAGGGCGCCACGTCCCCGTAATTGGTGCGGTTAGTCGTGAGCGCCAGCGGATAAGAGCGCCAGCGTTCGGCTTCGTCCGCCGAGATGAACCCCTGCGACTCCATCAGACCGAGCACGACGTTGCGGCGCCGCACCGAGCGGTCCGGGTGCAGTCGTGGATTATAGAAAGAAGGTGCCTTGGGAATCGCGGCCAGCGTGGCCGCCTCGGCGACGTTCAGGTCACGCGCCGACTTGCCGAAGTAGATCTGCGCCGCCGCTTCGATGCCGTGCGCACCGCCCCCCAGATCGATCTGGTTCAGATACATCTGCAGAATCGTGTCCTTGGGGAAGTTGTGCTCGATCTCGAGCGCCACGCGGGCTTCCTTCAGCTTGCGCGGCAGGCTCTTCTCGCGCTTGATCTGGTCGGGGAAGATGTTGCGCGCCAGCTGCATCGTGATCGTCGAGAAGCCCTGCGCGTACGACAGCGACGTGAGGTTCGCCTTGAGCGACCCGATGATGCGCCAGTAATCGATGCCGTGGTGCTGATAAAACCGCTTGTCTTCGGTGGCGATGAAGGCGGCGCGCACCCAGGGGGGGATCTCGCGCAGCGGCAGCACGGTGCGGCGCTCGAGGCCGAGCTCGGTGATGAGACGGCCGTCGGCGGCGTAGATCTTCGAGGTCTGCTGGGGAATCGACCCGGTGCCGACCAGCCGCGCGATGCTGGGACAGCGTTCGGCGGCACAGACCCGCGACCAGGAGCCCCACGCGAACCCGACACCGACCATCACCACCAACACCGCGGCGCCCACCATCCCCCGGCGGGAGAGCACGATATCCCATGACAAGCGCGGTTTGAGAATCGAAAGTCCCATTCTCCTAACAACCTAGTAAGGCGGTTCGGCGCTTGCCAGCGTCGCGGCCCGCTCTTACGATTCGCGGCCATGTCCGGGCTTTTGGCGGAGCTCCAGTGGCGCGGCCTCCTGCACGGGGCGACGCCGGGACTCGAGGAGCACCTCGAGCGCCAGCGCCCCGTGACCGTCTACTGCGGTTTCGACCCCACCGCGCCGAGCCTGCAGCTCGGCAACCTCGTCCCCCTCATGCTCCTCAAGCATCTGCAGCTTGGCGGGCACCGCCCGATCGTGCTGATGGGCGGCGGCACTGGTCTGATTGGCGACCCGTCGGGAAAGCCCGGCGAGCGTCCTCTTCTCGGGAAGGACGAAGCTCAAGCCAACGTCGAACGCATGCGGGCGCAGATGGCCCGCTTCTTGGACTTCAGGGATGATCGTGCCCTGATCAGGAACAACGCCGACTGGCTCGTGAAAGAGCAGTTGGTGGATTTCCTGCGGACAGTCGGAAAGCACTTCACGATCAACATCATGTTGCAGAAGGAGTCGGTGAAGGCGCGGCTCGAGGCCGGGCTCTCCTTCACCGAGTTCAGCTACATGCTGCTGCAGGCGTATGACTATCTGCAGCTCTTCGATCGTGAGCACTGCACGCTGCAAGTCGGAGGGTCGGACCAGTGGGGCAACATCACGGCCGGCGTGGATCTCGTCCGCCGAGCGCGCGGCGCCGACGTGCACGGCCTCGTAGCCCCGCTGATTACGACTGCGTCGGGCGCGAAGTTCGGCAAGTCCGAGGCGGGAGCGATCTACCTCGACCCCGCGCTCACGTCTCCATACAAGTTCTATCAGTTCTGGATGAACACCGACGACCGCGATGTCGAAACGTACCTGAAGCTGTTCTCGTTGCGCCCCAAGGACGGGCCGGACGGCATCGCCGCGCTCATGGGGATGCAAACCCGTCACCCGGGCCATCGCGAAGCGCAGGAGCACCTCGCGAACGAGTTGACCGAGCGCGTCCACGGAAAGGATGCGATGGAATCGGTCGTGGCCGCGAACGCCATCCTCTTCGGTGATTGGGACCCGCAGCGCGCCCAGGCGGGCGCCTTCGATATTCTGGCCCAGGAGATCCCGACGGGGGCTGTCCCCCGCACCGGGGGGACCCTGGTGGATGCCATTGTCGCCTCGGGTCTCGTGAAATCGAAGAGCGAGGCGCGCCGCCAGCTCGAGCAGGGCGGGATCTACGTGAACCAGAAGCGCGAAACGGCCGACCGCCCGCTTGCCGAGGGCGACTGGCTCGCGGGGGGCAACCTGCTGTTGAGAAAAGGAAAGAAGGACTACGCCCTGCTCCGGGTGGGACCCGCCTAGACCACTCCCTCCAGCACCTCGATCACCCGCTCCATCTCCTCCGCCGTGTTATAGAGATGCGGCGAGAGCCGGATCGCCCCCTCGCGCAGCGAGCACACGACGCGCGCCCGTTTGATGGCGTGATACGCCTCCACCGCCCGCGCCGGCGCGAGACAGAGGATCGCCGAGCGATGGCGCTCTTCGCGCGGCGAGACGATGCGGATGCCGTGGGCGTCGGCCCAGCGCAGTAACGGCTCGTGCAGGCTGCGCGTCACTTCCGCGATCCCCGCGATCCCGACCTCCAGCAGCAGCTCGACCGACTGCGTGAATCCGTAGAAGTCCTGGAACGGCAGCGTGATCATCTCGAAGCGGCGGGCATCAGCGCGGAAGTTGGGATTGTACTCGGTGAGCCGCGAGAAGTCGTCCGTTCCCTCGAACGCCATCCACCCCGGCATCGCCGGCTCGAGCAGCGGGATCAGCTCCTTGCGCACGTACACGAAGCCCGACCCCCACGGCGACAACAGCCACTTCTGCCCGCCGCACGCCAGGATGTCGATCGGCGTCTCGCGCACGTCGAGCACCGAGTTGCCGATCCCCTGAATGCCGTCCACCACGAGGTACGTCCCGTTGGCGCGCGCGGCCGCCCCGAGCTTCTTCAGATCGGCGCGATACCCGTTGGAGAACTGCACGAACGACACGGCGAGCACTTTCACCCGTGGATCGCGCAGCGCCGACAACAGAAACTCCTCGTCGGGCCACCCCTGCGGGGTGCACGGCGCCAGCGTCACATCGATCCCCCGTTTGCGCAGCATCAGCCAGGGGTAGACGTTCGCGGGAAACTCCTTGTCGCTCACGATGACGCGCTCGCCGGCCGCGAGCGGCAGGGCCTGGGCGGCGAGGTTCAACCCGTAGCCGGTATTCGTGGCGAGGCCGATCTCCCCGGTGTCGGCGTTGATGAGCCGGGCCGCGACGTCGCGCGCCGCTTGCAGCCCCGCCTGCAGGTCGCGGTCGGGCAGGAGGTGGGGCGCCGTGCGCTTGGCGTTGAAGGCGTCGAGGATACCGCGGGTCCGTTCGGGGATCGGCCCGATCGAGGCGTTGTTGAGGTAGACGGTGTCGGCGGTCCAGGGGAATTCGCTGGCGCGCAGGTGCTTGAGCGACTCGCGCAGCGCCTTCACCGCCGCGGGGTGCACCGCCAGATGGGTCATGCGGGCCGCACCTCGAGCGCGTCGCGCAGCCCGTCCCCCACCAGATTCACGCCCAGCACCGTGAGCCCGATCGCGAGGCCGGGCATGAGGCTCACCCATGGCGCGACGCGCAGCAGGTCGCGGCCGTCGGCCACCATCGCACCCCACGACGGCGTCGGCGGCCGGGCGCCGAGCCCTACGAATGAGAGGGCCGCTTCGGCCATGATGGCCCCCCCGACGCCGAGCGTCGCGGCTACGATCACGGGCCCGAGCACCCCCGGCAGCAGATGCCGCCACACGATGCGGGCATCGCTCGCGCCCAGGGCCCGCGCCGCCTGCACGTACTCGCGTACCCGCAGCGCCAGCACCTCCCCGCGGACCAGGCGGGCCATCCCAGCCCATCCCACGAGGCCGATCACGACGAATACCACGGGGAGTGAGGGATTGACCGCAGCCGCGATCGCGATCAGAAGAAGCAGGGACGGAAACGCGAGGGTCACGTCGGCGAGGCGCATCAACGCCCCGTCGACCCAGCGCCCGTAGTAGCCGGCCACGAGGCCCAGGGCGACGCCGATCAGGGAGGCCACGGTCTGGCTCACGAGTCCCACGGCGAGCGAGAGCCGGGCGCCGAACAGCAGCCGGGCGAGGAGATCCCGCCCCTGGACGTCGGTGCCCAGCCAGAACGCACGCGACGGGGCCCGCAGGCTGTTGACGAGCGACCCGCGCAGTGGATCGGCGGGCGCGATCCAGGGGGCGGCCAGGGCCAGCACCGTGAGGACCGTCACGATGCCGAGGCCGATCAGGGCCCAACGGTCGCGGGAGAAACGCTGCCAGTGGCGTGGCGCTTGCATGGGGAACGTGACTACGTTACTCGGGACTCGAGCCCCAAATCAAGCGGAAACAGGCAGTGAGACCCGGCACACGCTTTACCCTCGTCCTCGGGGGCGGCGGCATGAAAGGACTCGCGCACGTCGGCGTGCTCGAGGCGCTGCTGGAGCGCGGCCTGAAGCCGGCCCACATCGTGGGGTGCAGCGTCGGGTCGCTGGTCGGCGCCGCCTGGTCCGCGGGGAAGAGCATTCCGGAGCTGAAGGACATCGCGATCAATCTGAAGCGCAAGGATGTCTTTCAGATCGCCCATGCCGACATGGCCCTGAAGCGCATGCGCTCCCCCGCCCTGTTTCGCCGCGAGCCGCTGGCGCTCCTGATTCAGCGCCTCGTCGGGCCGGCGATGTTTCAGGACCTCGACATCCCGGTCATCATGAACACCGTCGACATCAACTCCGGCATGCAGGTGCTGTGGGGCCTGCCGGGGCTCGACGACATCCCGGTGTGCGACGCGGTGTTCGCCTCCTGCGCGCTCCCCGGCTACCTGCCGCCGCACGACATCCGCGGCCGCTACTTCGTCGATGGCGCGACGATGGACAATCTCCCCATCTCCGCGGCGCGCGCCCTCGACGCCGAGCTGGTCTTCGCGGTCGACGTCTCCGCCTCGAGCACGCTGCGCGAAGACACGCAGGACGAAGGGTTCGCATCGGTGTTCGGCCGCGCCACCGAGATCGCGATGCAGTCGCTGCTCGAGACACGGCTGCGCTACTGGACCACCCCGCCGGTCTACTACATCCATCCGCGCGTCGAGCACGTCTCGATGTTTTCGTTCGACAGCCTGCGCGAAGTCGTGGAAGAGGGATACCGCGCCACGATCGACGCGCTCGACCGCGCCGCGACCTGGCCGCCGCGCGGCGCCGACGGCGTGTATCCGCGGCGCCGCGTGATCGTGCACGTCGACCGCGACCGCTGCATCGGCTGCGGCGCCTGCCTCTTTCAGGGACCACCCGGTCTGTTCGTGCTCGACTCGAGCGGCAAGGCGGTCGTGACCCAGCCCGAGCAGGAGTGGTCCCCCGCCGGCGGTGGATTCATCCGGCACTGCCCCACCTACGCGATCAGCGCGCGCCCCGTGCCCGAGTCGCAGGAGATGCGCAAGTCGGGCTGAGGTAACGCGCGGTAAGCGTTGAATTCCTTCGACGTTAGAGCTTTCACAATCGGTCTGCTTCTTGCGACAGCGGCCTGTCAGGACGGTGCACGACGCTCCTGACCCCAACGGGCCCCGCCTGATGCTCGCCTCACCCCTGCACTTGCAAGCGTTCGCCGTGTTGCGAAGGGGTGTGGTGTCCTTGCCACAGCGCGTGGGTTGCCGGAGGGCAACGGGTGAACATCGAACCAAGCAACGTCGCGGCCAATCGCGTTCCTATCCTGGGTGACGGTGATGTGTCGTTCGTCGCCGAGCCACCCACGGACCCCACGCCGCCACGCTCACAACCCGACCCGAGCCTGCGCCCCGTGGCGCGCGGCAAGTTTCTCTTCGTCGGCGACCAGAAATTCCACGTCCGCGGTGTGACCTACGGCACGTTCCGCCCCCAGGCGGACGGTGCCGAGTTCCCGGTGCCCGAAGTCGTAGAGCGCGACTTCGCGCTGATGGTGGCGCACGGCGTGAACTCGGCCCGCACCTACACCGTGCCGCCGCGCTGGATGCTCGACGCCGCCGCGCGTCACGGGCTGCGCCTCCTGGTCGGGATCCCCGTGGAGCGCCACATCGGCTACCTCACCGATCGCAAGGGCGCTCCCGATACCGCGCGGGTCGTGCGCGCCGGCGTCGCCGCGTGCGCCGGCCACCCGGCGGTGCTGGCCTACGCCATCGGGAACGAGATTCCCGCGGCGAGCGCGCGCTGGCATGGCCGCCGCGAGGTCGAGCGGTTCCTCGAGCGTCTCTTCCACGCGGTGCGCGCCGAGGACGCCGATGCGCTCGTGACGTACGTGAACTATCCGTCCACCGAGTACCTCGATCTTCCGTTCCTCGACTTCACGAGCTTCAACGTCTTCCTCGAGTCGCGCGCGCCGCTCGCAGCCTACCTCGCGCGGTTGCAGCACATCGCCGGGGAGCGGCCGCTCGTGCTCACGGAGGTCGGTCTCGACAGTCTCCGCAACGGCGACGCCGCGCAGGCGCGCACCATCGACTGGCAGATCCGCACCAGCTTCGCGGAAGGGTGCGCCGGGCTCTACGTCTACTCCTGGACCGATGAGTGGTACCGCGCCGGCGAGGACGTCTGCGACTGGAAGTTCGGCCTCACCGATCGCGAGCGCCGGCCCAAGCCCGCGCTCGCGGCCGTGCGAGCGGCGTTCGGCGATACACCGTTTTCCGCCGATGTTCGCTGGCCACGCATCTCGGTCGTCGTCTGCACCTACAACGGGCAGCGGACGATCCGCGACTGCATGGAAGGGCTGCGCCGCCTGCGCTACCCCGATTTCGAGGTGATCGTCGTCAACGACGGATCCACCGACCAGGCCGCGGCGATCGCGAGCGAATACGACGTCCGCCTCATCAATACGGAGAACCGGGGACTCTCGAGCGCGCGCAACACCGGCTGGCAGGCCGCGACGGGTGAGATCGTCGCCTACCTGGACGACGACGCGTATCCCGACCCCGACTGGCTCACGCACCTCGCCGCCACTTTCCTGCGCAGCGCGCACGTCGGCGTCGGAGGCCCGAACATCGCGCCCCCGGGCGACGGCAAGATCGCCAAGTGCGTCGCGCTGGCGCCGGGAAATCCGACGCACGTCATGCTCACCGATCGCGAGGCGGAGCACATCCCCGGCTGCAACATGGCGTTCCGGCGCGCCGCCCTGGCAGCGATCGGCGGGTTCGATCCGCGCTTCCGCGTCGCCGGCGACGACGTGGACGTCTGCTGGGCGCTGCGCGAGCGCGGCGGCACGCTCGGCTTCAGTCCGGCGGCCGTCGTCTGGCATCACCGCCGCAGTTCGCTGCGCGCCTACTGGAAGCAGCAGGTCGGGTACGGGCGGGCGGAAGGACTGCTGGAGCGGAAGTGGCCGGAGAAGTACACGGCCACGGGGCAGATCGCGTGGGCGGGCCGTCTCTATGGCATGGCGTCGCTGCCGGCGGCACCGTGGCGGGTGCCACGCATCTACCACGGCATCTGGGGATTCGCGCCCTTCCAACGGCTCTACGCCCCTGCCCCGACCTGGCTCGGCGCCATGGCGCTCGCACCGGAGTGGTACCTTCCGATCCTCGCCCTGATGATCGCGGCCGGCTTGGGGCTCACCTGGACGCCGTTGCGCGTCGCCATCCCGCTGCTCGCACTCGCAACGCTGCCGCTGCTGCTGCGCGCCACCGTCGCCGCGCGCATCGCGTTTCCCCGGTCCCTCGCCCGCCGCCGCATCAGGCAGCGCGCCTTGACCGCGTTGCTCCACATGCTGCATCCGCTCGCCCGCCTCTCCGGCCGCTTGAGTCGGCCCGCAGTTTCCCGGCCAGCCCCATGGGGACGCTGGGGTTCGGTCGCGCTGTGGTGCGAGCAGTGGCGGGACCCCGCCGAACGCCTCG
>Ga0187825_10000093_pt1 | contig 15429 bp, 8 predicted proteins | sample NC_wetland_sal_i_11_FD_132421 | JGI IMG/M metagenome (GOLD analysis project Ga0187825, IMG submission 132421) | Wetland sediment microbial communities from Neuse River Estuary, North Carolina, USA - SourceSoil_5 | ecosystem: Environmental > Aquatic > Freshwater > Wetlands > Sediment | place... | reverse complement strand
CGCGAAAGAGGTCGAGGAGCAGAACGGCATCAGCGTCGAGGTGATCGACCTGCGCAGCCTGTCGCCCGTCGACTGGCCCACGATCGCCGCATCGATCCGGAAGACGAACAAGGTCATCGTCGCCTATGAGGATGCGCTTTCCTGGGGATACGGGGCGGAGCTCGCCGCGCGCGTCGCCGACGAGTGTTTCCCGTGGCTCGACGCGCCCGTGAAGCGCGTCGCCTCGACCGATTCCTTCGTTGCGTACTCGCCCGTGCTCGAGGATCACATACTCCCGCAATCAGAGGATCTCTCGCAGGCGATGCGCGACCTGCATGCGTTCTAAGCAGGTCACAGCGTACACACTGCTGTTCTTCCTGTCCGGTGCCACGGGGCTCGTCTACGAGCTGCTGTGGGTCCGCCTGCTGTATCAGTCGTTCGGCTCCACGATTCAATCCGTCACCACGGTCGTCGCCGCCTACATGGGTGGCCTGGGACTCGGCGCCTACCTGCTCGGCGCCCGGGCCGACCGTGCGCTCCGCCCGGCGCGCCTCTATGGTCGCCTCGAGATTCTGATCGGCCTCTTCGGACTCGTCTCGCCGTTCGTGCTCGGCCTGGCCCAGCAGGCCTACATCGCCCTGGCGCGGGGGATGCCCGAGGGTTCCGGGCTGAGCGTGGCGTTGCGTTTCGGTCTCGCCGGACTCGTGCTCCTGATCCCTACGACCTTGATGGGTGGGACGTTGCCGGTCTTGACGCGTGCGTTCACCGCTACGGAGCGCGACAAGCTGCGTCCGTCGCTGGGCCGGTTGTACGGCGTCAACACCCTCGGGGCCGTACTGGGGACCGCGCTCGCTGGATTCGTCCTCATCGAGCACGTCGGGATCCGCGTCAGTCTGATCGGAACGGCCATCGTCAGCATCGCGATTGGATTCGCGGCGATCGGCATGCCCGACCCGGATAGCTTGACTAACCCCGGGCGCAAGCCCGGGGAATCAGAGAGTGTGGGGTCAGCACCGAACCCCGGCTCTCCACCGCTACTGCTCCGCCGCCTCGCTCTCGTCCTGCTCGCCGCGACGGCCTTCGTGGCGTTGCTCGACGAGATCGCCTGGACCCGCGTCCTCGTCATGGTCGTCGGTGGCTCGATCTACGCGTTCACGCTGGTGCTGCTGTGTTTCCTGCTGGGGATCGGCCTGGGCAGCGCGCTGGTCGCGCGCCGCTCCGAGACACCGACCGACACCGTGGCGTCGGCGGTGCTGGCGCAGGGGGTGACCGCGGCCGGTGCGGCGCTCATGGTCGCGTTCTTCTCCGCCCTCCCCGCGTACGTCCTGCTCGTCTTCCAGATCCCGGGTCTCGACGCCGGCCCGCGGCTGGGCCTGCTCGGTGGCGCGGTCGCTGCGGTCGTTCTGATTCCCGCGGTAGGAATGGGAATGACGTTCCCGTTGCTCACCGATCTGATCGCCTCGAGCGGCGAGGCACGCGGTGCCGACGTCGGCCGGGCCTATCTCCTCAACACGGCCGGATCGATCCTGGGCGCCGTCCTCACGGGGTTTGTGCTCGTGACGGTGCTGGGGAGCGATACGACGCTGCGCCTCGGGGTCGCCGTCAACGTGCTCGCCGCCCTGGCGCTCGCGGTGGCGGTGTCGCGCGGGGTCGCCGAAGGCTCTGCACTACAGCGCCAGCTACAGCTGCGCGTGCTCGGCGGCGCCATCCTCGCCACGGCGGGACTGGTCGCCGTCATCGCCGCTCCGGGCCGGGGATTGCGCACCATCGACCTCGGTCCGACGATCTACGGGCGTGAACGAATGACCGCAGCCGAGCGGGCCGGATTCCTCGGTCACATGGGAGCGCGGCCGCTGCGGTTCATCGAAGGCCGCAACTCCACGGTGTCGGTGTGGGAATCGCCCGTCGGCCGGGCGCTGAAGGTGAACGGCAAGGTCGACGCGTCGGACTACGGCGACATGGATACGCAGCTCATGCTGGGCCTCGCGCCCGTCGCCGCCCATCCCCATCCCCACTCGGCGCTGGCGATCGGGTTCGGCAGCGGCGTTACCACCGCGGTGCTGGCGGCGGTGCCGGGGATGGACCGGGTTCGCGTGGTGGAGCTCGAGCCCGCGGTGCTCGAGCTGGCGCCGTTCTTCCGCAGCGTGAATCAGGACGTCCTGACCCGTCCCAACGTGCACGCCATCGCCGACGATGCCCGCAGCGCCCTGCAGCTGACGAGCGATCACTTCGACGTGATCGTCTCCGAGCCCTCCAACCCCTGGGTCGCCGGCGTCGCCACGCTGTACACGCCCGACTTCTACCGCATCGTCCGCGGCCGGCTGGCCGACGGCGGGGTCTTCTGCCAGTGGGTGCAGCTGTACCAGCTGCCGCTTTCGGTCGTGGCGGGAATCGTCCGCAACGTGCAGCAGGTCTTCCCGCACGTCTCGGTGTGGTCGGCGGGAAACTACGACCTCATGGTACTCGGCTCGGCCAGTCCCCTCGTCTCCGATACCGCGTGGGTGGAGACGCTGCTGGGACCCGGCGGCGCCCTCGCCGTGCCGGGGCACGAGTTTCTCATGCTCGACGCCCCGCAGCAGTATTTCGACCGCCAGGTGCTGGGAGAAGCGGGCGTCGCGCGGCTCGTGCAGCGCGCCACCCTCGTGCACACCGACGACCGTCCCCAGCTCGAGTACGTCGCCGCACGACGCTTCCTCGACAGCCGGGAGATGGGGGACATTCTCGACTCGCTGGCGGCGATCGAACGTCCGGTCGAAGCCCTCGATCACCTGCCTCCGGACCGGCTGGCACGCGCATTGTCGGCGCGACTCGGGGATGTCGCCGCCTCGGGCTTCGTCGCAGCGGCACACCGGTCGGCTCCTCAGGACGAGCGATGGATCGTCCCGCTCGCGGGCCTCGCGCTCGCCACGGGCGACACCGTGCGGGCCGACTCGCTGCTCGGCACGTTGCGCACGCCCGATAGGCGCGCACTCCTGCTCTCCGGTCTCATCGCGACCGCTCGCAACCAGCGCGCACGCGCCCGGCCGCTCCTCGTACGGGCGCTCGCGGCTGGTGCCGACACCACCCGGGCCCTCGCCGCGCTGGCGGTGCTCGATGTGCAAGACTCGCTCTGGTCGCAGGCGCTGCGGGACGTGTGGGGCGTACTGGCGGCGACGCGGAACACGTTTCGCTCGTCGCTGCCGCGCGATCTGGTCGCGCCTGCCCTGGAAGGGATCGCGCTGCAAGCGCCGCCCGCCGCGGCCGATAGCCTCCTCGCCGCCGCGCTCCTGGTGCGGCCGGGGTGGCCCAAACTCTACGAGTTGCGTGCCGCGGCGCTGTTACGGGAGAAGCGGTGTGATGACGCCGTGCGCGAATTCCTGACGCTCGAGGAGTTCGGTCTCGAGCGGGAGGACGGCCCGGAGCTGGTGGAGCGCTGCCGCCGCGGCGGGACTTAGGTCGGGAAGGGAGGCGGGCTGCCGCCCAGCACCTGCCGGATCTCAGCTGCGGCTTCGATCGCGTGATCCACGTCGCGGGACAGAGCCCGCGCCTGCTGTGTGGCCATCGTGAGATCGCCCAGCACCGCGTCTACCCCCGCGGACTTCAACCGCAGTAAATCAAACCGCATGGTCTGCATCGCCAGGATGCAGGACTCGAGCTGATCCTCGATCACCTGGCGGCGCTGCAAGAGATCGCCGAGTGCCTGGCGTTGGCGTTGCAGCAACCCGAGCTGGCGGTCCCGCTCGGGGGATTCCGGCATCTCGGCCAGCGTCGCGAGCCGGGCGTCGAGGCGGTCGATCGCGCCGTCTTCAACGCCGGCGCTGAGGGAGTGAAGCGTCCGCGCCAGCTCCTGCGCGCGCTTGAGCAGGGCGTTCGCCGTCGCTGACACGTCGGGCAGCAGTTTCTGCTCCGACTTCGGGAGCCGCTCGACCACGCGCATGATCGCCTGGTAATCGCCGGCGACCTGCTGGACCTTGTCCGCCTGGCGGCCGAATTCTCCGGTCGTCGGTGCGGGGAACTGGCCCGGTTTTCCGGGACCGGCGAGACCGAGCCGGACCTCCGCGGCGTCGGAGGCGATCGGTCGATGCAGCACGTCGCGCCACGAGTATCCCGCCTGCCACAGCCGCATGTACGCCGGCAGCAGCGTGAATCCGCCCCAGATCGCCGCCACCATCGGTCCCCATCCGAATCCACCGCCCGTCACCGCGTCCAGCAGGATGAGCCCGCCGCTCACGCCCGCCCAGTTCACGAAGCGGTTGCGCATACCCGTCACGATCTGCGGCTCGCCGGTGGCGGGCGTGACCTTGTTGGCGGCCTTCGGCGGACGGCCGCGTCGCGGGATCGTCGGACTGCGTGGCACCGAGCTGGGCAGCGGAGGGAGCGGCGGAGGAGCCAGGCCGCGACGGGAAGTCGGAGTCGAGCGACGCGGCCGGTACGCCGGCGCCGTGCGCGACTCGAGCGCGCGCCGCAGCGCGTCGGCGGTCGGCCACCGGTTCTCGGGCTCCTTCTCGAGGCACCGCATCACCGACCCGGCGAGATCGTCGGGCACTCCGTCGACGCGGTCTCCGATGTATTTCGCCGTTTCCGTGATCTGCTTGATCAGGATGGCGGGAACGGTCGACGCCTGGAACGGCAGCTCGCCGGCCAGCATCTGGTAGCTCACCACCCCCAGACTGTAGAGATCCGACCGCCCGTCGATTTCGCGGTCGCCCGCCGCCTGCTCGGGACTCATGTAGTGCGGTGTGCCGATCGCGACACCGGTCCCGGTCAGCCCGCCGCTGCTCGAGTTGGACAGCGCCTTCGCGATCCCGAAGTCCGTGACCATGACGCGGCCCCGGCTGCCCTCGAGCATGATGTTGTCGGGTTTGACGTCGCGATGGATGATGCCCAGCGAATGGGCGGCGCCGAGCGCGTCGGCGGTCTCCATCATGATGCGGCGCGCCTCTTCCGCCGGCAGCCGGGTGCGGCGCTTCAAGCGTGCCGACAGGGGCTCGCCGTCGATGAAGGCCATGACGAAGTACACCAGGCCCTCGGGTCCCTCGCCGACGGAGTGGATCGGAACGATATGGGGGTGGGTCAGCCGCGCAGCGGTTTCGGCCTCCCGCAGAAAACGCAGCCGCACTTCTTCGCGAAAGGCGAGGTCGGGCGGCAGCACCTTGATTGCGACCTGCCGTTTCAGCCGCTCGTCTTTCGCCTGGAACACGACGCCCATGCCGCCACGCCCGATTTCACCTTCGAGCGTGTAGGAGGCTCCCAAGGCTTCGCCCAGCCGGCCGGCGAGGGATCGGTCGGGCCCGGTCATTTCAGATCGAAGCGCATGTCGGCCCTAGATTAGCCGCCTTGGGAAAGGCATGCAACCAGTCGAAAGCCAGCGACTTAGCCGTCGCGTGCCAACCTGACGGAACTGACGCAACCAGCGCAGCGGTTTTGTCAGTGCATGCCCAATTGGCGGCCCCGATACGGAACGATCCCTCACGACATCGTGTTTGATGAGTGGCATGGCCGATGCGTTGCGACACTCGCGTTGACCACCTTTTTCCGCTTGGAGCGATGAGAACATGACTGAACGTTTGACGCTGCCCGTGCTGCCGTTACGGGAGGTCGTCCTGTTTCCGGGCGTCACCACCGTCATCGGTGCCGGTCGTCCGGGGACGCTCCGCGCCATCGAAACCGCGTCGAAATCCGAGGGGCGTCTGATCTTTGCAGTCTCACAACGCGACAACGTCGACCAGGTCACCGCGGGCGTGCTGTACACCATGGGGACCATTGCGCGCGTCGGACAGGTGCAGCGCGGCCTGAACGGCGTGCAGATCCTGCTGCACGGCGAGCGCCGCGCCACCGCCGTGCACTACACCGAGAGCGACGGCCATCTGCAGGCCGTCGTGCGCGACGCTCCCGATCTGCCCCCGCTCAACGAGCACGATGCGGCATTCGTGGCGCTGTACCGCGAGGTGCGCGAGCGCGCGGCGGAGCTCGGTCAGAAGACCGGGCTGCCGGATGAGGTGGTGAAGCAGGTACTGGAAGGCGTCACCGACGCCGGCCGGCTCGCCGATCTCGTCGCGGGACACGTCGAGATGAAGCCGGCGGAGCGGCAGGGACTGCTCGAGACGCTGGCCGTCGAGGAGCGGCTGCGCCGCGTCCTGGTCGCCACGCAGCGCCAGATCGGCGTGCTGGACGCCCAGGAAGACATCAAATCGCAGGTACAGGAAGAATTGGGCGAGCGGCAGCGCGAGATGTTCCTGCGCGAGCAGATGCGCGCGATCCGCAAGGAGCTGGGCGAGGAAGACGAAGCGAACGAGGGCGACGATCTCAAGCAGCGCCTCGAAGCCCTCGACCTGCCGGAGGCCGCCCGCAAGGAAGTCGATCGCGAGCTGTCGCGGCTCGAGCGCACCAGCCGCGACTCGATGGAAGCGCAGGTCATCCGGACGTATCTCGAAACGGTCGCCGAGCTGCCGTGGAGCAAGCGCGCTGAGGAGTCGCTCGACCTGAAGCGCGCCGCGGCGATCCTCGAGGAGGACCATTACGGCCTTCCCGACGTGAAGGACCAGGTGCTCGAGTTCCTCGCCGTGCGCCAGCTGCGTCAGCGGCAACAGCCCGACGCGGAGAACAAGGAGACCAAGCCGGTCGACCCGGAGTCGAAGGGGTCGGTGCTGTTGTTCGTCGGCCCGCCCGGCGTCGGCAAGACGTCGATCGCCAAGTCGATCGCCCGCGCCATGGGGCGGCCGTACGTGCGCATTTCGCTCGGTGGCGCGCGCGATGAGGCCGATATCCGCGGCCATCGCCGCACCTACGTCGGCGCGATGCCGGGCCGCATCATCCAGGGGATGAAGCAGGCCGGGGCGAAGAACCCCGTGTTCCTGCTCGACGAGGTCGACAAGCTGGGCGTCTCCTTCCAGGGCGATCCCGCGGCGGGGCTGCTCGAGGTGCTCGATCCGGCACAGAACGATTCGTTCACGGATCATTACCTCGGCGTCCCGTTCGATCTGTCGGAGGTGCTGTTCATCGCGACGGCCAACTTCCTGCAGAGCATCCCGACGCCGCTGCTCGACCGGCTGGAGACCGTGAACTTCGCGGGCTACACCGAGCGCGAGAAGCTCGAGATCGCCAAGCGCTATCTCGTGCCGCGGCAGCTCGCCGAGAACGGTCTCAGCTCTGCGCAGCTCGAGATCAAGGATGGCGGTCTCGAGGAAATCATCTCGAGCTACACCCGCGAAGCCGGCGTGCGGCAGCTGGAGCGCGAGATCGGCAAGCTGGGCCGCAAGGTGGCACGCCGTGTCGCCGCCGGCGAGTCGCAGACGGTCGTCGTCGACCGGCCGGAGATCGACGATCTCCTCGGCCGGCCCAAGGTCCACCCCGAGCACAAGGCACGGGAGGATCAGGTGGGCGTGGCGACGGGGATGTACTACACGCCTGTCGGCGGCGACATCATGTTCGTCGAGGTGAGCCTCATGAAGGGCAAGGGCGAGCTGGTGCTCACCGGCCAGCTGGGCGACGTGATGAAGGAGTCCGCCCGGGCCGCCCTGACGTACGCCAAGTCGCACGCTGACCGCCTCGGGATTCCCAGCGAGTTGCTGGCCCAGACGGACATCCACGTGCACGTCCCGGCCGGCGCCATCCCCAAGGATGGACCGTCGGCGGGCGTGACGATGGCGACCGCACTGGTGTCGGCGCTCTCGGGGCGCGCCGCGCGCCACGACCTCGCCATGACCGGCGAGATCACGCTGCGGGGCCGCGTGCTCCCCATCGGCGGGGTCAAAGAGAAGGTGCTCGGCGCCGTGCGGGCGGGCATCCGTACCATCGTGCTGCCTCACGAGAACGAGGGCGATCTCGACGACCTGCCGGAGGATGTGCGCCAGTCGCTCGAGGTGCACCTCGTCGAGGATCTCGGGGAAGTGCTTTCGCTCGCGCTGCGGGGCGCGAAGTTCGAGGCGGGCCATCTCGTTTTCGATGGCCCAGCCCCGGTCGAGCCGAAGATGGTGTCGAAGAACTGATGCCAGACTAGCGACATCGCCGCCGGCCACCGATTATTGGCCGGAACGATGCGTACCAACGGGATGGCACGGGCCGCGAGTGGAGTGTGGCTGATCGCACTCACCGCGGCCCGTGTGTCTGGGCAGGCGCCGCTCGGCGTGAGCGGCCTGCGCGTGGAGTATCTGCCCAACCCCGTGGGGATCGACGTCGCTCGTCCCCGTTTCAGCTGGCGCATCACGAGCGACACCCGCAACACCCAACAAACCGCGTATCAATTGCAGGTGGGGCTCTCGGCGCCGAACGTCGGCCGAGGCAGCGGCTTGTTCTGGGACTCGGGGCGCACGGCGTCCGACGTTTCGGTGTTCGTGGACTACGCCGGGCCGGCGCTCGCTTCCCACACGCGGTACTACTGGCGCGTTCGCGTGTGGGACTCGAAGTCCCGAGTCTCCTCGTGGAGTCCCGTTGCCTACTGGGAGACCGGACTCACCCAGCCGGGTGACTGGACCGCGCAATGGGTGGGCCCTGCCGCGACGCCCGCCGACAGCCTTCCTGGAGCATCGCCCTTGCTGCGCCGCGCGTTTCAGGTGAAGGGCCCCGTGCGCTCGGCCCGCGCCTATGTCACGAGCCTCGGGCTCTATGAGCTCCATCTCAACGGCGCGCGCGTCGGCGATCAGCTGTTCACGCCCGGTTGGACGTCATACAATCGGCGGCTGCAGTACCAGACCTACGACGTGACCGCGCAGCTGCACCCCGGCGCCAACGCGATCGGAGCGATGCTGGGGGATGGGTGGTACCGCGGATACCTGGGGTTCTTCGGGCAGCGCAACATCTACGGGCGGCAGCTCGCGTTGCGCCTGCAGCTCGATATCGACTATCAGGACGGCACGAGCGAGCGCGTGACCACCGACGCTACTTGGAAGACGACAGCGGGGCCGGTGCTCGCATCGGACATCTATGGTGGTGAGTCCTACGACGCCCGACGTGAGCGCGTCGGCTGGGCGGCGTCAGGCTTCGACGACCACGACTGGGCGCCCGTGTCTGTCGTCGAGCCGCCGAGGACGGCGCTCGTTGCCTCGCTGTCACCGCCAGTGCGGCGCGTCCGGGCGCTGCGCCCGATAGAGATTCGGCGGCTTCCCTCCGGTGAAACGCTGTTCGACCTCGGCCAGAACTTCACCGGGTGGGTGCGGCTCGTGGTGCGCGGCTCGGCCGGCACGACGATTACGCTGCGCTACGCGGAGGTGCTCGACCGGACGGGCAACCTCTACACCGCTAATCTGCGTCGCGCCGCGCAGACCGACCGTTACACCACGAAGGGCGGAGGCGAAGAGCGCTACGAGCCGCACTTCACCTTTCACGGGTTCCGCTACGTCGCCGTCGGTGGGCTGCCGGTTCCCGCGGATACGGCCACGATCACCGGCATCGCGGTGTCCTCGGACCTCGAGCAGACGGGTCGGTTCGAGACGTCGGATTCGCTCCTGAACCGGCTGCAGCGCAACATCGTCTGGGGCGAGCGCAGCAATTTCCTCGACGTGCCGACCGATTGCCCGCAGCGCGATGAGCGTCTGGGATGGACCGGCGATGCCCAGGTCTTTTCGCGGACCGCCGCCTTCAACATGGACGTCGCGGGATTCTTCGCGAAGTGGCTCGCGGATCTCGCGGCCGATCAGGACTCGAGCGGCATCGTCCCGTGGGTGATTCCCAATCCCTTCATGGACTCGGTGCACTTCGGCGGCACGGCGGGATGGTCGGATGCGGCCGTGATCATTCCGTGGACCATGTATCAGGTTTATGGGGACCGCGGGCTCTTGGAGCGCCAGTACCCGAGCATGCGCGCGTGGGTCGATTACATGCATCGTCGTGCCGGCACGGACCTGATCTGGCGACCCGGGTGGCAGTTCGGCGACTGGCTGGCCCTGCACAGCGACGATCCTTCGTATCCCGGTGCGACGACCAGCACCGACCTGATCGCGACGGCGTATCTGGCCCACTCCACCGACCTCCTTGCCCACGCTGCGGCTGTCCTCGGCAAAGCCGACGAAGCGGCCCGCTACCAGTCGCGCTTCCGCGCGATTCGCGACGCATTCGATCACGAGTTCGTTTCGGGAGCGGGTCGCGTCGGCGAGAATACACAGACTGCCTATGCCCTGGCGATTGCCTTTGGCCTCCTCCCGGACTCGATCGTCTCGGCCGCGAGCAACCGTCTGGCGGAGGACGTGCGTACACGCGGGGTGCATCTCACGACCGGATTCCTCGGCACTCCGGTCCTGCTCCACACCCTCAGCGCGACGGATCACCTCTCTCTCGCCTTTGCGCTGCTGACACAGCGGTCCTATCCGTCGTGGTTGTATCCGATCACCCGCGGGGCGACGACGATGTGGGAGCGGTGGGACGGCATCCGCCCCGACAGCTCGTTCGAGGACCCGGGGATGAATTCGTTCAACCACTACGCCTTTGGCGCCGTGGGCGACTGGATGTACCGCAACATCGGTGGTATCGATCTCGATTCTGCCGCTGCGGGATACAAGCGATCGCGCATCGCGCCGCACCCGGGTGCCGGGCTGACGAGCGCCAAGGCAGCGCTCGAAACCTCCTACGGCACGCTCGCATCGGCCTGGAGCATCGCGGGAGGGCAGTTCGTCCTCGACCTCACGATCCCGGTGAACACCAGCGCCACGGTGACACTGTGGGGCACGCGGATCGACCAAGTCCAGGAGAGTGCACGCCCGGTCAGCGGTGCTGCGGGCATTCGGGATGTGCAACAACGGGGCAACGACGTAGTCGTTGTGGTCGGATCAGGTCAGTACCACTTCTCCTCTCCTGCGACGCCTTAGCCGGCACGAACTCCATTCACGACGAGGTCGACCGCCGCGCGCCGCCACCGCTCCCGCAGCGCCGGCTCGTCGGCCGCGAGCGGCGGCGCACTCGACGCAATGACCGGTTCGAGTCGCAGGTACCCGAGCATCAGGATGAGGGCCTGCGCCGCGGCGACGTGAGGATCGATATCGTCGCGCACCATGCCGAGCCCCTGCCCCTCGGCGAGCAGCACGACGATGCGCCGGATCGGCGGCGCCAGCGGAGTGCCATCGGGTCGCTCGGCGTGGGCCAAGAGTGCCACGAGGTCGGGGTGCAGCTCCAGGAACTCGTACAGCGTTGTGAGCAGCTGACGCAGCCGGTCGAGCGGGCGTCCTGAGAGCTGCGCCGAAGAACCCAGGGCAGCCTCGAGCTCCGCCGTAGCGCGGCGTACCGCCGCCTGAAACAAACCCCGCTTCGATTGGAAGTAGTAAAACAGGAGCTGCTTGTTGACCCCAGCGGCCCGGGCGATCCGCTCGACTCGTGCTCCCGCAAAGCCGCGCTTGGCAAACTCCTGCTTCGCCGCGGCAGCAATCCGTAATGCTCTATCGTTGTTAAGCTTGCGAGCCAATTGGTGTTTCCTCAACCGGACGGTTGAGAAAATATCACCATCAGTGGATAAGCGCCAGGTTCGCCGGGGCGGCGGGGAGTCCCGTCTTCAAGTAGCCGATCAACACCCGATTGAACTCCTCGGGACTCTCCTCCGGCAGCGCATGTCCCGCCGCTTGAAAGCGCGCCAGGGAGGAATGGGGCAGCTGGGCGGCCATCGCTGCGCCGATCTGTTGTGGGATCAGGCGATCCCGTGTCCCCCACATCACGAGCGTCGGCGTCATGATCGACCCCAGACGTCCTCGAAGGTCCTCGAAGCTGAATTCGCGCAGCATCCCGCGCAGGCCGCGGCCAAATTCGGGCAAGGCGATTGGGGCATAGTACTGGTCGATGTCCTGGTCGGTCACGCGTGATGCGTCGCCATAGATAACGCGCAGAATGCCCCCAGTTGCGCCGCGTCCCCGCAAATGATCGAACAGCGGACCGACGATCGGCCACTTGGCGACCCGCAGCATGAACGGCAATCCCACACCCAAACCGGCCGCGTCCACCAAAACGAGGCCGCGAACGCGCTCGGGCCGCGCCAGCGCCGCGTCGGCGACGATGGCCCCCCCCATCGAGTGGCCCACCAGGACCGCATCTGAAACGCCCAGGGAGTCGAGCAATCCGAACAGCAGGTGGACATAGGCGGCGTTCGAGTACCCGCTGGCGGGCTTGTCCGAGAATCCGAACCCCCGGTTGTCATAGGCGATCACGCGATACCCGGCCGCGACAAGGGGATCGATCGTGTAACGCCACGAATACATCGAAGCGGCGAGGCCGTGGACCAGGACGACGGCGGGTCCCCGGCCGACGTCCAGCACACGCAGCCGGCTGCTGTCCACCAGGACGAACTTCGTGACCAGCGCGGTGCCCGCCGGGAACGCACGCGATTGCGGGATCGGAGCGGCGCGACAGCCCGCCAGGACCACGACGCAACTCGCGAAGACGAGGGATCGACGCCTCAGGCTTGCTCTCCCAGGTTGGTTCGCGCGAGTAATACGACAAGCGGATGACTGCTCCACACCGCCGTCATCGAGGGCCCGCTCCCGGTTGCGGCGAGGGTGAACTGGTCGTCCACCACGAGCGTCGTCGGGGCTCCAGGCGCAATTTGGCCTGTCGCCAGCCCCTCGGGATCGGCGGCAACGCCCGAGATCCGAACCTGGACCGTGGCATGGCGGGCCGCGTGGCGCCACGCCGGCAGCGTCGGCGCCCAGAGCTCGGCGGCCACCACCCCCTCCACCCGCTGAGCGGCCCGAGCCACGAGCTGCTGGACGACATTGCCGACCGCGCGAGCGCCTGCTGCGACGCGGGTGACCGGCTCGACCGGCTGATGGAGACCAGCGACCGCCCGCGCCAGTCGCTCGAGCCGTTCTCCCTGCTCACCCGACAACTGCAGCAGGAGCGACTGCGGATCGGTCGCCCGATAGCGAGCCGGGCGTCCGCTGCCGCGCTGCGCGGCGCCACGCCGCAGCAGCCCCTCGAGGGCGGCATAGGCATTGGCCCGGGCGTACCCGGCAACTCGTGCGACGGCGTATCCGGTGGAGGGACCGAGCTCGAGCAAGGCGCGATACACGCTCGACTCGGTCGGAGTGAATCCGAAAGGGGTGAGGTCTATCTCAGTAGTAGCAATAGCTACTACTAACATACATCATCCGACTTCGATCGGTATCCCCATCAACCGCGCGATCAGCCCCAACCGGAAGGTGATGTCCGTCTGCCGCTGCGCCGGACTCTTCCCCGGCCCCTCGAGCGGAAACCAGTGCGCCAGCACAGGGTTACCGCTCTTCGGCAATCCGCGCAGGTTTTTCGGAGTCCAGATCCCCTGATCGTCACACTCGCTGTACAGCCGAGCCAGGACCTTGGACGCGCTGGGAATCTGGCGTACCACCCCCAGCCGGGCCAGCAGCTCGAGCCAGTACGCGGCGAACGGGACGTCGGGGACATGCCCCTGCGCGTCGGCCCGTAGCGGGTCGCCCAGCAGCTCGAATACCGGCTTGAAGAACTTGCGCCCGGCGAGGATGGAGAACGCGCGCTTCGGTGCGGGCGTCGAGAAGTAGGCCGCCAGCCGCTCCACGAATCCGGACCGCTCCCGCTGGACGGCAGGCATGTACGCCAGCGTTTCCACGCCGAAGATCGTGGGCGGCGTCGCCGCCGGGTCGAGAATCGTCTTCCCCGACTGCTTGCGAAACGGCTTCTGGATCAGGTCGCTGCGCAGGTACGTCGACATGTCGCTCGCGATCTTGTGGGCGGCGCCGCGCAAGCGGGGGTCTTCCACCCGGCCAGCTCGCGCCAGCGCTGCTGCGGCGCCCTCGCGGGCCATGTTGCGAGCCCAGACCCCCAATCCCGCATCGCTTTTGGCGGGGCGCTGGAATTCGACCAGCAGGGCCGGATCCTCATCGCGCGACAGCAGCCGAAACAGAAACCGGTCGGCCAGCTTGAAGGGGTGTGTCTCCGGGTCCCACCCCAGCTCGATCAGGCGCCGGTACTGGAAGATCGTCCCCGCCTCTTTCCAGCCGAACACCTTACTGGCGCCGTAGCCGAGCAGATTCCCGCCCCACAGCCCATTCTCTTTCTGCTTGCGCGCGATCGCGGTCGCCCCCTTGTCCGCAAGCACGGCGGCTTTCAGCGCGGCGACGCGATCTGGATCACGCAGCGACGCTGGAGCGACTTCCGTAAGCGCCCGGTACTGGATAGGAGCGCTGGCCGCTTCGTAGAGCCAGGCCAGGGGGAAACGATGCGCGCCGGGGAGTTCCAGTATGCGCTCCGGTTGAACGAGACGGAAAAAAGGCGAAATACGGCGAGTAAAAAGCGGCGCAAACTTATCGGGGGACTGCCCAACGGGCCAGTCCCCCGAGTCGCAGCGGCTCAATCACCTGCAGGCAAAGGGGTTACAATTACTTCCCCGGGCGTTTGAACTCGGCAGTAGGCAGCCATGTTGGCAGGGTTGTGGCGTTCGCCACCGCGATCGCGACGCGCATCATCACGCGCGCCTCCTGCACCATCCCTTCGTAGGTGAAATCGGACGAGTACTCGTCCGACGGCTGATGGTAGTGCTCGCTGTTGTACTTCTCGTTCTGCTCGCGTCCCCAGCTGCTTGGCCGGCCCACGAAATCGATTCCCGACGCGAACGACAAGCCGGGGACTCCCGCGCGGGCCAGGGGAAAGTGGTCGGACCGGAAGAACGATCCCTTGCTCGCATCGGGGTCACCGGTGGGAGTAAGGCCCTCCGTGGCAGCGGCGCGGCGGAACACCGCTCCCAGCGAGGAACGCTCGATTCCCAGCGCCGCAATGTCGCGCGTCCGCCCCCGCACGTTGGCGCCGTCGATGTTGAGGATCGCCGCCGTCTGCGCCAGCGGCACCAGCGGATGCTCGGCGTACGTTTCACTTCCCAGGAGTCCGCTCTCTTCGGCGGTCGTCGCGATGAAGAGCAGCGTCCGTTTCGGACGGGGCTGCACCTGCGTGAGGGCCTGCGCCGTCGCCAGCATCGCGGCGACGCCCGAGGCATTGTCCTCGGCGCCGTTGTAGATCGAGTCCCCGTTCACCACCGGCCCGATCCCCTTGTGATCCCAATGGGCGCTGAACAGTACCACCTGCTGCGCCAGCGCGGGATCGGAGCCCGGCAGGCGCGCCACGACATTCGCGCTCTCGATGTGCCGCAAGACGCTCTTCACCGCGATGTCGGCCTTGAGGCCCGTGTCCACGGGCCGGAAATCGCGCCGCCCCGCTGCGCGGATCAGCGAATCGAGGTTGAAGCCGACGCCGGCGAGCGCCGTGCGGGCCGCCCCCTCCGCTATCCATCCCGCGAGCGTGAGGGCGGGACTCTGCGGCTGGTCGAGCTTGAACTGCTCCACCGACCACGAGCCCTTCACCACCGACCAGGGATACGTCGCGCTCTGGGTGGTGTGAATCAAAATCACCGCGGCCGCGCCCATGCGCGCGCCCTGCTCGAGCTTATAGGTCCAGCGGCCGTAGTAGGTGAGCGCGCGGCCGTTGAAGACGCCCGAATCCTGGAGCCCGGGATCGTTCACCAGCATCAACAGCACCTTGCCCTTGGTGTCGATG